>Ga0307957_1001466_pt1 | contig 11467 bp, 10 predicted proteins | sample OrgLakmetagen490_FD_201830 | JGI IMG/M metagenome (GOLD analysis project Ga0307957, IMG submission 201830) | Saline water microbial communities from Organic Lake, Antarctica - #490 | ecosystem: Environmental > Aquatic > Non-marine Saline and Alkaline > Saline | place: Antarctica: Organic Lake... | reverse complement strand
ATTGTTATTCTTGCTTTTACAGGGGTCTATCTTTCCGCAGAAAAATTTGAATTGCTACCCAATACTACTATTACGCATAAAGAAATTAGTAATACAGATACCGCAGAACGTTTTGAGCATATTAGCGATGTTCCATTTTTCAAGACAACCACGCTCGACCAAATAAGAAAAGTAGAATTCCCATTTTCCGAAGACCCTGAAGAGTATTATCAAATTGCGTTAAAGGATAAGGAACTAAAGGTAAACCAACAAACAGGACAGATTATAAGTAGTGCCGATTATCCTTTTGTAGCATTGGCATCCCGTTTGAGTTGGATGCTGCATACAGGCGAAGGAAACGTCTTTTGGTCTGTTATTTTGCTACTCGCCAGTGCGTCCATTCTATTCTTTATATACTCAGGCTTTGCGATGACCTTGAAACGCAGAAAAAAAGTGAAAGCTATTTCCATAATGCCAGATAAAGACGACTGTGAATTGGTCATTTTAGTAGGTTCAGAAACGGGAACAACGTTCGATTTTGCAAGGCGGCTTTATACTAGTTTGAATGCTGCTGGCAAAAAAGTCTATCTGACCGAATTGAATAAGTATTGCACTTTCGCGAAAGCGAAACGCATCATCATCCTTACTGCGACCTACGGCGAAGGCGAACCCCCTTCTAACGCTAGGAAGTTTGAAGCTATTTTTCCAACTGTCCAGCAACCGAACAAAATCCGATATTCCGTAGTAGGATTCGGTTCATTGGAATATCCAGACTATTGCAAGTTTGCCATAAAAGTGGATGCCCTCTTGCAAATACATCCTGATTTTCAGCCCTTATCTCCGCTTTATAAAATCGACAACGCAGACCTTGCTGATTTTGAAAGATGGGTCGAACAATTGAGCAAACTATTACATATTTCACTTTCTGTTGAAAAGCCAAAAGTCAAGAAATGGAACTATAAAAAAACCACATTTAAGGTAGTTGAGCGCACAGAATTAAATGTAGATGACACGTTCCTAATCAGACTGAAACCAAAGAAAAAAATAAGCTTTACTTCAGGGGATTTATTATCCATTTTTCCAGAGGGAACGGATATTCCTCGTCAATATTCCATTGCCAGAATGGGCAACAATATTCTATTAAGTGTAAAGAAACACGAGTTTGGTAAAGGCTCTTCCTACTTGTATAACTTGAATAAAGGCGAAACCATAAAAGCTGCTATTGATATTAATACCCACTTTCATTTTCCAAAGAAAACAACTTCCGCAGTATTGATAGCAAATGGGACCGGAATAGCCCCATTCTTAGGGATGATAGAACAGAATTGCGACACAACAATCAACTTATTTTGGGGTGGCAGGACAGTAGCTTCTTCAGCTATTTATGATGACATTCTTAAAGGGATTATTTCGAAAAATCAAAATATTACAATCCATAAATCCCATTCAAGAGAAGGACATAAAGGGTATGTTCAAAATCTGGTAATCCAACAAAAGGAGAGTGTTCTTAAAGCAGTTCAAGAAGGTGGTGTGGTTATGATTTGTGGTTCACTGGCGATGCAACACGACATTTTAGATGTGTTGGAAAATTTACTCTCTGAATATACCAAGATTGGCTTGGATGAACTTCAGCATAATGGGCAGTTGAAGATGGATTGTTACTAAAAAAAAGACTTATGTGCCAGATAAAAATATTATCAAAAAACCTGAATGGACAGTTCGCCTAAAGTAAAAGCTGAAATGTGTCCCCTCTTTACTTCAATACCATCTCCCATGAGTTTACACCAATTGGAATGAAGGCCTTTAAATAGTTTGTATCCAAAATTGAAGTGCACTATTAAGAATAGTGTTGCCAAAGAAGGATTCTCAAACGCAAGATTCCGATACAAAAAATGAAACATACCCTCGCAATGGTCTTTTACCAGCAGGAACTGGAATCGCTCATGGAGCTGATTTGTTGGCAGACTAAAAACCAAACGCACCTTTGAAGGTAACTTAAATTGATTACATATCCTTTTCAAATTAGAAAGCCTAAGAATTTTCGCAACTAATGACTAGTAGGTTTTTTTTTGGATCTTTAAATAAACTAAACTATTATGAAAACAACTAGAATCTTATTCTTACTGTCTTTTTTATTCATTGGACTAAACTCAAAAGCACAAGATTGGGAAACCAATATTACCTTTAACCAAGGCAAACATTATTTGATGTGCTAATGCTTAACAAAACAACTAGGTATGCAGTAAGTTCCTTGTCTAATGGAAGTAGTTTTAATATCAAGAAAAAAGGGTTAATGGAGAAACCTGAGTATAGTAAAACACTAGAACCTGGCCAACGAATTTTAAGACCATTGGCTCCACTAATGGCGTCAACATATTTATAATAGAGAGTGACGATACACTAGTGGCCAATAACGGAATTGAGACTTGTCCCTCCATCCCTTTGGGAACCACGGTACCGTTGCATGCTATTTATTTTTGTTATGAAACTACTGGCTGGACAACTTCGGACTGTACCACAGTTTTAAAAACCATTAAGGGGGCAATATGGACAGATCTGTCGCCCACACCAGCTGGTGTTGGTGACATTTCAAATATTTATTTCATTAGTGAGGACAAAGGATTTGTCTCAGGATTTAACTATTTGCAATTGAGTGAGGACGGGAGCCAAACCATGGAATATGTGGATGGATTTACACCTGCCCAAAGCTCTTTTCAGCTTCAGGACTAGACAGGGTTTTAAGTTGAAATGAATTTAAGGTATTCCCCGAGCACAACTAAAGTTAGAAGTTTTAGATCCCTTCCGCAATAGCGTAAAGCAACTTTTTATCTTCCAGTTTAATTCGTTTTCCCGAAATAGAAACAGCTCCCTCCTTTTTTAGCTTGGTTAAAGTGCGAATAAGTAATTCTGTAGCGGTTCCTACAATATCTGCCAGATTTGATCTGGAAAGTTGAAGATACAAAAAGCCGTCTTCGTCGGTCCCAAAACTATCATCCAAATAGAGTAGGCCTTTAGCTAAACGTTGACGCACGCTTTTTTGAGCCATATTGACAATGGTATGATTCGCAGTTTTAAGCTCGGAGGCCATTCGCTTGAGTACAGTATTTGTAAATACTGGATTTTGCATAAGACTCTCTTGGATGTGGTTTTTGGGTATATAACACACATCCATATCTTCTAAAGCTGTAGCCGATAAGTTGGTCTGTTCTGAAGTGATTAAAGATCGTTGGCCAAGAACTTCACCTTTACCAGCTAATTTCACAATTTGATCTTTACCATTATCGCTTAGCTTGGAAAGTTTTGAGATCCCACTGCGCACACAATAAACACCACTCAACCGTTCCCCTTCTTTAAAAAGAATTTCCCCTTTTTTAACTTTCCTTGTTTCTTTATGAACAGACATTTGCTTTAACTCCTCTTTTTTAAGAGCTTTAAAACTATTGATTTGTCTAATGATACAATTTTCGCAGCGTGAATTTTCATGCTCCTCCATATAGTCTAAATATAGTTGTTGAGAATAAGTGGTATTATTCTCCTAAATCAGGTCTATCTTCATAAAAGTCACTAAAAGTTTTCTCAGTAGTGTAATCATCTTTCAGGACTCTGTAGACACTATAAACCAATGCTATTTGCCCCAGACAGGTTGCATAAAAAATCCATCCAAAAGACAAGTTCATCATTGCAAAAATAATCACAGTTAATAAGATGAATGTTGTAATACCTAAGCATGTTATACCAGTAATCTTCATAATTTTTTTATTTTTAATATAGCCATTTCTTTTCAGTAGTATATTAATTTATTCCTAAAAAAAAATTAATTGTCAACTGACAAAAATCATCTTTTAAGGATGCATTTCTTGGCATTTTTGCAAGAGGAATAGAGTGAATTATGGAAACTTGTTATCACTGTGGCGATACTTGCCCTGAACCAGCAATTGCACATCAAGAGAAATCTTTCTGTTGTAATGGTTGCAAAACTGTGTTTGACATTCTCAACGAGAATGATCTTACCTATTATTACGATCTCCAGGCTACTCCCGGTAAAACCCCTCTAGATTTTGAAGGCCGTTTTGATTATCTAGATAATCAAAATATTATAGATCAGTTATTGGAGTTCGACGAGCAGGAGACCCAAGTTGTTTCATTTGTTATCCCTAACATTCATTGTAGCTCTTGCATTTGGGTGCTCGAAAACTTAGATAAACTGCATCCAGCCGTTAAAAGTGGTCTAGTGAATTTTCCTCAGAAATCTATTCGTATTTCTTATGATTCTTCAGAGATCTGCTTGAAGGAATTGGTTCTTCTGCTTTGTAGAATTGGCTACGAGCCCAATATATCTTTGGAAGATTTCAGTAAAAAAGAAAAAAACATAGACCGATCTCTTATCTATAAACTAGGTGTGGCGGGGTTTGCCTTTGGTAATATTATGTTTTTGTCCTTTCCAGAATATTTTGAAGTGAATGAGTTCTGGCTAGACGAGTTTAAATTTTTATTTCGCTGGTTGATGTTTGTTTTTGCGTTACCAGTGGTTTTCTACTCGGCGAGAGATTATTTTATTTCAGCCTATAAAGGCTTGCGTGTTGGTATTTTAAATATAGACGTGCCTATTGCTATTGGAATTTTGGTATTATTCCTTCGCTCTACTTTAGAAATAATAATGGATTGGGGGACAGGCTTTTTCGATAGTATGGTAGGTTTGGTATTTTTTTTACTGCTAGGAAAGTTTTTTCAGCAAAAAACGTATGCTTTTCTATCTTTTGAGCGGGACTACAAGTCCTATTTTCCCATTGCAGTCACTCAGCTTATCAAAAGTGAGTCTGCAGTCGATGAAGACACTTGCGTTAGTCAAAGTGAACCTACCGAAACAAAACGAATTGAACTTCAAACCCCTGTTTACGAGATCCAACCCGGCGACCGCATCTTGATTCGAAATCACGAGCTTATTCCTACAGACGGAATTTTGATGAAGGGAAATGCATTAATCGATTATAGTTTTGTTACTGGTGAAGCTGCTCCAGTTGCTAAAAAATTAGGGGATAAAATCTATGCAGGAGGGAAGCAAAAAGCTGGAATCATAGAAATAGACGTGACTAAAGCCGTTGAGCAAAGCTATCTTACTCAACTTTGGAATAATGAAGTGTTTAGTAAGACCAAAGCCACTCCTTTCGAAAACCTAACCGATCAGATTAGTCGTCGCTTTACCATTAGTATTTTAAGCATAGCCTTTGTTGCTACGATTATTTGGCTCTTTTTGGATCCCTCAAAAGCCTTCAATGTGTTCACTGCAGTTTTAATCATAGCCTGCCCTTGCGCCATTGCTTTAGCGGCTCCCTTTACGTTAGGAAACATGTTGCGTATTTTTGGTAAACAACAGCTGTACCTCAAAGACAGTAGTCTTATCGAGCAAATGGCTCAAATTGACACGGTGGTTTTTGACAAAACAGGAACACTCACTTCACATCAGAAGAATCTCATCGTTTATAAAGGAGTAACACTCACCGAAAATGAGCAGCAAGTTCTTACGAGTACTTTAAGGGCGTCCAACCACCCTTTGAGCAGGGCATTGTATGAAATGCTTCAAAGTCAGGGTATTTGTACGTTAGATAATTTTAACGAAGTAACAGGAAAGGGTGTTGTTGGAGTTTACGGTAGTACGAGTGTAAAGGCTGGTAGCTATGCTTTTGTAGGTCGTGGGGAGCAAGAAGAAGATGCTACAAATACAGAAGTCCACGTAAGTACTAATGATGAATACAAAGGCTCTTATGTCTTTTATAACAATTATAGGGAAGGAATGGAGGCCTTATTTTCTGAAATGAGCAACACAGCAGAACTGGTTATACTTTCCGGTGATAATGATGGTGAAAAAAACTATCTCAAAAGTATCTTACCAGAATCGGCACAATTGAAGTTCAATCAAAAACCCGATGACAAATTAAATTTCATAGAAGCGCTTCAGCAGCAAGGAAAAAAAGTAATGATGATCGGTGATGGTCTTAATGATGCCGGAGCCTTGGCTCAAAGTAATATCGGTATAGCTGTTTCTGAAAATGTGAACGTATTTTCTCCAGCTTGCGATGGGATTATCGATGCGAGTAAATTAAAAGAATTACCTGCTTTTATGTCGCTTTCAAAAGCGTCTGTCCGCGTCATTAAATACGCTTTTATCTTTTCTTTATTTTATAATCTCATTGGCCTCGGCTTTGCCCTTACGGGCAATTTATTGCCTGTGGTAGCGGCTATCTTGATGCCATTAAGTTCTATCAGTATTGTCATTTTTACAACACTTAGCACTTTTTTATTAGGCAGGAAATTCAACTTTTGACTTTGAAAAAAAAAGAAAAAAAGGAAGTCTTGAAAAGTCAATTTTGAGTTGAACCTATAGACGAGAACCAATTTGGACAGCTGTAATAGCCAGATAAATGTTATTTTTTTTAACTATTTCTCAACAACTGACAAAAGTCATCTTTTAAAGATAATCATCATGATATTTTTGCAACATAATTAAACTAAGTATGAGCATCATTTATTTATTAATCAGCGTAAGTGTTTTAGTGGCTATCATTTTTTTTATCGCTTTTGTATATTCTGTAAAAAAGGGGCAGTACGATGACACCTATACACCTTCGGTACGTATGCTTTTTGATAATGAATTGGTAAAGACTAAAACTCAAAAAGGAAAGCTAAACAGTGAAAAATCAAAAAAAGACTCAAGCAAATCCGAAACTACTCCTCCTAAATAAGAGAGAGGTGTTGAGGAATCTATATTTCAAAACCAAGAACTTAATATCAAAATCAACTTAATTCATTAACTAATAGAATATGCAAACAGAACAATTTTACTACGATAATAAGATCGTGAAGAAGTTCGTAAATGCCACCATATTTTGGGGTATTGTAGGAATGTCCGTTGGACTATTGCTAGCCTTTATGTTTTTATTTCCCAACATAACAGACGGAATTTCGTGGTTGAGTTTTGGACGGTTACGTCCACTTCATACCAATGCCGTCATCTTCGCCTTTGTAGGTAATGCTATCTTTGCTGGGGTTTATTATTCATCACAGCGGTTATTAAAAGCGCGTATGTGGAAAGATTGGTTGAGTAACCTTAACTATTGGGGTTGGCAAGCCATTATAGTTGGTGCAGCAATCACTTTACCATTAGGTTATACAACTTCAAAAGAGTATGCAGAGCTAGAATGGCCTTTTGATATTGCCATTGCAATAATCTGGGTAGCGTTTGGCGCCAACCTAATCGGGACTATTTTAAAAAGAAGACAGCGTCATCTCTATGTAGCGATTTGGTTTTACTTAGCAACTTTTGTGACCGTGGCTGTTCTTCATATTATAAATAGTGTAGAGTTGCCTATTAGCATTTTAAAAAGTTACTCGGTCTACGCAGGAGTTCAAGATGCTTTGGTACAATGGTGGTATGGACACAATGCGGTTGCATTCTTCCTCACTACTCCTTTCCTTGGCTTGATGTATTACTTTGTCCCTAAAGCGGCAAATAGACCTGTATATTCTTACAAACTTTCTATCGTTCACTTTTGGTCGTTGATTTTTATCTATATCTGGGCAGGACCTCACCACTTGTTATATACTTCATTACCAGATTGGGCACAAAATCTGGGTGTCGCTTTTTCTATAATGCTTATTGCTCCGTCTTGGGGTGGTATGATAAATGGGCTTTTAACCTTACGTGGAGCTTGGGATAAAGTGCGTACCGATCCAGTTCTTAAATTTATGGTAGTGGCTATTACCTGTTATGGTATGGCAACTTTTGAAGGTCCTTTGCTTTCGCTTAAAAATGTAAACGCCATCGCTCACTACAGCGACTGGATCATTGCACACGTTCACGTGGGCGCCTTAGGCTGGAATGGATTCTTGACTTTTGGTATGATTTATTGGCTGGTGCCTAGACTTTTCAAAACGTCGTTATGGTCTATCAAATTAGCCAATGTTCACTTTTGGGTGGGGACCTTAGGTATTATTATGTACGCCTTACCAATGTACGTTGCAGGGTTTGTACAAGCCTCTATGTGGAAGCAATTCAACCCAGATGGAACCCTTATGTATGGTAACTTTTTGGAAACACTCAACGAAATTATTCCTATGTATTGGATGCGAGCAATAGGGGGAACTCTCTATATTCTAGGAGCCTTTGTTATGCTTTATAATGTTGTAAGAACCGTAAGACAAGGAGGCGAAGTTACCGACGAATTAGCGGAAGCTGAACCACTACAAAGAGTCACTAGAAAACGTACTGCTAAAGAAGGTTACCACACTTGGTTGGAAAGACGACCAGTGAAACTAACCATTTTTGCGACTATCGCTATTTTAATAGGAGGTATGGTACAAATTATACCCTCACTAATTGTAGATGATTATGTTCCCATTATATCTACAGTAAAACCTTATACGCCTTTAGAACTTGAAGGTCGAGATCTTTATATCCGAGAAGGTTGTGTGTCCTGCCATTCGCAGATGATACGTCCCTTCCGAAGTGAAGTAGAACGCTATGGAGATTATTCTAGATCTGGAGAATATGTCTACGATCATCCGTTCCTATGGGGAAGTAAGCGAACGGGACCAGATCTATTTCGTGTTGGTGGAAAATACAGTGACAACTGGCACTTAAATCACTTCTACGATCCGCAAAGCACCTCATCGGGTTCTATAATGCCATCCTATAAATGGCTCATCAACAGCAAACTTGATAAGAGTCAGACGGAGGACAAAATGGAAGCCATGATCACACTTGGAGTTCCTTATAGCTTGGAAGAGGTGGAGCGTGCTCAAGAATGGATGTTAGAACAAGGCGCGCAAATTGAGGAAAATCTATATTCAGATCCCGATTTTGTAAAAACGTATGAAGCCGATAAAAAGTATGCCGCAGAAAATGGAGAAGATTTTGTGGAAATGCGTAACCGTGAAGTGGTTGCTCTTATCGCTTACCTGCAACGTTTGGGAACGGATCTTAAAATTAAGTCTCCAGACGAAGTCACATTAACCGAAAACCAATAATTATGTTGAAATATATAAAAGGTAATTTGGAAAATATAGATGGGGTAGAGATCTACCCTATCATTTCCTTAGTCATATTCTTCGTCTTTTTTGTTGCTCTTTTCTGGTGGGTATTCACTACCAAAAAGGAGCATATTGAGGAAGTAAGTAATATGCCATTAGAGAATAACCCAAAAGATGACATCTTATGAAGACAGCAGCATTTTTAAGAATAATAGGCTTTGCAATTTTTGGATTTTTATTCCTGCATTATATTGGGACAACAGGGGAGGCTTCTATATTTATAGAGAAACCTTGGTTGTGGGGAGCATTCGGAATACTCATGCTTATTTACATTGCAGGAGAAGTCTGTATTGCAGCACTAAGTAGCATATTGTATAGAAGTTTAAAACCTGAAAAGCAGGCAAAATACGATGAGGACCTCGCTCTGGCCAAAGAAAACCAGTTCAGTTGGATTAAGACGACTTACAAAAATCTGCTGGGAACTAAACCTGTAGAAGAAGAAGGTGAGATTGTTTTGGATCATAACTATGATGGTATTCGGGAGCTGGATAACAAATTACCACCATGGTGGGTTTATGGATTTTATGCAACTATCATTTTTGCTATTGCTTATATGGTTAATTACCATGTTTTTGACGGCACCGATCAAATTGAAGAATATCAAATTGCACTAGCCGAAGCGAAAATTGAAATTGAAGACTATAAAAAGACAGCAAAGGATCTCATCGATATAAATACAGTCGTAAGACTTACTGAAGCTAGTGATTTAGATGCTGGTAAGGGTATTTTTACTGGTAATTGCGTCGCTTGCCACAAGGCAGATGGCGGCGGTGGTATAGGTCCAAACCTTACCGATGACCATTGGATATTAGGCGGAGGAATAAAAAATGTATTTGAGGTTATTTCTGAAGGTGGTCGTGCTGGTAAAGGCATGGTGTCTTGGAAGGCTGAATTGAAGCCTGCTGAAATGGCACAGGTAGCTAGCTATGTTTTGAGCTTACATGGAACCACTCCCGCAGACCCAAAAGAACCAGAAGGTGAAATTTGGGTAGATCCGTCGGCACCTGTAGAAGAGGTAGAGGTGAACGTTAAAGACGACAAAGAAGTTGAGGTGATGATAGAAGATCAGCCTGTGACTGGAGATGTGGTTAAAGAAGAGTAATACTGAAGTCTAAAGATGAAAGAAGTAGCGGAAAATTTAAAAGTAAGTGATCAGCCTGTCATGAAAACTATTTATGAAGAAGGAGATACGACCGTCATTGCTATAGGTTTAGGACGTGGAGTGGAATTGGCAGAACACTTAGCTCCTTGTAAAGCTAAATTAATGGTGGTACAAGGTGAAATTGATTTTAATACTGAAACAGAGAGTAGACGTTATGCTTGTTTTGAAAGTTATGATATTCCTATGAACCTAAGACACAGTCTTGTGGCCTGGGACGATGCTATAGTTCTACTTTTTTTAACTGAGAAATAGGCAACCTTAACGATTAACACTATAAAGCTCCAAAAGATCAAAATGTAAATGCTGATCTATACCGGCAAAACATAAACTAATGGCAGAACAAGGCAAGGATAATTTTAGAGATACCATCGGAACGTTGAATGAAGAAGGAGACAGAGCCTGGATATTTCCAAAAAAACCCGTTGGTAAATGGTACGAATACCGAAAATATGTGAGTTATGTGCTTTTAGCTTTCTTATTCGCTGCACCCTTTATTAAAATTGGCGGGCATCAATTTTTGCTATTTAATGTTTTAGAACGGCGGTTCAATATTTTTGGGTTTCCGTTTTGGCCTCAGGATTTTTACATTTTTGTGATCATGATGCTTACCGGAGTTGTTTTCATTATTCTCTTCACCGTCGCCTTTGGTAGACTTTTCTGCGGTTGGGTCTGTCCACAAACTATTTTTATGGAAATGGTATTCCGTAGGATTGAATATTGGATAGATGGCGACCGAGGTAAGCAGAAGCGTCTCGCAAAAATGCCCTGGAATAAAGAGAAGATCCGTAAGCGTTCTTTGAAATGGTTTGTCTTTTTTGTGATTTCCTTTTTAATTGCCAATGTTTTCTTGGCCTACCTCATAGGGAGTGATCGCCTAATACGATATATCACAGATGGACCCATGGAACATTTAAGTACTTTGGTTTCGCTAGTGATCTTTACAGGAGTATTTTATTTTGTATTCGCCTGGTTTAGAGAGCAGGTGTGTATTATCGTTTGTCCTTACGGAAGGCTGCAGGGCGCCTTACTCGATGATAAATCTATTGTAGTTGCATACGATCATAAGCGTGGAGAAAAGGAAGAGGGGCGCGCCAAATTTAAGAAAAAAGAAGATCGCGAAGCTTCGGGAAAAGGGGATTGTATAGATTGCCATCAATGTGTGGATGTATGTCCTACTGGAATAGATATAAGAAATGGTACTCAACTGGAATGCGTTAACTGTACAGCCTGTATAGATGC
>Ga0307957_1001427_pt1 | contig 11741 bp, 13 predicted proteins | sample OrgLakmetagen490_FD_201830 | JGI IMG/M metagenome (GOLD analysis project Ga0307957, IMG submission 201830) | Saline water microbial communities from Organic Lake, Antarctica - #490 | ecosystem: Environmental > Aquatic > Non-marine Saline and Alkaline > Saline | place: Antarctica: Organic Lake... | reverse complement strand
CAGGACCCGTGTCCGAATTTCAGGCCGACCCGTGTCCGGAAAATGCCCTGACCCGTGTCCGGAATCCGGACACTAACCCTGTAAGGGAACCTTTAAGGGAACCAGTAAAGGAGGAGGAGGGCGCGCCGGCGCGCGAGGCAATCCTCGATGAGTTTTTTGAAGAGCTGCTTGGCGCGCTGGGTCTCGATCCGGGTGGCGCCCTGCCGGCCTGGTGGCAGGGCTGGCCCGCCCGGACCCATGTCCGCCACTGGATTGACGATCTCGGGCTCTCGAAGGACCGAATTCTCGAGGTGGCACGCGACACCCGGCGCCAGCATCCCGAGCCGCCCGACGGGCCCAAGGCGCTGGATCGCGCCATGGCCCGTGCCGCCCGCCACGATGCGCAAGGATCCGCGGCCGGTGCCGGCGGCCGAACGGCCAAACGGCAGCGCAAACGCGATACCGGCCCGCGGCCCAGCGATGACGAGCTGGCGGCGTTCTACGCCGATCTGGTGAACTCCGACCGGTTCCTGCCTCCCAGCATGATCAGCAACGCCATGTGCGCCGCCATGCTGGCCCGCGGGCTGGTCACGCCGGAGCGGCTGCAGGCCAGGGGGGTGCAGTGAATGTCGTGGTGTCAAGTCCCCGGCACGGACTGTCCCTCTGCGCCGGCGGTGGAGGCCTTGATCTGGGCCTCATGCTCGCCGAGCCCGGCTACCACACCCGATGCTTTGTCGAGTGGGAGGACTGGCCTCGCACTGTGCTCATCGCAGCCCAGCGCACGGGGTATTTCGCCCCGGCCCCGATTTGGGACGACCTGCGCAGCTTCGACGCCCGGCCCTTCCGCGGGGCCTTTGACGCCGTCCTCGCCGGATACCCCTGCCAGCCTTTCAGCGCGGCCGGAAAGCGCGGTGGCGCGGGCGATCCCCGCCATCTCTGGCCCGACGTCGCACGGGTCATTGGGGAATGCCGCCCCGAATGGGTCTTCATCGAGAACGTCCCAGGCCATGTCACCCTCGGGCTTGAGACCGTGCTGCGAGAGCTTTGGAGCATGGGCTACACGCCTGCGGCGGGTCTGTTCAGCGCGGCAGAGATCGGCGCGCCGCATCAGCGGCTGCGGATCTTCATCCTGGCCCACACCGATGAGCCTGCATCCCGGCACGGCACGCTACAACCCGGCGGGGAACAGCGACTTTACCCGCAAGGCCGAAGCGCTGGCGCTGGGCATCGCGAAAGCGATGTCCGACCAGTGGCCGACCCCGGCAGCGCAGAACTGGAAGGGCAGCAGCCCGGACAGCATCACCCGGGCCGACGGCAAGAGCCGGATGGATATCCTGCACTACCGGGCCGAACAGGGCTTCACCCACCCGGACCCGGCGACCACGCGGCATGGGCCGCCGTCCTCGCCGCACGCCCCGATCTCGCGCCCGCTCTGGGCTTCGATGATTGCCTCGCATGGGCGCGTCGCCTCGCGTCGGATTCTGAAGGGCCGGGCCCAGCGGCGGCTCAATCCGATCTTCGTCGAATGGCTGATGGGCTGGCCCTCCGGGCACGCGCTCTGCGCCTGCTCGGCAACGGCGTTCATCCACTGGCAGCAGCGCATGCGTGGCGCGCTCTCGCAGCTGCCCATGGCCTCCGGCCCGTGGATCTGGCGCCCGATGGCCGGACCGGAGGGCCCGACGCAGATGGACCTGTTTGAAGGAATGCAGCGATGAGCATGCAGCAACGGATCGGCCGCACAGGCGGCCACCGCGTGAAACGCGCGCTGGGCGTGCAGGCGGCGCTGGAATGGGCCTTCCGGGTGGAAAAGGCGCAGCTGGAGCTGCCAGAACGCCCAGATCCTGAACGTGGGTCCGGCACCGGCACCGGTTTCGGCCTCGAGCACGTCCTGCTGCAGCGCGCGGCGCTGGGCTGCAAGGTTGACGGTGGCCAGTACAAGATGGGCGGCTACACCCATGCGGATGCCGAGGTGATCGCCGCCACCGTCGCCGGGATGCCCGACAGCCTCGGCGGAAAGCGCATGGCGATCCGCGTGGCCGAACTGGCCCGCGCCGGGCTCACCCCGGACTGGATGCCCGGCGCCGTGCCGCGTTGCATACCGGTGGAAACGCGACAAAATCAGCATGGCGAGCGGGCAACAACCGTGGTGGTTGGTATCGAACGGGTGCTGACCCGAGGCAAATGGCGCAGCGTGGAGGTCTTGGCCTGCCCCGTCACATGGAGACCGCATCCTGAGCAGATCGCATTCGTCAGGCGCGGTTATGACGACTGGTGGCAGGCGCTGAGCTGGGTCCGCGACGGCTTGATTGACGGGGGTATGTTGCGGGAGATGGCGATTAAACCGGCGATGCCGAAGATGAAGCCGTGGGAGGACCGTTGACATTGTCGGTATCGGCGGAGTGCGGACTTGCGGCGGTGCAGTAATGCATTCGGTAATATCGGCCGGCAGCAATGCGCAGGGAGCCGCCAGTGCAAAGTTGCGAACCCGGATTGGAAACTGTTGCTGATCCTCTGGTTTGTAGGCCGCGTTGATCCGAAGGTACTCCTCCTCGCGGGCCTGATCCTTGAAAAGGCCGTTGTGCAGCGAACATGCTGCCATGATCACGAAGTCCCGCCACACCTCATAGTGGTGTCTGTACGGCGCAAGTTGTTTGAAGGAAAGAAGGAAGGCCACACGGGCCTGCCGTGGGTCTGGGGGGGCCATAGCCTCACCTCCTTGCTGGAAGGGGTTACGAGACTGGCCACACCAGTCTCCGGGACTGATGCACGCCTCTCAGCCAGGCTTATTCATCCAATTCCTGGGAAATGGCTGACGTGCCCGCGAAAGCTCTGTAGAATCCATCTGCTACACGTAACCCGACAGCAGCTTCCGGAGCACGCCATGGGTGATTCGCTACAACCCTTCACGGCCCGTTTCAACAAGTCCCTTCGCGTCGAGAGCCGTGCGGAGAGGCTGACCGGCGACGCCGGTGTCGTGGTGCTGCGCGAGATCACGAATTGGCCGACAGCTGCCATCTGTCTTTCGAGCTGCTACATGCGCGACAACCATGAGAAATTGACTCTTATCGTAGCTTCCGACATCATCGAGACAGTTTGCTGCAAGAAAGTTTGCAACACTTGTTCCCGTGGCCCAGCCACACCAACCCGGGACAGAATACCGTCTCTAACCAAAGAAAGAAAAAAGCCATGAAAAAGCTTTTGATCTCCCCCGTGTTGGCAGCCGCTCTTGCTGTCGCCGTAACCCCTGCTGCTTTTTCAGAAGAAACTCAGAAGGTATCATCTATCAAATTTGTCTATGGAAGCAGTGCTTGCAAGGCCGGCGGAATCTGTAAAGCTCGGGAAATCCCAACTCCTCCTGAGCACTTCATGCGCTTTGGCCTGTCGATAATTGAGCTGAACAATCTCAATGAATTAATTGAGATCCGTGCTGGTCATGATATCCCTGCGTACACATTTGTGCGCATGAAAGATAATTCCAACTGAGTACCTCACCCTCCCGTCACATCCCAGAAGACAAAAATCATACACCTGAGGCACAGATGACATTTCTCACAAAGATCAGCCTCGTGATTGGCCTCACAGTCGCGACCGCAGCACAAGCTCAAGACCGCCCTTACCAGCTCGTGTGCTTCGAGCAGGACGGCATGACCGCAAGCCTGAACAAGGTCGTGAACGCCCAGCAGTTCCTGCGCAACGATAGTGTCTTGCGGAGCGGCAGCTGCGCTTTTGCGCAACTCCCAGCAGGATCAACCGCGCGGTTCATCGACATACACTCAAGCCCTCAGGGCTTTCTGTACCCGATCTATCGCGTGACCTATGCGTCAACGGGTCAGCGGATGTACGCAGCGGACGGCATCTTTCGGACTGATCAGTGGAAGGTGCGGCGGCTCAGAGGAACAGCGGTTCAGCTGATCACGCCGGTTTCCTGCGGTGTGCTGGATGGGTATGTTCAGGCAGCCAACCGCGTGCCAAAGTACATGTTCGTGCCGGAATTTTGCAATGTGGAGGTGGTGCAGTAAAAAGCCCACATCTTCCTGTCAGTGCCGACGAAGCTGGAGGATACGATCATAAGACAATTCTTCGCGCTAAGGTTATCCCGTCTGGAAGACGGGGGTTTTAGACCAATGAGCGGAGACTACAATTACTCGTACAATCCTACCAAAAACGTCACTGGCTGATTTGATCTCTCAATTTCTGCCTCAGTAATTATAACCATCACTTGTTCATTGATTTTGGTTGATTTTCCTGAAATTGTGACTGTCCTTTGAGGTAAGTCCAGATAATGTATATTGTTAGAAACGCTTGCCACTCTCCCAAATGGTTTATCAATACGTCTTTCATGCATGGCCGCAATGGCGTCAGCTACTTCCCGTATCGGACGTCTAATCTCACCATAACAATAATTACGGACGCCTTCCTTATGTAAGTGAATAGATACCTTCCAAGTACGTTCGGCACTTAGAAAATCTATGGACCCTCCAGAGTGTGGCGTTACACTCCCACCAGCATAGTTGGGAAGGCTATTCTGGGCCGCGTTTAACGCTGCTAAGCTGCCTCCATATTTTTTTATGTCTCCAGAAAGGCAAGCGAATCGAACTTGGTCTGTAAATGCATCAATTTCTGAATCAGCGACCAAAACCTCTGTCGAGGCAATAAGCGATACTCCAAAAACTAAAGCTGAAATGCACTTTGATGTAACTTTCATTTTTTGCGGCGCTCTCTATGAATAAGGTTTCTCATTTACCTTGTAGCTTTATGTTGTCCAAATCAAGCCTTTTTGACAGGGTGGGTCACGACGTGCGTGGCGTGACCTTGCCTTTCAAAAATCCACTGTTCAAAGCCTCTACAACTCAAACTGCCGCGCCAGGCTCAACGTCTCTTCTTCCTCAACGCCAAGGTAGAGTTGCGTTGACGCCAGCGACTTGTGCCCCAGCATGATTTGACACGCGCGCAGGTTGCCCGTCTTGCGATAGAGGTAGGCCGGTTGGGATCGGCGGATCGAATGCGTGCCGTAGAGCTCGGGGTTGAGGCCAGCATAGCTGACCCACTTTTTCACCAGCTTGAGGTAGGCGCGTTCACTCAGCGGCTGACTGCCGTCGCTTGCTGCGCCGAGTATAAGCGGCCGCTTCGGAGGTGCCAGACGACAGGCTAACTGGCAGCAAAGGCTCGAACACGCCGCTCACCCCCCCGCCATGGTTCCTCCCGGGCGCGATCCGTATACGGGGGGGACGAGCGCGCGATTTCGCTAGCGGCTGGATTCCTCACCGGGGAATCCACCTGGAATCCACCCCGGCAAGCCGGTCCGGAATTCTGACTCAATATCAGCAGCTTACGAGGCCGACCCGCTGGCAGGGTGGATCCCTCGGAGGAATCCACCTGAGCCAGTTTGAGGAAGCCACCCACGCCGGAAGCCATAAGGGGAAGCCACCGCGTTCAGCAGATCTCGCGAAGTCGATCGGAAGACATTGATTCAGCATCAAAAAATGGTTTGACAAACCTGCCCCCCTTGACTCATACCTTGATAATCGAAGAACTGCGCCCGGAGGAAATACCTCGCGGGCGTTTTCTTTTTCCCCATATCGCGGATCCGATCCTGCCGTCGGCCATCCCGGTGGCGCGCATCCTTTTGTCCGCCTTGCCCCAAATCAGAGACCCGCCCCATGGACCTTGTCTTCGCGCCAAGCGAGATCGAGACGTGGCCGATCGACCGGCTGCGCCCCTATGCCCGCAATGCCAAGATGCATGGCGACGACCAGGTGGCAAAGATCGCTGCCAGCATGGCGAAGTTCGGCTGGACCGTGCCCTGCATGGTGGCCGACGATGGCGAGCTGATCGCCGGGCATGGCCGGGTGCTTGCGGCCACCATGCTGGGGCTGACCGAGGTGCCGGTGATCCGGCTTGGTCATCTCGACGATGCGGAACGCCGGGCCTACCGGATCGCGGATAACAAGCTCACCGAGTTGGGCGAGTGGGACGAGGCACTGCTGCGCGACGAGATCGCGGAGCTGCTGGCCGAGGATTTCGACCTGTCGCTGCTGGGGATCACGGAGGATGATCTGGATGCACTCCTGCGCGATCCAGAGGCGCTGAGCGGTGATGGTCCGGTCGAGGGCGAGGACGATGTGCCGGAGGTTCCGGTCACGCCGGTATCGGTCGCGGGGGATCTGTGGCAACTGGGGTCGCACCGGCTGGTCTGCGGCGACAGCACGTCCGCCGATGTGATCGGGCGCTTGCTGGGCGACGTCAAACCTCAGTTGATGGTGACGGACCCACCCTACGGCGTCGCTTATGATCCCGGCTGGCGCAACCAGGCGGGCGCGGCCAGCACCAAGCGCACCGGCAAGGTGCTGAACGACGACCGCGCGGACTGGCGCGAGGCATGGGCGTTGTTTCCGGGCGATGTCGCCTATGTCTGGCACGGTGCGCTGCACGCAGCAACCGTGGCCGACAGCCTGACCGCGTCGGGCTTCGCCATACGGTCGCAGATCATCTGGGCCAAGGACCGGCTGGTGCTCAGCCGCGGCGATTACCACTGGCAGCACGAACCCTGCTGGTATGCCGTGCGCGCCAGAGGCAAGGGCCACTGGGCCGGGGATCGCAAGCAGACGACGCTGTGGCAGATCGCCAGCCGCGATCAGGATGCCGAGACGGTGCACGGCACACAGAAACCTGTGGAGTGCATGCGTCGCCCCATCCTGAACAACTCCGCCGCCGGTCAGCCGGTGTACGAGCCGTTCATGGGATCCGGCACCACGCTGATCGCGGCGGAAACCACGGGCCGCGTCTGCTACGGGGTCGAGCTGAACCCGGCCTATGTCGATGTGGCCATCGAGCGTTGGCAATCCTTCACCGGCGCGGACGCGGTTCTGACGGAGACCGGCGAGACATTCGCCACGCTTAAGGTGAGGAGGTTGGCGGCATGACCCAGTCCCGCCGCCTGTCGCTTGTCGAAGCCGTCACCAATGTCGTGGTGGGCTATGCGCTGGCCGTCACAACGCAGATCGTGGTGTTCCCGTGGTTCGGCCTTCGCCCGAGCCTCGGCGAGAACCTGGCGCTGGGCGGGGTATTCACCGGCATATCGCTCCTGCGAAGTTACGCGCTGCGCAGACTGTTCGAAACCGCGCAAAGGCGATAGCGTGCGTCAGCTGTGCGGAGAGGGTGTGTGAAAACTCGCCCTTTTTCGGTGGATCGTGGTATAGTTTCTGCATCTGATGCGGAGGTGTTTCATGGCGCGATTTATCGAGGGTTTGGACCGCCAGCAGACGATGCTACTGCCTGAATATCTGGACGATTATGTTGATGAGAACAGCCCGGTTCGTGCCGTTGATGCCTTTCTCGACATGCTTGATCTCGCGACGCTTGGCTTCAATGTGCAGCCATCGTCCACCGGTCGGCCAGGCTATCATCCTGGACTGCTGCTGCGGATTTACTTGTATGGATATTTGAACCAGATCCAGTCATCACGGCGGCTGGAACGAGAGTGTGGCCGCAATCTGGAGCTCGTTTGGCTGACTGGCCGACTGAAGCCAGACTTCAAGACGATTGCAGATTTCCGCAAGGATAACGGGCCAGCGATCCGCAAAGTGTGCCAGCAATTAGTCGCCGTATGCCGCAACATGGATCTGCTCGACGGGGATGTTGTCGCGATTGATGGTAGCCGCTTCAAAGCCTTGAATGCCAAGGCCAAAAACTACACACGCGGCAAGCTGCGACAGAAGCTGGATGAGATCGACAAAGCAATCGATCGTTATCTGGGCGAGTTGGACCGTGCCGATGAGGTGTTTCAGCAGACTGGCACTGTGCTGCCGGAGGCCCGCATGGAACGCACCCTGAGAAAACTGGAACATCTGAAAAAGGAGGCGGTCCGCTACCGGTCAATTGAACAGCGCATGGATGAGACCGGTGAAACCCAGGTCTCGCTCAGCGATCCGGACGCCAGATCGATGGCAACAACAGCCCGCATGCCGCGCATTGTCGGCTACAATGTTCAAACCGCTGTCGAAGCCGATCACCATCTGATCGTTGCACACGAAGTCACCATGCTTGGATTTGACCGGGATGCTTTATCGATGATGGCGGTTGCCGCAAGCGATGAAATGACGACAGATCAACTCACAGCAATCGCGGACAAAGGCTATTACAAGGGCGAGGAAATCGTCGTAAGCGAAGAGGCTGGTATCTCGGTTGTTGTTCCTAAACCCATGACATCAAATGCCGGTGCGCGCGGCCAATTTGACAAGGCAGACTTCGCGTATGACGCCGCAAAGGATGTCTACATCTGCCCAGCGGGCGAGGATTTGATCTACAGATTTACCAGTCAACAAGATGGCAAAGCCATCAGATCATACTGGTCGGGCGGATGCGCCGACTGCGTCATCAAAGACAAATGCACGACCGGCAAGGAACGCCGCGTGCGTCGATGGGAACACGAGGACGTCCTTGAGCGCGTTCAGGCGCGGTTGGATGCCGACCCAACTCGACTGGCGGTCCAAAGCATGACTGTCGAGCATCCTTACGGCACGATCAAATCATGGATGGGTGCCACGCACTTCAAGATGCGAACCCTGAAAAAGGTGGCGACAGAAATGGCGCTACATGTGCTGGCCTATAATATGACCCGCGTCATGAACCTCATGGGCATTCCGGCGATGATCGCGGCGATGAAGGCGTAAATGGCCTTGTTTGCGAAAAATCTGCGGCCAAAACCGTCGGCATTGGCCTCAGGCGCCACCACCGCCCACGTAGTCCATCGAAAAAGACGAAATGCCGCGCCCGATTCATAATGCGCTCAAACATCGAAAATGACTGGTTGCGCCAAGATAAACCGAGTTTCTACACACCCTCCGGACCTTCCGGACGTTCGCTGCAGGTGCTTAGTATGCGCTCGCGTCGACGGCTCATCGAGAGCGAACCAAGAGTTCCTGAGCCAGAGACTAGGCTAGCGGTCGAAAACTTTTCAATCATCTGCTACAGTCCCACTAGGTGTTGTCGGCAGGCGACCATGTTGAAGGAATTCTTATTCGGAAGGTAAAAGGAAGGAAATAAGTAAATTGCGAGATAGACAGAAATATGAAGGTCTCTTTTTCCCGAGTGAAATACAGGGTACTGGTCACGTCAAATTAGGAAACAACAATGCAAGAGTATCTCTAGTTGGCGACCTGTACGGCTTTCTGAACGAAGACAGTTTCGATATTCATGGAAGACTATCTGATGGGCGGCAACTTTCGCTCATCGATTGCATTCGAACTGGCTCAACCGAGTTCCACGGCGACGAACAGCGGTCCGTCGAGACCAATGTTTATCCCCATTTTGCCGTAGTTGGCAAAGAGACTATTTCTTCAAATGATGCAAAAATCAAAAAACTAACCTACCAGTGTGAGCAAGCTCATCTCTTTTGCGCATATGCTGACACATTCGGGATAATGAACCCTAGTTCAGAAGCGCTTAATACGTTGATGGACGCAGATCATGAAAGGCTTGAGAAGAGTTTAACCGACCATGATGTGAAGCCGAAGCGCCGGAAAAAAGCACTTGGTGAGGATCCGCTGATCGCATTTTTTGACGGAAATTACGAAATCGCCGAAGTCAAAACTCCACATGGCAAAATATCTGTTTGGAACGGGATTAGCTATCGTCCTGGGGGAGCTAAAGGAGTAAAAATTAAGAACACTGTCTTAAATACTATCGAGTTTCATGAACCCCAAGAACTCAGAAAAGCTGTTCATGATTTACAAAGTATTCATCAGTTCTACGAACTTCTCTTGGGGTGCCGGCAACGGTATAAAAAAATCCAACTAACCTTGGAGGGTATGGATGAGGCACAATGCCCGCCAATAAGATTATTGTGGAATAGATGCAACCGGCGCGTGAACAAGCGCCACCGTGATGTTCATCCTACAGATATTCCAATTCTTGCGAGCATAGAGCGTGAGCTTTTCGAGTCAGTTTTGAAAAATTGGATGAGTACTTCGCCCTCCATGGAAGCGTCGCGCTTTCGCTTATTTAATGGCTTGTTGTCCAACACATACAGTTATGACCGAATAGTCGGCGCTGCAAATATGTATGATTTGCTGCCAGGGGAGAGAGTGCCAACAAGAGACGAATTGTCTCCTGAGTTGTCTGGTGCCGTAGATAGTGCGCGTGGCGCGTTCAAAGATCTGGAGCAATCATCGGCTCGGGATAGTGTACTTTCTTCACTAGGAAGAATTGGAAAGCCAAGCTTGAAGTCAAAACTTCTATATCGCGCCGACATAGTAAATAAAGCGATGGCAATACGATTTCAGAAACTGAACTTGGTTTGCCACCACGCCGTTTTATGTCGGAACCACTACGTTCACGGCAGTGAACCTGGCTTTAACTATGATGAAAACTTTTCTTGCTTTGCTTTTTTGACAGACACATTAGAATTTATTTTCGCTGCCTCGGATTTAATAGATTGTGGCTGGAACTCTCAAGAGTATATTTCTCGCCATGGCACCATGAGCCACTTCATAAGCCATTACATAATTAACTATGAATTGAACCTAAAAGAGCTAGAAAAGGCGATCCAGAAGCGTGATTAACCTTCTGCGACGTGGTTGTTGCTGCAGTTGCATCGTAATCTTAAACTACACACTGGGTGAATGACTGCTGTGGGCTCCAAGCCGTCACCTGACCCTTTTGGTCGGACTTGGCGGGTCCCCAATCAGCCTGACCGGCGGTAGCGTAGGATCCTGTCACGTGAGCCGATGCACCGTTCCTCGTCCTTGTTCCTTCGCTGAAGTGATCGCGAGACCCAGCTTCTTCTTGAGCCCGCCCGAGATCATGCCTCTCGCTGAATGCGACGCCCAGCCGGTCGCTTCGACGATTTCGGCGATGGACGCCCCCTCGGGCCGCTGCAGCAGCGCGATGATCTGTGCCTGCTTCGTGCCCGCCCGGATGGCGACGGGCTTCGGGGTATCGGGCGATTGGGGCGTCGGCGCGGGATCCGGCTTGGTCTTGCGTGGATTGGGCACTGTGCTGGCCGCGACTGGCTCGATCCCGATCGCTTCGAGCCCGGCCTCGGTGGCGACCAGCGTAGTACCATGACCATCGCCGGTCTCGCGCCAAAGTGGATCACCGCGGCGCAGATCCGCCTCGACCTCTTGGAGCCAGACGCGCGAGATCATCGCGGCCACGGCTTTCTTCGCGGCGGCCCCGTGCAGCCCGTCGGGCAGTGGCATGGCCAGATTGCCGGGGCGCGTGGCCGCGCGATTGAGGACGATGGTCTGGGTATCGGTGAGTTTGAGCATGAGGACCTCCGGTTCTGACAGGGCGGCGCGGGATTGCGCGGCCTCCTACCGGGTGAAGCCCGCCGCGAAGGCAGGCCGCACCCTTCTCTAGGGATTGGAAAAGCTAGCGGGCGTATTCGCCCTCGCCGAAAGCGCTGTCTGTGATGCGCTTGAGCAAGCCGTTGTAGTGCTCGAGCGTGCCGACCATGGCCCAGCCCACCTCGTCGGGGTGGCAGTTGAAATGATCGTCGCTGAGTGCCTGCAGGCGCGCGAGCATCTCGTCGATCTCTGCCTTCTTGCCTATGAATGCGCTCAGTGCGGCCTCCTTGCTCCTGCGGGCCTTCTCGGCGCGCAGCTGGTGGCGGGGCGTGGTTTGCGGGTTCAGGCTGGTCATGGTGTGGCTCCGTTGGGTGAGTTGCATCGTTCTTGTGCAATCACAATCGCTCTGGCGGGTCGGAAAGTGTAGGCAAATCAGGATCATAAGATTGCGTTCTGCTCATCCGATCAGATCAG
>Ga0307957_1001385_pt1 | contig 12051 bp, 7 predicted proteins | sample OrgLakmetagen490_FD_201830 | JGI IMG/M metagenome (GOLD analysis project Ga0307957, IMG submission 201830) | Saline water microbial communities from Organic Lake, Antarctica - #490 | ecosystem: Environmental > Aquatic > Non-marine Saline and Alkaline > Saline | place: Antarctica: Organic Lake... | reverse complement strand
TCTCCGATACAAAAAAAAGTAGCTTTAGCCTTATGGGTTTTTAAGGTATCCAAGACCCATGGGGTCACTTCAGGAATGGGTCCATCATCGAAGGTGAGGAACATTTCTTTCTTTTCGGTTGAAATGCTCCACACTCGGTGAGGAAATAGGTGCTGAAGAAAAGTGCTAGACCTCAACACCTTTACGGATTAGTGGGTAATTGATCTGGGGACGATAAGCCATCGCTTGCACTATCCTTTTCAATTTGGTTGATTTCGTCCTCTTCCAATTCTTGAAGCAGTTTTTCGTTCACATTCTCTTCAGGAGAGTCTTCGTAGAAATGACTAAACTTTTCTAGGTATGAATTGAACTCGGCAGCTTTGTCTTTGACCAATTCTTGGTCTTGTTGAATAATTAAAATATCCACAAGGCTTCTATACTTTTCAATTTCACTAAAGATCCTATCTGCATTCTCTATTTGGTTTTCATAATCTAGGCCTGCATAGTAAGTCAGCCACTCCTTATAATTATTAGCGACGGCTTCCCAGACTTCCCTTGCTTTTTCAGGCTTATTTACTTCATAATACCCATTTATAAAGGGTTCTAGAAGTTGATAGTATTGGAAATGTTTTACAGGAATGTTTTCCATGCCTAAATCTAGAACGTTTTCTGCTTTTTCCAGCTTATCTTCTTTGATCAATTTTTCAACTAATCGAGCAAGATTACTTCTATAGGTTATGGCATTTCTTCGGGTTTCCGTGTCGTGGTAGATGTCATCACTTCCACTATTGCCCCAATCCCAATCCATAACAATGTCATACATTTTATCGGCATCGATCCGTCCCATATCAAATGGATTTCTCTCATCCACAGGAGTTTTTATAGGGACAAGTTTATAGGTAACTCCCTCCAGTTGAAGGTAATCCTTCATCCATAGATAATCTTCGTCTCTAAAACTCCCTCCTGTGAAATAGATAGGGCGATCCCAATCGTTATTCGCTAAGAGGTCAAGCATCATTAAATTTGGTTTATAGAGAAGGTTATCTTCCAAATTGATTTCGAGATAAGGCTCAATTAAGTCAGCATTCTTTTGCTCTACGATTCCATTTTTAAGGACTTTTTCTTTATCCACAGGAACTCTTATGTTTTTGGTAGGAAAGGTGTTGATGACTTGCCCACTTTGGAGTTCTGCTCTGGTCGTTTCGTTATCGCTCTCGATATACTGAATAAATTGCTTGATGTTGAGTGAATCTCCTACCCTGGGATCTTTCTGAAACCAAACGGCATCATTGGTCCCATATTTATAGTCTTCGTGTTTCAACGTCGTCTTAATAGGCTCACTCTCGTAAGCTTTTCTTCTCATTTGGTCTATGTACCAATCTGTAGCAAAAAGGCTAGTGTTGATGGTCCTCACATCGGTTCTGTAGCCTTCAATTTCTTGGGCATACCACAAGGCGAAAGTGTCGTTATCTCCTATGGTGAATAAAATGGCATTTTGATCTAAGCCCTCTAGATATTTCTTGGCCATGGCAAGAGTGGTGTATTTTCCAGAGCGATCGTGGTCATCCCAATTTTCTGAGGCCATAAGGACGGGGACACAGATTAGGCAAAGTAGTCCTACGGCTGGAGCTACTAGCTTGGGCGTGACATAAGCCTTCAAGTAATGGAATAGAGCATAAACGCCCAATCCAATCCAAATGGCAAACACATAAAACGATCCTACTAGAGCATAGTCTCGCTCTCTGGGCTCAAAAGATCGCTCGTTGAGGTATATTTTTAAAGCGATTCCTGTAAATAAGAAAAAGACAGTGAGCACCCAAAAGCGCTTTACATCTTTGGACGCATGAAAAAATAAACCGATTAAGCCTAAGATAAGCGGTAGAAAGTAGTAGGTGTTTCTTGCTTTATTTTCAGAAAGGTCTGAAGGTAAATTCTGTTGACTTCCAAGTCGATTTTCGTCAATAAAGTCGATACCGCTTAACCAATTACCATCAAAATTTGTGTATTTTCCTTGTTCATCGTTTTGTCTACCAGCAAAATTCCACATAAAATACCTCCAGTACATATAGCCCATTTGGAACTCAAACAAGTAGCTGAGATTCGAGGCAGCAGAAGGCTTTTCAACATCCAAGTATTGGTTAAAGCGTTTTAAAAAGCTGATGTAACCATCAGAAGAGACCTCTCCTTTTCTGTAATCGGCTCTAAATGTTTCAATAATTGAACCTAATTCTTGTTCTCCTCTGTACTCTGGTTTTATAGAAAATTCTAGAGGTCCAGTAAACATCATATAATTGGCAGCATGTTGTGTACTCCACATCCTAGGGAGAAAGGTTTTATGTGAGGCATCAGAATTTTGTTTAGCATTTTTATAATCATTGACAATCACATACTCTTGCTTCTCTTCATCTTTCTCATAAATCGCATTATCATCTACATAAGGGTTATCGGGATCTAATCCAGCAAATAACTCGGTAAACTGAGGTCCGTAAAACAGATGCGTTTCACCATATTGATCTCTGTTATAATAAGCTAGGAGTTGTTGAGCACTACTAGGATTATTTTCATTAATTACAGTCCCAGCGTTGGCCCGTATGGGTAACATAATCCAACTAGAAAAGCCTATAAATACAAATAGGATACAAAGTAAAACCGTATTGATGTGAATATAATTTTTACGTCTCGTGTATTTGAGTCCAAAATAAAACGCAGCAATTACTAGTAAGCCTGCTATAACAGTACCTGAATTGAAGGGTAAGCCTATGCTATTTACAAAAAAGACTTCCATTTTTGCGAAAAAGGTCAAGGAATAGGGCAGGAGGAGTTTAAAAATAAACAATAAGATTCCAACAACGACGAAGTTGGCAATCACAAAGTTTTTGATGGTGATTTTTTTGAAATTTTTGAAATAATATAAAAAGCCTATCGCGGGAATGGTTAATAGGGCCATAAAATGAACTCCAAAGGAAAGCCCCACTATCAGACAGATTAAGATTAGCCAACGATTTCCTCTAGGCTTATGCATATCTCTTTCCCATAGCAATCCGGTATAAAACATGGCCGCCATAATACATGCTGCCATGGCATAGACTTCTGCTTCTACAGCGCTAAACCAAAAACTATCTGAGAACGTAAAGGCTAATGCTCCAACCAGACTACTTGCCAAAATAGCAAAGTCTGAAGAAGTTCCTTTGGCGTCTATTGTTTTAGTAAGTTTTTTTAGTAATAAGGTGATTGACCAAAACATGAATAAAATAGCAAAAGCACTCGCCACACCAGACATGAGATTTACCATGTAGGCAATCTGACTTTCATCTGAAGCAAACATGGAAAAGAAGGCTCCAAAAATTTGATAAAATGGAGCTCCAGGTGGGTGACCAACTTGAAGCTTGGCAGAGGTCGCTATATATTCACCAGCATCCCAAAAGCTTGCTGTTGGCTCTACGGTTAAGATATAAGTCACAAGAGCAACAAGAAAGGCAAACCAGCCTAAAAGTTTATTCCAAAATGAGAAGGCAGATTTAGTCATGGATATAAATATTTTGAGCGAAAATAAACAATTATGAAATCTTATAAACGTATGATCTGATTATTATTACTTAGAAACCAACCATCTTTCTGAAATGAACTGTAAATATTTTTTTGAATAAATTTTGAAATACTTTTGCTCATATAAAAGTTAGTTTTATATTTGCACTCCAATTGAATATTGGCCTATGGTGTAACTGGCAACACATCTGGTTTTGGTCCAGAAGAGTCTAGGTTCGAAACCTAGTAGGCCAACATTAAACCCCTTAACTTAAACAAGTTAAGGGGTTTTTATTTTTAGGAGGGAGTATTTATTATGGTATTTATATTTTTTGATCAATTTTTGGACATAAAAAAAGCTGATGGGTTAGATCAGCTTTTATAGGATGTTTGATTCCTTAAACTTTAGGATGAATATAATAGATAATATCTTTATATGCTACAATGTAAATTTAATATTTAATAACAGTGATGTCAATACCTACTATTAGGTATTTTTATAAACTAATAAAGCTCCGTAATATAGATTACGGAGCTTTTTAGTTGAGAGTTTATTCAGAACTTATTTCAATTTCTTCTTAACTTCTACTTCTCGGTAAGATTCTAAAATGTCACCTTCTTGGATGTCATTGTAGTTTTTCAATTGAATACCACAATCATAACCTTTAGAGACTTCCTTAGCATCATCTTTAAATCGTTTTAAAGAAGTGAGTGTTCCTGTGTGGATAACAATGCCGTCACGTATCAATCGTATACCAGAGCTTCTGTAGATTTTCCCAGAAGTCACCATACATCCTGCAATAGTTCCAATTTTAGATATTTTGAAGGTTTCTCTAATCTCTGCAGTACCTGTAATTTCTTCTTTAAGTTCTGGAGAAAGCATACCTTCCATGGCATCTTTAATATCGTTGATAGCATCGTAGATGATAGAATACATTCTGATATCGATTTCTTCATTATCTGCAAGTGTCCTAGCATTTCCAGCAGGTCTTACATTAAATCCAATGATAACAGCTTCAGAAGCTGAGGCTAGCAAGACATCACTTTCAGTAATGGCTCCAACCCCTCTATGTATAATATTGACTTGAATTTCCTCTGTTGAGAGTTTCTGTAAACTGTCTGTTAAGGCTTCTACAGAACCATCCACATCCGCCTTCAGGATAATGTTCAATTCTTTAAAGTCTCCAAGAGCAATTCGTCTTCCAATTTCATCTAAAGTAATGTGTTTCTGTGTTCTAACACTTTGCTCCCTTTGAAGTTGATTTCTTTTCGAGGCTATTTCTTTTGCTTCTCTTTCATCTTCCATAACTTGGAAGGAATCACCAGCTTGTGGAGCTCCATCTAGTCCAAGAATAGAAATAGGAGTAGAAGGGCCAGCCTCTTTTACTTTATTACCGCGCTCATCTTGCATGGCTTTTATTTTACCACTTGTTGTTCCGGCTAAGACATAATCTCCAATTTTAAGAGTACCCGCCTGAACCAAGATAGTAGATACATAACCTCTACCTTTATCCAGAAAAGCTTCCACTACACTTCCTTTTGCGAGGCGATTTGGATTTGCTTTTAGATCTAGTAATTCAGCTTCAAGTAGAACTTTTTCAAGTAATTCAGGAATACCTGTACCTTTTTTAGCAGAAATTTCTTGGGATTGAACTTTACCTCCCCAGTCTTCTACTAATAAATTCATACTTGCTAAGGATTGTTTTATCCTTTCTACGTTGGCAGTAGATAAATCTACCTTGTTTATTGCAAAAACGATAGGAACTCCCGCGGCTTGTGCGTGGGAAATAGCTTCTTTAGTTTGAGGCATCACATCGTCATCTGCTGCAATTACAATAATCGCAATATCTGTGACTTGTGCACCTCTAGCTCTCATCGCAGTAAAGGCTTCGTGACCAGGCGTATCTAAGAATGAAATGGTTTCACCAGTTTCTATCTTAACACTGTAGGCACCAATATGCTGAGTAATTCCACCGGACTCTCCAGCAATCACGTTTTCTTTACGGATATAATCCAGTAAAGAAGTTTTACCGTGATCTACGTGACCCATAACGGTAACGATTGGAGCTCTGGGTTTTAAGTCATCAGGGTTTTCAACAACTACTTCTTTGTGGTCTTCTACTTCTGCACTTACAAATTCTACATCATAACCAAATTCTTCAGCGACAACACTTAAGGTTTCAGCATCAAGTCTTTGATTCATAGTTACCATCATCCCTAAGGACATGCAGGCAGATATAATTTTAGTCACAGGCACATCCATCATTGTAGAGATCTCATTGACACTTACAAATTCTGTTACCTTAAGGACTTTACTTTCTTTTTCTTGTTGATCGAGGTCGTCTTGAGAACGTTGTTTATGTTGATCTCTTTTGTCTCGTCTATATTTTGCTCCTTTCTTACCAGCAGATCTACCTTGAAGTTTTTCTAAGGTTTCTCTAACTTGCTTTTGGACTTCTTCTGGAGTAGGATCTTCCTTTGGAGCTGCTTTCACATTTCTTCTAGGAGCTGGCTTTGCACCTTTTTTGAAGTTGGGTTTACTCGCTCCAGGGGAGGTGTTAGTTTTGGATATACGCTTACGCTTCCTTCTTTTGGAAGCTGCTTCTTTTTCCTTCTCCTTTTCTTTCTCCTTTTTGGTTGGAGTTTTCTTAAATTGATTTAAATCAATTTTTTCACCGGTGAAGTTGGGTCCAGAAAGCTTAGTATACTGAGTCTTATGTAGAGGATCCTCAACTTCTTTTTCTTCTTCTTCTTCTTCTTTTTTAACTTGAGGCTTTTGTTCGGCGTCCTTCGCTGGTTTTTCAGAAGTCGGCTTAGCGGGTTCGGTAGACTTTTCAGGCTTATCAGATTCTTTTTTGCTTTTAGGTTTCCCTTTTTTAGTATCTGTAAGTTCAATCTTGCCGACTTGCTTTAAGCCAGAAATTTTGGACTTGGACCTGATAGTTTCTTCTTCCTCTTTTGCTGCTTTCTTAGAGTCTTCTTCAGCCTTAGCCTTAGTTTCTTCTTCAGCTTTGGCAGCAGCAACTTTTTTCTTGTTGTCTGCAGCTTGTTGCTCTTTCCTAACTTCGTCTACTTTCTTCTTCTCAAGCTCCTGCTCCCTGGCCTGACGCAATTCTTCCTTCTCCTTTTTTCGCTCCTCGCTTACTTCTTCTGAAGCTACCTTTTTGCTTTTATCAGTTTCGAATTTATCTGATAATACTTCATAAACTTCCGAAGAAATTTTGGTCGTAGGTCTTGCTTCAATTTCATAACCCTTATCGTTCAGATATTCGACTGCCCGATCCAGCGAAATGTTAAACTCCCGTAGTACCTTGTTTAATCTTGTTTGTTTTGATTCAGCCATAAATTGCCTCTAATATTACCTCTTTTATAATGTTGCAAAGATGAGTTTAAATAATCTATTCTTCAAACTCTTCTTTTAAAATTTTGACTACGTTCAAAACGGTTTCTTCTTCCAAATCCGTTCTTCTTACGATATCACTTACGTCCAATTCTAAGATACTTTTTGCAGTATCTAAACCTATTCTACTGAATTCTTTAATAACCCAGTCTTCTATTTCGTCTTTAAATTCTGTTAATTCCACATCTTCTTCTTCGATACCATCTCTAAAGACCTCTATGTTATAGCCAGTTAATTGTCCAGCGAGTCTTATATTATGTCCACCACGTCCAATAGCTTTAGAAACTTCTTCTGGTTTCAAAGTTACTTCAGCATATTTTCTTTCCTCATCCAACTTAATATTTACAATTTTCGCAGGGCTCAAGGCCCGTTGTATATAGAGTTGTGGATTGTTGGTGTAATTGATTACATCTATATTTTCATTTCCCAATTCGCGAACAATACCATGGATACGAGATCCTTTCATACCTACACATGCTCCTACAGGGTCTATCCTGTCATCGTAAGTATCTACAGCAACTTTCGCTTTTTCTCCAGGTATTCTCACTGCATTTTTAACGGTGATAAGCCCATCAAACACTTCAGGAATTTCTTGTTCAAATAACTTTTCAAGAAACATTGGAGACGTTCTCGATAGGATAATTATAGGTTTGTTTCCTTTAAGTTCAACCTTTTCGATGACACCTCTTATGCTATCTCCCTTTCTGTAAAAATCAGATGGGATTTGATGTTCTTTTGGAATAATTAATTCGTTACCATCATCATCCAATAAGATCACCACATTGTGTCTCACGTGATGAACTTCTGCAGTATAGATTTCTCCAATTAAATCTTGGAAATATTTAAATGTATTGGTGCTGTCATGTTCATGAATCTTAGAAATCAAGTTTTGTCTTAAGGCCAGTATCGCTCTTCGACCAAGTTGATATAACTTAACCTCTTCAGAAACATCTTCACCTACTTCAAAATCAGGTTCTATCTTTCTAGCATCTTTTAGTGAAATTTCTTTGTTTTCATCTTCTACTTCACCATCGTTTACTACAATTCTATTTCTCCAAATCTCTAAATCTCCCTTATCTGGGTTAATAATGATATCAAAATTATCATCTTGTCCAAATTTTTTCTTCAATGCATTTCTGAATACATCTTCAAGAATGGCCATTAAGGTTACTCGATCAATTAATTTGTCGTCTTTAAATTCAGAAAATGAGTTGATCAAATCGATATTTTCCATAATATCTTTATTTGTTAAAATTTATTATAACTTGAGCTTTGTCGATGTTTTCGTAAGCTATTTTTGCTTCTTTCTCTACTTTATGTTTGCCTTTCCCAACTGGTTTTGGCTCTCGAGCACTCCATTTTAATTCAATATCTTGGTCAGTTGCTGCCGTAAGTGTTGCTTCTATAGTTTCATTTTGGCTTTCGACTGCGAGTTTTCTGCCGATATTTTTTTTGAATTGTCTTGGAAATTTAAGCGGCTCAGTGGCTCCGCAGGAAGCGACTTCTAGTGAGAAATCCTCTATCTCTCTATCCAGATTATGTTCTATAGCCCTACTCATATTGACACAATCTGTTATAGATAAATCTCTATCACCATCTATGATGACGTTGATATTATTGTTACCAGAAATTTGTATATCAATTAAAAATAGAGCCTCGTCTTCCTCCAATCCTTGTTTAACCAAGGTTAAAATTTGCTCTTTATCTAAAGCCATTATTTACTTATAAAAAGAGGGGACTAATTTGTCCCCTCCATATTCAAAACTTTGCAAATGTAACAATAATTTATCAGTTATAAAAGAGGGGATTTTTTTATAATTTAAACTAAATTAGTAGAAGTATAAATTCTCAACCTATGAAAAGAATCCTAGTTCCCACAGACTTTTCTCCTCAAGCTGAAAATGCCTTGAAAGTAGCTGCCCAACTCGCCAAAAAATATGATAGCGAGATTTTTTTTGCTCCATTTGCTGGATCTCCCTTTAGGACTTATCGATCCTATAAATGAAGGAGTAGGGGGTGATTTGCCAGAATCTTTGTTTTTTATGAAGCTAGCCCACAGGAGGTTCACCGAAACCTTTCATAACATGAAGGATCATCTAGAAGGGATTAAGGTTCACGAGACGGTAGAGTTCGACGAAGCTTTCGATGGTATTATGGCTATTGCCACAAAACACGACTGCGAACTTATTGTTATGGGGTCTAATGGTTCTGAAGGTTTACACGAGGTTTTTATAGGGTCTAACACAGAAAAGGTGGTGAGGTTTTCTCATGTTCCTGTGTTAGTTATTAAAGAAGATATACCTATTTTCGATATTAAGTCTTTTGTTTTTGCCACCAATCTTACACTGAATAATAGAAATGCTTTCGAAAAAGCCTTAGTCTTTTCAAATCTTTTAGATGTCGAACTACATCTGGTTTATATCAATACGCCGCATAAATTTAAAACCACCAAAGAGATTGATCAATCTTTTGATGAGTTTTCATCACCACTCAACTTCAATTCATCCAAATTTCAAGTCTATAATGATGTTACAGTAGAACGCGGTATTAGAAATCTTGCTATTAAATTGGATGCCGATCTCATAGGAATTGGGACACACGGTAGAAAAGGGATTTCTCATTTTATAAGTGGAAGCTTAGCTGAGAATATTGTCAACCACATTAAGAATCCTATTGTCACTTTCAAGATTTAATTTTTTGTTGAAAAGTTTAAACTTCGGTTTTTGAATGAATATTATAAAAGGGATCGTTTCAAACCCTCGAGGTGAAAGCTCCAAAGATAATTCCAAAACGACTTGGTTTTATCTCTTTTCATTTTATCTATTTTAAAAGTTTTATCCACATCCTTATTGTTTACAAATACATTGCTAAGTAAACTCGCAAAATGATTTTCGCCCCCATTTTTATTGAGAATCTTTAATTTGAGATCCTTATAGACCATCCTGAATTGTCCATTGGCTTCAGAATTGGTTCCCGTAAATGTTGTTTCAATTCTATTGATTTTTCCATCAAATTTCATGCGCATAGCAGGAGCGAAAAATGTATTCACAGAGCTATCCTTCACATCCTTTATTAGTGTTGAAACCTCAAATCTTTCTTGACTTGGTTTCAAACTCATATTGAATAAAATCTGAGACTGCTTAGATAATTTCCCTGAAGCAATCACCTTTATCTCAGAGTTTTCTTTGTTGATGTCGTTATGTAAGTTGATGATTTGAGCATCTACAGATTCAAAACTTATTTCACCCGGAGGCCTGTCTTTATGCAATAATTCTTGATAATTGATAGATGCTTTTGAAATCAAGACAGAATCTACCTTAAGATCAAATCCTAGACCCCTTAAGGATTCGCTGTACAAGGGCTTGTAGCTGAGATCATCTGCTATATTTTTATCTCTATAAATACTCAAATAAGTAGAGTCCACAAGGATTCTGCTTAGGGAAAGCTGAAGCTTATCTTCGTTTTTGCCTAGTTCTAATCCCTCAAGGCTTATCGTCTTAGCATCCAAAGTCATTAAATCCTTTTCTACTTCGATATGTTCGATGTAGGATTGCTGAGTGTACTTTGGTTTTATTTTGAAATTTTTAAAGTCTACTTTTCTATTTTCAAAACTGAGATCGTCAATTTTTAGATCGTGTAAGTTGTCTAAATCATAACTTAAGTCTTTTGCTTTTATATTAAAAGAATTGTTCTTCAGCCAGTCGAAGTTCTTGTCTAAAGGCCATTGAACATTTTTGGTGGCTAAATCTATCTCGTTAATACGAAGTTTTTTGCCTTTTGCCGTTTTGTATTCAATAGTAGATTGGCTGATTTTTATAGCTTCAATTTCAACTAGAGAGACTGCGTCTGAAGTATTTTTATTATTGTTTTCTTTGGCTAGAGAATTGTCGTATTTCAGATTAAGACCTTTTACGTCAAGGTTTTCAATTTTGATTTCCTTTTCTAAAGTATAGTGCAACACATCCACATTCAAATAAATATAGTCTGCCTGAATATCTTTGATAGAATCATAGAATTTAAATTCCTCTAGTTCTAGACTTCCTGTAAGTACATTCACGTTAAAGCTAGTGTAGGATATGGAGGGCTCTTTGCTAAGTCTTTCTTTTACTTTATTGGATATAATAAAATCAGCAATAAGAAAGCCAACGATAATTATTGCGGATAGAATGACAATGTAGGATAGAGCTTTTTTCATTTTAAATTTAATTGGGATTTTGAAATTACTCAAAAATATGGTTCAGCCTCACTTTAGATAACAATCTTTAGAGAAGAAAATTGAAAATAAATTATAAAACTTCACCCATTACTCAAAGAAGTAATGGGTGAAGTTTATCTCCTATAGTCAAGATAGAAGGGTATTTATGAGTATGCTATTAATGAATTCTTTTAGAAAAAAAATCAGAATCTATAGCCTACGTTAAGTCCAGCTCTTAACACAAAATCAAAATTACGTTCAGAATTATATTCGCTAAACAAGTTACGACCTCCACCTAAGAAAACTTCTAAGACTACACCTCCGCTAGAGACCAGTTTATAGCCCCCGCTAAATCCAAGAGCCAAATCGGTGATGTCTTTATCCTGTCTTACTCCTTCAACTTCAATTCTATCTTCTACACTATTTAAGTTTGCGAAAACTTCACCAAAAAATCCATCTGCATAATTATCCCCGAAATAAAACCTGTAGTATCCAGTGAGATTATAATTGATATTCCATTCTACATAATCATCGAATGGAACCATGAGGTTTACTCCTACACCAGACTCTTCATTAAGTAGGTACTCGTAAGTGACATCGAAGTTGCCAAGAATTAAATAGCCAACATTTATTTTTGGTTCGTGAAATTCAGTATAAGAAAATGTAGATTCAGATTGCGCAAAAGCATTTAGTGAACAAAAAATGACGATTGCAAAAAGTATTTTTTTCATTGTGAGATTATTTTAGAGACAAATATAAGATATCGACTTTGGTTTGTTAGCTATGAGTTGTTACGAATTGTCTATTTTTGTAAAAAATAAAATTAATTATCATCGAAGCAAAAACACATAAAGCCGGATTTGTAAACATCATAGGAAATCCAAACGTAGGGAAATCCACATTGATGAATGCCTTTGTAGGGGAGAAGCTCTCTATTATTACGAGCAAAGCC
>Ga0307957_1001377_pt1:0-10000 | contig 12116 bp, 8 predicted proteins | sample OrgLakmetagen490_FD_201830 | JGI IMG/M metagenome (GOLD analysis project Ga0307957, IMG submission 201830) | Saline water microbial communities from Organic Lake, Antarctica - #490 | ecosystem: Environmental > Aquatic > Non-marine Saline and Alkaline > Saline | place: Antarctica: Organic... | reverse complement strand
TCTTTAGGCGGAAAAAATCCATTTCACTCGAAAGCATATGGGGTATTAGCAACCGTTTCCAGTTGTTGTCCCCCTCCTAAAGGCAAATTCTTACGTGTTACTCACCCGTCCGCCACTTGAGTTAAAAACTCTCGTACGACTTGCATGTGTAAGGCATACCGCCAGCGTTCATCCTGAGCCAGGATCAAACTCTCTTTAAATTTCCTTAATTTTTTTTAACTTATTTGTAGAAGTGTCTCTATAAAATCGAATTATAGATTACTAAGTAAGACGAATAAGAAATAGTTATATTTTAATAAATTATTTTAACTTTAAAAAATATTTTCTGTTAAGAGACCATTTTGGTGTTTGTCTTGAAAATGAAATATAATTTTTATTTTAATACCCTTTTTAATTGTCGGATCTAAAATCAAATTTTATTTTCTTTTTTGATGTTAAAATAATTTTTCAGCATAACTCATTACAAAATTATGAAAATGATCACTCATAAAACCTACATTACTGAACAATGTCTCTGATTGAACTAAAACATTTTTGGATAATACTTCTGTCGAAACATAATTACTTAGACCATTCTCATAATCTGAAAAAGGACTATGGACTATAGGTAATTTAGAAGTGAATTTCTGATGATTCAATTCTTCAACAATTTTATTGGGTAAAAACTGAATATCTAAGTCTTTATAAGCTTTTTGCATGTAATTCAAAATATCTGGTCTCTCTTTATACCAAAATTCTCTTATCTCGTTTGGAACAGGGTAGCGGTACCACAAAATAGGTAAGTAATGAAAAACTAAAACATCTTTCATTTGCTGATTAATTAGAAGTTTAGTTTCCTCACCTTCACTGGGTAAGAAAGGCATTGTAAACACAAGGTGGTTTAAACTATCTGCTATAACCCCTAATATCCCTAAGAACACACTTCCAGTAATATTCACACCTAGTATGGCTGGAACAATTCCTTGTAATACATCTTCTGTCCAATCAACTGCAGCAGCCAAATAACACCAAGGAAAGGTATAAGGATTAATATAAATATACCAAGATAGAGCAATTCGTAATATAACAATTTGAGAATAAACCATAAGACCAACAAACAGAACTTCGCGAACAGTTTCCAAAACTGTTATATCTAAACAAACATGTAATCTTACTTGAATAAATTCGGATAACCAATCTGGTAAGAAATAGATATTTTTATAATTTTCAATATAAAAATTGTAAAATCCTTCTTCTTTGTTTTCATAAATGTATCTAGGAACGGTTTCCGCTTTAGGCGACGGACCAAAGATCATTTCAAACCATGTTTCAGGTCTTTGAATTGGAGGCCAAAAAGTTCGATGACGTGGTAAATTATCAAGAAATCTCGATCGACTATAGACTTCACTTGGAAGATCTGAGATAGTGGGCATTCCTGGATTATTAGGATATCCAAATAAGCTAGCTGTTTTCTTGAAAAAATTACCAATCGTCTCGTACAAAACCGTTCGAACTGGAATAAATTTTTCGTCTAAACTCATTAGTAATTTTGAATTAATATCAAGTTAATAATACATAATATAATAAAAATAGGATCAGTCAACAATTACAATCCATAAGTAACAAATAGAAAAGAAATTTAATACGATTTCTAAGCTTTTATGCTCATCAATGAGATTGACTAGAAACGACACAAACTTTTAATTCTCGGGATAGTAGGAATTGAACCTACGACATCCTGCTCCCAAAGCAGGCGCTCTACCAAGCTGAGCTATATCCCGAATCAAGTATTGGAAGAAGGTCTTTCTATTACTAACAACTCTAATGTACTAAAATTTTATTAATTCGACAAGGTTTAGTATTTTTTTGTTAAAAGACTAAAACCGTAAATCTATGGAGGATGTGTCACCAGAAAGGTTTTAAAAAGATTGCCCAAAACTAAATCCTTGTTTAGGAATGAAAAGGCGAAAGACTTTTAGTCGCTTTAACTATATTGATTGCACGAAAGCAATCAATATAATCAATAATTGGAATAATAATTAGAATCCCGCTATCATGCAACAGCTTTGGGTAATCTTATTATTAACTGAACTAAATCATTTAATCTTTAGATTCATTTGATTTATTAACCAAATTTACCACTAGTTGAGGCAATTAAGAAAGCTGCATATGTTAAAATATAACCAACAGAGAAATGAACTAGGCCGACTAAACGAGCCTGTACAATTGAAAGAGCAACTGGTTTATCTCTCCAACGGATTAAATTCGCTAATGGCGTACGTTCATGAGCCCAAACTAATGTCTCAATTAATTCTTGCCAATAACCACGCCATGAGATTAAGAACATGAAGCCTGTTGCCCAAACTAAATGACCAAATAAGAACATCCATGACCAAACAGATAAATTATTCATACCGAATGGGTTATAACCGTTAATTAATGGTGATGAATTCAACCATAAATAATCACGTAACCAACCCATAATGTAATTCGATGATTCATCAAATTGTCCAGGGTTACCACCCCAAATTGCCATATGCTTCCAATGCCAATAGAATGTTACCCAACCAATGGTGTTCAACATCCAGAACATTGCTAAATAAAACGCATCCCAAGCCGAAATGTCGCATGTACCACCACGACCTGGGCCATCACAAGGGAAACTGTAACCAAAATCTTTTTTATCTGGCATTAATTTCGAACCACGAGCATCTAGAGCACCTTTCACAAGGATTAATGTTGTAGTATGTAGACCTAAAGCAATAGCATGATGAACTAAGAAATCACCAGGACCAATTTTTAAGAATAAATCATTTTTACCACTATTAATAGCTTCTAACCAACCTGGTAACCAAATTTGATTACCTGCAACCGTCGCTGGACTAGTCGGAGATGATAATAAAACGTTAAACCCATAAACTGCTTTACCTGAAGCTGCTTGAATATATTCAGCAAACAAAGGCTCGAACAAAATTTGTTTTTCTGGTTGACCAAAGGCAACTACCGTATCATTATGAATATATAGGCCTAATGTGTGGAAACCTAAGAATAATGACGCCCAACTTAAATGAGAGATGATAGCTTCTTTATGTTCTAACATTCTGGCTAAAACGTTATCCTTATTTAATTCAGGATCATAATCACGCACGAAGAAAATTGCACCGTGAGCAAATGCGCCAACCATTAAGAATCCCGCAATATATTGATGGTGTGTATATAAAGCAGCTTCTGTTGTAAAATCTTTAGATAAAAACGCATACGGAGTTAAAGCATACATATGTTGTGCAGTTAATGATGTAGCAACACCTAAAGATGCTAATGCTAAACCTAATTGCATATGTAAAGAATTAGTGATCGTTTCAAATAACCCAGTGTGACCTGCGCCTAAGCGACCTCCAGGAGGACGGTGAGCATCTAAGATCTCTTTCATGTTATGACCAATACCAAAATTTGTTCGGTACATATGACCAGCTATAATGAAAACAACTGCAATTGCTAATTGGTGATGAGCAATATCACTTAAGAATAAAGATTGCGTCTGAGCATGGAAACCACCTAAAAATGTTAAAATCGCAGTCCCAGCTCCTTCTGATGTACCGTAAATATGACCTACAGTATCAGGGTTTTCTGCGTAAGCAGTCCAATTACCTGAGAAGAATGGTGCTAAACCAGCTGGATGTGGCGGTGTTGTTAAGAAGTTGTCCCAACCAATATGGACACCACGTGAAGCAGGAATTGCTACGTGAACAAGATGACCCGTCCAAGCTAATGAACTAACGCCTAATAACCCTGATAAATGATGATTCAATCGAGATTCATTATTTTTGAACCAAGATAAACTTGGACGGAATTTCGGCTGTAAATGTAACCAACCAGCAAATAATAACGCTGATGATAGCAATAATAAACCAATTGCGCCTAAGTATAATTCTTGATTTGTTCTAAATCCAATTGTGTACCACCATTGGTATACACCCGAGTATGCGATATTAACAGGATATGTGTTACCTTTACTGAATGCCTTTATTGCCGACTCACCGAAGTGTGGATCCCAAATCGCATGTGCAATTGGTTTCACTTTTAATGGATTACTTACCCATTTTTCAAAATTACCTTGCCAAGCAACGTGAAATAAGTTTCCTGCAGTCCACAAGAAAATAACGGCTAAATGACCAAAATGTGAAGCGAAAATTTTCTGGTACAGATTTTCTTCAGTCATACCATCATGTGCTTCTAAATCATGAGCAGTAGCGATACCGTACCAAATTCTTCGCGTTGCTGGATCTTGTGCAAGGGCTTGGCTAAACTTTGGAAATTTAGTTGCCATAATTGTTAGATGCCTTTTTATATAAATTTTAGTTTTGAATAAAAGTAAAGATTAATGATTTGGAGAGTAATATATTAAGACTTGTCGAAAATATACTTAGCTAATCGAAACAGCTCGTGCTAAGAAGAATGCCCAAGTTGTTCCAATACCACCAAGTAGATAATGAGCTAAACCAACAGCTCGACCTTGAGTAATACTTAGTGCACGCGGTTGAATTGCGGGAGCAAAATTTAATTTATTATGAGCCCAAACAATTGACTCAATTAATTCTTGCCAGTAACCACGGCCACTGAATAAGAACATTAAACTAAATGCCCAAATGAAATGAGCTCCTAAGAAGATTAAACCATACGCTGATGATGATGATCCGTAAGATTGAATAACTTGCGAAGCTTGTGACCATAAGAAATCACGTAACCAACCATTAATCGTAATAGCACCTTTCGCGAAGTTTCCACCCGTGATGTGTGAAATACTACCATCCGGTGAAATAGTACCCCAAACGTCTGATTGCATTTTCCAACTAAAATGGAAAATTACAACTGAAATTGAGTTATACATCCAGAATAGGCCTAAGAATACGTGATCCCAACTTGAACTCTGACATGTACCACCACGACCTGGCCCGTCACAAGGGAAACGGAAACCTAAGTTCGCTTTATCTGGTATTAACTTCGAACTACGTGCGTATAATACACCTTTCAATAAAATTAAAACTGTTACATGAATTGTAAACGCATGAATATGGTGAACCATAAAATCTGCAGTTCCTAATTGAATAGGCATCATCGCAATTTTTCCACCAACTTCCACAACTTCTCCACCAAACGCATAACTTGTTGTTGCTAAAGCATTTGGAGCAGTCGTTCCAGGAGCTAATAAATGAATATTTTGGATCCATTGAGCGAAAATTGGTTGTAACTGAATTGCTTTATCTGAGAACATATCTTGTGGACGGCCTAAGGCCCGCATCGTATCATTGTGGACATAGAATCCGAATGAATGCATACCTAAGAAAATACAAACCCAATTTAAATGCGCAATAATAGAGTCACGGTGTCTTAACACACGATCTAATAAGTTATTGTAATTATTAGCTGGTGTGTAGTCACGAACCATAAAAATTGCTGCATGAGCAGCTCCACCAACTACACAAAACCCACCAATCCACATATGGTGTGTGAATAATGAAAGTTGAGTCGCGTAATCAGTCGCAATATATGGATAAGGGGGCATTGCATACATATGGTGTGCTACAACGATACTTAGAGAACCCAGCATAGCTAAGTTGATCGCTAATTGAGCATGCCATGATGTAGTCAAGATTTCATATAACCCTTTGTGACCTTCACCTGTGAATGGACCTTTATGAGCTTCTAAAATTTCTTTCATACTGTGACCAATACCCCAATTAGTACGGTACATATGACCAGCAAAGATAAATAAAACAGCTAGTGCTAAATGGTGATGAGCGATATCACTTAACCATAAACCACCTGTAACTGGATTTAAACCACCTTTAAATGTTAGAAAATCTGAATATTCACCCCAATGACCACTGAAGAATGGCGCAAGTCCTTTTGAAAAACTCGGGTATAACTGACTCATTAATTCACGATTAATTAAAAATTCGTGAGGTAATGGGATTTCTTGTGGCGCTACACCAGCATCTAACAATTTATTAATAGGTAAGGCAATGTGAATTTGATGCCCTGACCAAGATAAACAGCCTAATCCTAACAAACCTGCTAAGTGGTGATTCATCATTGATTCCGCGTTTTGGAACCATTCTAGTTTTGGTGCTGCTTTATGGTAATGGAACCAACCAGCAAATAACATAATAGCTGACATAGCTAAACCACCAATTGCAATCCAATACAATTCAACTTCACTTGTAATCCCTTCTGCACGCCACATTTGGAACCAACCAGAAGTTGTTTGAATACCTTGGAAATTACCACCAACATCCCCGTTTAAAATTTCTTGGCCCACGATTGGCCAAACAACTTGAGAACTTTGTTTAATATTAACTGGATCAGTTAACCATGCTGAATAATTAGAAAAATATGCCCCATGGAAGTGCATACCACTAATCCATAAGAATATGACTGCTAATTGTCCAAAGTGAGCACTGAAAATTTTTCGAGAAACCTCTTCTAGAGAACTAGTTTGACTATCAAAGTCGTGAGCATCTGCGTGTAAGTTCCAAATCCAAGTAGTTGTCTTTGGACCTTTAGCTAGAGTTCTAGAAAAATGACCTGGTTGTGCCCATTTTTCGAAACTGGTTTCGACTGCGTCTTTTTCGACAAAAATCTGCACGTTTTTTGCGCGACGGTCGGTTGAGCTTATTGCCATTAATTTTCTCCTTAGTTGGGAGACGAAAATTTATGAAACTCTCATAAAAAAATAAAGATATATTTATATGTAAAATTTTTATCTGTTAATTATGAGTTTTCAAGTTACTATTATACATTTTTTTACTAAAGTTTTCTAAGTTTTTTAAACTCTAATTTTTTCCATTTTTTTTCGGTTGAAAATGGTACTAGGATTTTGAAATTTCGAGTTAGGGAAGAAAAAAAAGTAAACACTAGATTTTAAATACTATTCTGCTAACTATTGTAATTAGCAGAATAGTATTTAAAATCAGAGAAATAGAACTTTAGAAGTATAACCCTAACATGTCAGGGAAGAAACGATTAATTTCAATAATAAATCCGGCAGTAAAAGTCATCCATATCGTTAACAAGACGGGAGCAGTTGATAAATATTTTTGAAGATTTTCCATAAAAATTTAATTTGAATAGCTAATAAATAATTAATTAAAAATTTAGATCTTAATGTTAACGAGGTGATACAGTTATTTCGTCTTTCGGGGCAACTAAATCACCACTTATTAATTCTTGCCATGCTGAAATGGGCCAAATGTAACCAGTCGTCATAATTTTTAATGCTAATGGGACATTAACAATAATTTCGCTTTGAGCGGGATTTTTTGTTGTACTCACAGCGCGAATATATTTTCTTCCAACCCAGCCTATCCATCCGGTAATGTAAATAAAGCCAAACCCTGGTAAAATGAATTCTGCAGCATGACTCCAACGCCCGTCTGCAACTAAATGTGGTAATCCATCTGTACCACATAACAATTCTGAACGGCTATATTTATCAAACCGAGCCTTTGTTCTATCAATTTGTTGCGCTAAAGCTAAGGCTGGCGGTGAATCAGCTTCATACTTGCTCATTCTTTGTTCAAGTTTTCTTACACTTGTGTTCAATCTTTTAGTGAAAGCTGGTGAATCACCACATTTTGTTAACCCACCAATATCAGCTAATGCCGCATTTGGTGTAAAAACTAATAGTACTGCAAAAAGTAAAGCTATTAAATTAAAACGTTTCATTATTAATTAGAATTTAAAATTGTTAATTTGGTAAATGATTTCAGAAAAATAAAGTTACGGTTATCTACATAGTAGTATAGTTTTGATTAAAAAATTTATTTATTTGTCGTTTCATTAGTAATTCAATTTTAAAATTTAGTAATTCGGAAATTCCGACGAAAGATTTGGAACCCTAACTTTAATCCGCACCTGTAAAATATAATATAAAAAATTGAAAGCACTTACTTCAAATAATTTTTAGAGAATCGTCAGAACTGAAGATCCTCTAAAAATTATTTAATTCATGAATTATTCGAAATCTTTACGGTTTGGATTTCGTGATGGATCACTTGAAAGAAGTCCAAAAATAAATAAAGAGACAAAAAAGATAACCGTTGTATAAACTAAAATTTTTAAAGTTAACATTTAATTTTTCTTAAAAATATTTTTAATAATATTAATTATACTAAAATAAAATGATTCTGAATTATTTTATTTTAGTATAATTATATATAGTAATCTTATGATTTAGCAGCGCTCGGATCGTAACTTAAAAGGAAAGGATAAACTTTTAAAACTGTGACTTTAATTTTTTTAGACGGCTGAGCAATTAGATCTACAGTTGGCTTATCCCGGAGTGACAAATACCCCTCAATTAGAATATAATCGTTAATTTTATAATAAGTTGCAACATCACGAGCTAAGTTGCCCCAAAAAACTAAATGTACAATAGTTGTATTACGGACTTGTGGCAATTCAACTCGAAATTCAGTAACTGCATTATTATTTGCAAGAAATTTTTGTTTAGGAATTTCTAAAATTTTGACTACACTGCCAATATAATTGGTATCACTCATAGTGCTTAAATAATTAAATTCTTCTGTTTTTGGACATCTTCGAAATTAATATCACGTAATCTTTTTAATAAACGGATAAAATATTCTAAGAAATAATCGTCTAACTGAATTATTTCAGAAGGTTCGATCTTGAACATTTTATATAAGTCAAATGTAGATTTCGAAAAATTATTTTCAGTATTTAATATTTCAGCAAAAGCTAAACGATCACTGATATTCTGGCCCCACTCAAAAAATCCGAAGAAACGACTTACAAACTTTAAGAAAAATAATGGAATACGTTTAATTTTTGCTTCCTGACCTGCTAATTGCTCACATAAATTAATGATTTCTGATGAAACCCAGCTACGCGAACCGCTTAAGAAAAATGTTTGGTTCGTGGTTTGAGGGATTTGTAATCCTCTTAGGCAAAATTTCGCAATATCTTGCGTGTCCATATATGAAATATAAGTATTTTCATTAGTAACCCAGATAGGTAAATTTTCTAAGATCGGTATCGCATATTGTTCAATTAAACCCTGGTAAAATCCCGTTAATCTAAAAATAGTATAAGGAATACCAGATTCTTTTAATTTAGTTTCAATTCCATTTTTTAACTTCATTAATGGAATATTATCAAACTGCTCAACGTTTTGGGCGGAGAAAAAGATAAATTTTTGAATGTTGGCAGCTTGTGCTGCTTCGATTAGACATAACTTCCCTTCCCAATCAACTTTTTTTAAAGAGTCTAACTCAGTTGCTCGACTAGTAGAAGCATCAATAATTGCAGTGATACCTTTCAGACAAGGTGGGATAGTTTCAGGACGTGCTAAATCACCGTATACCAATTCAACCCCCCATTCTTTCAAAAAACTAGCTTTTCTAAAATTACGGACTAGACAACGTACTTGGTAACCTTTTGTTAGGGCTTGCAAAACGATTTGCCGCCCTAGTGTTCCGGTTCCCCCAATAATTAGTAAACTCATAAAATTATTTGGTTTTATTAAAGAAATTGTTAATCATTAAATACTGTACTCTGTAAAATATCTTCTGCCTCAAGATTAACTAAATCTTTCTTCGTCAATACTTGGCCACGACTATCAAAAATCCGGTTTGCTTGACGCATTCTCGCTCGATCTAAAGCATTTTTCACACTTCGAGCATTCGCGAATAAAGGTCTTTCCTTTCGTTTTCTAATATAATCCGTGAAAGCAGCTTCAGCACCTGGTGTTAGTTGGTATTGTTGTTCTTCTAACATTAGTTTTGAAATTTTCAGTAATTCTTCCACAGTATAATCCGGGAAATCAATGTGATTAGCAATACGTGAAGATAAACCAGGGTTTGATTGGTAAAATTTGTCCATGGGTTCTTTATAACCAGCTAAAATAACGACTAACTCATCACGCTGATTCTCCATAACTTGCAATAAAATTTCAATCGCTTCTGAACCATAATCACGTTCGTTATCAGGCTTGTATAAG
>Ga0307957_1001350_pt1 | contig 12284 bp, 19 predicted proteins | sample OrgLakmetagen490_FD_201830 | JGI IMG/M metagenome (GOLD analysis project Ga0307957, IMG submission 201830) | Saline water microbial communities from Organic Lake, Antarctica - #490 | ecosystem: Environmental > Aquatic > Non-marine Saline and Alkaline > Saline | place: Antarctica: Organic Lake... | reverse complement strand
CTCCGATTTGATGCTAATTTTTAATTGGCCTAACCTTGTTTCGTTTTTGTTTTGTGCTTGGTATGTGATTAGGTAAAAAATCAGCCGCTTCTTTTAAATTACCACAAATTTTCAATTCATCACCTTTTTTGCAATATAAAGGTTTGTTTGATAATAAAAAATGTAATACAGCTCTGTGAATAGTACTAGCTGCAGGAGGTAAAAATTTTTTTTCGTTTTGTTCTGTTTCTTTTTTCATTATTTTATTTTTTGATAATAAAAAAGCCTTGAATGATTATCAAGGCTTTTTATTTTATTTATTCTCTTCAATATCCTTAAGCAAGACTAATCTTCTTCTTGTTCAGAAGCTTTTTGGTCTTCAGTTACAGATGCAAGAGAAATGAAACCTCCTTCTTTTTTAACTTTCCATACGTCTTTGTATTTTTTGTTAAAAGAAACAGAAGTTGAATTTTGATTGTCAGCAACTGCGCTAGCTACTTGATTCTTAACTTTTTTGTTAATTTTAGCAAATTTTTCATCATCTTCTGAATCTCCTTCTAATGTCAATTCAAACGGTTCAACTTCTTCCCCGTTAGCTATTTGGGCTTCTCTTTCTTCTTGAGCTATATCTAAAGATATTTCAGCTATAACTTCAGTTCTTGTTTTTGGCTCAATAGGCTCTCCTTTCTCATTAAGTAGAGATTCTACAAATCTATCTAAATAAGTTTTTTTTCCCGAACCACTTCTTGATTTAGAAACATTTGCAACAGTAGCTTTCATAGCCATTGTCATTAAATTTTGATTTTCACTTGTTTTTGATTTTGACATCGTTTTTGTTTTTTAAGTTAAACATTTAGCTTTATCTGAACACAAAAATACAACTTTATTCTTTATTTCAAAAGTATAATATGCTAAAATTTTGTTAATAAAATTTAATTTTAAAAAGCCGTAAAATAAATTTTAACCGGCTTTTTTTTACTATATCGTAACTAATCCTTTTTTCTTTAATTCAAAAAAACATTTAGCCATCGCTTCAACATCTGCTAAAGCGTCGTGAGCTCCATCAAACTCGTAATCAAGCAACATTTTATGAAGCTCAGTTAATTTAGGCCATTTTGTTTTTCCGTTTGCATGAGTTCCAGCATAGCCTACTTTATAAGCTTCTAACATTGTACAAAATTGTTTTTTATATTGAAATAGTTGCCATGTTATATTAGCTAATTTAATTTCTTTTAAAACTATTTGATTGTCAAATTTTATATTATGCGCTATCTTATAATTGCATAATTTAAGCGCTTCTTGAAATTCTCTTAATACATCATAAACAGGCTTGCCCTCTTTTTCACATCTTTCAGTAGACATATTATTATCTATAAAAAATTTTTCTTTAGGTACTGTCCATCCATTTGGCTTTATAATAGAAGCAAATTGATTTAAAAGTTTTCCGTTTTCATCGTAAAGTTGAAAAGCTAATTGAGTCATTCTTGCTTTAGGCGGGAAACCTGTTGTTTCCGTGTCAAAAAATAAATACATAGTTATTTGGTTTTAATTATTAAAGTTTACTTATTATTTTAGTTAATTTAATTGTTTAATGGAGCATAAATATAATCTCCATGTTTATAATTTTCTAATTTATCACCTTTAATAGGAAAAGCTGGTAAATCATATGTTTTTGTTTTTAAATACAAATTAGCTGCATCTATATTATTTTCATATATATGAGCGTTTTCTAAATTAAACTTTATGAATCCAGTTTTAAAATTTAAAATTTCCGCTACTTCTTTTAAGAATAAAGACCCGAATATTATATCATAAGGTAAACCTAAAAACACATCTGAGCTCCTAAATTGCATTGATAAATTTAATTCGTTTCCTATTATAACAAATGTAAATCCAGTATAACAACAAGGTAAAACCGTTTCATTTAATTCACTAGGGTTCCACATTGTTATATGAGCTCTTCTGCTATTTAATCTTAATTCTTTTAAAACATAACTAACTTGATTAATTTCACCATTAAAATTATTTAATTGATAACCATATGTTTTACCTAAAGAACCATTTTTATCAGCATATTGGTTCCACCATTTTATATTGTTATCATTTAGATACTTAGTAGTTGTTCCTCCTCCTATTATCCAACAATATTCATGATAAGCTTTTTTAAAAAATATTTTTTTACCTGTTACAATAGGCAGCAAACCTTTTCTCATATCTACTTTTAAATGCTCACCAAACAAGGTCATTGTTTTTGAATTTGTTCTGTTTTCTTCTAAACTTCCTTTGGAAAGTATTTTGACTATTAAGTCCTTATAGTCATTTTCAAATTTACTCATTGTTTTATTTTTTCTATATTATAAAATCTTTTTTTATCAATACATATAATTATTTCACGTAACGGCCAGTTAATTAAAAATGAAGCCGGGCTAGTTCTACGCCATGTCTCTACATATACAGATTTTCCTTTTAAAGATAAATCAATTAACTCTCTAGCGTCTTTTATAACAGACCCTTTATTAAAATTTTTACTTATTTTTTCCATGGGTAACTTTCTTTTAAATAATTATTAACAAAAATTTCGTTTTTAGAACCTAATTTTTCAAAATAAAACTTAGCAGCTTTTAAATACCAGTTCATTTTTTTAATCTCTAAATTGACATCATCTTTTTTACTTATTCTTGACCTATATTTTTCTGCTGTAATTTCACAAAAAGTCATAACAGCTAATGTTCCATAAGTTCTTTCAAACTTAACCATTGAATTAAGTCTATCTTCGTTGTAATGAGAAGCATAGCCTTGTTCGTCATAATTTTCTTGTTTCATATAATTGTGTTTAAGTGTTATATTTTAAATATTTTTCAGTATATATTAGCATTATTTCTTTGCACCAACTTTTTTCTTTAGCTTTTAACGGGTATCTTTTATTAAATTGCCTATATGTACCACGGGTAACATAAGTTTTACCTTTATCTTCTACAACTATTTCACCTGTTACAAAATCAATAGGTTTTAAGTAAATTCTTATATCATTTTTCCAGCACCATAGTTGATGATTAACTCTATCTTCATCATTGTATTTTTCCTTAGATTTCTTTATGTTCATAATATTTATTTTTATATATAAAAGGCCTACCTGACCTTTTCTTTTTATTAAAAGCATTGCTGTCTATTGGAGTATATCTTTTCATTTTAACTCTTTTTAGTTTCATGCTTTCTTTTAGTATTTTATTTATATAATCCATATTTATTCTTGAATCATTTTGATAAAATCTCTTTTTTATATCTTGAGCTATAAATTCAAAATACTCTATATCTGTATTGTTTGCGCAATGGTCATCTAATAATAAGTATATATCTTTATGTAAAGCAGGCAATGATTCTTTTTTAACTCTTTTTAAAGCATTTGTATCTAAGTCATCAGGTGAAAAAACCATTCTTGATTTACTTGTATCTATATCAGGCAACGAATTTAAATAATACAAAAAATAAGGTATTTCATTTTTCATATCGTTTAATATATTATGATTACTTTTATTTTTTAAAGACGGTATTTTTCTAACCCAATATCTTATTTCTGAATCATCAACTCTACTAAATTTGTTTTCATTATTAGATGTCATTATTACTCTACCATAAAATGGTATTGAATAAGGTTGTATAAATTTAGGGTTTACAAGCATCTTTTTTTGTGTAGATAGATTTTTTAATTTTTCTATAGCTTGATCGTTTTCAAATTTAGATTCTTCTATCATTATCACATTTTTATCCGAATAAGATGAATTAAATTGATTTGATATATTTTCAGGGTTTATTATTACTGAATTATCTCCAAACAACATATCTAAAAAATCTATAAAAGTAGTTTTTCCTGTACTTCTTTCTTTTGAAGTCAAAACTAATATTGGTAACTTCTGTTTAGGAAGACAATATAAAACTTTCATGTATTTTATACCTAACTCATATTGTTCTCCGAATATGTGTTCTATTAAGTTTTTTATCCAATAAAATTGCATTTCATCTTCGTAATTTTCTTTATCGCAAGGCTTATGAGAAAATTCTTTGTAAAGATTATAATTGTTACCTATTACTTTTTGATAGTTTAAGTTATCAGGTTGTATAGTAAAGTCATCGTACTTTTCTACTTCATCTAATATTTTTCCGCCGTAGTCATCAACTAAAGTTTGCTTATCCCATAATTTAAGGGTCTCTCTTTTTATTCCGTTTTGGTCTATTTTTTCTATTGATTTAAAATACTTTGTACCTACTCTTATGAAATCATTTGGGTTATTCATTATTTCATTCATAACAAAATAAAGAGATGGAGTAAATTTATCTTTGAACATAAACTTTTGCAGCATCATAAAAGGACTATATGGTTTATCTATTTCCATTCCTAAACCATTTTTCATTTTAGCTACAAAATTATTATTTTCTATTACAATCATTTTTTTAGTAGCATCTGATCGATTTTCAACATAAGTTAAAGAACTTATACTTGTTTGTTGTACATTTCTTCTTGTTAACATATATTCAAAAAGCCATTGAACATTGTTCCTGTTAAAGTAATCAATCGGATTTATAACGCTTGGCGATATTATTTTATTATCACTCATTATTTATATAATTTTTCTATTTTAGTATATATTCTTTTTAATTCATTTTCAATTGTCCTATTTACTTTACTTTGTATTATTTCTTTATTTTTTATTATAGCAAAATATATTGGTAAAAATATTTGTCTTACTCTTTTTTTAAATCTATCTTTTTCATTGTAATAAAAATCTTTAGTAACTTTATAATAAAAAAACAATTCAATTATTTTTTCTCTAGCTAAACTAAATGCCATATTTTGGTCCATATCATTTGATATGCAATATTTAATTATGTTAGTACCTTTAGGTATAGGCATATCTGTTATAGCTTCAAATTCGCCGTCTTTAGTTTTCTTTGTTTTTCCATCCACCACAACTTCAATTTTTTCAGCACCACAAAAAGAGCAAATTATTTCGCCTTTTATGTTTATTGATTCGCATACATGACAATCCCATGTAGCTAACATATCCATTTTGTTTTTAAGCTTTTTACCTTGACTGTAAAAATAAGATTTCCAATTTCTTCTTTTAGACCATATACCATGTTGATATATATTTTGACCTAAATCAATTACAGTAAATTTATCTTTAAATATTTTATTAGTTGTTCTAGAACCTCTACCTACCATTTGAATCCATAAAGACAAGCTTTTTGTAGCTCTATTTATTATAACGCATTCAACATCTGTAACATTAAAACCTGTTGTAAATACATTTGTATTTATTAATATAGCGTCTTTTTCATCTTCAAACCATTTTATTATTTCTTTTCTTGTAAATTTTTTATTTGTTTCAGGATTTATTTCAGCTTGACTTACGCTGTCAAACATTTTAACATTTAAACCTTTTTGTTTGAAATTATTATATACAAATTTATTTATTTTTGTAGAAGCATTAAATATTAATGTCTTTTTGTTTTTGCAATATTTTTCATAAGCTTCATCCAATATATTTAAAGAAGCTGTATTTGCGTATAATTCATTTAATGATTTTTTAGTATAACCATCTGGACTAGCATCTGATTCTTTTAATTTATCAAAATCAGGTAATTTTAATACTATATTATAATCTTGACAAAGTTTGTTTTCATCTATTAAATCTTGTGAATCAGGTCCTATTACTATATCATCAAATATTTCACTTAACGTAAAGTCTTCAACATATTCAACTCCATCAATACTACTGTATTTTTTCTTATTAAGAACAGGCGTGCCTGTTAAGCCTATTAAACAATTGTAATCATATTGTTTAAATACTTTTTCAAATATCAATATATGTATTTCATCTAAAAGTATATTATCTATTTTACCTAAGTATTCTATTCCGTATTTTTTTATTCTAGCATCTAATGTTTGAACCATAGCTATTATAACTTTATTATCGTATTTAAGTGTATTAACTTTAGAAGATAATAATCCAACATTCTCAACCCATTCTGAGTTTTGAAACATTATTTCTTGCCTATGTGTTAAAATTAAAGTTCTTCCAGGTAAGTTGTTAGCTATTTTGCCTAATACAACTGATTTTCCTCCTCCTGTAGGTAAAACTCCACATACTTTTTTTATTTTATCAACTAAAACTTTTTTCATTATTTCGTCGTAAAATGGCTGTTGATATTCGTATAGCTTAATCATATTAAAATAATGATAATTGTGAATCAGATTCAAAATCTTTCTTTTTTTGAATTGATTTATTTTTTATTAATTGCTCTATCTCAGGAACGTTTGCTGTTATATTTTCTAAAAGATAATCCATAAATTGATTTGTAACTTTATTTTTTAAGTCACTTATTAACTTTTCGTAATTATTAAACTCATATAAAATATTAGCAGAACCTTCGTTAAGTATTAAATATTTTTTACTGAATATTATAACACCTATTCTTTTTGAATTTTTATCGTATATATTCATTTTTAATAATATTTAGGGGATTTGTAACCTTGTTTTATAGCCCAGTTTGTAGTACTTAAATAATTATTCAAGTCTTTTTGAAGATAACTATTTTGAATAACTTCATTTTTAGCCAAAACAATAGCTTCATTTATATCTAAATAGCCAGCTGAACATCTTGAACCTAAAATTAAGCAGGCTGATCGAAGTTGTGTGTGGCCATCTGAAACAATACTTCTTATTTTTTTCGAAAATATTTCTATTGTTATTCGCTCGTAATAATTACTTGAACTGTAATTTTTAGGTTTAATTTCATTTAAGTTAACATAATTCGGTTTAGAATAATCTTTTTCTCTCCAAGTATTACAATCATTAAAATCTCTGCTTAATATGTTTTTATCTCTGCTTAGAAACAATGGCAACATAGCGTTTTTAGTAGCTTCATCAAAGTAAGATATTGCTTTAAATTTATTTGTAACTGCTTTGTGTATTGCTTTATATTCATCCTTAGTCTTAGGGGTTTCTATCTTTAATAAAGACTTAACCCCTAATCCTGAAGGACTTACATAAACACAAACAATCATGTTAGTTTCACTGAATAAATATTCTTTTAACTCTTCAGCAATTTCTTTTGTTTCTATTTTATCAAAATCAAGCTGCATTAATCCAGTGTATTCTTTTATATTATCATAACATCTTTTAACTCCTTTATCAATAATTACAGAAGGCGTAAATGAATATAATTGATGCTTTAATCTACGTTTAGCTTTTTTATCATTATTTAATTCAGCTTCATTTATTAAATTAAATAAGTAATCCATTCTTTGAGATGGTTGCTTTTGTTTTTCAATAAATTTATCTAATGATATGTAACCTTGTACTTTTGTAAATCTTATGTTTCCGCTATAATAAGGAAAATATATATTTTTATTATTCATTTTTAGAATAATTAATTAATGAAGTAAATTCTTTTGTAGCTTGTTCTATTGTCAAGCAATCTGATTCAAAATAATGTATATCCCTATCATTATCTAAATCTTTTTCTGCTTCAATATAAAATATTTTTTGAACATGAATAGTAACTTTGTAGCAATTATACCAAAGTTTTTTTACATTTTCTATTTCATCATTTTCTTTAACTAATTTTAATAATTTTTTTTCTTTATGCATAATGATTTTGTTTGTGTTTGTTTGTTCCAGGCAAGGATTCGAACCTTTTCTACGTGTAAAGCCGTATACATTACCAATCTGTCATCCTGGAATTGTTTAATCTATGCTTCTACTTTCCAGCCTTGCAAAGATAAAAAGAATTTATCATCTTCATCTTCATTTCTAGCAGCTACTCTATTTGTACGTAAATTAGCGTGAATAGTTACATAAGTTCCTTCTATTAAATCTTCTAACATTTTTGATTTGTCGTTAGGAAATTCAAACAAAAACTCTTCAGGCCATTCACCTTCAACTACGCCAATTAATTCAGCTTTAGAAAACTTTTCAGTTATTTGCTTTAAAGGTATGATTTCTTCAATTTTTACTCTAATTTTTACTCCTGCCATAATAATTTATTTTTACTAAGTTACATTAATTTTCGTTTTGTTATTTTTTATTTCTTTAACGTGAAACGAAGGGATTCAGATACTCTTTTTCTCGCTACTCCTTCTTTTACTGCTTTAGCTTTAATTTGTTTTATTTCATTTTTATATTTTTTATCTAGTTCATCTATTTCTTTTGAGTAAATCCATGTTGCTCTTTCTGAAATTGTGAAAGAAGCTTTATTTGTCGATGCATATTTAACATTTTGATCGTTCATAGTTGTTAAAATCTCTAATTTGATTAAATCAACTTCCTCTTGTTTTTCTTTTATTTCATTTGTTAAAGCTATGTATTTATTAACTTTTTCATCATCAAGCTCTAGTTCTTCATATTGCCACTCATCAATTTCTTTTACAGTTGAAATTATTTTTGACATCATTAAAACTATTTCTTCTTTAGTGAATACACGTTCAAAAACTTCTACGTTACCTGTGAAAACCAAAGAGCCGTCATCTTCTTCTTCTGTTTCTATCCAATACAATTTACAAGCAGGTATAACTTCTTGATTGCTTTTTATATAATAACATAAAGCGTAAAAATCTAATTGTTCGTAAACATTAACTCTGTCTTGAGTCCATGGTATTTTACCTGTTTTGTATTCAAAAAATTCACTGCAATCATCCATGCCTGAATCAATATAAGCAAGTAGATTGTATTTATCAATCATTACTTCTAATTTATGTTCCATTATTTCAAGTTCGTCAACAGCTTCTGATACAATCATTAACATATCAGGATTTTTAACTGTAGGTAATATTTCTCCTGTTTCTTTATAATGAGAAAATTCTTTACCTTTTTGAAATTGTTTATTACTTAACGATTTTTCATTTAAACCATATTTTTTATAGAACTGCTTTTTAGAAGTATTCCATAAATAATATTGCGACCAACTTATATAATCTCTATTTGTTTTCATTTTGCTTATTTGAGTTATTTATTGATGATTTAATTTTTGAAGATGTTTCAGCGTCCATGTTTTTCTTATATTTGTCAAACATTTTATTAAGCTGCTCTATTGATTTATTTTTACTTATTAAGTTATCAAATATTTTAATATAATCAACTGAAGATTCTTGTTTTGCTAAATCTATTGAACGACTTTTTTTAGGTATTGTAACAGTTGACTTAGAATCTGTTTTATTATCAGTGCCTTTTTCTGCTCCACCCGCGTCAGTGTCTTCATCAGTTGTTAAACCAAGCATTGTAACTAAATGGTATCTTCTAAAATAAGTTATAGCAGAACCTATTACCATAAACTTATTCATTCCACTTAATTTAACTTGGTCGTCAATAAATGTTTTTGATTCAATTTTATCATCGCCGTCCGGATTAAATAAAGTTGTAATAACTAAAGATTGTTTGTCTTCTTCAGTTTGAATTGTTTGGGGATAATAACCTATTCTATGTTTTTGCAAAAAAGGTCTTATTATTTCTTGTATAGAATCTAATTCAGCGTATTTATATCCATAAGCTTTTTTGCTTTTTGGTATATAAATATCTTCACCTTGAAAATTAAATAGTTTTTGTAGTAAACTTAACTCTTTAATATTTTCAATTTTAATATCTGTTTTTTCTTTTACAGATTTATTTTTTTGCACTACTTGTTTTGCCATTTGTTTGTATTTAATTGTTAATAATTCAGTGTTTATACATATATATGTAAATAATATTAAATTTAATTAAACTTAATCTTAGTTTGCATTGTGTTCGTTTTTGACTTTATATCTATATGTATATATTTATTTTTTAAAAGAATATACAAATATAGTAAATAGTATTGAAATAAAAAAATAAAGTTGAATAAATGTTTTAAAAATGTTTTAAAAACATAGATAACGTTATTAAGTAGTTAAAAACGATTAAAAATAAAGGAAAAACATTGAAAAAATATAGTAAAAAGCTTTTTTATTTTAATTAATTGTTGTATATTTGTTTTAATATTAATCCAATAAAACTATTTAAAATGAAAAAAAATGAAATTTTTAACAATGTACAACCAAGTTTAGATGAGCTTTTCTTATTAACAAGAGAGTGGGCTAATGAAAAAGGAATTTACGAAAAAGGCGATTTAAAAACACAAGCTTTAAAATTAGTAGAAGAAGTAGGTGAATTGTCAAAAGCAATTTTAAAAGATGATGAACTTGAAATTGAAGATGCTATAGGCGATTGTATTGTAGTATTAATAAATGTAGCTGAATTGTACAATAAAAAACTTATTGAAAAAAACAATATATACAGGTATCAAACATCAAGCCATAAAGAAGCTACAGCTGAAAATTGTTTATTAACTGCTTACAATGTTATTAAAAATAGAAGCGGCAAAATGAAAAACGGTACATTCGAAAAACAAAACTAAAAAACAAACCACAACTTCAAAAAAATAAAAACTATGAATAAAATAAAATTCGAAAATTATCCAAATTTTAAACCAGATTATAGTCCTGTTGAAATGGCTACGTTAGGTGTATTTGGTGGAAGTTATTTTTCAAGACATCACTACTCAGAATCGTACGATTATAATCAAATAAAAAAACTTGTTTTAAATATAAATAAGTCAACAAATAAAGACTTTAATCAAATGTTGTCTAAACGTATTTACGAAGAAAAATTAAACTATTTTAAAGTTAAGTGTGGCTCATCTCTTGAAGATTGGCAAAATAGAGAATGGTTATTTGAAGAAGATAAATACGGATGGTACGAGTGGTTTATTAAATTTTATTACGGAAGACGTATTCCTAAAATTGATAACATTCAAATTAAAAGATGGCTTAGTTTTAAATCTAGACACGGTGGAATGTTAAAAACACATTGTAAACCAAGTGAAATTAAAAAATCTTTAAAAACAAGACAAAACCTTTTGCATTGGGCAATTGATTCAACTAAAATATAATAAATTATTATTAAAACATATTCAATGGAAAAAATAAATTTAAACAATACAATAGTTGTTACAGTAAAGTATTTTAACTATAAAAACGGAAGAAAAGGTTTTTCTCTTTACGATAAAAACAATCTATTATTAATGAGAGTTACAATAAATTTAGACAATTTAGAAGTGCTAAAAAACGAAGTAATAATAAAAGATTACTCTGATAACAAAGGAATATATAAATTGCTTTTAAACTCAAAATTTATAATAGCTAGTCATAAAAAAATAACAGTAGGTAAAGGTCAAGCTTATTTATGTATGTTGAACAATAACTATAAATTCAAAAAATAAAATGAATTTAATTAAAGAAATACAGAAATTTTTATTAAATGAATTTGATAAAAAAGGAATGGAATGTAGTTACGATGTTAGGTTCAAAATGCCTCATTTAGCAACTTATTATGTTGTATTACAAAACAATCCTGGAGCAATAAAAGCAGAGGAAATAGATGAAATCATGAAAGAACTTAAAATAGATATCATTAAAATTAATGGAAATATTTGTTTTGAAATTTAAACTATTTTTAAATGAGAATATTAAATTATCATAATAACCTTATTTGTGTATAGTTAGTGCGTGGTTAAGAACTGAAACAGGTAAATAAGCACAAAAAATAAACACTTTTTTAGCGTTAGGGATTGAACGCTATAAACTTTAAATTATATAACGATGTTTGAAAAAGACGAAAAAATGACAGGAACATTAAAAGAAGAACCAAAACTACAAAAATCGGTTAGAGATATTAGCGGAACTGTAAATGAAATTACAAAGGCTTTATTAAATGATTATGAAGCACCTGAACAAAAAAAAATATTGCTTGAAGTAAAAGCCAATATTACTAAACACTACGAAGAATTAAGGCAAAACCATATTAGAGGAGCGGAAAGTTTTGCTAAAAAGATTGAGATATTACAAAACTAAATAGGCTATACATTGTGTTATGCCAAGTTAATTTATAAAGAACAAAATTATAATACGAGAATTTCAAGGAAACAAATGAAAAAATACACAATTACAGAAAAAGAATACTCCGAAATGATTGAAGCAATGAACACTTTAAAAAGCGAAAACCAAAAGCTACGAGCTTTCATAGATGGAATGAGAGAGCAATTAATTATAGGTGGTGTTATAGGTAGACTTTCTAATGACCTTAATAAAAAGCTCGAAGATTATATTATTGAAGGATTGAAACGTAAAGGTTTTGAATTTAATCACAAACTTGAATTAGAAGAGTTTGTTAAAGAGCGTTGTAGATGTGATGATAATATTGATTTAAAAGAGAAAATTTACTATGTAGATA
>Ga0307957_1001347_pt1 | contig 12309 bp, 6 predicted proteins | sample OrgLakmetagen490_FD_201830 | JGI IMG/M metagenome (GOLD analysis project Ga0307957, IMG submission 201830) | Saline water microbial communities from Organic Lake, Antarctica - #490 | ecosystem: Environmental > Aquatic > Non-marine Saline and Alkaline > Saline | place: Antarctica: Organic Lake... | reverse complement strand
GCGCCATCCAGGGGTGTTTGCGGTAAAACAATCAGAAATTCCTCGCCACCGTAACGGCCAAAACAGTCGATGGTGCGCAGGTCGCCTGCCACACCCTGGGCAACGGCCTTTAAAATGACGTCACCGGCCTGGTGCCCGTAGGTGTCATTCACCTGTTTGAAGTGATCAATATCCAACAGGCAAATGGAAAACGAGCCGGGTGAGCGGCTGTACCGGCTCGATTCTTCATGGATGACCTCAAAAAGGCGCCGCCGGTTGTAGACGCCGGTCAGCGAATCCACATTGACCAGTTCCCGGATCTGCTCCATGGCTGCACCCAGCTCCCGGTTGCGCTGCCTCAGTTTGCCCCGCAGGCCGCTGATAAATCCGCCGATAACCGTGATCTCCGCCATGACCAGCAGGAACGCGACCGTTTGCAGAATTTCCAGCTCGCTATTGAGCACATGAGGGCGGTAGACCCATAAGCCCAGTAACAGCAAGCCGTAAAACCCGCAGAACCAGAGCCCGACTATAATGAACTGGCGAGTCGTCAGTGCCAGAATGCCAAACAGCATTGGCACAATGGCGATCAGCAGGAAGATGGCGCGGGCCTGCCCGGCATCCAGAAACGCCATCACCCAGAGCGCAGGTAGCAACGACACAATCATCTGTGCCGACGTCATACTCGGGTCCTGGAATTTGAGGTTGCGGCCAGTGTGAATCAGGTACCAGAACACGCTGTTGATCAGCAGGCAGGCGACGAGAAACTCGGCGACTAACCGGAAGGGGATCATGCCCTGCCACCAGCAGTAGATGACAATGCTGAGGGTCACCATATAAGAGGCGAACGACATGCCAAGCCGGCGGGCGCGGAGGTTCTGGTATTTCCGGGTTTCCTGTTCCGGGCTTTCGGCTATTTCGTCTTGTGATGCTTTCATAGGGCGCAATTATTGTAGTGGTTCGTATCCATCTTAGTCATTGCATAATGCCATTTCTGATTAAATGAACCTAGCCTCATTTGTTCTTTTTTGGTGCACGGGAGCTATATTGTAAGAAAAAGCCAGTGGGTTTGGCGTATGCGGTGGTTGGCCTTCGCCACAGAAGCGGGCAGCATCAGATAAAGCACCAGCTATATCAAAGGAGAACACTATGTCGGGGCCCCTGAGCCATCTTAAAGTACTGGATTTCAGCACCCTGTTACCCGGGCCCTACGCCACCATGATGCTGGCGGATATGGGCGCCGAGGTTCTGAGGGTGGAAGCGCCAGACAGGGTAGACCTGGCCAAGATCATGCCGCCGTTCGACGGTAAATTCAGCACGACCTTTTCCTATCTTTCCCGAGGCAAGCAGACCTTGCCGTTGAACCTCAAGGCCGAAGGCAGCGTTGAAAAGATCAAAGCACTGGTCCGGGAATACGACATCGTTATCGAGCAATTCCGCCCTGGAGTAATGGATCGGCTGGGAATTGGTTATGACGTTCTGAAGGCAGAGAACCCGGCCCTTATTTACTGCGCCATCACCGGCTACGGCCAGACCGGGCCATATCGAGACCGGGCAGGGCATGACATTAATTACTTGGCCCTTTCCGGCATCGCCAGCCACTGCGGCCGACAGAACAGCGGGCCGCCGCCCCTGGGTATTCAGGTAGCCGACATAGCCGGGGGCTCTCATCACGCAGTTATGGGCGTTCTGGCGGCTGTAATCAAACGCCAGCAAACCGGCGAGGGCAGCTTTGTGGACATCAGCATGACCGATGCAGCGTTTGCGCTGAATGCTATGGCGGGGGCTGCTTGTCTGGCCGGTGGGCAGGAGCAGGTGCCTGAAGGTGGCATGTTGAATGGTGGTTCTTTTTACGACTATTATCAGACCAGTGATGGGCGGTGGTTGTCTGTGGGAAGCCTGGAGCCGCAGTTCTCGGCCCGGTTGCTGGATACTTTGGGTTTGGGTGAACTGAAGAAATTTGCGATGAGCCAGAGGCCGGAGGATCAGCAGGAGCTGAAAGATGCTATCAAAGGGAAGATCGTTGAATGCTCTTTGAGCTATTGGCGGGCGGTTTTCGCCCATGTTGATGCGTGTGTGGAGCCTGTACTGACCATGGAAGAGGCCGCAGAGCATGAGCAGTTGAAGGAAAGGGGGATGGTGAGAGAAGTTGATCGTGGGGATGGAGAGCTTCAGCGCCAGATTAGCTTTCCCATCAAGTTCAACGCAGGGACGTTCGAAATACATTAGACATAAATCTGTCCTAATTCAATGGATTCCTGTACCGCGTGGGTCCGGTTCGGTAAACCGCCGAGATATTCAAATGAGAGAATGGATCGATCATCAGTTCGTGGCGATTCAGAAGTCAGTCTGCTAATTTGAGTATGAGGTACCTTTGACACATTAATAACAATCACAATGGGTAAATGATTATGAAATTGCTTCACAAACCTACGAGGAGCGCTCACAAAGGCGCGTTGAAAGTTGCTGGAGTAGCGCTGGCCAGTAGCTTTCTGATGTCAGGATGTTTCGACGGTAGCAGCTCTTCGGATTCCGGCGGCACAGTTGACGAACAGCTATTCCCGGCGGACGGTAATTTTGAAGCAACCATAAGGAGGACTACCAACGGGGTCCCGCATGTAAAGGCCAGCAATCTTGCATCGGTGGCATTCGGTGCCGGATATGCCCAGACCCAAGACAACGTTTGTCTGCTCGCCGAAGCCATCGTCAAGGCCCGGAGCGAGCGTGCCAAGTACTTTGGACCAGGGCTGAATGACATTAATGTTATTAACGATTTCAGCTATAAGGCGCAGAAGATACTCAGTGGTGCTGAGGAAGAGTACCCCAACCTGAGTGCTGAAAGCCGTGCCTTGATTGAAGGCTTTACCGCAGGTTACAACAAATACGTGGCTGAGACGCCATCGGGCGATCTGCCGGGTGAATGCCGCGACCAGCCCTGGGTGAAAGAAATTACGCCAGTGGATTTATTGGCTCACTACCGAATCGTTGGTCAGATTGCCAGCGGGGCCTTGTTCGCAACGGGTGCCGTGTTCGTTGCTGTGCCTCAGGGCGAGTCGCCCCTGCCAACACCCGTGATGAACGTTACGGGCATGTCGGATAAAGAGCAGAAAGAAGATCTTCAGCGATTGGTGGCCAATGCTCATGTCGGCGCTTCCAGCCAAACCGATTTTCAGGACACTGGCCTCGGTAGCAATGCCTGGGGTATCGGCGGCGATATGTCGGATCAGGGGAAAGGCGCTTTGCTAGCCAACCCGCATTTTCCCTATACCGGGCACCGCAGGCTCTACCAGGTTCAGATGACCGTTCCAGGGTATCTGAACACCAATGGCGCCGGTTTGCTGGGCACTGCCATTCCATTGATCAACTTCAACCAAAACCTGGCGTGGTCGCACACGGTGAGCACCAGTCGTCGGTTTACGCTTTACGAGCTAACGCTGAAGGACGGTGATAACTTCACCTATATAAAAGATGGTGTGGAAAAGCCCATCACCTCGGAAACCTATCAGATTGAAGTGAACAATGGGTCGCCTACACCAACGGTCCTTGATAAAACCTTTTATTTCTCTGAATACGGGCCAATGCTGGCGGCGGATGCAGTTACCCAAGATGGTTTGCCTGCATGGGGAGCCAATGGAACCGCCTATACATACCGGGATGCCAATGCCAGCACCAAAAATCTGCTTGATACCTGGCTGCAAATGAGTCGCGCCTCTGATCTGGAGGAGTTCCAGGGAGTTTTCGAGAACTGCGGCAGCACCCTGTGGGTCAATACCACCTACACGGATGATCAGGGCAACGCCTATTACATTGATAGCACCTCGGTGCCTAACCTCTCAGGCGCAGCCCTTGCGGTGGTGGATTTCAAACGAGCGGTGAATGCAGGTTACAACCAGTTGTTTAATAATGGACTGACCCTTCTGGATGGGAGCAAGTCCCGTGACGACTGGGTTGAGGGAGAGTGCAATGGCCTGGTGCCTTTCGAACAGCGCCCCCAGATGGTTCGCACGGATTGGGTTCAGAACTCCAATGACAGCTATTGGGCGACAAACCCGGATCAATTCCTAACAGGATTCTCTCCTCTCTTCGGTTCTGAGGAAACGCCACTTAATCCCCGGACCCGAATTGGGATCTCAATGCTGCAAAATGCTATGGATACCGGATTTGCTGATCGGGCCCCCGCGGGTCAGGATGGAACATTCGGTGCGATTGACCTTATTGAGGTGATCTACAATAACCGCACCTGGTACACGGACATGTTCCTGGATGAACTCAGGGCAAGGTGTACCGTCATCGGTGTGAACTCTGTCAATCTCTCAGGAGGCGGAGCGCGAGCAGTAGATACTGCCTGTGGTGTGCTTAAAAACTGGGATGGCGTGTACAACACGGATAGTGTTGGTGCTCACGTATTCCGAGTGTTCATTGCCAACTACCGAGATGACTTTGGCTCTGATCTGACAGTTCCGTTCGATCCTGCTGATCCTGTCGCGACACCGTCGACGCCGTCAGCAATCAACGCGGGAACCGCAGATGATGTAATGTTAGTCGCACTTGCTGATGGATTGGAAGCACTTGATTCCGCTAGCATTGCATACGATTCTGCATTGGGGGACGTTCAGTACTATCAGCCTTCTGGCGGGGTTCCACCAGGTGGCACGCCGGAGACCTTGGGGAACGCCTTTCCCTGGCACGGGGGAGATGGCTCCATTGATGGCGCCTTTAATGCAATCGGGGTAGTGACAAGTTCCGTCGCTGAGGACACCGTCTTTCCAAGGATTGCCCCGAGCACCCTTCCGGATACTGCAGGGCTTTCTGACCAGGCAGGCGAGGGGTGGCAGATGGCAAGAGGCACCAGCTGGCACTTTGGACTGGAATTCACGGACCAGGGGCCGGTTGCTTTTGGGCTAACCAGTTACTCTCAGTCTTCTGATTCAGCTTCGCCTTATTTCACTGACCAAAGCCAGCGGTTTTCCGATGAGAACTACCGTCAGCTCTGGTTCGATGAGACAGATATTGAAGCCAATCTCCTGACGAATGGAGAAATAACGATTACTAACTGATCGTGAGATTTAAAAAGAAGTGATCTTAAGAGCGTGGGCAGATTGCATTTGCCCACGCTCTTTTTTGGTATCGAAATAGAAAATGAGGAATAAAAAATCCATCGCATTTTAACGAAAAACACGGCACTGATCTTCAGCTAGACGTAGTTGTTACCTCATTAATCGTAGTCAATTCGTTTGATGCCGTGATGGTAGCTGAACGAGCAGGGAACGATGGTCAAGTTAGGTATAGGATTCGATTGTGAATCTTCCCAGAACAGGGTTAGAGGGTCAGTATTTATAATAGGGACTGTAAATTGGTTCATATGTGTGTTTTGGACAGCTAAAAACTAATCGGTTTTACCGTCGCCCCAAACTTTTTGAACCAATTTGTCAAGAGCCACACCACCCGGCATGCGGGTCCGCACCGGGCGGTTCGAGAAGTGGAGGCCATGAGAGTCTTGATACACCCAGCCGATCGAAGTAGGCAATCGTCAACACGTTGTGGATAGCAGACAAACTATTATGCCACCACTGCCGGCCCGGAGCCGCCACAGATTGGGGGACATAGGGACTCTCGCCCAGGCGCGTCAGTTCCCGATAGATCGTCTTACTTCGTCGCCACTGTTTGAGTTGCATGGCTCGCAGACGTCAACGTAACCACGCATCCAGCGAGCACCAGATACGTGGAATTTGCGACAGCTTAAAGTAGCCCTTCCATCCCAGCAAATAGCGTCGAAGTTTCTCCACCACGTGCCCCATGCTGCGCCCTCCCGTGCGCCGAGTCAGTCGCCTGATTCGCAGCTTGAACGCTTGCAATGCCTTCGCTGAGACCGTACGACAAATTTCGCCGTGGTGGGTCTGCTATAAGGCATGGCCAAGGAACTTACGCCCAAACACGCTCGTCACCGCGCTCTTGGATTCGTTGATCTTCAAGTGCCGTGACTGTGCTAGCTGAAGGTGGAATCGATCAGAGGTTGTAGCACTTGCAGCAGTGATTGTTGAATCAGACGGTCGGTCAAGGCGGGGATGTCCAGTTCCCGCTCACTTCCGTCCGGTTTCTGGATGCCTACCCCACCGACAGACTGTGGCCGATAGGAGCCCTCCAGCAGTTGCTGGCGAATCCCGGGCCAAGCCCATCTCAGGCGTTCGGCGGTCTGGCCTATGTCCAGACTGTCGACACCCGCCGCTCCCTTGTTAGCCTTTACGCGCTTCCATGCTCGTTGCATATTCTCTCGTGCGAACGCCTAATCCAGGCAGAACTCGCCCTGCTAAGCAGCGCCCTATATCCGGTTCTTGTTCATCGAATCACGGTTTTCGCTCCACGCTTCCTCCCCACGGTCGGGTGCCCTTCCGTAGTTGCGCTTCACTTCGTTTGCTGCGGCGAGCTTGCGGGAGGACTTGCACCTCCAGGAGTGCGCCCATGCCGGGCGCACCAAAAAAGGGGTGGCCGAAGCCACCCCTTCCTACATCGACTGAATAGTTCAGTCTTGCTGGACAATTTCGGTAATGTCTGGATCAGCACCAGCGTCGGGCACAACTGCTGTACCCATAGCAGAGATTAACGTAGCGGTCTGGGTGACCATCTCGGTGAATACTCTCACGTCCAGCTCTCCTCCTTGCGGCAGAACTGGGGTACTGTGTGTACCTTCCAGATAACGCGTAATCGCTGCATTGTCCAGAGGTACAGGTGTTGCGCTTCCTGTAACGTCCTCTGCACCAAGCAATCGAGCGAATGGCTCTGAGCCTGAAAGGTATGCGTCAAAGGCTTGTCCCAGTGGATTCGCCAATGCATCATTTGGAAGGACTGTGTCGCCATTAACTTGTGATAATAGCACCGGAGTGCCAGAGTTATTCAAGCTCGCTGCAAAGTTGATCGGATCCGTTGAATCCAGCGCCGCCTGGTAGACGTTGAAGAAGGTTTCCAGATTTGCATCGCCCTGCTCGAGTCCCGATGCGGCCTGGAGACCACCCAATATTTGGGGCGCGAAGGACGGAGAGTTCTCAAGTGATCTGACAATGCCAGCACCCGGAGTCAGGAGCTGAGCGGCACGGATGTCATCGTCTGGGTTGCCGCTTTCGTTGGCAACCGCAACAAATGGCGCACCGACGATGGTGCCCAAAGAGTGACCCGTGAAGTAGACGCTGCTTGCATCAAGGTCCGCGCCTGAGGTGCCATCAAAGTCAAGGCCGCCGAGGGAGGCTCTAATGTTCAGAAGATCAACGACCGCCTGACGGTTCTTGTCACGTGAGTTGGTGAAGTTGCCGAGGTTGATGAAAAGGCTTCCAGATTCACCTGAGGTTGCTGTCATAGCCGTCGGCATACTTGCGGCATTTGAGGTGAAGTCAAAGTGACGCTCATTTTCGGTTTTTGCGATACCCGGAACGGTAGAGCCAGCGTTTTCTACTGTGTTCTCAAACGACCGCAATGAACGAATTGCCGCGTCGAGAAGCGGTGCCTGAGCTGCAGGCGCCCCAAAGTCCTCGGTGGATCCTCCGCTGACAACAGCGGTGATGATAGTGTTCGCCGTTGCTGCGTCCACACTGAGTGCGCCGACTGTAAACCCGACAGCGATCTGACCACCGATTACCGCATTAATGGTGTCTTCTGACGGCGCTAGAGATGCTGGCAACCCGTTATCCTGGCCAGCCTCAAGCAACTGATCAGCAAGACCTTCCTGATCCTCCGTGCTGAAGGGCGCCACGCCGTGGAGCGGCTGATCGATTACCACAACAGCCACCTGAGAGGTATTGGCCAAGGCGCTGCCGAAAGTCAACGCGGTGCTCCGGTCTGTGGTAATGCCATGCATGTACATGACAGTTTCCAGCGGCGTACTGCCATCATAGCTGGCAGGGTAGAAGACCATGATCGGGACGATGACATCCTGGGTTTTGGCCGGGAATGGGAACCGGTAATTAACAACCTGGCTTACCGAAGGGTCTGATTGTGCGAGCTGAACGCCCAGTTGATCGCCGGCAGCGGCAGCCAGATCAGCGTTGGCCTTCCAGCTTTGGGTATTGATTACCGAACCTTCAGCATCGGACGAGCCCGTTGGCACCCCCAGATAATAAGGCAATTCAATGGTTCCCTGAACGAGATTTACATCCCCAAAGTCGACAAACCGGCTTGCGATGGCTGATACCTGAGTGACATCTTGCGGATCGTCGAATGTTGCTGTCGAGCTTTGGTCTGCTGGTGTAGGCAAGAGCCCTGCGACAGTAAATGCATTAACCAACTGCCCGGCCTGGCCACTAACGGTCGTCTCTGCAGCATCTACCGCATTCTGACCAATTTGCCTGAGGGTGGCGAAGTCAGTTTCACCACCCTCGCGAGCAGCTGTTACAGCATCAAAGCGAACCGTGCCCAGAATTGTATCCATAAGGAACTGTTCTGGGTCGGCGATGTACTGCAGCACTTCTTGGTCGTTGGATGTGGTAAAACTGTAGGATAGTGCGATGTCATCCTCGGTCAGCCCGGTTGGTCGAGCCGAATTTGTGATACCGCTAAAGAATGCTGAAGCTGTTGCTTCCCAGAAACGATTTATGAGGGTAGCAACAGGCGCTAAAGCACCAGGTACATTGTTCTCGGTGTTAGTCAGGTATCCATAAGTTGGCGACTGTACGATCGGGTCACCATTGATGTCCAACACTTCCTTTGTAATTACGACCAGGTACCGTTTGAAAGGGTTCAGCGGCTTAGTCGGGTTAATGCGAATTGCAGAAGTACCATCTAGGGATACGACTTCTGCCTCGTAGTTCGGGTTGACGAAGCGTGCACCAATTTCGGCGATTGCATCAGGACTACCGCCTTTGGCCTGCTGCAAAAGAATGCCAAGACTGACCGTGGGAGCCTCGCCAGCACCGAGGCCCAGAACCGGATCTCCACCTGCGTATTCCAGTTCGATCAAGAAGACGTTCTGATTGGGGTTAGGAATGATGTTTCCGGGCGCTGTCGGAGGCTGACTGGGGTCGGCGAGAGCAAAAGCGCGAGAGTCCACGGAATCGGCGTCGATCTGTCCGTTTAGACGAACAACGGGGGGAGCAACTGTAGAGGCACCGCTAAGCTGGTTAAGGGCGGTTGTCACCGGCGGGGCGGAATCCGCAACAGAAAAAGAGCCGTCAGCTTCGTTGATTGCGGTTGTTTCGTCGTCAGAGCCAAAATTCAGGTCGCTTGGAATTGGCAGTGTGCCAGCAGCCGGATTAAAAATAGGCCAGGTCAGACCGGCGGCGTTAGGATTTGGAGTGACCTCGTCATCGCCGCTTTCAACGCAGCCTGTCAGTGTAATTGAAGAGGCCACGGCAAGGCTTAGTAGCGTTTTCTTGTACATGGGTGAAACCTTTTCCTGTTGTTGTGTCGTTATATTCAGCGTCTGACGGGGCCGGACTAGCGCGGTAAACCCTTTGTCACTCGCCTTTTCTGATTATTAAGTGGGTTGTCTGAATGTCTGGCCCTTAAGTTAAGCCATTTTCATGGTTCTGACTATAGCTGCAGTAAAGCAACAGTTGATCGCTCTAAAGTGTGATTCTGACCATCAGGGCCCGACCGCTTGGCTGACGTTGGGCCTCACTGGAAAATAGTTGGCGGTTGTCTGTTTGTCGAGTGTTTCATCGTATCCGATCCGGCGGCGGCCACATGCCTCGCTAGCGGGTTTTCTGGTAAACTCGCTTGATTTGAGATCTCTTAACCACCCAGAACTGATGAGACGCCTATGACCACTGTAATCCGCCAGGACGACCTGATTGAGAGTGTAGCGGACGCGCTGCAGTTTATTTCCTATTATCACCCGAAAGATTTCATTCAGGCCGTCTACGAAGCCTATGAAAAGGAAGAGTCCGAGGCGGCAAAAGACGCCATGGCCCAGATCCTGATCAACTCGCGCATGTGCGCTCAGGGTAAGCGCCCGCTTTGCCAGGATACCGGCATTGTGACGGTGTTTGTCACTATTGGTATGGATATTCAGTGGGATGCGCACATGGCGCTGGATGACATCATTAATGAAGGCGTGCGGCGTGCCTACACCCATCCGGATAATGTGCTCCGGGCATCGATACTGGCTGACCCGGACGGCAAGCGCGCGAATACCAAAGACAACACCCCTGCGGTGATTCATTACAAAATGGTGCCCGGCAATACGGTGGATGTTCATGTGGCCGCCAAAGGCGGTGGTTCTGAAGCCAAATCCAAATTTGCGATGCTGAACCCGTCGGATTCGGTGGTCGACTGGGTGCTGAAAATGGTTCCCCAGATGGGCGCTGGCTGGTGTCCGCCCGGAATGCTGGGCATTGGTATTGGCGGCACGGCTGAAAAGGCCATGACGATGGCCAAAGAGTCGCTGCTGGACCCGATTGATATTCACGATCTGCAGGCCCGCGGGGCGTCCGATCGTTCTGAGGAACTACGGCTGGAGCTGTTTGAAAAAGTAAACGAGCTTGGCATCGGTGCCCAGGGCCTTGGCGGGCTGACGACAGTGCTGGATGTAAAAGTGATGGATTATCCAACCCACGCGGCCAACAAGCCGGTGGCGATGATTCCGAATTGCGCGGCCACCCGCCATGCGCACTTTGTGCTGGACGGCTCCGGCCCGTCGTTGCAAACACCGCCCAGCCTTGATGACTGGCCCGAAATCACCTGGGAAGTGGGCGACAGCGTGCGCCGGGTCAATCTGGACACCGTTACGCCGGAAGACGTCAAAGACTGGAAGCCGGGCGAGACGGTTCTGTTGTCCGGCAAGATGCTGACTGGCCGTGACGCTGCCCATAAAAAGATGGTGGATATGATCGAGCGTGGCGAAGAGCTGCCTGTCGATCTGAAAGGCCGCTTCATCTATTACGTCGGCCCGGTTGATCCTGTGCGCGATGAAGTGGTTGGCCCGGCAGGCCCCACCACAGCAACGCGTATGGACAAGTTCACCCGCACCATGCTGGAGAAAACCGGCCTGACCGGGATGATCGGCAAGGCCGAGCGTGGTCAGGTGGCCATTGATGCCATTCGCGAATTTGGTGCGGTGTATCTGATGGCGGTGGGTGGCGCTGCGTACCTCGTGTCCAAGGCGATCAAGAAGGCGGAAGTGGTGGCCTTTGAGGAGATGGGAATGGAAGCTATCTACGAGTTTGAAGTAGAGGACATGCCGGTGACGGTGGCCGTGGATTCAAAGGGTTCCTCGGTTCACCAGACAGGTCCTGTTGAGTGGCATGACAAGATCATCGCTGCCAAGGCAGTTTGAACGGATAGCCACGGACGGCACGGACGAACCCGGCCCATTCATGGGGCAGCACTCAGACACAGGGAAAACCACCGTGGCGACGCCCGATCTGACCAATGTAATTCAGACTCTGATAGAACAAGAGTCCTTGCCGGATAGCTACGCCGATACGGTCAGAAAGGTCATTCTGCCGCTTGCCCAGCACATTCAGAGCGTTCGGCAGGAGCGCCAACGGCCAATCCTAGTGGGTATTAACGGCGCCCAGGGCACCGGCAAGTCAACGCTGACGGTATTTTTGCGGTCGTTGCTGTCCGCTGTGTATCAGGTTCCAACCGCCAGCTTTTCCATCGACGATCTGTATCTGACTCGGGCTGAGCGGGAACAGTTGGCGGCGGAACGGCATCCGCTGTTGCTGACACGCGGTGTGCCAGGGACTCATGACCTAAAAATGGGGCGGCAGTTGATCGACCGGCTCACGACCGCCGGTGTGGACACCGAAACACCCGTTCCCGTGTTCGACAAATCGCGGGATGACCGCGCACCACAGGCAGCCTGGCCGGTATTTAAAGGCCGGGCAGACGTGGTGCTGATGGAAGGGTGGTGCGTTGGTGCTCTGCCGGAAGACGGGGATTCTCTCATCACGCCGATCAACCGCCTTGAGGAGGATGAAGATTCAGACGGTGTCTGGCGCGGCTATGTAAATCAATGTCTTAAGGTCGATTATGCGCCTTTTTTCGGGAAGATTGACTGCCTGATCATGCTGGAGGCGCCCTCAATGGATTGTGTTCTGACCTGGCGCACTCTTCAGGAGCACAAGCTGAAGGCAAAAATTGGCGATGCACCACATCAAGGCGATTCTGCCGATCGCCAGCCAACCCGCCTGATGAGCGACGAGCAAATTGCCCGCTTTATCATGCACTATGAACGAATTACCCGCGCCTGCCTCGCCGAAATGCCCGCCAGGGCAGATGCGGTAATCCACGTCGATAATGACCACAGTTTCAGTGAACCGCTGATCCGTCAGCGCCAGTAGAGGATACGGCCATGGCCAAGCCCCGCCTGATCATTTTTTCAGACCTGGATGGCACCCT
>Ga0307957_1001340_pt1 | contig 12348 bp, 15 predicted proteins | sample OrgLakmetagen490_FD_201830 | JGI IMG/M metagenome (GOLD analysis project Ga0307957, IMG submission 201830) | Saline water microbial communities from Organic Lake, Antarctica - #490 | ecosystem: Environmental > Aquatic > Non-marine Saline and Alkaline > Saline | place: Antarctica: Organic Lake... | reverse complement strand
GCGCTCGAGATCGACCATCGACTGACCCCGCCGAAGTCGCCTCAGACCAACGGCATGGTTGAGCGCTTCAATGGTCGGATCGAGGAGGTCCTCCAAAGCCACCATTTCCGCTCGAGCGAGGAGCTAGAGGTGACGCTGCACCGCTACGTCTGGCTCTACAACCAGCAGCTGCCTCAAGCAGCACTGGGCAGCAAGGCGCCCTTGCAGGCGATGAAAGACTGGCACAAACTCAAGCCGAACCTGTTCAAGAAACAGCCATACTACCTTCCGGGATGTGACACCTAGATCTTTGGGCTGATCCTCTGGCTCTGATCTGGCGACCATTGCGGCAGATCGTGGTTCGGGCGGCAGGTCGTGGACCATGACAACGGATCCAGCTTTGGCGCCGTCTGGATCAGGCAACCGCCTCAAGGGGAGAACTGATCAGATACCCCGCTCAGTCGGGCCATTTCTCGGCGGACCAATCTCGGGCCGTGTGGATCACTCGGACAATCACCACGGCTTTCTCGCCGTTTGCCTGGGAGATTGCGTAGGCGAGGATGTAGGGCAGACCCGTCACCGGCTTCTCGTAGATGCCTGTCACACGTCCGGCGCGTCCTGTCGGCATATCCCCAAGGGCCGAGGCCGTTCTGTCGATGGCATCAGCCACGCGACGGGCAGCGGAGGGGTTCTCAGACGCGATGTAGGTAACTTGATCAGCAAGATCGCTCAGCGCATCACTGGACCAGCGAACAGGTCGCTTCAACCGGTGCCGCCTGCTGCAACTTCGATCGCACGCCGGACGGTTGCCATCGCGTCCTCGTGGCTGACCGTCTGGCCTGCGTTTGCGTCTGCCAGCCCGCGTTCGATGCCCTCGATGATTGCCAGTTCACGGTCCACGTAGGCTTCCACGGCTTCTGCCGCCAGAAAGGATCGGCTGCGTCGGGTCCCGTCTGCTAGCCTCCCCAGCTTTTCTTTCAGCTGTGGATTGAGCCGGATCGTCATTGTGGTGCTGGTGACCATGTTGATCGCTTTCTGGGCATGTGTACACCTGAACACATACACTGGATCGGGTTTTCGTGAAAGGGAGATATCGGTGAAAGCTGATGGCGCGAGGGATCCGGGCCTCGCGCGCACGCCTGACTGAATTTCTCTTTCTCGGTTTAGCGACATACAAAGGGCCTCGAGAAAAAGCGCCAGCTTTTTCGAAGAGAGTCCTTTGTATGGAGCGGTACAACATTTAGTATTGACTAGTAATCTTCATACTGTCTATATAGTATAATCCCTAAGTAAGATAAGTTAAGTAAACAGACTCATACATCTCTTTTCAGACTGGCGTGGCCGCCAGTCTGAAAAGAGATTTTATTATATAAATACTCTAAAGCGCGTGTGCGCGCGCGAGGTGATTTTGTCTTCCAGGGGTCCGTCGTCTCTTGGATCCTGGAATAATGTCGTGAACCCCGAGACATCCCGATCACGACCATCACTGGGCCCTGGTTTTCCTTGGCCCCTTGGCTCCGGTTATCAATCCAGCAGCACCAAAGATCATGCCTGGAATTGGTCGTATTACAGACGCTCGATCAGGGCCACATCTGCGCGGCGTGAAGTACACGCAGCACCGTCACCACTGCTGCGTTTTCGGCATAGACCACGATGTAGTTGGGCCGAACCACCAACTCCCGTGTCCCCTCTACCCTGCCGGAGCGGCAGCGTTTCGGGTGCGGTGTGAGCTGGTCCACCTTGCCCTGGATTTCCTCCATCAGGGTAAGAGCGGCATCCGGGTTGTCGTCTGAGATGTAATTGACAATCGCCATCAGGTCGGCGACCGCCAAGGCCTTCCATTCAAGTTCAGGCACGGCGCTTCCCGGCGATCAGGGCGCGGGCTTCCTGCATTACCTGGTCGTGCGGTGTGGCTGGGCAAGGATCGGCCAGCGCCTCCTGTACCTTGGCGCGGAACCAGGCATCATAAGCGTCCGGGTCCGTGGTCAGCCCGGCGGGTAAGCCGCCCTCAGCGGCAACGCGGGTCAGTAGAATGCGCACGGCATCCGAAAGGGTCAGGCCGACACCGGACAAGGCCTCGGTTGCTTGTGCCTTGAGCTGGTCGTCCACGCGGACATGGAGCATCGAGGTTTGGGCTGGCATGGCTTGTCCTCCTGTTTTAAAGGATAGTTTGTATCGCAAATGAGATACACGTCAAGCTGCCTCTTCGTCTTGTGTGGTCCAGACCTTCCCCGTTCCCTTGGTTTCCTCATCTGGCTCAAGCCGTCCGCAAAGATGTTTCTGGATACTTGCTTCACGGCTCGCGCGTATCTTCATCGAGCAAGGCTTGCGCCAGATAGCTGATCACCCTGCCCGGTAGAAAAAAGGACGGCACCTTTGGCGACACTTCCGGCTCGCCAAAGGTGCCGTCGCCGGCCCTGTGACCAGAACGGTCCTTGCTGCGATCTGCTGATCGTCCATCTGGCTCAAAGCATCCTGCAGGTGCTCCACAGTCGTTCAATGGGCTTCAATGACCAAGATCGTGATCACCGATCATGTTACCGGGCGAAGGGTTTTCGTGACATGACTGGACCATCGTGTTAACATAAGGAGATAATGTTAACACGACGGCGGCGACATGTTAAACTCAAGCTACGAACTCCCGGCACTGCCACCGCCGGTCGACCTCGAGACTGTCCGCATTCTGAAGGCGCTCAACCGGGCCAGTCGGGCACTTGCCGATCTCAAGGGGCAGGCCAAGACGATCCCGAACCAGGGCATTCTGATCGACACACTGGCTCTGCAGGAAGCGAAAGCGTCGTCGGAGATCGAGAACATCGTGACCACTCAGGACGAACTGTTCCAGGCCGACCTGTTTCCGGATGATCCGCAATCGCCTGCGGCCAAGGAAGTGGCGCTTTACCGGGATGCGCTACGGCTTGGCTATGCACGGTTGCTGCAGACCGACGGGCTCATCCCCAATTCGGCGTTGATAGACGTCTACCTCAGGCGGCCTTTTTCACGGCGTTTGTCACCTTGTCCGTGGCTTGGTTTGCCTTCTCCGTCATCTTGCCCGATAGCTCTTCACCGGTCTTGGACGTGAACTCGCTCGCCTCTGTCCCGAATTCCTGCGTGATTCCACCGAAAGCCTTGGTCGTGCGCATGAAGAAGTCTGGCTTTTGACCCGAGCGGAGCGCCTTCAGACGGGCTCGACATTTTCTGCTGCATCGCGTCGTGCCGGGGGTTGAAATGCTGCGGTGCAGCATTATCTGGGGTTCAGCAATAAACAACACATGCAACGCTCTCGAAAGGAGACCCGATATGGCCAAGCAGAACGCAAAATCCGCAATGACCGACATCCAGAACCTGTTCGACCCGCAAGGCTATCAGGACGTCTTCAAGACCTGGGCGAGCATGAATGAGCGAATGGCATCGATCGCCGTCGACGCCGGCACCCGGGCGACCGACATCGCAAGCGAGACCACGAAAGAAGCGATTTCGAACATGCGCGATCTGACCAAAGTCCGCGATGACGTTTCCGAGTATGGCACGGCCTACACGGATTTCATGAAGAAGCAGACAGAGCTGTTCACACAGGCCGCTCAGAGCTATTCGAACGAAACTCAGAAGGTTGGCACCGAGGCCGCTGAGTTTGCCTCCAAGGCAGGCGAAGAGATCAGCGACAAGGTGACCAGCACTGCCGAAGGTGCCGCTCAGACGGCCCGCTCGGCGGCCAAGAAAGCAGCCTGAGGCTGCAAGTTGTAACGAGTGACAGATATAGACGGCGGGTCCTGCAAAGGGCCCGCCGTTTTCGTTGGAAAGACAGCGGCTGGGTCTGGTCAGGCTGCGTGAGCGTTGACCGTCATTACAGTACAGAAACGGGCCGTTTTGCCAGTCATTTTGCCAGCCTACTCGTAGCCGCGCTTTGCTTTCGCCATGTGAACCTCGAAGCGGGCGTCCTTGGCGTCGGCTTCCGTGTCGAACCAATCGGTTCTCACCTGGCCAGAGCTGCCGATCCGTCCCCATTCACGCACCAGGCTCCAGTCATCGAAGAGACCGCGCACGATCTCCATCCGGTAGAACCGGTACAAGTTGGCGTCTGGCTCTGTCCTTCTCAGATGCATTACCCATGCCCCCACATCCTCGCTGCGATGTCCTGCTCTTCGCGGCCCACGGCATCGGCGTAGATCGCCGTGGTGCTGAGCTGCGCGTGCCCCATCCACTTCTGCAGCATGTGCAGCGGAATGCTGTTCACGGTCGCATTGATCCCGAAGCCGTGCCGCAACCCTTTGGGGCTGCGCTGCGGGGCGTCCGGTATCCCGGCCTCGATCATGAACCGCTTGACGATCTGCCAGACCCGCACGCGGCTGAGCGGCCTGATCGGCGCATTGGCCAGCTTGCGCGACTTCTGGGCTTCTCGGATGCCGTGGGCCGTGTTGAGGGTGTCGAGGTAGTCCGGCGGCACGGGCACGGACCTGTAGACCACCTTGGAGCGCCCTGACGCCTCCTTGCGCTTCTTCAGGCTGCGGATGGTGATCGTGCCACCCGACAGGTCCACTCTGCCCGGCGTGATTTCCAACAGCTCGGACGGCCGACAGCCGGTGTAGTGCAGGGTTTCACAGAGGGTACGGTCGCGGGCGGGCTGACGCCGGGCCACGGCCATGAAGGCGGCGCGTTCTTCGGCGTTGAGATAAAGCCGGTTTCCGGCGGTGTCGTGGAGGCGCATTTCGCTCATGATTAACAGTATACCCGAATACCGTTAAACACCGAAGCGAAAATCTGGCCCCTGCCCGCTCGATCCAAAGGTTTGAGGTGTCGCGGGTTTAACACTATTGATAATAATGTTAAACGCATGCCCGGCCCAAAGCCGCCGCTGGTCGACCCCTGGTCGACCCAGCCCAATGCTGCGGTGCGGCCCGTCGAAGCGGCCATTCAAGCCCCACGCAGCATTCTCAATCGGAGGATGACGGCAGTGTGGACAAACCGGCCTGATGCGAACGCAGCTTAACCCGTGCGAACGGACATAGTGCCGAGACCGCCATGCCCGCGCCATCACATTCAAACTGGCCGAGGTGGCTGTCACCGGCCCGATGGTGCGGGCTATTCTTGCCGCCATCCGCCGATTGCGAGCGCCACCGCTATACGCGTAACCGCGATCCCGCCCCAAAACAACGAAAGCGGCCCGACAGGTCTGTTCACCACGCTGAAAAGCTTCGCCGCGGCGGCAGGATATTCCCGGCCCGCGGCACAATCCGGCATTTTCACAGCCTTTGGGGCTGATCGTGGATACAATTCGAGAAAAACGCTTGCTCAATTTATACGCCCAGACAAAGCTAAGCTCAAACGTCCGGGTGCTTGGCGAATGTTCTTTGGGAATTTTTTGGGGCAATGATGAAGAAGAAGATTGATTTTGCGGTTTCGCTGTGCGTGGGCTATTCGATTTTTGTTGCCATAGGCGTTGCTCATGCCGCGACGATAACAGACAGTTACTTTTACATAGAAAATAAACGCAATGCCGACGGCTCTACGAGCGAACAAATGTATTTAGGCATAGCCACTGATCCCCGAGAAATCTCGGGCACAGCATCCGCCAGTTGGTCGACCGTGTCCTTTTCGGAGGGTGGAACTCTGCCCGCATACTCCTCACGTCATCCAGATGGTGAACTTAAAGCTGAGTTTGGCATTTTGATACCAGGTTCCGACGCGCTTGCACGCCAAGACCTTAGATTTTCATTAAGTGATCAAAACGGCACGGATACAGTCTTTGAATCAGCCATCGTTCCTGCAAGCCAAAAATTGCGTTATCCGCCATTGGTTCAAAACGTCAGAATTGGGTCTGGCACCACCCCAACTGTCTCATGGACAAACCCGGGAACTGCCTCAGACCTTGCTTCACTAGGCGTCGATTATATTCGCGCACGAATTATCGATAATAGACCAAATCTTTTCGATATTCCGTACGCCGCAGTCACCGCAAACTTATCTCAGAATTCAATTCAGCTTCCCGATATTTCAGGTTTCTCGAACCCCACGGTCAGGATCGAATTGGTTGATGCAGAAGGAGACTTAATTCCAGTTTCGGGTGGCCGTGCTGAACAAATTACGGATCTTGGCTCTGATAGCAAAGTATTGTCCAGTTTCGTCACGCTAAATGAACTTCCATTCTTTGATCAGCGGCGGTCAAACTATGAAAAAGAGTTTGAGGTTTCAGAAGATGAAGCAAAGATTTACGTCCTTCTCGACTTTGATGGTGAGGTTGGTGCCGGGTTCAGAGTGAAAGATACCTTGATTGGAGGAGAAGCTCTCGAGGTTGTTGATGGTGGCACGCACCCCAAGGCAGAGTTTACTGTGGATCAGCAGAAATTTCTGACGGAAAAGGTTGAGAAAATATTCAAAAACTCGAGGATGGAGGGGATTGTAGTCGTCACCGATCGCTTGGCTATTCCGGAAGGAAAGACAGTTTATGAGGTCGAATTTGGCGATCCGGCTCCCATAAATAGCTTCAGTGAGGGTAAGGCTTATGATACTGGCGTCCTTAGTGGCGTAGACCTTTTTGATCTCAACAAAGGAGGCACCGTCGTCGTATTTCCCAATGTCCTTCTGCTGGACGATGTCGCCGAGACAATCGCACATGAGGTTGGTCACGGATTCGGATTGATACACACGAATGATACTGACATTTTCGGAGGTAGCACAACTAGCGTAATGCAAACGCCTGAGATTATTAGTAGTCCGGACGCTACTTCGTTTCTCGGTGTGCCAGCGCGCGGGAGTGACCTTCTGTTTAATGCACTCACACAGAACGCCCAGTTTGCGACCCGGTATTTTGCACTTGATGAATCATACCGAGACCTGGTCGCCGAATATGGTGCCCTCGGAATTGGCTCCGTTGACGTTCTTGGTATTGGTTCTGATCCTGCTATTTCGGTGGTACGTTTTGCGGGAATGAAGGCCTTCGAAACATTTTTCGGACCAAGCTTCAGAGAAAAAACAGAATTTTTCTTGAAAACGTCCACAGGTGGTTCGGAAGGTACATTTCTGCATTCACTGAATTCCCTCTGGACTGATGATGGGGCTCTTGCTTTCGAAATTTGGGACATATTCGAGTATTCGATTGTCGGATCTAGTAGTCAGGGCGGAATGATTGATTTGGCCTTCGGTATTAAAGGTGATGAGGGCATCAAGACACAGCTTTTCAACAGTGACCTCGTTGCCGATAAACTTACCCTCTTCGATTTTTCCGGGGAGGCGCCTCTGGCCCTGTTCAAAGTGGATGTTGATGTGGAAGGTGGTTTATTTCCACCAGCCGTTGTTCCTCTACCAGCGGGCAGCGTGCTCATTTTGACCGGCTTGGCGGGTTTAGCAGCACTCCGCCGTCGGCGAAATCGCTAAGCGCAGGTCTCTAACCCACCAAGCCTACCCTAGAACCATCCTTTCCAGCCTTTGGAAATACCGCTCAAGAGGTTTCGGTTACGTCCGATGCTCTCTTACTAATAAAGTAGGTCCGCTCTTTCGTATGCGCCGTTCCCGTCCCATTGATTTCAGCGGTTCCGCTGTCCTGACCCAACTGCGAGTTTCGTTCTGAGCATTCAGAAGGAGACGACGATGGCGGATGGCGGGGACGGGTTTGACGGCTGCATCGAGGTTGTGCAGCGGACGCGTGGATATCGGCGCTGGCCGGATGATGTGAAGGCGCGGATCGTGGCCGAGAGCTTTCAGCCCGGCGTTCGGGTGGTGGATGTTGCGCGGCGGCATGGTTTGGCCGCGCATCAGCTTTCGGATTGGCGGCGTCAGGCGCGCCAGGGGGAACTGGTCCTGCCGGCGGACGCCATGGCCGGGGTGGCGTCTGACGCTCCACCAGCCTTTGTGCCGGTTTCGGTGGAGCCTGAGGACCTCGGTTCACCAACGGATGCTGATCGGACATGCGGTGTCATCACGATCGAGATCGGCCGCGATCTCGTACTGCGGGTGCCGGGCGATGTTCCGGCAGAGCGGGCAGCAGCTGTGGCGCGCGCGTTGCGAGGATCGGCATGATCGTTGCGGGACAGCGCCAGCCGATCCTGATTGCGACGCGGCCAGTAGACTTCCGCTGCGGCCATCGGGCGCTGGCGCTGATCGTGCAGACCGAACTGAAGCTCGATCCGCATTCCGGGGTGACGATCGTGTTCCGTTCGAAACGCGGGGACAGGTTGAAGATTTTGGTTTGGGATGGAACAGGTCTCGTGATGGTCTACAAAGTTTTGGAACAAGGCAGCTTTGCCTGGCCGAAGGTTCAGGACGGGACAATGCGGCTGTCGCGGGCGCAGTATGAGGCTTTGTTCGAGGGTCTCGACTGGCGCCGGATCGTAGCGCAGCGGGTCGCTCAACCCATTGCAGCGGGATGATTTTCTCAACTGTTCTGGCGTTGTTTTATTGGCCTTTCCTGTTCGGATCGGCTATGAATCCGCATGTCGCAGTCCTTCGATCTCAGCCTGTTTCCGGACCTTCCGCCCGAGGTTGTGAAGGCGTTCGAGGCCGCGCAGTTTGAGTTGTCAGTCGAGCGTGCGGCACGCCAGCATGAACAGGCGGTTGGGGCCGAAAAGGACGCCTTCATCACCGAACTGCAGGCCCTGATCGAGAAGCTGGAAGGCCAGGTTCAGGACTACCGGCGCACGAAGTTCGGGCCGAAATCCGAGAAGCTGGACCCCGCGCAGCTCGAGCTTGCTCTGGAGGATCTGGAAGCCGCCATCGCCGAGACCCAGGAACAGATTGCCACGGTCGAGGAGAAAATCGCGGCCAGCGAGACCGATCCCGAGAAGAAGACGCCACGCAAGAAGCGCAAGGCCCGGGCGCTGCCAGAACACCTGCCGCGCGTGGAGCGGGTGATCGAGCCCGAGAGCATTCTCTGCCCCTGTGGCTGCGGCGACATGGTGCGGATCGGCGAGGACAAGACCGAGCGGCTCGATGTCATCCCGGCGCGCTATCAGGTGATCGTCACGATCCGCCCGAAATACGCCTGCCCAAAGGGGCGCACCGGCGTGGTTCAGGCCAAGGCACCGGCGCATCTGCTGGAAGGCAGCTGGCCCACTGAGGCGTTGCTGGCGCAGATCGCCGTATCCAAGCATTCCGAGCACATGCCGCTGAACCGCCAGGCCGTGGTCATGGCGCGGCATGGCGTGCCGATCGACCGCTCGGTTCTCGCCGACTGGATGGGCCGGACCGGTGCGCTGATCGCACCGGTGGTGGACCGCATGGCGGTGCTGCTGAAACAGGGCAGCGCTCGGCTCTATGTTGACGAGACGACCGCCCCGGTGCTGGACCCCGGGCGCGGTAAGACGAAGACCGGCTATCTCTGGGCCGTGCTGCGCGATGACCGCGGATGGAACGGCCCCGCGCCGCCGGGCGTGGTGTTCCACTATCGCCCCGGCCGGAAGGGCGAATACGCCGACGAGATCCTGAGCGGCTTCAACGGCACGATCCAGGTCGATGCCTACGGCGGCTATACGCATCTGGCCACATCAAAACGCACGGGCGGCAAGCCGTTGCAGCTGGCTTTCTGCTGGGCACATGGACGGCGCAAGCTGATCAAGGCCAAGCCGAAAAAGGGCTCGCCCATCGTCGACGAGGCGCTGGTGCGCATCGCCGCGCTCTACAAGGTCGAGGACAGCGTCCGTGGCTCCGCGCCTGATCAGCGCCAGGCCGTCCGCCAGGAATTGTCGCGCCCTCTGGTGGATCAGTTCTTTGCTTGGTTGGCCGCCCAGGCCGCACGCATCTCGCGCAAATCCGACCTCGGCATAGCGCTCGCCTACATGCTGCGACGCCAGGACGGCTTCCGGCTCTTCCTCGAGGATGGCCATGTCGACATGGACTCCAACCTGGTCGAGAACGCCATCCGCAGACCGGCCATGAATCGCCGCAACGCGCTCTTTGCGGGTCACGACGAGGGCGGCCGAAATTGGGCGCGCTTCGCCAGCCTCATCGCCACCTGCAAGATGAACGGCGTGGAACCCTATGCTTACCTGCGCGATCTGTTCACCAGCCTGGCGGACGGCCATCTCGACAATGACATCGATGCGTTGATGCCATGGGCTTACGCTGCGGCCCCCAATCCCCTCACAATGAGCTCATCCGGGAGTCCCCAGTGAGCTCATTGTAAGGGCTCACGACGGTGAAACGTCGACCGAACGTACCGGGAAACTCACCCGCAAGCAAAATTCCAATGGGGCGGGGCCGGCGCATACGCTCTTTCTGCCATCTTGCGGGTTAATCATTGCCTAGTTTCAGCACAGTCGACATTCGCCGCAGTGCTGAATTAGGTTAAAGTGGGCCGATTGCGCTGAAAAAACTCGGTGTCTGCCAGAGAGATAGCCATTGGGCAGAACATCATTCAGCGATAACACCCTTAGGCAAATGTCGTTTACAAGAGGGCACCATGCGAGAAGGATGTACTGGATTTTCAATGCGATTTTCAAGCAGCGAAGTTTTTCAGCACTCTGGGCTCGGGGAAGCCTTGCGGCAGTGCAGAACCTGGCGAGGTTTCGAGGCGACTTGGATGTCGGCTTCTCCCGGCTAACCATTGCTGGCTCGCGACTGCAGCGAATGACCGGTCCCCGCCCATCTTGCTGATGACAAGCTGGGAATGCCGCCTCCGCGTTTAACAGAATGACCCAAAGTGTTACATCCCGGATGGACAACCTCTGCGAAGGGTCGGAAATCTCCCACCCCCGCAACAACCCTGACGCGAGTCCGCCCCGCGCCCAAACGTGTCACGTAACGCCCGATCCCGGCCTCTGGCCGGCTTAGGGTTGAGTCAGGCCAGCGTGCGGCATGACGCCGTGGCACGTCACCAGCACTCGTTTCGGCGCTCACCACCACCAGCGGCGCCGCTCAATCGCAATCCTGATAGCCGGACTCCATGCAGACACGGGCGCGGTGTTGCGCCTCGTCTATGCCAGCGGCGGTCAACCTGCTCGCGGCAAGATCCCGAGCTGGAGCCCCATTACTCGCGCCATTCGCAGCGGCAAGGTTGAACCACATATGTGCTGTCGCGTCATCCTGCGGCACGCCTTGGCCGGTGCCATGCATGATCCCGAGGTTGAGTTGCGCGCTTGCATGGCCCTGCTTAGCTGCCAGCTGATACCATCGTACGGCCTCGGCGGAGTCCTGCGGCACGCCTCGACCCTCGTTATACATGTTGCCCAGGTTGAACTGTGCGTTGGCATTGGCAATCCTCTGTTCTGCGGCCAAGCGATACCACCGTACGGACTCTGCGTAGTCTTGGGTCACGCCCTTGCCTTGGCCATACATGACGCCGAGGTTGTATTGGGCGGAATCCAGTCCCTGCTCGGCTGCCCTGCGATACCACCGTACGGCCTCGGCATGGTTCTGCGGCACACCCCTGCCCCTTTCATAGATGACGCCGAGGCTGTATTGCACGCGGGCATGACCCTGCTTAGCCAAAGGTCGCCACTTCTGCAGCGCCTCGGCATAGTCACCCGCTCTTGCTACTTCTAACCCAGCACCGAAGGCCTGTGCAGCACCGGGTGCGAGCATCAGCGCCACAACGGTGCACCGAAGATAGTTTAGCATGGTGTTTGTCCTTTCTCAGAAAGGCCACCAACGGCGGCGCGGTCGGTTCTCAGGCGCGGGCAACATGCGCCCTACGTCATTGAGGTGGCGTTTGAGCATTTGCACTTTTTTCCCGCTCGGCCTCAGCCCTGGCCAGGCGTGCGGCCACGTCCTGGTCTACGTTGATTTTCTGGTCCGGCTCATGGCGGCTCACTTGATCCGGCGTAGTCCGGTTCATGGACGTTTTTGACGCTCGCGATTGATACACGCGCGCCAGCTCGGCGGTCCCCTCGCTTGCGCTTGATTGCCACCAGTTCGGCTAGCGCGTCGACAGCTCTGCCCTCGTCCAGGTGATGATCGATGCGGACCCGGCCGGCCATCCCAATACGCCCCCATTCCCGGATCAGGGACGCGCCCCCGAACAAGTCCCGTTGGACCACCATCCGGTAGAAACGGCGCATGTTTCGATACGCGTCTTCACACCGCAAACCCATCTGGTCTGGGAAGATCTCGAACTGCATGGATCCACCATATCGTGTGTTGTGCGCGTATTGAATGACAACTTGAGGTATGAGTCAAACCAAAATCAGGGACGCGCAAGTCTCCAAGTTCGCAAATCGCCGATAATCTGCGCTAGGTCCAAGGGGCAGAGCGACGTTGTTGGCGGCGCTTTTTTCCACATAGGCGTGCCTAAACCGCCTCTTGGTGTTTTTAATTATGTCCGGTAATATTGCATTATCGGACATGATGAGGGCTGGCATGTATCATGTGGACTTCTACCCACATGGGGCCTTTTGCCGAGACTGTGGCCTGTCGTCAAACCAAGCCGACGGGTGTCGCCCG
>Ga0307957_1001335_pt1 | contig 12369 bp, 12 predicted proteins | sample OrgLakmetagen490_FD_201830 | JGI IMG/M metagenome (GOLD analysis project Ga0307957, IMG submission 201830) | Saline water microbial communities from Organic Lake, Antarctica - #490 | ecosystem: Environmental > Aquatic > Non-marine Saline and Alkaline > Saline | place: Antarctica: Organic Lake... | reverse complement strand
ATTTGAAATCAAAACTGATAGAGGCCGGACCGCTTCAACTGTATAGCGGTATGCTTTATACCCTTTCACAGCACTTTCTATGCTATCAGTTTTTCGTAATACTCTCACAACTGTGTCGATATTCAAGTGTGGATTCTGCAATCGGCGGTATGTTCCAACCAGAACATCTTCATCAATCCTTACATCAAATGTTGTAGATGAGACCTCTTTCAGGTCCAAAACCGCCTGCGCAAGTACTTTTGCATTTGCCTCACTATATATCCACTCTGCCTCGATTTTTTCAAGCTTTTGGCCGCTTCCAACCTCCGTCGTCCAGCGTTTACCAAGGGTCTCAATGTCCGCTACAACCTTATAACTACCGATTTTGAATAGTGAAATCTCCTCAGATGATGTTGCTATAACATCATCTGGATACACATACGGATATTGCAATAATTGGTAATCTACATTCGAATTAAGATCTATCTGAATATTTACTTTCCAGTCTGATAGGTTCTCGTCAAATTGTATAGATGCCCAATTATCACCCCATCTTGACCAATTATACTTATCCCTGACCGAGAAGTTTAATGCGGAGTTCGACTGAATCCATTTTCTGACACTTTTATTTGGGGTAAAACTACCCGGTTCAATTGCGTGGACGGTATCAATATAGGTGAAAAGTCTAAGATTTGAAATACTTGTAATTTTATCACCATTGTCAAGCTCCCGATCTATCGGATGCTCTGTTGACCCATCCGGCGGATATTTACCTCCGGACAAAGGTTCGATATCTATGTTCGCATTTATATTGATAACTGTTCTGTTGGAGTAAGTATCTACCTTGCTCCATTTGACTTGTACACGATTGCTGTCTATGTCATTACGGTTTGCAGAAAAGGAAGTTTCAGAGGATGGCCATGCATCAATGGTAGCTTTATCTGGTACATTGTCATCTGCCCATTTGTACACATAGAAAGACCCATTAGGAGCAACATTAAGCGCACATCCATAATAGAACAATAGTTCAGACAATATCTTAAAATATTCTTTATCGTCTTTTTCGAGTGAAAGAAGTGGAATTGTTGCATCAATAGTAATCGAAATATCAATATTGGAACTGGAAATGCCTGCGTCTGTCAAAAGTAAATGTACTAAGCTGTTTGTTGTATCAGCTGGATCACATACCGTTTTATTTGAATAGGACCGGCCAGAGGATAGGACCTTTTTTAGCGCCCATGCAGAGTCTACACCCTGCCATTCAATTTGCCGGTTCACATAACCATCTTCAATGGACACATTAAAGCTAGTAACTGGTCTGGCATATCCAGTAAACCAGTTCATTCCGTCTTTATTTATAACAAGATTAATCTGTGCATCTTTATTTAAATTTATAAGATCATTTGCAAGTCCTGTCGGCATATCTGTTTTAAAAGAACAGGTGTTAATTACCGATTCACCATTTTTGTGCAGTATTTCTGTCTTGGATAACCCCTGTTTTCTAACCAGAGTCCGACCGGCACCATCGTAGTTGGTAAGTTCTATCAATCCGGTCCCATAATCTATGTAAACACTTAGACTCATTTACTCACCCTCCCGATGCGAGCAGCCCTATCGGTTGCCATTTCAATCTTTTCCGCAAAGTCATCATAACCGTATAGGTCACCGTAGAAATTATAGGTTCCCCCACCACTAGCCATTCCCCCCGGGGGCGCTACATGATCCACCGGTTCTATATTCACGTGCTCAGGCCGGTCCCCGACCATGATTATTTGGGGTTCGTCAGCATAAAATGATCCACCGGATCCGAACGAAGAAATCATTCCGGCTGCAGCATAGGCGCCCGCAGAGACAGCAGCATATCCGGCTGCAGCGGCAGGATTGAAAGTCAGCCCTGGGATCAGCGCAGCGACAGCCTGCACTGCATATTGTTCACCAAACGCTTTGAGTATGGATACAAACACACCCTTGAAGGCCTCTTTCAAACCTTCAATTCCATTTTCCCAATTAACCATCCCCTCCCCTAAAGCTTCGAAAGTCGCGCACCATGCATCAAGAGAAGCATCAGCAGCCGTGACCATCACATCACCCGTGTCTTTAGCGTCCTTTTTCAGATGTTTTAAATAATCATCCCATCTTTTTGTTTCATCAGCAGCGTCACCTATATTATCTCCGGCCTCTTGTGCGGCGTCACCTGTTCCTTTAACATAGAACTCAAGCTCTTGCTCAAGCCTTCCAGCTTCACCGGTTTCATATGCAATCCATCGAAGGCGTGTTTGGATTTGATTAAGTAGCTTTAGTCTTGCTTCAGCGGTAACCGGAAACTTCTCTTCCTGCTCGAGCATTCCTATATCGAGCTGTAATTGTCGTTCAAGCAGTTCCAGTTCTTCACGCTTGCGCTCTGGATCTTCCAGGTCCTTTATCGCTTCAAGATTGTCTGTGTAGACTGCAAGATTCTCGCCTAACGTTTTCCACCGATCGTTTACCTTATCCCAGTAATCTTGATACTGCTGATTGATCTCCTGTTGATCCTCAAGTTCTTGCGTGATGTCCTGCTGCTCTTCTTTTGTTTTCTTTGCAGCCTCCGCCATTGCCTCATAACGTCGGCCCATGATACCGGCCTGCTCTACGATCTCCTCCGTACTCCGGCCTACTGCCTCGGTCTGCCATCGTGCCTCTTCTGCCATCCTACGCAAATCGCTAAAACTTTCGCTTACCGCGGCAGTGCTCGCGCGAGCTCTATCACCCTCATCGGCCGTAATAGCAAGTGCAACTCCGGCGGCTGTTGCAACCGCAATTAGCCCAACTGGGTTGGTGGCGGAGAGCATAAATATAAGGCTTCCAATAGCAGTTTTCACTGCACCAATCCCCATAATAATAGGACCGGAGGCGGCCAATAGACCTGCAACTTTCAGGAGGCTTATAATAAACTCTTTATTGTTGTCACTTAAGTCCTGGAATTTATCTACCCACTCACCAACGGTCTGTAAACCAGCCCTGACCGTGGGAAGAAGTTCACGGCCAATAGAGACTGACAAATCTTTTATATCGGCTTTAAGTTGTCTGAGCTGGTTTGCAGTACTATCCTGAGTCCTGTTATAGTCCCCAAGTGCATCACCGCTTTGAGTATATGCCAGTTCGAGTGTCGCTTGTGCGCGTGCCAGCAACTTGGCTCTCCCTGTAAGATCTCCCTGGCCATTTTCAAGTAGTCGCTGTTTTACGTCCGTTTCAGATACTTTAATACCGAGGCTAGTTAATGCATCCCGCTCCCCGAGCATGGCTTTTGTTAATATTTCACTTGCTCTAGTAGCGCCGCCCTGAAGGTTATTATAGCTGGACAGATCAACAGCTAACTTCTGCACATCATCGGACAGAGTAAGCGCCTGGTCTGATGTTGCTCCGAAACCTTTGAGAAGATCCCCAGTATCAGACAGGAGGCTTTCCGCCTCTTGACGGGCCAACCCATACCCTTCTTGTAGGCCGGACACTGTTTCATCTGCAGCAGTAGTAATACCTGCAAAGGCTGTTTCAAATTTTGCTCTAGTCTCCTCCGCATCAATAGCGGTTTTGACCATAGCAGCACCAATACCGGCAATCGGAAGAGTAAGTCCAAGTGTGAGACTCTTCCCCAGCTGCTGCATTTGTCTGCCGGATTTCTTCAGTGCCTTAGCAGACCTTTTAAGTGATTTTTGGAAATCTCTATCATCACCAACGATTTTATAAACTAATCGTCCTATTACGCTATCACCCATTCGGTTTAATCACCTTCACACCAGCCTTGGCCATGCCGGTATAATTATTTTTCCTTCGTCTTCTGTAAATCCAATCACTGTATTCCTTTGGAACCAGCGCCAAAAAGTTTCTAAGATCAGGAACATCAACTTCAAAATACAGATACTCTGGTGTTATGTAAGACCAGAACCGGCCTAACACAACAGCCACCCTATGCCAGTCTATTTCCCCGCTTTTTTTTTACCTTCACTGCCTCCAGTGTTTGTATCTTTATTTAGTGCTTCAATGATAAAACTTTGCCGATCAACACTATCTGTTTCATCCAGCCACCACAACCAATCAAAGGTATAGCCGTTTTTTTCAAGAATCAGTTCTATGCATTCTTTCTCTGCTGCAGTGCGTCTCTCGGCAATACGATTTGAATACTCTTGTGCTCCAACAACGTCATCCCTCACCTTGTCCATATCACCGCCTGCCACTTCCACTTTTTTTTGCAGATCGGCGACCTTTTCCAATGCTTCCCCTTGAAGCTGAAGAAACTCGCCCCATCGCTGTCTTACCCCGGTCACAACCCTTTTAATCTCAAAGTGCTGCCCGGCTACCTCCAGAGAAATAGCTGGACGCTCTCTATTGTTGATATTTACAGTTCGCATTTAAATTTAAACTCCAATTTCATCATAGATCTCAACCAACTGGGCTCCGTCTGCCTTACTAGTATCAATCTGTCCTTTCATCGACACTGGAATATTTGCTGGGGTATCATTCTGAGCGGATGGAAATGCAAATGTTAGCCCACCTTCGTTCTTAGCGGCCCACACACGTACACGGAATGTCTTACCGTCCTGGGTGAGTTTGAACTCTACAACTTTGGGCGTGATCTCAGCAGAAGAAGATCCAAATTTCAGTGTTTTGCTTTCTGCCGGAGTATAGTCATAATTAATAGTAATAGATTCAGTAGTTCCGAAACTAGTTGTCCCATCGTCTCTCAAAACTATGTACCACTGACCATCAGCGCCTTTGCTAAAAAAGTAATCATCATCCACATTGCCGTCACCGGAAGAAGATCCGGTCACACTGTTGATTGTCGGTTTCGATGTATCACCATTCTGACCTTCAATAATATATGCCTTCTCAGTAATCCAACCAGCAGAAATAGTCTGCGCTGCGCCGTCAATTTCCGTACCATCAGCAACGGTAACAGTCGCTAAGCCGCCCATTATTTCTTTAATCTTCTCGAGATCATGTTGAATCATATTAAAAGTCATGTTTGCGACATGGTTCTTTGTGTAGGCAATTACATCCTCACCCTGCGAACCAAGATATTCTACAAGATCGTATGTAATTGCTATCTCGCTATCTCCATCCAATACTCCCACAGATGCCAAAGATGCCACATCATCACCAATAGACGCCTCGCAACCGTTAGGAATGTGAACTCCAGTGTATTGACTCGAAGCCATACTCTACCTCCTTAATACTCATATTTAAGCAGCACATCTACAGGAGCGTGCCACCAGCCGTTTGTTCTAAATATCTGGTCCGACTGGTAAGTAGACACCACATAAGTGTCATCCATAAGACCGGAATATTTACCAAGTGAATTTATCACGGCAGATGCCAATTTATTGGACTCTGCCTTATCGTGCGAATAACAAGATATTTGAATTAATGGCCGGGCTAGAATTAAACCATCTGAAATGTTATCACCACCTATGTTCTGTACTACAATACAAGCTTGTCTGACTTGTGCAGGTGCTTCGTCTGTATAGATCCGACTACCAGCCACATCAGTAATACTTGTTAATGTTAGTAAATAGGTTTTTAGCAGATCAGATCCATTAGACACCTTTCACCTCAATTTTCAAATTACTCATTACCTCTCTCCTCATCCTCAGCGCCGATTTTCTCAGCACGCCAAACCCCTTCATTTGTCCGCGCATCGCCCCACTCTCTGTATTTCGTGGTCCTGTGCCGTATTCAACAAAAACTGAATGTGGTGCTTTTGCAATCATGAACAACTGTAAACGGTTAGCCGGAACCTCTGTTTCGAGACCGTTTTTATACTCCCCGCTATCTACCGGCGCTCTCTTAAGCATTTCCTGAAGTGCCTGGCGCTTAGATGCGTTTAAGGCTCTTCTCTCTGCATCTCTTATGCGGTTTAATGCCTCATTTGACCGATCCTCAATAATTGCCAACTTTTTGGATCTTGCCATCACAGGTTAACCTTGTTATATGACTGTAAGATGGTTCGCGCAGCCATTGGCATAGATAGTTCAAAAGCTGTGTTAATCCCATCAGGACTTGTTATCGAACGAATTCCGATTGCATTATCAAGCTGCCTGGCCCTGTAATAAGCCACCAATTCAATTACTGCGTTTTCAAGGTCTGCCGGTACTATGGAAAACCCAAGATTACATTCAATTTTCACCGCTTGGGGTGCCTCTGGCCACACTACATCACGCCAAAGCATCCCGTATGGATAGATAACAAAGTCTGTTACCTCTGACTCATCCGTATATTCTCTATCGCTATTCACATATACAGCAGACACAGAGTTTATAGGCCAATCCGGTAGAAGCAACTTTTTTGAACCAGATCCATCTATTAATAGAGTGTAAGTTGCTGCCGCTAGATTCCGATTTGTAAACCTATCTGCAGCGGCTGAAGCAACAGAAATAAGTGATTCCACGTTTATCTGTTCACTGTCACTGAGTCCAAGTCTGGTTTTAACGGTATTCCAAGTAACCAAATCAGCCATATTATTACCTCATACGAGGCGGGGTATAAGCCCCGCCCAATGTTTTTTATGAATTCAGGGGGTTGCCCATCACAACAACCGCGCCAATCGGCGTGCCGGTGCCATGGGTGCCGCTGAAATCTGCCAACAGTTTAAGATACCGTTTGCCGCCGATATAACCAACCTTGGTTACATCAGAGGCGTCGTGGAGCGATGTAAGCGACTTTATGATACCCCCCTCCGCAACACTCGATAGCCCATCGACATCACCAATGGTGACATCGGTATAGGTCGAGTCGTCCTCTGAATGGGTCAACTTAAACTCAACCTTATTAGTGCCGTTAAAGGTGATACCACCCACACCGATGTGCATCACCACCTCTGCAGATTCATACCCCTGCAAATCGATTGCAGTGGGAGTATTATCATCATCGTGAGTCTTGTTTGCGATTGCCTCGACAATCGCAATATTGTTATGTATATCTCTCATATCCCCTCCTTAGGCTGTGGTCTTGAGCAGCTTGATAGCCTCGAAATTCCGAACCCCTCCACCAACACGTTTGGTGGTGTAGAAGCTCACATACGGTTTCGCACTGTACGGGTCACGCAATACGCGGACCAACACATGATCCACAATACGGTAGCCAGCGCGGAAGTCGCCGAAAGCAACACCATAATTGCTCGCAGATGCAACGTCTTCCATGTTGTCCTCTTCGAGCACTGGATAGCCAAGGAGCTGTGATGGCTGCCCGGCCTGCATGGAAGGCTGCCATAGATAGCCGTTATCGGTTTTGAATTTACGCACATCACCGAGTGTAGTGCGGTTCATCATCCAGGATGCACCATTGCGATACTTGGCCTTCAACGCATGCACAAGGTCGATGAGTTTATTCTCCGGATTAGTAGTGGCCCAGCCAGAAGCGCCTCCGGTCTTGATAAATCCAAGTTCTCCCCACGCATAGCTGGCGTTTGCTACGGTATCGTACTTCAGGAGGCCCATCGGCTCGTTTACACCGCTTCCGGTAATAAAGGCCTCTCCCTCTGCTTCAGCAAAAGCCACCCCAACCTCATCGACGAGCCACTGGCCAATATCGATTGCAGCGTCATCAAGCAACTGCTGAGAGGCCTTAGGATTTGAGTACATCTCATGCGCAACCGTTTCTATTCGCGCGAGCTCCGGGGAGTCTGTTTCGCCGCGAGATCCAGTTTCGCCCACAAAGGCAGCCTTAGATCCGCTTTTGGTAACAAACTCGACATAAGAGCGACCATTACTGATCCTCTGGACAGCGGCAACCTGACGCATTGCGTTCACGTCCTGGGCCACCCTGGTTATATCCTGGCTCACATTCTCAGGTACGAGCCACCCGCCTTCCGGGTCAACACTGACTGTGGCAGCCGCCTTAAAAGCCGATTCATCACCGGTCTTCATGTACGAATTGAAAGCCTCACTAAGCTGTGAGTTGCCACCAGCGCCACCAAGGTTCATTTTGTTAACGTTGTTCTCGACACCGCCAACCCGCTCCTCGATGACCTTTTCATTCTCATCAATTGCAGCCTCGATTTTATCAAGTTTCGAATTGAGATCGGTCAAACCCTGTATATCACCTGCCTCAATTTTATTAAGCCTCTCGTCATTCGCCTCGCGAAAGGCCTTCCACGCCCTACCCTGCTCTTCTATAGCAGCTTTAATTTCTGGATCCATAAGATCCTCCTTATTTAATTATTTGTGTAAGCTCACGAATTGCATTTGCCACGTCGCCAGGATCCCCCTGGCTGTTAGTCTGTGCAGGATCCCCCTGCAAAGCCCCATAGCCCTTGGCTGATATCCGTTCTGCTTGCTTTTTGCTATACCCGAGGGCCACAAGACTATCCTCGAGCTCACGTTCGGTCCTGGGTGCTACCGCATGCCGTCTGGCTTGCCATAACTGCTGCGGTACTCTTTGATATCCGTAACTGCGCCAATCGAATGCAATCGACTTCGCAGCAATCTCGCCATAATCTTCTATTGCCTCGGCAAAACCGGCTTGATATGCCTGGTCGGGTGAGTACCATGTCTCATTGTCCATTGCTGCGATAAGATCCCCCCTCGACAGGTTACTGTTCTGTTCATAAATCCCCACCATCTCCATGTCTATCTGATCAAGTGTGTCAGCTCTTTGCCGTAGGTTCTTCGCGGTACCAAGTATAATGGTCCACGCATCGTGAATCATGAGGAAGGTCCCTTGCCCCATAACTAGGCGGCTCCCAGCCAAGGCAACCACAGAGGCAATGGATGCGGCAACACCAGTAATGTTAACTGTTATGCGATCTCGGTATTTACTTACCGCGTGATAGACCGCAATTCCCTCGAACACATCACCACCAGGACTATTGAGGTTTAGAACAATCGGACCGCCGCCGGAGGCTACATCTTCAAGTTCGCGCTTAAAATCAGCGGCATATATACCCCAACCGCCGATCTCATCGTATATATCAATCTCAATAACTCCTGATTGATTTTTAATCTTATACCAATTACTACCCTTCATACTTTTCTCCTTCTAACCCAGGGTTATCTCTAAACTCCTCACCAAGCGGTTGCATATTAAGCGGACGTAAATACTCATTGCCATCTTCAATCGGATTCATATTTTCCCTTTGCCGGATGTCGTTAACGCTGAGCCAACCCCAGTTACGACCCACTGCATATGCCGCATAACGGCTCTTGAGGTCGCCTCGTGCCATTCCATCAATGTTAAACTCTGCGAATAGTCTATGATCTTTAATAAGGTCACGCTGCAAGGCCTGTTCCCATCGTACCAACCAAGGCCTTAGCGAATGCTTTACAAAGGCAATATCCTGGTGTTCAATGTTCGAGAATGTCGCCCGCTCGAGGTCCCCTATCATGTGCGGCGGAACGCGTGTAATTCCGGCGATTTCAGACCTGCTAAACTTTCTACTTTCTATATATTGCGCGTCCTCGCTGGTCATACTAAGACGCTCAATTTTCATACCTTCTTCTGCGATCATAGTTTTCCCGGAATTCGAAGCCCCGACGTACTGATCATCCCAGGACTCTTTTAAATGTTTATATGCCGCATCGCTTAACTTAGTAGGATGGTACATCACAATACCTGGATTCGCACCATTGTTCCAAAGCCTGTTTCCGTGCTCCTGTTGTCCAATAGCACCGCCGATCACCTCCCGTGCCCAGGTGAGCAGGGAAACCCCGGTAAACCCGTCCAGCGATAGGCCGCGCAGGTGCAGGACCTCTTCTTGAGTGAGGTGGACCGGGCTCTTATTATCTGGAGTATAGGTGTAGCTCAGGCGATATGCAGCATCCTGCTCCACCAGCGTCTTATCAGGGTGCATTGGGATAAGCTCCCGTGCCTGTCCATCTCGCCCGCGTGAGATATATGCGTAGCCATTACCCCGCATGATCACATGGTATGTGAGCATCTCGCGAAATTCGAAGGACGTCTGCCAACTATTTGGTTGTGTATGTAGTAGTTTATATCGACGATCTAATGTATTACGCTCTTTTCCCCCATCAGGCAGTCTCCTGTATAGTTCTAAAGGAAGGGATGCGATAGATTCGGTTATAACTCTCACAGCAGCAAAAAATGCACCGACGCGCATCGCAGTTGTCTCATTAACCGAGACCCCAGCAGAACTCCTCGCGCCCTGTATCATATTTTGCAACACTTCGGTGGAACCGGCGGACGGGTTGAAAAACGCCCCTATTCTATCTTTCAACGTAACCCTGTTTTTCATATGCTCATCATCCCCCGCTCTTCATATATACTGCCACCCTCGCTCTCGTTAGTAACAGCCCTTCCATGGGCCATAATCGACGCAACCACACCATCAATACGCTTACCTGTCTTGTCCCTCAGTGGTTTCATGGGCATGATATTTCCCTGCCGATCACTTTTAACCTCGGTACAGCCGACCATCCACTGCATAATCGGATTCCCTCCGTGTTGTATCTGTCCCGAGAGGACATCCTTCTCGAACGCATCAGTGAAAGATGCCATCCCGGAATATCTTTGATATACAGGAACCATGGTGAAACCGCCTTCGGTTAGGTGGTTTACGATCTCCTGTGCTTTCCATGGGTCATATCCGACCTCAAGGATCTCAAACTTTTCTGCATCCTCGAGAATAACCTGTTCTATATAATCATAATCGATTACATCGCCTGGAGTTGGAATAACAAGCCCTTGCTTGATCCAGACATCATAGGGTACCTTATCCCTCCTGATCCTATCTATCAGGTTGTCTCCCGGGATAAAAAAACGATATATCTGCCGGTAGCATCCACCATACTCAACTGGTGGAAAATCATACACAATCGCGGTTATATCCTGGCTTGCAGAAAGGTCTAGGCCTGCGTAACATGGCCTCCCTGTTAGATCCTCTTCATTAACCGGCACGTTCCCACGGTTCCACACATCAGCCTGTATCCAACGGGTCTCTGATTGTGTCCACCTGTTGAAGTTTTTTGTAATTACTTTATTCTGCCTCGAGGGCATTTGTAGTGCTGTCTGTACTCTATCCTCAATGTATTTCCAACTCACCGAGACACCGAGATTTGGGTTACTCTTTATCCATACCCCAGGATCGGTCCAGTCATCATCATCATCAAGGGTAAAAATCATGCAGAAGAAATTATCCGGAGAGGGGTTTATAGTTTGCTCAAGGGTCTGTAGTGACAATGTACGTTCCTCTTTATAAATTGGTGAGTTGATATCAAGCCCGGCGGTTGTAATAATATAGATCAGAGGTTGGGCCCTTGACCCCATACCAGACTCAACTACCTCCATCCCCTCATTGCCGGGGTAAAGATGCGCCTCATCTATGAGCGCAAAAGACGGATTAAACCCGTCCTGCATTTCGGCATCACGGCCCCAGACTGTCATCTTAGCCGCGGAATCATCGTACAATATGATTGTTGAGTTTTGCTTATAAGTTCTAGATTTCTTCTTCAACACCGGATGCTTTTCTATCTGCCGCTTTGCCTCTTCCCAGGATATTTTACCTTGGTCCTTTTTAGGCCCGACACAATAAATCTCAGGCCCTATCTCTTTGGGGCGGTCTGCGAAGTACATATAATTGGCAGTAGCTGCAGCATCGGTTGTTTTACCATTCTTCCTCGCCACCTCGATATAAGCCTTCGTAAACCTTCTATATCCGTTTTTATCTCTCCATCCAAACAACACCCAATCTTTGAACTGCTGCCATGGTTCAAGACGTATTCTTGTGTCGTGTTTCCTTGCATTCGCCCATTCTCCCTTTGTATGGCAAAGCTGTTGTTTAAAATCGATTATCCTCCTCGCCTGAGTATCATCAAAGTGGTATGGAAAATCTGGATCCCCAACTCTTCTAAGATCCCTAATATGTCTTTCTACCGCGAGACGTGTATATTTTCCGGTTACCTGTTTTCCGGAGAGTACATCTTCAATGTATTGTTCAGCCGTATATCCCGCGGTACTACTCACAAGAGCCCCCAGGATTAACGCCAAAAAAACTATCCACCTATACCTCATCTTTTAGTAGTTCCTCCATTGGATCCACTCCTTCCTTTTTCTCCGGGAGGTTGATCCTGTTTCGTGCCACAGGAGTCATACCAAACTCTTTTAGTAATTTAGCTATGTTGTTGAAATGCCTATTCATAGCAGTATATTCGGGCATGGTTTGAGAATTTCTACCCTCCATATATTCCCCCAGGCTCCGACGCTTGCGCTTCCCCTGCGCATCTCTTATGTAATACACCGCTTCATGAGCCTGGCGGTATTGATCATATGCCTCACAGATGAGCTCCAAAGCTTGGTCATCGAGCACCGTCAAGAGGCCTTCTTCATACAAGGTCTTAGATAGCTTTTTCCACATCTTCTTCCCGTACTTTCCCAAATGACTTGGAGGCTTTAGGATATCAGATA
>Ga0307957_1001313_pt1 | contig 12472 bp, 10 predicted proteins | sample OrgLakmetagen490_FD_201830 | JGI IMG/M metagenome (GOLD analysis project Ga0307957, IMG submission 201830) | Saline water microbial communities from Organic Lake, Antarctica - #490 | ecosystem: Environmental > Aquatic > Non-marine Saline and Alkaline > Saline | place: Antarctica: Organic Lake... | reverse complement strand
CCGTTAGAGATGCCGTAAATAAGAGAAAATGGTAAAATTGAAATCAGCCATAAGATGGGATACGTTAAATAAAAAACAAGTGCTTTCAAGCTTTAAAAATTTTCTTCAAATATATGTTATATTTGGCATTTTACAGAAATTTCTTATGGATTCAAACATTCAACTCATTACCTTAATCATTATTGCTGCAAATGTGATTGTTTCTTATAAAGGATTTAAAGATTATTCTTTTTTTCATCAAAATAAATTCAATATAGCTGAATTGAAAAGTGGAAATTATAAAATATTACTCACCTCAGGTTTTTTACATGTAGACAGTACGCATTTACTGGTTAATATGTTAACCTTGTATTTTTTTGCAAATTCCGTACTTTTTCAATTAGGGATAGTACCCTTTTTAGTGATTTATTTAGGAAGTATGCTGCTTGGTAATTACCTATCTTTCTTTTTTCATAAAGATGAAAGCTCTTATTCTGCTGTTGGTGCGAGTGGAGCTGTAGTAGGTATTTTGTATAGTGCTATTTTGCTACAACCGGATATGATGTTAGGTTTGTTTTTTATTATACCTATGCCTGCTTATGTTTTTGGAATTGGTTATTTGCTGTATTCCATTTACGCAATGAAAAAAAGGAACGACCATATTGGTCATGATGCTCATTTTGGCGGTGCAATGGGAGGTTATTTCATTACCTTGGCTTTGCGTCCTCAATTGTTTTCAGATAGTTTTTTAATGGTTATTTTACTCGCATTACCTATTTTGCTTTTGTTTATATTAATGAAATTCGACAAAATTTAATGATCAAGCCCATTTACAAAATGTACATTTATGTGATTTTTTTTCAGTCACTTGCCTATGCCCTTATATTTTATATTTTCCAAACTATAAGTACGACAGATAACCCATCTCGTTTTATGGTGTTCTGGATTCCTGTTATTTTCAGTGTTTTTGTGAGTTTTCTACTCGTTCGTTCAATGAGTAAAAGAATTAGACGAAATGGGGTGAAGGAAATAAATTATAAAGGCTACATTGTATCTTGTGTTAGGGATGTAGCACCACCTTTGTTAAGCAAAGAAGCTTTTATAAAAGAAATTGAAAAAGACGATATCCTTGTAGATTGTCTTTTAGAAAATGAAAGTGAACACAAAATGAAATTGACAATTACGTATTCAATTTTCTTTAAAGAATTCATTTTTATTGATTTTAAGCAACATGAACTTAAATTGTGTGCCAAACCAAATGTATGGTACATTTATGGTCCTTATGGTGCTGGAATTCAAAAAATTGGATATTTAGAAAGTGTTATCCAAGACCATTACAATATTGATTAATCAGTGTATTAGCAGTTAGGTTAATACTGAAAAACTTTTAAAAGCATAAAGACTCTTGTTTAGTAAAAGTGGCATAGTAATGCATTACTTGGTATTTTTTGTACTTGAAAAGTTATAGTTGCACTATGTTTTCTGTTGTCAGTTATTTGTTGTCGGTTAGTCCATTGTCCATTCATATATTAGGGTTGACACTAAGTCTAAAATTTTCAACTCCCATCTCTCTCACTACAAACACTTCTCACTTTTAACTTCACACTTCTAATATCAATCCCCTTTTTCTTGCTGTTTTAAGACATTGATGAAGTTGATTTTGTAAGTTCTAACTTTACTAATTAGCCAATGAAAATCAATTCATTTAAAAAATCTATTTAATACTTAAAGTGAATACTTCTATGTTAGATTTGCAGTTTTAAATATACAATAGTTTTGGGTTTTTTTACTTCTTAGATCATTTCAATGAATAATACACTAGATCATTTCAAGAATAGTAAGTTTAGTAAATACGTAAAAGAAAATCAAAAATATGCTCCTATACTCTTTTTTGTAGGTGGGTTTACTTTTGATTCCCTAACACTTGGACGAATTGACCGATTGTATGATTTATCAATTTTATGTGTACATATGACTTTATTGACAGCTACACTTTATTTTTATAATATTGTAGATAATTCAAATTGGAAAGATAGTCTTCTTGAACGCTATAAAACCTACATTCCTCTAGCTATTCAATTTTTTTTTGGTGCTCTTTCTAGTGCTTATGTTATTTATTATTCAAGAAGCGTCTCCCTTTCCAAAACCTTTTCATTTTTTATTATTCTTGTTGTATTGCTTGTAGCCAATGAGTTTATGAAAAAGCGTATGGCTAACAAATATTTGTTATTTAGTATTTATTTTTTCGTAAGTTTTACTTTCTTTTCTTTCATCATACCTGTTTTTATTTCAAAGGTGAATACTCTTGTTTTTATTTTTTCGGGTTTTGTTAGTTTAGGACTTACGCTGTATTTAATTCATTTTATTTTCAAGAAAAGCGAAAGTTTGAAAACAGAAATCAAACTAAAAAAAATGTTTGGTATAATTGTAGTAATTTATCTAACTATCAATTCATTTTATTTCTTCAAATTAATTCCTCCTGTACCATTAGCACTTCAAGAGGGTATTGTCGCGCATGATGTTATTAGGAAAAACAGCGATTATGTTGTGACTTACCAAACAGATAGTTGGTATGTGTTTTGGAGGGAACATCGATCAAAGTATATTTATAGACCTGGTGAAAATATTTACGTTTTTACTTCCATTTTTGCACCAACAGATATCGATAAATTAATATATCATCGATGGAAATGGTACAACGATGCAACAGAGGAATGGGAAATTATTGAAGATATTGGCTACGATATTACAGGTGGAAGGGATATGGGTTATCGTGGCTACACCTATAAGGGAAATGTGAAACAAGGAGATTGGAGAGTTGAGGTAATTACTGAAGAAGAATTGATTTTAGGCGTAATTGATTTTGAAATTATAGTCAATGATGAATTAGAGCCTGTTGGGCTAGTAGAAAAAAAGTTCTAAGTAATTATAAATCGGGAGTTGTTCTTGGTGTTAATGAAAAACGATTCACATAAATTTAAAATCATGTGTTGCTACTTTTATCAAAAAGACTATTTTGCAGTGGAATACTTATGAAGTAAAAGTTTATTTATACTTTTTAAATATTTATATTTTTTGGCACCAAATTTCTATGTATAACTAAGCAATCATCATGAAAGTCTTTAAAATTTTTCTAATTTTTTTGTTTCTTCCACTATCAGTCTTTTCTCATTCTCCAAATCAAAGTTATATTTACTTGCAAATTTATGAATCTGCTGTTACAGGTAGGTTTGAAATTACTATAAAGGATATTAATACTGCTTTGGGTTTTAATATAAATGAAGATGCTACTTTAGAAGAAATCAGGCCGTTTTTACCACAGATTAAGAAGTATTATCTTGAAAGAGCATCGTTTCGTTCCGAACTTGGTGACCATAAAATCGAATTTACAGAAACAAATTTTTTGTCTATAAAAAAAATAGGGAAATACATCTTACTAGAGTTTGATTTAGAAAATATGCCAGAAGTGCCTGATGAGCTTACGGCAAATTATAGTGTGCTATTTGATAAAAAACTAGATCATAAGAGTTTATTGATGATTGAATACAATTGGACAGCGGGAATACACAATAACGAATATAGGATGTCAGCTTCTTTTGAAAACGGCGATACAGAAAACACCTTTTCATTAAAAAAATCTTCGATATTCAATGGTTTTACTACAATGATAAGCCTTGGAATGTGGCATATATGGGCTGGTCTGGATCATATCTTATTCCTTTTAGCGCTTATTTTACCTGCTGTTTTGAGAAGAGTGAGAGAAGATGAAGTTGTTGATTCTAAAAACACGATAAGTATTAGTACGAAGTTTATAAAAGCAAATTGGGTTCCTGTTGATGATTTTAAAACAACATTATTTTACGTGCTAAAATTAATCACTTTTTTTACGATTGCTCATGCTTTAACCCTAACTGTTGTTGCTTTTAATGTATTAGAATTACCATCAAACATTTTTGAAGCTATCATAGCGCTTTCCATATCGGTTTCTGCTTTTCATATTCTCAAACCATTATTTAAGCGCGGTGACTGGGTTATTGCTTTTTGTTTTGGGATTTTTCATGGTTTTGGTTTTGCTGAAATTTTGCTGGATATAGGTTTAAGGGGAGAATATATGGCATTATCTCTTTTAGGGTTTAATTTGGGAGTTGAATTAGGCCATGTGGTTATCATTGTTTTAGTATTACCGATTTTATATGTATTGAGAAAAAGAAAAATATATTCTAAAATCCTGTTATACGGTTCTATATTTTTAATCTTGATAGGTTTATATTGGTTTGTCACCAGGCTTTTTGACTTTTCAACGCCAGTAGATGTGTTTTTAGATAAAGCGGTAAGGAAAGTAAATATCGTGATTAGAAATATATTTACTTAAAAATATATACGATGTCGTCACAGAATCATAAAAAAACTAGTTTACTTAGTAAGTGGCTGGAAAAGAATAAAAAGAAGGACGATGATGCCATAAACAGGAGGCAAAATAAAAACTTCGCCCCTTTATCTGATGCTCAGAAAAGGTTGTGGCTTCTCCAACACCTATACCCCAATAATCCATTTTATAATGTTATTGACAAAAATGTAATAAAAGGTAATTTAGACCTTGGTGCCTTAATTGAATGCATTAATCGTGTTGTAAAAGAAAACGAAAGCTTAAGAACTAATTTTATTATTCACAACGATGAAATCCTACAACAAATTAAAGACTTTCAAGAAGTTGATGTAATTATTAAAGACTTTATAGAATTTGATGATTCTCATTCTATACTTAAGTCCAATGATTTTATAGATAGTGAGTCGCTCAAATCCTTCAATTTAGAGAATGATACACTTTTAAGAATCATTATCTGTAAGATAAGTAAAAATCAACATCTTCTTTTTTTTATCATGCACCATATAGTTGTTGATCTATGGTCTATGAAATTAATACGTGAACAGATTTATAAAAACTATATTTCGTTAACTACTTCTGAATCTTCAAGAGTGAATTCTAGTACAATTCAATTTGGAGATTATACCTCTTGGTTCAAACAAAGAGTTGATAATGAAAAGCAAATTAAGTATTGGAAAACAAAACTATCTGGAGAACTAAATACCTTAGATTTACCTTATGATTACTCGAGACCTTTGATGCCTAGCTTTAAAGGTTCGCTTAGTACAAAAAAGCTTCAAAATAATATATATGCAAAACTCAAAAAGTTTAGTCAATTAAAAAATACAACTCAATTTGTGACATTACTGACTGTCTTTAAAATACTATTATATAAATACAGCTCACAAAAAGATGTCATTGTAGGAATACCAATTACAACCAGAGATAGAAAGGAACTAGAGTCGGTAATTGGTTTTTTTGACGAAACGATTCCTTTGCGCTCAGATATAAGTGGTAAACTTTCTTTTTCTGGTGCTTTAGATATTGTCAAGCAAACTACTTCAGAAGCTTTTTCCAATAAGGATATCTCTTTTGAAACTATTGTAAAGACGGTAAATCCTGAAAGAAGTTTAAGTATTAACCCTATTTTTCAAGTCATGTTTATTTATAATAAAGATGAGCCCATGTCTTTAGAAAATGAAAATTTAGAATGGCATAATGAAGTTTTTGATTACAAGGTTTCTAAATTTGATTTAACATTATATGTGTCAGAATCTGACGATGGAATTAGCGTATCATTTGAATATTCTCACGATTTATTTGAAGAAGCTACAATAGAAAGGATGCTCAATCATTTTGAGAATATTTTAAAACAAAGCCTTGAAAACCCAGACCTGAAAGTTCAAGATTTATCAATTTTATCTGAAAGCGAAGAAAATGAACTGATAAACATTTGTAGAAACAATGAACTACCAATAATAGCGACTGAGGTTACTCAAATACAGCATTTATTTGAAAATGAAGCAATTAAAAATCCGGATAAAACAGCTGTAATTTCAAACGACAACGATTACTCTTACAGCTATATTAATAGAAAATCAAATTCATTAGCAATCCACTTACATAGCAGTGGAGTAAAAATTAATGAAAAGGTAGGTTTATGCTTCAATCCTTCTGTCGAAATGATTATTGGGATTTTTGGTATTTTGAAAGCAGGAGCATCTTATGTTCCCATAGCCGTAGATGCTCCACAAGAGAGAATAGCATTTATGATTAAAGATGCTGATATAGCTCAAGTGATAGTAGATGATAAATCTCTTCATTTATTTGAAGATGAACAGTTACAATTACATAGGCTTGAAAATTTAAATGATGATGAAAGCGATTTTTCAAAGATTAGGCTATCTGAAAAGCCAAATTTAGCGTACACATTATATACATCAGGAAGTACTGGACAACCTAAAGGCGTAACCATCACCCATTCTAACCTTGTACATTCTACTACCTCTCGATTTTCATTTTATAAAGACCAACCCGAGCGTTTTTTATTGTTGTCTGCTTTTACTTTTGATAGTTCTGTTGCGGGAATTTTTTGGACACTTTCTACAGGAAATACTTTAATTATTCCTGAAAAAAGAATTGAGCAAGACCTTAATAAACTTGGTGATTTAATAAAGAAACATCAAGTTACCCATACCTTATTATTACCATCGCTTTATAAAGTGATTTTAGAGCATATAAATAAATAAGACCTTGATTCCTTAAAAGCAGTAATAATTGCTGGCGAAGAATGTTCAATAAAAGTAAGCCAATTACATTTTAATACATTGCCAACCGTATCTCTATTTAATGAATACGGGCCAACAGAAGCCACCGTTTGGGCCATTGCTCATCGAGTAAAAGTCACAGACAATACGCTAATACCGATAGGCAAACCAACACCTTATGTGAAGCTATATGTACTTGACAATGATTTAAATATAGTTCCAAAAGGTGTAAAAGGAGAACTGTATATCGGTGGGCCAAACATCGCTTTAGGGTATCTTAATAATGATTCTCTAACGGAAGAACATTTTATTCAAAATCCGTTTAACACGAAAACCAAAGATGTGTTGTACAAAACAGGAGATTTGGTTAAAATAAATAGTCATCATAATTTTGAATTTCATGGTAGAACAGATAACCAAGTAAAGCTACGCGGGTACAGGATAGAACTAGACGAAATAAGCAGAACCATCCAGCAATTTCCAAGTATAAAAGAGGTAGTCACAAAATTAGAAGAACAAAATTTCTTCCAAAGTGAATTAGAGGAATTGGATTTTAAGCTGAACCAACTTGAAGAGCAGGAAGCATTGAAATTATTAGATTATATTTCCAAAATTGAAGAAAATGAACTAAATGTGCTTGGCGTAAAAGCAAAATAATGGGTGATTACAAATCGAAATTAAAGAAATTAAATTCAACACAAATAGCTTTATTAAACAATAAGCTTGAAGGACTATTGTCTTCAAATTCAACTAAAGTAGATTCAAAAAAGCGTTTAGTTTCATTTGTCACCACAGATAATAAGGATTTTGATGTTGAAGTATTAAAAACTACTTTAAAAAACCAATTACCAAATTATATGGTACCAGATTCCATCATAAAACTGGATGAGTTCAATCATTTACCAAATGGTAAAATTGATATCAAAAATCTGCCAAAACAAAAAGTTTTTCAAACAAATAAAACTAATGAGAAATCGAAAAATAGTACAATCGAAGAAACCTTAATCAGTGTTTGGGAATATGTATTAAACGTAAATCCCATCAACATAAATGATAATTTTTTTGAACTAGGAGGAGATTCTATTCTGAGTATTCAGATTATTTCAAATTTAAGAAAGAAAGGGTATATCCTTAAAGCCAATACTTTATTTAACAATCAAACCATAAAAGAACTTTCGTTTTTTGTAAAAAAAGAAGGAAATGAAACTGTTTTTAAAGAACCGAATGGCGAATTAATATTAACACCAATTCAACACTGGTTTTTTGAAACACATAAGAATACTCCACATTTCTGGAATCAAATTTACGAAGTAGAAATACCTCAAACATTTTCCAATCGTAATATAGAACTTATCATTTTAAAATTAATTGAAGCTCATGATGGACTAAGATTAGGGTTTGCCAAAAAAGATGAATTATGGGAAAGTAAAATCTTAACTCATTCACATGATAAAGTATTAGTTTATAAAGACTTTTCGCACTTAAAAGAACAAAATATAGACACTTATGTAGAAGACTTTATCTACAAACAACAGGAAAATTATTCGTTAATAAACAATTGCTTATTTAGAGGATTAATTATAAATTTAAAAAATGATAGGCCAAAAAAACTCTATTTAATTGCTCATCATTTAATATTTGATCAAGTTTCTAAAATTATCTTATTAAAAGATTTTGTTGAGTTGTATGAACAAACGATTAGAAATAAACCTCTTAAACTAATTAAAAGTCCTTCAACATATATAGCTTATAACAATAAGCTTAAGCAGTTAAAAGATTCTTTAAGTATAAAAAACAATATCGAATATTGGAAATCGAAAGTCAATACAAATCAAAAATTCCCTGTAGATTTTGAAGTTAATTTGCCAATTCTTGAGTTTGATATTGATACGGTGATATTAAGTGTAGATCAAAATCTTACTCAAAATTTACAGAATATTGCAAAAAATAAAAATAATTTAATTGTAGATGAGATTTTAATAGCTTCACTAACTAAAACCATTTGTGAATGGTCTAATCAGCCTGAATTTATTATGGTTAAAGAGAACCTTGGAAGACAAATTGATGATGATTATCAAGATTTTTCAGAAACAATTGGTTGGTTAACCAGCATTAATCCTATTAAAGTAGCCTATAATAAAATCTTAGAATTAAAATCATTTATTCTAGATATTAAAGAAACGGTACGTACTATTCCAAATAAGGGTCTAGATTATGGGATTTTGAGGTATTTGGTAGAAGATGAATCTATAAAAAAATCTTTAACCCATTCTGCTCCAGTTCTATTTAACCATTTAGGTAAAATGACAAACAGCGAAAATATATATAATTTAGAATTTAGAAATAAAAGTGATAACTCTAGAAGTAAACTGAGTGAAAGAAATTATTTTTTTGAAATCAATACGTATATAGAAAATAATGAATTAAAGATAAATTGGAGCTACAGCAAAAAATGCCATAAGTCTGAAACTATGACTAATTTATTAAGTTCGTTTAATAGAAACCTAGAGCAAATAGTTGAGTTTTGTTCAAAGCTTGGTAATGATTTTTACTCCGCTTCAGATTTTCCAGATAGCGATTTAGACAACGATGATTTAAACGAATTGTTCAGTCAATTGTAAAAGGTTATTATGAATAAGAAACAAATCGATGCCATTTATCCATTATCATTTACGCAAAGTGGTCTTTTGTTGCATCATCTTGAAGAGTCTAAAGATCAAGGTATTATTCAGGTGCAGTTTGAGCTAGTAGGCAAATTGGATTTTGAAATATTTCAAAAAAGTTGGGATAATACCATCAATCGTCATGAAGCTTTAAGATCGACAGTTCATTACAAGAAAATAAAAACTCCTGTAAGAATAGTACATAAAAAAATAGAGTTTTCATTGTCCAGACATGATTTAGTTGGATTTTCAAGAGAAGAACAACGACTAAAATTGAACGAATTTAAAAGTGAAGATAGAATAAATGGTATTGACCTTTCTACAACGCCTACTTTTAGAGTTAACTTATTTCAACTAAGTGAGAATTCTTATCAGCTTATTTGGACATGTCATCATATAATGCTGGATGGTTGGTCTAGCATGAATGTATGTAAAGATTTACTTCAATTTTATGAGTGTTTTATTGAAGACGATACAAATATTCCAATTGACCTGGACACTTTACCTAAGTATAAATCCTATTTAAATTGGTTAAAAAATCAAGATGCTAATGCCGTTAAAGTCTTTTGGAAAAACTACTTTGAAGGATTTAAGACACCTTCACTCTTTTTAAATTCAAAGAACAATCTATCAGCCAAATTCGACTCAATCAATTTCGTTACCGATGAAGTAGAATATAATGAAATAAAGTCCTTTTTGTTAGCACACAAACTAACAGAAAACTCTTTTATTCAAGGCGTTTGGGCTTTATTATTATGTAAATACCTTAAAGTCAATGATGTTTCTTTTGGAACAATTACTTCAGGTCGAATTGCAGAAATTCCAAATATGGAATTAATGGCAGATATGTTTACCAATCTGATTCCTGTTAGAGTAGTTATAAATCAAGAATTAAGTTTTTTTGAGTTCCTTAAAAAATTACAAAACAAGCAATTACAAACTCATGATTACAATTATGCACATCTTAATGAAATAACATCTTGGGCAGATTTAGGTAAGCATAAAGCCATTTTTGATTCCTTATTAATTATAGAAAATTATCCTAAAGATAAAAAGCAATACAAGCATCTAAATATAGATAACTATAGGAGTAATGTAACATCCTCATTGCCCATTTCATTGGCAGTGAAGTCTTCTAATAAATTTGAGTTTTTGTTAAAGTACAATTCCTCGTTAATCTCCGCTGAATTTGCTGATAACGTAGCCCTTGGATTAAAAAAAATGATGTCTCATATCATTGATAATGAACATCTTGAATTTACAGTATCCTCTTTGTTAGATAAGCTAAATGATAAGGAATATCAATTTTTAGTAAATGAACCAATAGCAATAAATAGCGATAAAAATAAATCCTCAAAAAGGAAAACTATAATAAGTGAAACTGAGTCCATAGTATTAGAGATATGGCAATATTTATTTAAACATAATGATATTGGAATAGAAGATGATTTTTTTGAATTGGGAGGAACATCCTTTCAGGCTATAAAACTATCGTCACTAATAAAAGAGAAATTAGGTTTCAATTTTAAACCTACGACACTGATAAAAAGGCGGTCAATAAAAAGTATTGCAATATTAGTAGACAATGCAGATCATGATGAAAATGAGACATGGCGATTACTTGTTACTTTAAATGAAACTGGCGATAAAACACCTTTATTTTGCTTACATTCCGAAGGTGGTTATAGTTTAGTTTATAAAACATTTGCAAATCACTTTATTAATAAAAGACCTGTCTACAGTCTTCAGCCTAAAGGTCTAGATGGCGTTTCTCCTTTACATAAATCTATAGCGGAATTAGCAGAAGACTATATTAAGGAGATGCAAACCGTGCAACCAAACGGGCCTTATTTCTTATTATCCTATTGTTGGAGACCCTCTGCAATTGCGAATGAAATTGCAATAAAATTAAATACTAAGGGAGAAACAGCCAATATTATAGCTGTAGATTCTAACTTTTATGTTAGTAAAAGGCACGGAAATATTGGAAAACTATTAGCTGTATTGCGACTTGATATATTTCGAATTAAAATATTAATTAAAGAAGTAAAATTTAAACTTAACCAGTTGAAGTCCTTTTTATATAAACAGAATAAAATTGAACAAAAAAGAGAAGATGAACAAATTAGAATCATAAATAAAGTAGATGATAACATAGCTAAATTTTTTAGAAGCTATAAAGCCAAGCCTATCAATGGAAGCGTTTTATGTATAATTGGTGCTTCTTTTATGAGGCATTACAAATATGAAATAAACCCTAGAATTTGGAAAAAAATTGCAACACATGGTTTTGAGAAAGTTATTTTGGAAAGTGACCACGGCAGTATATTTATAGAGCCTAGTGCTGAGTCTTTAGCTAAAATTATTGATGATTATATGGAAATTAATCAAAATAATAAATAATTGAAAGTGATTAAAAATCATAGTCTAAAGTGTTTAAAATTATCAGAGAATGAAATTCACGTTTGGCAAATAGACATAGAATCACAATTACAATATTTAGAAACTTATTGGTCTCATCTCTCAAACTTAGAACAATCTAGAGCTAGTAAGTTTCGATTTGAAATCCATAAAAATAAGTACATCATTAGAACAGGAATTTTAAGAATTTTGCTCTCAAATTATAGGATGTGCCAACCAAATGAAATTGAGTTTAAAATAGGGGAGTTTGGAAAACCAAAATTAACTAATTCTGACTTAGCGTTTAATCTCTCACATTCTAAAAACAAAGCAATTATTGCCATTGCAATAGACGTTCAATTAGGGATAGATATAGAATATATAGATGAAAAGATAAAAGCTAAAGAAATCGCTGGAAATTTTTTCTCTAACGAGGAAATAAAGCAATTATGCGCATTAGAAGATGTAAAATTAGCTGATGGATTTTTTAATATATGGACCAAAAAAGAGGCCTTTATAAAAGCGATAGGAACAGGATTAACTTATCCATTAGATGCCTTTGATGTGAGCTTAGATAATTCAGAACAAAAGGCATTAACCCGTTTAGATAATAGTTTTACAGAAGCACAAAAATGGAATCTATTTTCAATAAAAACATTCAACAACTTTAAAGGAGCTTTAGCCTATATAGGAAATGCTGGTCTAACCCCCTAATAATCGGACTTTAACATTTTAGATTTTACAAACATACAACAATTGTCAATACCTTTGCCGTGCAAGGAACAAGCAAGGGCGAG
>Ga0307957_1001290_pt1 | contig 12596 bp, 12 predicted proteins | sample OrgLakmetagen490_FD_201830 | JGI IMG/M metagenome (GOLD analysis project Ga0307957, IMG submission 201830) | Saline water microbial communities from Organic Lake, Antarctica - #490 | ecosystem: Environmental > Aquatic > Non-marine Saline and Alkaline > Saline | place: Antarctica: Organic Lake... | reverse complement strand
ATACTAGGTAAAAAAATATATTTGCTCGTAGTCATATATTATTTTGGAAGAAGGATATCACTTCCTTGTACGGCAAAAAATAACGTCATCCATTTTGGTATAAACAATTGTAAACACTTGTAAATAGTTGCTCCTCGTAATTCCGAACATAGTGACCGAGATTTTTCCGGATATTTTCCGGAAAAATATTGAAACCCTAACATCCATCGCATCGTAGAAGGGTCTCCAGAAGGACATACTTATGATGTGTTTGAGTGCCTTTAAACAATATACCGTCCCTTAATGATAAATATAGTTTTTGTATATTTCCTTCTATGTCTTTGTGTAAAAATGGAGATATAGTACCTTGACTTTTCACCAAACATAAAGTTCTATAGCAATTATAAGGTTCGTTGTCGTAGTGCCATTCAAAATTACTGTCTTTTCCTTCATATCGTAATAAAATACACCTAAAATCTGAATGTGCTAATTCTAATTGTTCCCCACATGTTTCTTCCAATCGTGGTTTTATATCCAACGCGATGTATTCTAGTTGTCTTTGTGTTTCTTTATCAAAAGCGTTATAGTAGAGGGAACTTCTTTTTGAATATTGTCCTCCAAAAAGTCTCGATAAAAATTTACTTTTAGTATTTAATCCTGGAACCTCTGGATAGGTTAATGTTTGTATTTTTGTTACTAATGAGCTAGATAACATATGTTTAATTTTATAAATAACAGGTATTTTGTGACTGTTATAATTACTATTTTGAATATGATGCAGAACCCTTCTCTCATATCGTTCCTCCCAAAGTGTATTAACGCCAAATATATCTATACATATTAATACTAATAACGGAGTTATGTTAATTACCGACCATAAATCAGTAAATATTTCCATATTTCATTATCAGATATTATGTTTAAATATAATGTTTAAATATAATATAATGAAATACTTATTTATTGACATTAGAAAAAGTGATGAAGTATACCGTAAACGGTTTGCTGTATCTACCAAATATAGTACGTATAATATTCCCATGAATATGATACGTTTTAACGACAAAAACATTATTAAGCATTTAGAATACGTAGATGAAATATATATTGTATGTCAATCCGGGTCTCGTTCGAAATTTATCAAAGACAAATATTTTTCAGATTATGAAAATATAAAAGTAAGTAAAAATCTACAGTTTATTAAATTAAAACTTGGAATGAATAATGTAAACCTATCTGGAAATAAAAATGTAGATGTTACTGTAGTTGGGAATAATCAATTTAATTTATATAACATAACTAGAATAATACAATTAATGTTGGGTTCTTTAATTCTACTATTAGCAGGATACACTTATTTTAACATAATTAAAAGTAAAAAAAATGCCAAATATATAAATAGCATCCCTTTGTTAATACTTATATTATTTGGTATAATGGCAATTATTAATGGACTTACATCTACATGCACAATTTCAAATGTATTTATAGATTATTTGAATTAAATAATCATCTTGAATAATTCTGGATGTGTTTCTATTGTCTTATGAAATTCTATATCTTTTTTGAAGTATTTATGTATAAACCTATTAACTTCTTCACTTTCTAGTATTGCTTTTTCGTCTTGACACGGAATTGTTTTATTTACTACAGGTAATGGTATATTTTTATTTGGAATATTTAAGTTGTTTAGTAATAAATGTATTTTTTTTTCTAAATTTTTTTCATATTTGACGATTATAATATTTTTATAATTTGTACCTGTTTTTATCCAGTTGCTAGTATTATGGTAGTGTTGTTCCCACGTGAATTCAGTAATTAATGATTTATCATTTTCTTTAAGCATTCTTATAAAATCTAATATAGTTGTATTTTTGTGTGTTTTTTTCCAGTCATTGGTTCTTTTCCATTTCTCTGACCCATTTTTCCAATATTTATACATTGATAAAAATCTGTCTTTAACATCTCTTACAATAAGGATGGGATTATTGACATTCGTGCAAATATCTCTATGTATGCATGGTTGTTTATTTGAAAATACAAAATGTTTATAGTAATGTTTATTAAAATAATCACATGTAACTGTTCCGCCTGATTTTGTTGGACAAATTAATGTATATTTTGTTATGTTGCGTTTGGTTTGTGTGAGTGGAAACATACATATGCCACGTGTTGGGGTATTCATTATATAAAATTATATATTATACTTATATAATATATAATATATATGTCTTCTAGCGGCGATACAGAATTGTCTAAAACTGGTGCGTTGCCTCTCTCGGGAGTTATGCCGCCGTTAACGCGTAAGCAAAACTTCTACAATGAGTATAATAAGGGATTGTCATTCGTGCATGAACCATTTTCAAAGTCACAACAACCACACACCACACCAGGCGACCGTACACCAACTCGCGGAACAGGGACATCGCTGATAGTATCACCTAAACGACGACCACCACCACCACCAAAAGAAGCACGAAAATCCAACAAAGAGAAATCTAGTTGTGCGTTTTTAGGAACGTGTACGAGCGGAAGGAGTCATCGTAATAAGAAACTTCGTAGAAAAGGTATTACTCGTAGAAAAGGTATTACTCGTAGAAAAGGTATTACTCGTAGAAATAATAAACTTCGTAGAAAAGGTATTACTCGTAGAAAAGGTATTACTCGTAGAAAAGGTATTACTCGTAGAAATAGAATATCTAGGAAATAATATAATATAATATAAATATATAACGAACAATGGCCAACGACTCTGAATCGTGTCGTTCAGAGGGTATTAATACCTTTACTTTTCAGGAACAATGTCGTGTAAAGTCCGATGGTTCATTTGCACCAACCAAAGAAGCGTTGCTAAAAATACATCCAGATAGAAATTTAAGTTGTAAAGATGATGCTAAAGAAAAATTTAACATGTTGACTGAAAAATGTAATAAAGGACCAACTGATACGACACCAGCAATTTGGTCTAGAATACCTGCAACTACTCCTAGTAGTAGGTATAAAGGTGCGTTCCCTAGTGGTATGTCTCAAGCTGCTAAGAACTACATTAGTAGGTCTCAAGGTGCTGCATACGATCCATTTATAGATGACCCACATAAGGATGTAAGGGAAGACTCTAGTAATGTCCCTCCTACCCCTGCTGGTGTCCCTCCTACCCCTGCTGGTGTCCCTCCTTCTCCTCCTACTCAAAGATACGGAAGGTCTAGAAAAGAAAAAACAAGTTGTTCGTTGTTTGGAACGTGTCGCGGTGGAAAAACACGCTACAAGAAAAAACGTAGAAAAAGAACTAAAAAAATAAAAAGAAAAAGAAAAGGTACTCGTCGTCGTTAATTTACTGCCACAAATATAAATTATAAGTATTGTAATATAATCTGATACCTATAATTAATAAAAATTTAAAATTTAATATCCAATAAATGACGATATTTCCGGTATATTTTTAATTCTATGTTATCACAAGTAATAACTCCGTCTTTAACTAATTGATTAGACATCTCCAAGACTAACTATTTTGATTCTGTGATTATGTGTTTTGCTTTACTGTATGCGTGCGTAGTGAGAGAATATATTTCGTCATCTACGTAAGATTTGTATTTATCACTCGTACGAGGAAAGAAATTTTTGCTGCCTAGCCCATAGTACAATACCATTGTTTCCGCTAATTTATACGATTGTGAAATATTTTTTGTGGCACCAGTCGTAACGCTATAATTATAGAACACTTCTTCTGCTGCCCTACCAGCAAGGAGTACTACTAGTTGTGAAAACAACTGTTCTCTAGTATATATATTAGTGTCTATATCGTTGACATTAAATATAGTGTATCCAGGTGATTTAGGCGACCATTCATTAAGATGTACTTTGGTAGGATTAGTGTGTTTCGGCAAAAGAAAACCAGAAATTGCGTGACCCATTTCATGAATAGCTATTTGGTGTAAAATTTGCTTACTGAATAGATTTTTGGTTATTTGATATCCTGCAATAGTGCTGGTGTATATATTTTCAATATCCTGCATACTAATGGATTTTCGGTGATCTCTTAAAGCGAACAACATTGCTTCATTAATGAGATTTTCAATTTCAGCACCACTATTTCCTGAAGTCATTTCTATGAGTTTTTCCTTATCTATGTCACTAGAAATAGATTTCCCAATCAGATGGATATCTATTATTTCTCTCCTTGTATCTGCGTCCGGGTTTCCTATATGTATTTTTTATCGATACGTCCAGGTCGAAGCAACGCTGGGTCAAGTAAATCCATACGATTTGTTGCTGCTATAACAAAAACTCCGTTCGTTTTTTTAAAACCGTCCAATTTAACTAGTAGTTGATTGAGAGTGTTATCACGTTCCGAGGCAGATACATCTTGGTCGGTTGAACGAGCTCTACCCACAGCATCTATCTCGTCTATAAAAATAATACACGGTGTATTTTGTTCTGCAAGTTCAAACATCTCACGAATTCTAGCAGGTCCAACTCCAACATATTTTTCTTGAAATTCGCTTCCAGACACTTGAATAAAGGACGTATTTATTTGTCCGCTGAATGCTTTGGCAATTAAAGTTTTACCATTTCCTGGTGGTCCTTCTAAAATAAGTCCTTTTGGAGTTCTAACATTATAAGGAGAGTATTTTGTATAATTGACTAGGATATCTGCAATTTGCATAAGTTCTTGTTTTACGGTGTGATATCCACCGATGTTTTTAAAAGATAACTCGTGTGTGTCTACTAAATTAAAATGTTCACTGCTGGGTTGATTTGTGACTGGTTCTTTGAATATTCTCTCCATAAAAGCTTTATAGTTTGGGTCGTCCTTTTTAAAAATATATTTAACTCCTATCTGCATACTATTATTCATATTTGTTTCCGGTGAGTTAATTTTATTCGAAGGAGGTGCTTTTATTGTCGTTATTAAATTTATCCTGAAACATAGGTTCGTCTGGAAACATAGGTTCGTCTGGAAACATTATAACGTGTCTTTTTGTAAATATATTGTGTGATTTTGGTGATGTTCCTAAAAATGCCATAGTAATATTCTGAAAAACGAAGGATAAAAGTATAACCCCCTTCAGCATGATGAATAATAAAAGGAAAGAAAAAGATGTGAAGAAAGAAACGAGTGTGAAGTGCAAAAAATTGAAATACTTTTAGAGAGAAAAATAGAAGGAGATACCAATTGCAAAGATGATGTCAAAGAACTCAAAAAAGATTATGTCGTGGTGCGTGAAGAAGTTGTCGGAGAAGTATGGATTTGTGGAAGAAGAAGCGTTGGAGTATCTCGAAGGGTGTGAGATGAAGAAAGAGAAGGCGGCGAAACGTGAAGTGCCCGAATTTCCGTTGCCTTACTGTGGTGAAGTATGTGAGGAATGGTGTAAGGCGGTGAAGTACAATCGCGGTCTAATGACACAGTGCACGAACAAGTACAAATCAGGAGAGATGTATTGTACTACGTGCGCCAAGTCGTTGGATTCTGAAACGGGGAAACCAGCATTTGGTGTAATCACGGAACGCGGAGAAGAAGACTGGAAAAGTCCAGGAGGTAAGTATCCGGTGAAGTACGCAAATGTGATGCCAAAGCTAAAATACAAAAATGAGCCGTTGACTCAAGAAATGGTGGAACTTGAAGTCGCGAAGCTAGGATGGACGGTTCCAAGCGATCAATTTATTCCATCCCCCAAAGGACGCGTTGCAAAGAAAGCTAAATCCACCACGAATGAAGATGCCCCCAAGAAACGCGGGCGTCCGGTGAAATCAAAACCAGTAACAGCAGGAGAGACTGGTGATGATTTGATCGCATCGTTGGTAGCACAGGCAAAATTGCAAGAACCAGCAAAAGAACCAGCAGCAGAAGAACCAGCACCGGAAGCAGCAGAAGAACCCGCAGCAGAAGCAAAAGAACCAGCAGCAGAAGAACCAGCACCGGAAGCAGCAGAAGAACCCGCAGCAGAAGCAAAAGAACCAGCAAAAGAACCAGCAGCAAAACCAGCAAAACCAGCACCGGAAGCAGTAGCAGAACCAGCAGCTACAGAATCGGTTGTGGAAAATGAGATATCTGACAAAGTAAAGCACGCAAAGCATAAAGTGCAAGAATTCGTCAAAGATTTTCACAAAACTGACAGTCCGGCGTCAGATGGAGCAGCATCATCAGACGAAGAAGGGAAAAAGAAAAAGACAAAAGAGGCGAAAGCAGCAGAGAAAGCAGCAGAGAAAGCAGCAGCAAAAGAGGCGAAAGCAGCAGAGAAAGCAGCAGAGAAAGCAGCAGCAAAAGAGGCGAAAGCAGCAGAGAAAGCAGCAGAGAAAGCAGCAGCAGAGAAAGCAGCAGCAAAAGAGGCGAAAGCAGCAGAGAAAGCAGCAGAGAAAGCAGCAGTCCTAGGCACCAGCGCGATGGCAATGCGCAGTGCTTGGTGGCAGGCAGCAGAGAAACAAGCCCACAAGGAAGCAAAAGCAAATGCAACACAAGCAGCGGTAGGACTTGCCACAAAAAAAGCGGAGAGATTAGCAGAGAGAAAAGTAGAGAAATCAGTAGCTAATGAAGAAGAATTAGTAGAAGAGAGTGAAGAGGAAGAAGAAGATAGCGTGTATGTAATGCAATTTAATTATGAAGGGAAACTCTATCTGCGGGAGAGATATGGAGACCAAGTGTATGACAATGAGACCCATGAGGAGGTAGGTACGTGGGACGGGAGCCAGATTCAGTTTGAAAAATAAATGTTTTGTATTAGAGTAATTATTTAAAAAAAATATAAAAAAAAAGGAATGCGGATAACTCCAATTTTCTATTTTTTATTGCTATATTCAAATACTTACCGATATCTCATTATCCTACCGGTATCTCAATTAAGTATAATTACCCTGTAAAAAGATGTTTTTTTTCAACGGATTTTGTGTTGTTTATGTATTTTTCAACGGTATAATATTAGAGAATGGATAGTAGTAAATAGAGTATTCAAATACTTACCGATATCTCATTATCCTACCGGTATCTCATTTAGTGTCTAATAGCTAGACCTACCCTGTAAAAAAGATGTTTTTTTTTCAACGGATTTTGTGTTGTTTATGTATTTTTCAACGGTATAATATTAGAGAATGCAGGGTGTTATTCATATGGTAGAATGCGGCGACACAAAGGGCATTTGTTATTTTCCAAGGCAATCATTTGAGAATGGCACTGTAGACACAAGTTGTGGCCGCAAATGGTTTCGCAATCGGTGTGTTCGTGGCATACACAGCAAATGTCCCAAGCCAATTGTACGGAAGAAGTAGCAGAGGATGCAATCATACAAGCAACCGCCTCGTCAATAGGCTGTTTGTCGACATTTTCAGGATATTTGAAAATTTGGCCGATTCGACCGTATTTCAAAGTACCGATAGAGGTGACGGTTTGCGGAATTTCCTCGTATTCCGCGTAAACCCAAAAGGTATTGAGTGGTTTGAATGCGGCAGGGTATGCGTAAGTCAACTGAATGAGGATGGCTCTGTTAGGTTTTTTGTATATGCGAACAACGGTTTTCACGTTGTCGACGGAGTTGACTCCGTGAATGGTAATAACTTGACGTGTATTGACTGCACTTACCAGGCGATCTGCAAATATCTTATCGCTCCCGCTGAGCGAAAAGAAGTGTTCCGCTTCTTGGTGTTCGGCTTCTTTGTTGCGGGCCCAGCGAATCTGCGGCCTTGTTTCATCATCGTCTTCGTCGGCATCGTCGTCGGCATCGTCGTCGGCATCGTCGTCGGCATCGGCATCCGGGATAAGTGCGTGTAGCTCAGTGCGGAAATCTTGGGTGTCGTTCTCTTGTTGGTTATCAAAGACCTCTTGGTAATTGTCAAGGTCGACCCATGAAACCCGCTGACCGAGAGAAGCGGCTGCATCTGGGACGTTGATCGCACTTAAAGCCGCAAGCGAGTGTGACAAGAGGGGAGCGGTAGTGGAGGTGTTTTCACCAGACATGTTAATAGCATTTGACACGTATGACCTATTACTTGAAAAGTATTTCAATTTTTTAAGTTTCACCTTTGGTTTTCAAATTACATAAATTTAAATTTATGTCTTTTTTATGTGAATTCTAATTCTAGTGTAAAACTCAAAAAATTGAAATACTTTTCGTCTATGGTGTAATAGTTGTTAACCGCTTACAAACTCGCAACTCAAAGTTCAAACTCACATCAGCTCAGCACATCATGGCTATGTCTACTAACAACGCTTCTTTCGCGACCCTCAAGAACTGCGACATGTCGCTCTACATTCCACGCGTGGACACGCGGTCTGTACCGTCGCGTTCGGGAACGTCTGGTGCATCGTTCGAAGACGTAGTCAAGGACTTCATCGCCAAGCAGTTCCACTACCAGCAGATTGGACAACCAAGCCGCGTCGACTTGCTGGAGAAGAAGACCCCCGACGGATGGACCTTCTACGTAGCGTTCGTTCACTTTGACCGGTGGTACGAGACGCACGCCGCGAAGGAATTGCTCGCCGCTATCAACGACCCAGGTAAGAAAGCCAAATTGCACTTTAACGAACGTTGGTATTGGATTGTCAACGAAAACAAAAAGCCGCTCACAGCCGACGTGGTGGACCTCCACCGCGTTATTCGGGAACAACAAGCAGACATCGATGATCTCACCAGTCAGCTGTCCAAAATGACGACCGGTCCACAACCACCTTCCGGTGTGCCACCACCTCGACCACCTTCCGGTGTGCCACCACCTCGACCACCTTCCGGTGTGCCACCACCTCGACCACCTTCCGGTGTGCCACCACCTCCATCGTGTTTCCCACCTCTGACTCCGCTAGGTTCATCGCCACAAGCGGGATTGCCTCCACCACCAATCAAATCCGCTCCTATGAAACGCGCACGGACCGACGCAGCAGGGTTTAAATCTTCCAATAAGGTCTTGTTTGGCTCTTTCTCGGAATTGTCTGCTTATATCGCAGACGAACCCGAAGGGGCGTTGGAACCCGAAGGGGCGTTGGAAGAAGAGGACCATTCCACTCTCGTCTCAACACCGTTGCCTCTGCTTACCGATATGCCGGTGCTCACCCGGTCTACCTCGGTTGCTTCCAAACTTCGTATGAAACGCTCAATCAGCGATGCAAAATCGATCAGCATGGCAAAAAAACCGGTGGTGAATTGGGGCGACTCCGATACGGAAGAGGAGGATGACAACACGATGGATGAGGACGTCAAGAAACCGGAACCGCTTGATTTGAATCCCGAACACGAGAACAGCGAAGACGACGACAGTTCGATGGATGAAGACAACGACCTCACCAAACCGAAATTGGAACGATCTGTTGCTGACGCGGATACCTACTTGTTGGTCAACGGAAAAGACGACGAGGACGACAGCTCGATGGACGAAGACACCCCCGAAGTGACTCTCTCGTTAGACAAACTCCCTTTGATGACGCGGATGTCTACAGAGCCCGCAGAGGAGGAGCCCGCAGAGGAGGAGCCCGCAGAGGAGGAGCCCGCAGAGGAGGAGCCCGCAGAGGAGGAGCCCGCAGAGGAGGAGCCCGCAGAGGAGGAGGATCTTGAAGCAACCGATTAATTTCAATCCGCAAAAGGTAAGTATTAGACGAAAGGTAAATGTTAGATTGTTTTGATTAGAATAGAATAATTCAATAAAAAAAATAATTTTTTTACAGGGTGCGTCTAATAAATAAGTTCATAATTTAGTTTTATTCCTAATTCTAGTGTAAAACTTAAAAAATTGAAATACTTTTCTTCTCTGGTGTAATAGTTGTTAACCGCTTACAAACTCGCAACTCAAAGTTCAAACTCTTACCAACCAGATGAACACGACGAATGAACTGGAACACGATGGAGCCCTGGAGGAAGACTACGAAGACGAAGAGATCGGAGAAACCACACTCACTCCCACGATCTTGCCATTGCTCAGCGATATGCCGACACTAAATCAGAACAACCACTCTATTACCGCAGCAACAACGGCAGCAACAACCACGTGGGCGACAACAGCAGAATTATTCGCGGGAGACGACGAGGACATCCCAATTCTAGAACCGGTTCATTACCCCCTCCGCCGTTCATGTGCAGACCCAGAGCAGTACTTCCGAACACACGGTCACCATTTCGGTCACACGCCACCAGGATACGAATACATGTGGAAGCATTGTGGTCGCAATACATCTGGGTCCGGAGACGTACCCGTTGATGGTGGCATTTCTGGATTTGGCGTAATTGCATGTCCTGCTCCTGATCCTGGCGACCAGTTCCTCCAACGTTACGCAAGCACTCACGCTGCAACAGCAGAACCAAGTGACCTAGTAGCCCTATCAGCACAAGAAGAAGAAGACGATATTTAAGCATCCGTTTCAAAAGGTAACTCATTCATCCTGATAGAATAATTTTATACACACAAAAAAAATAACTTTTTTACAGGGTGAAGTAGTAATAAATAATAAATAGAATTAACTCAAATATAGTCCGCGTTTGTATTGCTGTGTGTGGTGAATATATGTATCCATCGTGTCATTTTTTATATCATCGTCATCAAACGCTTCCATGTCAAAACTAAATACTTCCACACGTTTATCTTGTCCGATACGATGACTGCGGGCGACGGCTTGGTCTTCCACAGCAGGGTTCCATTGTGGAGAGACAAAGTAGACCTCATTAAACCGTTGCAAATTAAGACCCTCACATCCAGTTTTAATTTGTAGCACTAGAACATCCAACTCCTCAGACAACAACTTCGTTCGTAAAGATTGTCGGGTGCTCCCATCAAACTTTGCCACACGCATCCCCTTGTCCGAAAGAGAACTTACTAGAATATCCATTTCAACATGATAAAAGCAAAATACTAGTTTTGCATTTCCGTTCTCTTTTCTATCTTCTATCATATGAATAACCTTGTTTAATTTGCTTTGATACCCTACTTCACTTATAGACGGCATCATCTTCATAGTAATACACGATTGTTTTGCACGATGCATTACTGCAAATGGATGCATATTCGTGCTGGTATCCACTTCCAATATGTCTGATTGTTTATTAAAATGAAGTTGCTCGTGAATACCGGCAGCTATTTCTCTCTCTTTCTTATGTTCCCATTTTACAGTGATAAGATTATGAGTTAGAATAGGCATTTCAATTCCAACTTGACTTTTTGTTCGTTTTAATATTAGGTTGGAGATAATAGTATTCATATCATCTTGTTTGGTGAAATAGGATTGAGAGATTCCTAATACTGCACATAATCCATACAAATCGGTAATGCCATTTTGTATAGGTGTTCCTGTCACTAACCACTTGTGCACCGCTTTTATGTGAACCGCTGCTTTATGATTATGCGTATTACGGTTCCGCAAGTGATGTGCTTCGTCAAATATAATTCTATCCCATACAACCTCATGCAATACATTATACTTTACAGGGTTGCCTTTTATATATTTCTCTTTTGTATAAGAAAGCATACCATATGTAGTAAGCACAATCGGAGCATTACACAACGATACACCCTTTGCAGTTGCACCGTGATATATCAACGGTTTGTGACCTAATGTAGTATAAATTATATTTCTCCATTGCTCTAATAACACTTTAGGTAAAACAATTAACGTATGTAATTTAAAATTATCCAGCATAGTTCCAATCATTTGGATGGTTTTCCCTAGACCCATCTCATCTGCTAGTATACCTGAACGCACACACACACCATTTAACAATACACCATTCTTCTCCAACTCTTTGCACCATAAAATCCCTTTTTGTTGATATTCTTTGAGAGATAATTCGTTTCGTTTTAAGTATTCTTCCATCGTTTCATAATGCTTCCCTATTTTACACGACTTTTACTTCAATTTATTGCGTATTAGTATTTGTATTTGATAAAACACACACAATATACGTTTTAAGGAATAATGGAATAATTCAAAAAATTGAAATACTTTTACACTACCGCATATTAGGTATTAACCGCTTACAATCCACGAACTACTATGATCGACCCACGCGTTACCGAATTTGAACGACTTATTGCATGCACATGCTGCGAACGACACAAGAAAAAACGCCCCACACAGCTTGGAGTTTTGCACGAATATTATCCTATACAACAAACACATTTAGGATGCCAGTTCAAGTGCCGACAACGCTCGCGAATGATTTGTCGCGAATTGTACGGATGCTCTAGGATTGGAGTGGAACCAGAAGACACGCAAGAACTAAGCAGCCATTAAATCATACACTAAACATATTTATTATTCTCCTATTCTAATTTTTCTTTTTATTACGCTATACAGGCATCTCATTATCCTACCGGTATCTCATTATCCTACCGGTATCTCATTATCCTACCGGTATCTCATTATCCTACCGGTATCTCATTTACGGTAAATTAATATGATGGTATATATAATTTAAAGATTATATACTATTATATTAATTTACCGTAATTCATAATAACATACGGTAAATTAAACAGGTTAAAACCAATACATTAATATATATAATTGTATGTGTGTTATATTTTAAATTTAGGAGTTATATTATTATCTATTATATATATATAATGAGTGGAACCAATTTGAACAACGTACAACCTTCTGTTACAAGTGTCTCGGCGGTTAATACCGGTGAAGACGTGGGCATTTC
>Ga0307957_1001279_pt1 | contig 12665 bp, 14 predicted proteins | sample OrgLakmetagen490_FD_201830 | JGI IMG/M metagenome (GOLD analysis project Ga0307957, IMG submission 201830) | Saline water microbial communities from Organic Lake, Antarctica - #490 | ecosystem: Environmental > Aquatic > Non-marine Saline and Alkaline > Saline | place: Antarctica: Organic Lake... | reverse complement strand
TTCGAGTCCCGTCCGCTCCGCCATTTTTCTTTGATTCCTTCGATTCCCGGGTGGTTAGCTCAGCTGGGAGAGCATCGCCCTTACAAGGCGAGGGTCACTGGTTCGATCCCAGTACCACCCACCATTTCTGGTTTTTGCAGTACCTTCTCGGAACTCAAAACACCCCGTCACACCGCGTCAAATGGCGCTTTCGCACAAAATACCGTCCTTTTAGTTCCATACTGTACCGCTAGAATCCGGCAATAGTTGCGGGTATGGTTGTGGGTATCGTTTGGCCATACCCGTTTTTGGCCAGATTCATACCCACAGTGTGAGCCGCAACCCATGAGCAAAGCCACCAACAAGCTAACAGCCGCCGCAGTAAAGAACGCCACCGCCGAAGGCCAAGCGCAACGCAAGTTGGCGGACGGGGGAGGGCTAACCCTGGTCGTCCGGCCTGATTCTAAAGTCTGGTGGATGCGCTACCGCTACAACGGCAAAGAACGCACCTACACGCTAGGCAAATACCCCGCTGTATCATTGAAGGACGCCCGCGCCGGACGCGAGGAAGCCAAGCGCCTGATTGATGAAGGGCAAGACCCCGTAACCCAGCGCGCCACCGGCAAGACCGACCGCCAGGACGCCAGCGCCAATACGTTTCAGGCCATAGCCCTGGAATGGCTGGAGGACGTTCACAAAAAGACCGTTGGGCCTAACACCTACCCGAAAAACAAACGCCGCTTTGAAATGCACGCTTTCCCGAAGTTGGGCCGCCGCCCGATTACCGAGATTAAGCCAATGGAAGTGTTGGACGTTCTTCGAGTTGTGGAAAACAAAGGGCAGGCCGACAACGCCAACCGGCTGAAAACCCTGATTGGCCAGGTGTTCCGCTACGCCGTGAGCCTAGGTCGCACCCCGAACGACATCACCGCTGACTTGCGCGGGCTACTCGCACCACCGGACGTTAAACACTACCCGGCCATAGTCACCCCTGACGAAATCGCCAAGCTGTTAAAAGAGCTTCACGCCTATTGGGGCCACCCGACTGTATGCGCCGCGCTGAGAGTTGCGCCATACGTGTTCTTGCGTCCCGGCAACCTACGGCAAATGCGCTGGAGTGAGATTGATTGGGATGCCGCCACCTGGACAGCCGAAACCACAAAGAACGGGGAGCCGCTGGTGGTTCCATTGGCCAGCCAGGTTGTGGGTATATTGCGTGAGATGCATACCCTCAATGGCCATGAGATGTGGGTATTCCCCAGTGGACACGGCAGGGGCCGGCCTATGAGCGAGAACACCGTTTCAGCCGCGCTAAACCGTATGGGCTTCAAAGGGATGATGACTGGCCACGGCTTTCGAGCTATGGCCACCACCGTGCTGACAGAGCGCCTAGGCTTTCGCGCTGAAATCATAGAAATGCAAATGGCCCACCGTGTTCGTGACGTTCACGGCAGAGCCTACAACCGCACCACCTGGCTACCAGAGCGCAAAGAGATGATGCAGCAATGGGCCGATTACCTGGACAACCTGAGAACCGGCGGCAACGTGGTGGCCATAGGCCAGACCGCCAGCAAATAACCCAAGGAGCACAAAGCTATGCGACAACAGCAACAACCAAACCGTCCCGCGAGAAACTGGCAGCAAGCGCCAGTGCACGCGCCGCAGTATTGCGTGTTTTACCTGAAAGAAGGCAAGCAAGAGCAAACCGCCTGGATGTCACAAGCAAGGGCAAAAACGGCACTTGAAATAATGCGGGCCAAGTATGGCCAAAGGAACGCAATAATTTATATGGATTGAACCGTTTTGGCCGTGCCTAGCTCGACGGAGCGAAAAGCGAGAACCCTACTCGTCTGGCATGGCCTACTTTTTCATAGGGGCGCTAATGGGTGCGCTATGTACTGGATACTTAATCCTATCGAATCATTTTTCCAGAACGACCGTCGGGATCAAGATAACCTGCTGGTACCAGAGGGGCTTAACGAAAAGCCATTTGAGGACGATACTCTACGGGAAGTCGGACAAAGAGCCTTCGATGTAATACACGACCGATGTGGAGAAAGTGCGGAAACTAAAGATGGCTTGAAAGAGATAATTTTCTCCAATACGGAAGAATTGATAAAGCTCTATAACGGACTCGTAAAGTTATGGAATCCTCTTATTGCCGAAGGCAGGCTTCAACTACTCGATAGGGACACAGGCCAACGGCTTAAAGAACTTACTCCTCTGGTGGTTGATATAAAAAAATTCGGTTCCTTGTATGAGGTCGAAACTTCAATATGGTTTATGAACGACATTGTTGAAACACTAGCTTTACGGAGTGGCGATTTTGAGATCCCTTATGACCGAGAATTTGTAGCCGCCATATTCACGCTCATACACGTAAATGATTCAACACTTGGTCACCTTTACTCGGATTGCCAAGAACCTAATGCCCATAGCTGGGCTGTTCGCTGGTTCGAAAAGCTGGAAGGTTACGAGCGGACAGTTAAAGCCATACAAGCCAGCCAAAAGCGCAATAGTAAGGCAAAGTCAGAAACCATGAATCTAGCCCGCCACGCAAGGCGCAACGAGGCTTTCGGCCTGGTTACAAAAGATTGGAATGGCAGACGGACTGACTTCCGCAGCGCAGAGAAAGCTGGGCAATACTACGCAGACTGGCTAAGTGAGCGGGGTTTTGAGTTCGAGCCAAGAACAATAACGAGTTGGATTCGGAAGTTTGCCAAAGAGAACAACATTATCCTTAGATAGCAGTCTCCTAAGGAGGCCGCACACTCTCCACAGCATAATGAGCGCAGTCCATTGGACGAGTATTTTTAAGCACTCTCAGAAATTAGAGGATGGCCCCACATTCAATAGGAATAACGGGGTAATCCGACATGACCGCACAGACACAAACCGCACAGACCAGCCACCAGCAACTTGACCGGATGTTACGCCGCAAGGAAGTAGAGCAGATAACCGCCCGCAGCCGCAGCGCAATCTATGAAGGCATGGCCGCTGGCACCTTTCCCAAGCCCGTCAAAATAGGAGCCCGCGCCGTTGCCTGGCCTGAATCGGTAATTCGCCAATGGATTGCTGAACGCATGGGAGGGGGCAAGGCATGAGAGAAGCGCCCGCCCTGACAGCAAAGCGCCATACCCACAACCAAGGCCATACCCACAAAAGCAGCCATGGCTATACCCGCAATCATACCACCGCTGGCGGATACGCTGAACGCATAGACGCCATACGCGCCGCCCTGCTGAATGCAGGCATAGAGCCGCACAACCTCGACACACTGTTAGCCTCGCTGCCGGGTGCCGATGGCAAGCTGCTACGCTTTCCGACCGCCAGCAAGCCCCGCACCAAGAACGGTTGGCTGATTGTTTACCACGACCGGGGCTTACCGTTCGTTGTTGTCGCTGGGGACTGGAGCACCGGAGCCGAAACCAAGTGGATAGCCGACACCGGGGAAACCCTGAGCGATGCTGAACGCCGCGAACTAAAGCGCCGTATGGCAGACGCCAGGCAAGCCAGAGAAACAGAGCAGGCCAACCAATGGGAGCGAGCCGCAGTCAGAGCCGCCCGCCGATGGCACGACAGCACACCAGCAGACCCCAACCACCCGTATCTAATACGCAAGGGCGTACAAGCCCACAGTGCCCGCCAGCAAGGCCGGGAACTTGTATTGCTGCTGACCGACTACACCGGCAAGGCATGGAGCCTACAAACGGTAAACGAGGCCGGAGAGAAGCGCCTAATGGCTGGAGGCCGCAAGGCCGGTAATTTCATTGTGGTAGGTGGCCCGGACTACCCCGCCCGCATTCTAATCTGTGAAGGCTACGCCACCGGCTGCACCCTGGCAGAGAGTGACCCCGCCGCCCTGGTACTGGCTGCCGTGGATGCTGGCAACCTGCAAGCCGTGACAACCGGAGCACGTAACCGCTGGCCTGATGCTGACATCGTTGTGTGCGGTGATGATGACCGCCAAATCGAAGGCAACCCCGGAGCCACCAAGGCCCGCGCTGCTGCAATCGCAGCAGGAGCACGTTACGCCTTGCCAGAATGGCCAGGCAATGCACCGCTGAACCTTTCCGACTTCAACGACCTGCACACATGGCAGGAGGGGGCCGCATGACTAAGCAGCCCCCTATCCGCGCAACAGACCCCAGAACCGGCATTGTCGCCCCGCTGCCGGGCATTGACTCTAACCCGTTGCCGCTGGCCACCAGAGCGCCCGCTCCAGTCTATCCGGTAGATGCCCTAGGAGAGTTGCTAGGCAATGCGGCAAAGGCGCTGGCCTATCACGTACAAGCGCCTGTTGGCATGGCCGCGCAATCCGTATTGGCGGTAGCTTCGCTGGCGGTTCAGGGTCATGTGAACATTGAAAAGGGGAACATAGGAACCAGCCCGACAACCCTGTATTGCCTGACGATTGCAGGCAGCGGAGAGCGCAAAAGTTCGGTTGATGGTCTTGCCATGAAGCCCGTTTATGAGTATCAGGCAGAGCGCCGGGCAGAATATGAAACCTTGCTCGCAGAGCACCGGGCCGACACGGAAGCGCACGAACTGCGCTATCAGAGCATTGTGAAAAGCTACAAGGGCACCGGCAAAAACCCAAAACCGATGAGCCACGACCAACAGCAAGCCCTTGCCGCAGAACTGACAGAGTTGGAACAAGCCAAGCCGGCGCCACCACTACGCCCGCATATCCTGATGGAAGAACCCACGGCGGAAGGTATCTATAAACACTTGTTAGAGGCACTGCCGACCGCTGGACTATTTTCTGATGAAGGCGGGGCGTTCTTCAGTGGGCATGGCATGGCAGACGAGGCCAAGGGCCGCACCATTACGATGCTTTCCCAACTATGGGACGGAAAGCCCTTGAGCCGCACCAGAGCAGGGGCCGGGGAGTCTGGCGTACTGGCGGGCCGCCGTCTGGCTACACACCTGATGGTTCAGCCCGTGATAGCTGACAAGGCGTTATCTGACTCACTGATGATGGGGCAAGGCTTTTTGGCCCGGTTCCTGATATGCACGGAAACGTCATTAGTTGGCACCCGGCTGTTGGCCAACCGCCCGCCCGATGAAAGCGTAAAACGTGATCCTGACGTGACCCGGTTCTGGGATGCCTTGGCCGCGCTTATCCGCCAGCCCCTACCTACCAGTGAAGCCGGAGAGCTTGAGCCGGAAACCCTCACGATTACAGGCCCCGCGTATGACGCATGGGTAAAAACCCACGATGCGATAGAAAAACAGTCGTCGCGCCATGGTGAGCTATCTGGAGTTAAAGAGTTCGCCGCCAAAGCTGGCGACAACGCCGCCCGGATCGCTGCGGTTCTGGCCTACTTTGAAACCCGCTCAAGCCCGACGCCAGATCATATCAGTCGCGCTTCAGAACTTATCAGCTATTACCTGAAAACCATGATTCAACGGACACAGGAAGCGACCCAAAGCACGGCCGAACATGAAGCACGAGAGTTGCTCGAATGGATACAGCAAACCGGCGGGGAGTTGAACGCCGACAGCTTCAACAAATTGCCGACCGCTTACCGAAAGGCCAAAAAGGCTCGCACCCTGCTAACGCTGTTAGTGGAATACGGCCATGCCGTTGTTTCAATCAATGGCCCGAACGGCAAACCCCGCGCATGGAAACTGCAGAAGGGGCCAGACAGTGTTTGACCTGATGGAAGCCATACGCAAAGAAAATCAAACGCTACCCCCTGCGGATTCTGCGGATCCTGCGGAAAGCCCACAACCACGAGATTTAGAGCTTGCGGATAATTTGCGGAAAACTGCGGATTTTTCAGCGGGTAACAAGTTTTCCGCAACTATCCGCAGAAATCCGCAAACGCCTAAAAACTTGGAAGCCGCTGCTGGCGCGGGCTACGCCGGTTTATCCGCAAATCCGCAGAATCCGCAGCCCCCCACAGAACAGAAACGGCAAGACCCTGATGCACTGCTGATGGACATTGCCGTAATGCTTCGCGCCAACCCTGATCACCTATACGCCCTGCTATGTGAAGACGACATTCAGGACATAGCCGATGGGGCGAACAGCCGGGCCTATCTGCTGGACTACTTTCGACTGATGCGAGCTGATGGAAAGCTGCCCGTTTGCACAGAGCCACCGCCAGCCAAGGCCACCGAACCACCGCAGGGCTACATTGAAAGCGCCAGGGCATGGAAGCCAGCGCACGAGGCCATGATGAATCACGTTGTGGCCTGCGCCGCTTGCCGTGCCCCACAGGGCCGGTATTGCGAACAAGGGGCAGACTTGCGCCGGGCATACCTCTCGCGCTTAGCCGAGATCGAAAAGTTGTCGCAATAATTAGTTTTTTTAACTGTTTGAGGCCACAAAGAATGAAAAAAGATATGAAATTATTGGAACACCAAGATATATGTAAAAGCCTATTCGCCCCCATCGTTTCGGTCCATCTTTTGATAGAAACCTGCCTGCCAACCAGGCCCAAACACTGAAAAACGCCAACGCATTGAGTTTTAAATATGAGTCGAAAAATAAGACTGCTTCCAGCATCCCTTGGTTTGTGAAATGCAAGACAACTGCTGACAGCCCTACCATTAGCACCCCAAAGATTACTAACGAGGCAATTCCTGCAAGCAAAAACAATCCGGCACTTTTTAAGTATTTAACCATACGCCGACCAGCGCTGCTTGTGAGCTCGCCCCCAGTCTTTTGAGGGATGTAACCTGAGAAATACCACGAAGCACCAGCAACAATGAGTACCACTAACATTTGGATTAGCAAAATCTGGACAGCAATTGAGGCAGTGATACCTCTTACCGCTGGAGGCGAAAATAAAAAGCCATACCCCATGTTATCAATGGTGCCTAGATACGTAATCTGAAATGGAGGGTAAAGGAGCATGCCTAGGATCGCTAGAACGGTGCAAGAAACAACCCAACCGCGCAGGCTTCCGACAACTGGATTACTGCCCTGGCCAGGCGAATTTTTTTCGCCGGCAGGAGCCTGATTTTTTTTCAAACCAGGCTTTGGCTGAAACCGACTTCGCTCGGAATCAACCCTCGCGCTCTTAACGTTAGACTGGGACTCGCTCGGGTTAGGGGGGCTTAAGTGTTTTTTGACCAAGTTACGGTGATAGCTTAGCGGTTCCCAAGACGCCATACCTTCCGCCCAAATTTGTGTCTCCCAGCCGATGGTTCCAGCTTCGTAAAGATCTCGTAACTCAGAGGGCGAGACAGGGCCCTGATCGCCATTTTTTGTAATATATTGCCACTTCTTCATCGAGGACTCCATGCAACGGTAGAGGCGTGCCACAGTGCAGTTTACACTCTGTAATTCTGAATTCAGATAATAACCGCAGCACTTTGGCGTAACCGATTAGAGTAAGGAGGGTCGTTGCCGATACCCTCATTCGCTTTACCGTCAAAATGAAGAGAATCAATGCAATCGGCGTCGCCATGACTGCACTGGTTATGTTGAATGCTGTATGACAAGGCTCACCACCTGCTTCACATAGCCGTAAATTTTTGAGCAACTGCTTGATCTGGGTCCTGCCACATTCAATATATCTACTTTGAATTCACGGACGAAATCAATTATGAGCTCCGCTGCCCGGTCTGGTTCAACTATCTCAATATCAATTAGCTTGTACGGTTTACCCTGCCGAATGCAGAACATGACAGTTGCCTCAGTTCCACCACGTACATAAGACTCATAGAAAATGGCGGTACCGTCAGAATCAACGACATTCTGCTTAGTCCGTTGCCGGTAGCCACCACCAATCTCTGTCAGCGTGTATGTGTGACTAATCGGCCCATCTTCGGCCATTCTCCCAACAGGGCAACTCCCTCCAATCGGGAAAGCTGCCTCAAGACCGGCATCAAGAGCCGCCCTATCAGCGCCGGTTTGTCCACCGCTTATGACCATTGAGAGCATGTCAGAACCTAATCTGCACGCGTTTTAGCGCGTGCGGTGGAGGAGGGTGCGAAAGCCCGGAATTTACTTAAGCGCTTGTTAGGGGCTATCACCCTTTGATTGCTGGTAAACAGGATCCAGCCCAATAACTCCAAATCGTTCCATTTCATCAAAATCAAGGATTTTTATGCTTTTGTGGGATACCTTCATCATCTCATCTAGAAGAGCAGTGGGAACGCGCATTTCTCTCATATAGCCGGTCACGGATTCAGCAATCTCGTTATATTTCTTGCTGCTACTTGCAAAATTTTCCGCTCCCACAAATTCGCTTGAATAGAACGAATGGATACCCACAGGGCCGAAAGGGATGCGAACAACACCACCCAGGAGGGCGATCACACAAGCGCTATAACAAACAGAGTCGTCTGTAACCAGAACAGACATCAGATTATTGCGGATCACCCTGCCGACTTTCATCGCCTCAAGAAGATTGCCGCCATTCGAATTAAGGTAAATCTGACCTACTCTCACCGGTCGGTTAAACTCTGCTGAAAGTACCTCGCTAGTGACATCAATGAATTTAAGGAGTCTTGCCGCATCTCCTTGCTCAATTTCACCTACGAGGGCGATGGTCACACAAACGCGCGATCCTTTGAGGTTATCACACGCCCAATCATTTAGGCCTGAAGGCAAGAAGTTCGCCGCCACGGTTGTGGACGAGGTTGTAAGCAATGCTAGCAATGCCGTGATCTTAATGAACCCCATAACTCAATCCTTTGTTTGGACACCTAACGCTAAATTAGCTGTGCTACTAGAAAAAGCCACTGTACTGTCCGGCACTGTTACAAGATTGTACGTAGAAAGTAGCCCAGCCGGCAATGCTTGCTGCAACGAAGCCACCAAGGCCAGCAAACCGCCGCAGAGTCACATGGAGATCGCCAAGGTATGGAAGCCCTCGCACGAGCTTTACATTAACCACGTTACGGACTGCACCGCCTGTAGAGCGCCACAGCGCCGTTACTGCGATGAAGGTGCGCAACTATGGCGCGAGTATTGGGACGTTCACCAGAGCGCCACCGACCCGCCAGGAGTTGATAAAACTTGAAACCAGATAGCCCGTTTCTACTTAGCTCTACTTTAGAAACGCCCGTAATTTCCCGACTATAAAAGACCACGCACAGAGCAGGAACCCAGACCATGAGCAACGTCACCCAATTACACGACCACACCGATGCTACCGACCGTTATCAGCATGGCGACATTGCCCGCGCCCTGGCTGAAGGCCTGAAGCATGAAAGGATCGCCGCCGACATTGAGCAGGTATTGCATGATGTTCTGTTTTTCCCCGACCATGACCACGAGCGATACGGGGCGTTATGCGCCGCCAGCAATGTTTTGCACAATCTGCTGAACGCTAACGCCTAGCAGCCGCCTGCTGCCACGATTGAACAAACGCCCGCCAGTGTGTGGGCTTCTTTTTGCCCGTCGATACGAACCACGTTTAGCCAGACCAACTGCTGCAAATTCAATCAGCGGAAAAGTTCGCGCAGTAGAGTAGTTTTCGCGCACAAATTTCGCGCAGTCACCTGTTGAGGAATGTTGACCTTTTGCCCGCTGGAACCTGGCAAACGGCGGCAAGATTTCGGGCTGATGATGCCGCTTATTAAAGCGGCTGGCATGTTCAGGATTGTTCAGGTTGGAGCGCACCCAGCAAGCTGAGTTTTGATAAGGTTTGTGGCATTGGTGCGCGGCAATGGTGCGCAGTCAGACGTGCGCACTGGCATGGTGGGGGACTATGTCAAAATATGCTTTCCCCTGCTGAAATCCGACGACGTGCGGATCAGGTTCGCAGCATTGGTACGCGGCATAGGTACGCATTATAGGTGCGTACTGGCCTGGTGGGATTTGATAGGGCTCGAGATTCACCACGGGCCGGAGCAAAAAGGTACTCACAAGGGGTAACTGGCCACGGGTAACGTGGAGCGCGAAAGGCGCTCCCGAAACAGGGGCCTTTAAATAAAACGTTTGAACTTGCGGCTATATTCAATACCCTGAGGGAGGTGCAATCGCGCAGTGATTTTCCCGAATTGTGTGCTCAACAATAACCAAGGAATTGAGTTATGAAGAAGCTACTATTTCTAGCGGTCGCAGTCGCGCTTATAGCCGGGTGTTCGGCCCCCGGCATAACACCGAATGGCTACAGCCTTTGTGATCCCACAATTTCGGAAGTCGGCCCTAGCACCTTCTACGGGGAGGATTCCTGCGGTGGATCGTATGCGCTTCGGGGCGCCGTTACTTTTTGCGGCGACCGCAATCAAAGAATGATGCTGACAAACAAGATGGATGATTACATTATCTTTCAGTGCCTCGACCAGTCTGACTCGCGCTACGTTCGGCCGGAGTTTAAAACGGCGCCAGATGTTCGTATCGAGGATTCCAGGAAGCAATAATGAGGAGTTGATCAGTGAACATGGAAACCGTTCTAGGGCTGGCCTTCACCCTGCCTTTATTTGGGGGCTTGATAATGACCGTAATGCCCAGGGAGTGGCAGAATTTAACGGGATGGCTAATGGTCAGCTATCTCGGTATTCCGGGGTTCCTGGTCATTGCAGCACTTCTCATTAATATTCCGGTCTTGCTGTTCGGAGTCATTTTCCTGGTTGGAATTGCTGCTGCAAAGAAATAAGCGAGCCCCGGCAATAGTCGCGCAAGCCTGTAGACAAATGTTGACTTTTTGCCTGCTGAAATCTGGCAAACGGCGGCAAGATTTCGGGCTGATGATGCCGCTTATCAAAGGGCCGTCATGTTCAGGATTGTTAAGGTTGGAGCGCACCCAGCAAGCTGAGTTTTGATAAGGTTTGCGACTGGTACGAAGCGTTGGTACGAACTCTGTATGCTGAGAATTGCTCAGGTTTGAGCCTCATAAAACCTCTGATTTTTTTCGCCAAAGCCTTATAAAACCTGAGATTATTTTTGCTGAAGCCCGACGATGTGCGGCAAGATTTCCGGAAGATATTCCCGCGCAAAAAATCCTGGCATATTAGCAATAGTAAACATTTGAACTCGGTAAAAGTTTTACGATGGCCTAGACAAAGGGCTCGCCTTCATGTGGATATTGGGGTGACTGGGTGAAGGCCATGACGCCCCGAGACGGCCACAGTTCACATCGTCCGAACCACTTGTGTTCAACATGGACTTATCCTCGTGCAATAAAAACACTTCGGCGGCTTTTTGGGTGTCTCAGAAGCAGCCTGTGATCTCTTCTATTTTTGCCCGTCGCTTTACGGTACGCTCATGTTTATCGAGGTCCTGCCAAATGTGCATGTCTAGGCGTTATCAAATCCGCTAATGATTAGCTCCAGTTTGTGCTGACGGCGCATGAGTAAATAAAATTCAAGGAGGAAATCATTATGAAAATTATTCCAATAGCACTGCTTGCGCTGACGCTCAATGGCTGTGCCAGCCTTCAAGAGCCAACAAAGCAGCGCGCTGGCAATACCGTTGTTTCGGTCAGCTATCCATCTGCAAATTTTAAAGTCAGTTCAGAATTCAGGTTTGTCGGTGGAGCCGAGAGTCATATGGATGCTGTGACGGAGGCCCAAGAAACAGGGTCATCTCAAATTGATAATACCGCATTCGTTTATGCAGACATTGCTGAGGGTAAAATCAAAAAGGTGGCCGTCGTTCGCTTCATGAGAATGCAAAAGACAAGATGGACGTTTTCCCGCGTATCAGAGTGGAGCCGCCCTGGCGTGATATACGGCAAAGTGGACACGCCTATAGGTGAAATGGAGAGTTATTCAGGCTTTCTGTCAGCCGACGATTTCATGAGCTCTTTCGGTTTAAGCGGGCTGCGCGGAGAGCGTGAGCAGTGCGCTGCCAGTGTTATTCTTCGACAAATACCCCAAGGTATGGCTCGCTACAAGCACCGGATTGAGTACGCGGAATTTTTCAGCTGCGATAACTCCAATCAATTCTACTATGGCGACGGCAGTCTTACTGGAACTGGGAGGCTGCGGCTTGAAATGGCGGTCAGAAATGCATTAGATAGCGTTAAAATAGTCGGCGGGAATTGATTCTGCCGGAGCGCTCCGGGATAGGCCCCCACGCGAGACTAGCTTACAGCCCAGATAAAGTAGCATTAGAACCTGATTAAACCTTAAGCTAATCTGCCGCGCTGAATCGGCCAGCAAGCGCCATAAAGCCCGCCAGCAAGCCGCAACCAGAACCCTGTACGATTGAGAGGCAATGCAGCCAAAGGCGCTGACAAGGCCGTGGGGCCGTAGAGCTTTGATTGTGCGCGACCGCGTAAGCCAGCGCCTACACCACCTGTAAGTGATTGCTGACAAGCCTGTAAGCCGAAACTTACACAACTTGTAAGCCACAGCCTACAAAGCCTGTACGTTATCGCTGACGACCTTGTAAGCCAAAGCCTACACGGGAGCGCAGATCCGCAACGCCTGAGAGTTTGCCGGCGTACGAGTGGGCAGCCAGAACCCTGTCAAAACATGCCATTGCTGATGCCAGTTTACCGGCGGCGATTGGGTGTATCGCCTGTTGGGGTTTGTTGGGGTTCAAAACGGCAGCGCCCGCGCCTACCTGTTAACATTTCTTAACATCGTCATCGTTGCGGGATTGTTCCGTATCGCCGGCACAAGTGACCCAAGCCTACATACACCGGCTGGCGGATCGGCTGGCAACAGGCCGCCAATGAATGGGCGTTCTTTTTCTAAGTATTTTCCACAACATGAGAAAGGTATCTGAGCAGCCCGCTATCCATTCGACAGCTTGAAATTTCAACAGGGTA
>Ga0307957_1001242_pt1 | contig 12977 bp, 16 predicted proteins | sample OrgLakmetagen490_FD_201830 | JGI IMG/M metagenome (GOLD analysis project Ga0307957, IMG submission 201830) | Saline water microbial communities from Organic Lake, Antarctica - #490 | ecosystem: Environmental > Aquatic > Non-marine Saline and Alkaline > Saline | place: Antarctica: Organic Lake... | reverse complement strand
GGGATTGTAGTCCTGCTTCCTTCAGTCCCAACCTCACGGTTGGCAACCTTGAAGCTTACTAATGGTTCAAGGCGTTACCCCTGCCCATAAGGGACTTGCACACTCTAGATTAATACCATATCTTCGATATAGTAAAGACGCCCATGCTGGGCACACACACACCGTACAAAATTAATTGCTTTAGTTTTTGCTTATTTAGGAAAGTCCTCGCGGACTTTCTATTCAGTTATTATTTATTAACTTTATCTCTTAAACACAGCAACTAATCTTGTACAACAACTTTGTAGCAAATTAAAAAATCAGAATGAAGAAAGTCTTAACCATATTATTATTGAGTATTTCATTTATTGGATACTCTCAACAAAATAATGGAGCAATAAAAACAAATACAGGTCTTTTACTATACTTTAATTTAGGCCCAAATAGTCATACTTTAAATTTACAAGGTGAAATTGACATAAGTAAATTTCCTTTTATAAAACAAGACTCTAATTGGATTCAATTTGTAACCAATAACAAAACAGAATTTGAGGAAAATTCAAAATCAATTTTGGAAAATTATATGATATGGGAATTTGATTATTTACAAAAACAATTTGATCAAAAACTAATGCTTAAAAATGAACCAATAGAATTAAACAGTTTAACAGCAAATTTTTGGTATTATAAAAATCCAGTAATATCAGGTGATAAAATTCCAAATCCTGTAAAATCTACTTATTTTCTTGATTTCACTAGAAAAGACTTAATATTTCGTTTTTCCTATGCATCCATATCGGGAGACAATTTAGAAGCAAAAATCATTCTTAAATCAATAGCTGAAAGCATGAAATTTTATGGTAATGGAATTGATTTAGAAAAACTTCAAAAGAATATTGTTAATGGAGGTAATTATTAATTTAAATAACTAAAAAAAAAGACTATGTTAGGATTAAGCCAAAAAAGATTAGAAAAAATTGCAACTAAGACGTCAATTTGGACAGGAGTTTCTATTGCGATTCTTGGTATTTTTATTTATAATTGATGAAATGCTTCGAATAGATTTTTTTCCTGATGATCTTGAAAAGTTTGGAGCTGCAATAATGGGAGTTGCTTTTATAATATTAGTGGTAGGAATTTTTATTTCAGCTATGTTAAATGTTTCACGTATTGCTAACTCTATCGAAGATATTTCAGAAAAACTTGCTACAACAAAAAATATAGTGCATTTGGTAGACGATACTAAAAACGAAGATATTAGTAACAAGAAAAATAGTAATAACCCAGAGTTATAGCACTTTAAAATACAAAACACACCATATTCAAACCGCTGTAGCACATTAAGGAAAAACCAAAAATTATGAAAAAAATTTTACTATAAGGAATGCTTTGTCTTTTAACAACTATTGTTTTTGGACAATTTCACGTTTCTACCAATTCGAGAATTGATTTTACTTGGAATGAAGAAAATAAAGATTGGGAATTTGAAAGTGAAGACGAAGAATTACTTACTTTTTTTGAATTTAATAAAGAATTCACTATGGTTAAACATACCACTACATCAACAACCTCTGGATATTTAATTAAATCACAAGAACACGATGAGGAAGATGGTAATAATCAATACTTATTTTCAATTGTCAGCGATGTTGGTAATAAATATATGATGATTTATGATATTAAAAACAATAATATTCGATTTATACCTGACGATTTTTCAAAAATGATAAAGTTTAAAATTAAAAGCACTTGGTCTGATGATGAATAAAATTTTACTTTTAGGTATTGTGCTATTAATTAGCTCAACAACATTTGGTCAAACTTTACATCTTTATGGTGGAACTAATCACGATGTATATTTAGGGTGTTTGAACTGTAATAGCTATGATAGTAGTTCTATCTGGAATGAATACGGAACTTATGGAAATAGTTATAATTCCAAGTCCATCTGGAATGAATATGGAACTTATGGAAGTGGATATAATTCCTTATCGCCTTGGAATGAATACTCAAATGACTCACCTGTTGTAGTGGATAAAGATGGCAACTTTTACGGATATTTTACATTAAATGAATACAGAGCTAAAAGAGCTGATTTCGGATTAGCTTTGACAATATATAAATATCACGATATGATAAAAGACGATGTTGGAAAATGGTATGAAAAAATATTTGAATAAAAAAACGTGCCACAACAATGGCTATAGTTAATACGGGTTTTGGTGCTTAACCCAACGTAAAGTGCCTTGAATGAAGTCCGCAAAATTTTCAATTTTACGTGTCTATTGAAATAAAGAAAAAATTAAAAATTTGGCTAAGTGCTTAATCGAAAGTTCAGTCCCTCGAAATCCCGTACTAACCATAGTGTGCCAAGAATCAGCCATAGCAATAAATAAAATGGTTGAATGCTGTAATTAAGATGATGGTAGGCCCATCAAGGTCGTTGTATAGGCGATGGCCTTAAACCACCTAAAGGGGCTGTTGTAAAAACCCTCGATGCCTCGGGGGTGCTGAACGTTTATGAAAATCCAATCCACGTGGTTGGCAAGGTATGAGTAAAGGAGTTGAACTAAAGTGAACCATCGATGAGGTGTCGAGAAGTTGCAACCTCCAGTCAAAAGCTACGAAGTATGATACGGAGTGAAAAGTAATAGTAGCGATACTATTAATTGCAAAGATAACCTGTTTATTTTCTGTAAGGCTTGCGTCATTAAGACGGCAAGAACTTTACTTGTGCTTAGTTACGAAACTTGGGAATCTGCTTATGAATGATAGAATTGTTTTAGATTAACCCATTAGGATTCGCTTCAATTCAAAGCGAATAAGCAGAAGCGGACTCATTCGTAGTAGTGTTGAAGGTTGTGTAATGGAAATTGAGCAAAGGGATGGGCTAATTTTGATTTACATTTTGCCAACTTGAAAAAGGATGAGCTTATATTTGTAAATTAAATTGGAAGAGCCCCCACAAAAACGGGGCAGGCAGTGTGAGGGGAGACTTTCAAGCACGGTTCTGTGAGAGGCTTGGGGTGAAATCCCTTGGTCTACTCGACCACGAGACGTTGTACAACATTATGACTAAACCAAAAAAACTACTACTTTTTAGGATTACAATTTTAATAATTGTATTTATCATAGCTATTTATTGTTTTTTAATAAAACTACCTGTTCCTTTTAGAAAAATTGACACTCAATTACATGCTCTTTTTTTCTTTACTGCATCAGCATTTGTTAATATCCTATTTCTTGTAAAAGATATAAAAAATCATTTGTTAATTTTTGGAATGCTATTTTTATTTAGCACTTTAATTGAATTTGCACAAGAATATTCAAACACTTTAGTTCACAAGAGAATTCATGGAAATTTTGACCCAATAGATTTAAAATTTAATCTTCTTGGTTTATGTTTTTTTTCACTACTATGGTTTACATATTATACAAATAATAAAATCACAAAAAATTTTAATAAAGAATGAAATCAATTAATAAATTATTTTTATCTCTTTTAGTAAGTTTAGTATTTAATAGCTGTACATCACAGAACACAGAAACTTCAATTAGCATAGAAAACGCAGAATGTTTATATGAATACACAGTCAGACCATACCCTGAAAAAGGAATAGTTAACCTAAAAGACTGTGAAGAAAATTGGAGTTGGGAGATAAATCATGGATGGAACATATGCAAGGAAAAAGGGTTTGCATATAAAATAGAATACAGTGAAAATAATTCATATATAATAAATACCTTTTATAGTTCTTCAGGCTCTGGTGAATTTACTCATTTATTTTTTTTAGATACTAAGAAGAACACTTTTGAATTAATTGAATCAATTGCTGGAGGAGATAGATGTCAAAATGGTCTAATCAGCGAAGATGTTGAATCTAAAGATAATCTGATATATTATTCTCAATTAATAACACCATTTCATTTAATGAGTTGGACAGGTCGAGATTTACCTTTTAACTCTTATGATGACTGTATGGTTTGCTGTTGTGGTGCCGCAAAATATAAATATAATCCTGCATCAAAAAAGAAAGAATTCATTGGTATTGAATTATTATTAGACGAACTTGAAGGAAATGATAGTTTTTCAAAAACTTATAATTCTTTCATCAAACAAGGCAAAAGGATATTGGACAAAAATGACATTAAAGAATTCATTAAACTTGTTGAAAACAGATAACGTTGCACAACAATCTGTATAGTTAATGGCTGAATTGTGCTATATTTCAAGTTCAGTTCTTATTTAATTAAGTCTGTGCTGAACTGAAATTTTGACTATTTAAAACGCCACTAACCATAGTGTGCCAAGAATCAACCATGGCAATAAATAAAATGGTTGAATGCTGTAATTAAGATGATGGTAGGTCCATCAGAGTCGTTCTATAGGCGATGGCTCTAAACCCCCTAAAGGTGCTGTTGTAAAGAGCAATGGTGCTGAGCGTTTAGGAGAATCCAATCCACGAGGTTGGCAAGGTATGAGTAATGGAGTTGAACGAAAGTAAACCACTGACGAGGTGTCGAGAAGTTGCTATTTTCAGTCAAAAGCTACGGAGTATGATACGGAGTGAAAAGTAATGTTAGCAATAACATTAATTACAGAGATAACCTATTTATTTTCTGTAAGGCTGGCGTCATTCAGGTGGCAAGAACTTTACTTGGGCTTAATTATGGAACTTGGGAATCTGCTTATGGATGATAGACTTGCTTAAGGCTAACCCATTAGGATTAGGATTCGCTTCAATTCAAAGCGAATAAGCAGAAGCGGACTCATTCGTAGTAGTGTTGAAGGTTGTGTAATGGAAATTGAGCAAAGAGATGGGCTAATTTTAATTTACAATTTGCCAACTTGAAAGAGGATGAGCTTATATTTGTAAATTAAATTGGAAGAGCCGTGTGAGGGGAGACTTTCAAGCACGTTTCTGTGAGAGGCTTGGGGTGAAATCCCTTGGTCTACTCGACCACAATAACGTTATGTCTAACAAAAAATAGATATGAGATACATAAGAAAACCATTAATAATTATACCAATAATAATTTCATTTCTAATTGGCGGAATAATTATTTTTATTGGATATGAGACATTTAGCGTTGTTTTAATCGCATTATCAATAGTCTTAATGGGAATTTCATTCATAGAGGCACTCGTATCAAAAAAATGGCTGAAAGGTTTTCTATATTTTATTTCCTACGCTTTATTTTTATTAATCACAGCTGTAAGTTTATTTATTCTCGCATTACCAGATCCGTCCAACGGACTTCGGGGCGGTACTTCCGAGTTTTATAATGATAGGCTAAATTATCATTTGGAATCTAATGAGATCATTCAACTTACTACATTATGTAAACAAGATGAATTTTATGAATCTTTTACTGGGGATTTAAATGCAACTTGTATCTTCAAATTAAGTAACAAGGAATATAAAGATTTGATTTCAGAAATTGAGAATAATAAAAATTTTGAGAGTAAGAACATTAAGGATTTTAATCACCAAATTGATTTAAATAACCTCGAATGTTCAAAAGAAATAGCATTTAAAAAAAAGGGATACGAATCAGTTAATTCTTCAAGAATGTACGCAAGAATTATGATTTCATCTAATAATAAATATTGCTTATTTAATATTGATTATTATTAAATAAGTAGGATTCACCTTTTTTTTAAGAGAAAAAAAATTACTAGGAATGGCAAAGAACTGAGGTAAAAAACAACTCTTTTCTACTTTAATTTGAAACACTAGTAGTCTAAGCTCATGGATTCATAAAACTGATTCTTTGAGCTTTTTTAATTGATTTTTTCTTCTACCTATTTAGGTAAAACAAAAACGTAACTTTCAACATAAGGTCTACCAGATTTTGCAATGGCAAAACATTGCTTGATTAGCTTGTTGGCTACGGCAATTAAGGCTACCTTTACTCTTGCCTTTGTTAATAATACGTTCGTAGAGCTCTCTACAGGCTTTTTAGTGTTTACACGCATTAAACGAACGTAAATAATAAATTATGAAGTTTTTGATTGCCTATTAGTAGCTATAACTAAACATATCTATAAGTGTTACTAGGATATTCCTTAAGCATTTATAATAGAGTGTACTCTAAAAATGTGATTGATTTAATCAAAGAACAATAAAAACGACATTTTTTTAGTTAAAATTTTAAGATCATAAAAAATTCACTAGATTTATATTATAAGTTAAATACGGATTTCACAATTAGTTGAGTTAATTATACATTAGGTTTAATTATGAAAAAAATATTATATATACTTTTTATAGCAATCCTATTTAGTTGTGATTCCGACATTAAGAAAAACATCAATTATTTATGGGATAATGGAAATTATCAAGTATTTCCACGAGACGAATTAATTGGAATTGGTAATATTAGTGCAATTGATAGTTTAAAAGTAAAACTTGATAAATTAAGCCCTAAGGAGTTTAGCCTTAATGTATATCCTTATCAATTTGGACCTGAGTATAACTTAAAAAATGAACCTATTCAGAATGTACATGAGGATAAAAATAACTGGCCTTTGGGATTTTTAACCGACTTCTCATCAATCGAAAAACTTTCAATTGGAAGTGTTTGTAGTTTTACATTTAAGATAAATTCAAAAAACAAAATAAGGCACTTCAAATTATCAAGCCATAGTTGTTTTAGATTTTCCGCAGACGAACAAATCCAATTTAAAAAATTAAAACACTTAGCATCGCTTCATGTTAGAAGATACGTCTTTTCTTCAGATGAATTAAAGGGGATTAGTAACATTAGTAACTTAGAGTCCTTGACACTAACTGATTGCGAATTAGATATAAAAGACTTGATAGGCTTAAAGGATCAATTACGATACTTAAATTTAACTGATTCTAAAGTTATCAATTGGCATTTACTTTCAGAGTTTAAACAATTGGAAGTACTATATATTGCGAAAATAGAAAATGTTGTTTTAAGCAAAAAAGAAAACATTAACTTCCTAAGTGGATTAACAAAATTACGAGAATTATCGGTAAAAAGGAATTCTATTAATAGTTTAGAATGCATTAAAAACCTTAATAATTTAGAGAAAATATACATTCAAAAAACAGAAATAAATGATATTCCGATTGAATTAAAAAAGAAGAAAGATTTGAAAATAATTAAGTAACTAAACCTAAGAGAGTGAACCCATAATGCGATCTTACCCTCCGACCTTGCTCAGGACAGGTTAAGTGGTTTTCGTACATGACGGTACACAATCAATCTTTCCAATCGCTTTTTCACACCAATTGAAACTATTCTGTACTTTTTCAAAAGGACACAGATTTTCTTGGTAATCGGTCACCCAATTAGTGAAAATAAATGCTCCCATTTTAATTTCTTGAAGAATTACGTTGTGTTCTTCACTACTATTGAGACCTATGACTTCTGCTGACTTTTCTATTATACCAACTCTTGGTTATAGAGACTTTTCCAGGTAATTGCATCTTCTTTCACTCAACTCCTACTGTATCTAAATAAATACACTTTTAGTACTCTTTGGGCGTTGCTATGATACTTCGACAATTTCAGCAGAACTGTGGTTGCTTACCCGTGCATTTATGACTTGTATATAATTCCTGTTTGTTAAAACCGTCCCGTATAGCTATCGGGATTGTAGAGGTATTTGCTCATTAATCAATCACAAATAATCTTCAGTCCCAACCTCACGGTTGGCAACCTTGCAGCTTACTAATGGTTCAAGGCGTTACCCTCTCCATAAGGGACTTGCACCCTCTAGATTAATACCATATCTTCGATATAGTAAAGACGCTCATGCTGGGCACACACAAAAAATATAGTGCATTTGGCAGATAATGCTAAAAGTGAAGATGTTAGTGACAAAGAAATATAGTATTAACCCGTAAGTTTGGCATTTTGAAATGCCAAATGCACCATATTTAAAACATTATGGCTCATTTTAAAAAAAAAGATTATGGCATTAAAAATTGAATCTGTAAATCTAATTATTCCGATAGATAAAATTAACAAAAGTAAATTTGAAGGTGGGTTTAATGCACTTATCGAAAAATATGAGCATTTAATTGGAAAAGCTGTCTGGTATGACGAACACCTTTTTAGAATGGGTTGGATGGATACTTGGATGATTGATGGCGAGATTAGCTTTTGGAAAGATAACGGACTTATACCAATAGAAAAGAAAGGTAATGTCGAATATTGGAGCGATTTGTTTGCTATTTCAACTGGAATAAATCAATTTATGACAAATTGCGACTGGTTAGAAATAGATTTCAATAAAAATACTGTCTGGCTAAAGGATACTAATTCTAATAAAATTTATCCAAATCAAAATTTCGTCTCTTATAATCGCAGATATTAAAAATCAATAAAAACTCCAAATAAATCACTTGATCACACAGTAATGACAAGAAAACGAGCCATAGTCGAGTAGACGTATGACGATTTAAAAGTCGCCACTGCCCCTCTTACATCATCATACATACGGGTCTCGAATACCGTGGTTAACAGTCCATCTTTTCAGCCGCTCTTGGCACCAATTGAAACTATTCAATACTTTTTCAAAAGGCCACAGATTTTCTTGGGAATTGGTCTCCCATTGTCAAAAACAACTGCTCCCATCCTAAATTCTTGAAGGATCAAGTTCAGTCCTCCACTACTATGAGACCTATTCCTTTTTAGAGACAACTTGTTTCCTATGAGTATTAAGACTTCTCTATTATACCATTCTGGGGTTATAGTGACCTCCCCAGGTAATTGCGTCTTCGTTCACTCAATTACTTTCATATTTAAATAGATGTTCCTTTAGTACTTTTTAGAGGTTGCGATGATGTGGTTGCTTACTCATGCATTCTTGCCTGGCATACGGTTTCTGTTCGTCAGAACAGAGCTTTGTAGCGGTATTTGCTCATTAATCAATCACAAATAATCTTCATTCCCAACCTCACGATTAGTAACCTTGAAGCTTACCATTGGTTCAAGGCATTACCCTTGCCCATAAGGGACTTGCACTCTCTAGATAATTAACTAAATTACTGTAGTTAAAAAGATGCCCATGCTGGGCACACAAACCTTTTAAAATTATTTGCTTTGTTTCTAGCCTACTTACGAAAGTCCTTGCGGACTTTCTATCTGAGATTTATTTAGTAACTTTATTTTTGAAATACATTAATTAATCTTGTACAGCAACTTTGAAAGTGGTTAGAAAAAACCGAGAATACAATATTAATGGAGAGAGATTTAACGCCAGAAGAAATTGGAAAACATAACAATTGAAAATTAATTGCTGAAAAGATTAGACAGATTTTATCGAAAGTTATGGAAACACCAACTCAATCTTCCAAAAGGTGGATTTGGGAATTAATGTAAAAGATATTGCAAATAGATTTGGAGAGATTTCAATAAAAATTGAATTAACAGAAAATTCATTAAAATTTCTGTATAACGGAAATCCGAACTCTTTGAAAAATATTATGGGACTTATACAGGAAGTGAGTTCTAAAGATTCCACAAACAGCAATGAAGGAATAACACGTAAATTTGGAACAGGGTGTACAAATGCAATATACAAGTGACTACCATATTGTATTTACAAATGTTAGGTAGCTTAATAACTTCTTCGAATAAATAAAATGGGCAGACTAATTCTGAAAATATTCTCTCTAATGGCAATTATTTTATTTTTTGTTAGCTGGCATATTAAAATTATTTTTATCTACATTTTATTTTTGGTGTTACGTAGACGAATACCATCTTACGATGAAAATAAAAAGATAATAAATCGTGGGGTATTAATTTTATTCTTTGTTTCATTTTGGTTTTTTTTTCCAAATAGAACCTCTAATTCAGATGATTATATTCAAAGTGTATATTTTGACACCAACACAAGAAATAAAATTAAAAAACCATTTATCCCATATTTATCTGATATTGTAGGAGAAGGCGATATAATGGCAATAGTTTCTTTGGCTTCTTATTTTATCCCTGAAAATTATTTTAGAGGTAGTGCAATTGATGATATAATAAGATATCAGAAAAGTACATATTTCGTTAACAACAACTTCCATAGTTTTTATAGAGAACTGGAGCCAAAAAAGACACCACCACATAATGTCCCTTTCCAAATCATGCAGGACATGGGTTATTATAAGGAGATAGGGCACTATTATTTACATGTACCAAATACTAATAATTTGCAAGATTGTGAAGTCATTGTATTTTGCCATGGATATGCAGGTAACTGGATGTTATATCCAGCTTTATTTGCAAAATATACGAATGCAATTATTATAGCTGTAGAAACTCCAAGTTTTAGTGGGTATTTCTCAAAAAAAACTATGAATAATATAAGAAATATAGTAATACCTCATGCATACGAGCAAGTTGGAATTAGCTATAAAAAACCTCATTTAGTTGGTCTTTCCAATGGAGGCTCAGCTATAAATACATCTATTGTTTATTATCCAAATAAATTTAAATCATTTACAATTCTATCTGCTAGCTTAAAAAACAACCCAAGAACAAATAAAAAGGTTCATATAATTTATGGTTCTAATGACAAGAGTGGAGGAGTAAATAACAAGGTTCCAAAGTCGAAATATATTAGATATCGTATCAAGGGAGAAGATCATAGTCTAATGGTTGCTCGACCTGATACTATCTTTGAATTAATTAATAAAATAATTTACCAATAAGTTAATAACAAACAGATAAGGATATTCTAGTTAAGAAAAATAAAATGGATGCAGTTAAGTTTCAATGATACTTGGTTGGATCACTAGCCAGTCGTGTAGAAAAGGAGAATACCACCTCTTAACCTCTCACAAAATCATACGTGAGCCCCTCGATTCACATAGTTCTGATTATACCGTCAACAAACTCTAAAACAGTAAATTAGGCTTTAAATAAACAATTGCTTAAAGCACGGAACCAATATTATACAAAAATGTTACTCGGATTTAGAAGAATCCCTCCTTAATAGTCAGAACATGCTAAAAAGTGACTTTAAACAGAAGTAGGCATAAAATTAATTTTTAATAAAATGAAAAATTTATTTAGAATCCTGGCAATCGTAGTTGCTTTATCTGCGAGTTATGCATTCACTAACTCTGATATAAGTGAATACAAACTTAAAGAAACTACAACGTCAATAAGCGACTACTGCGATGGATGGGAAGAAGGTTATTGTGAAGGGTGGAAAGATGTAAAAGGTCAAATGGCACTTTGTCCACTAACACCACTTTGTCCTTTAGCAAAATTGGAATGTCCTGATGGATATAGATGTGGATACAATCGTGGATTTAAAGCTGGAATGAAAGCTGCTAGAGAATAATGAAACCACATAATCGAGTATGCAAAAGAGAATCGGAAGGTTTAAATTAAACTCTGTTTCAAATTTATTTTTTCAAAAATTTGAGGCTTCTATATGATTTTTTGGCGTTCAGAATATGCGCCCCAAATTCTAGTTCAAGAGCTTTGTGTTAGTTTTTCATTCAGTTTTTTTATTAATTGGGGTTTCTAAATCCGAAGAGAATGTAATAGACCTTATATACTATTTGAATAGACAACATTAAAAAGCCCTTTCATCGCTATAATCATCAAACAAAACTCACCTTTTTTAAAATAGGTGTTTATTAAGAAAATGATTACATAGACTTTTCATAAAACACTCAAACACAGTTGTGTTTAGAGACGATATATGAAGGTGAAGATTTTCGATATTTTTTTCAATAAAACTTCAAGCTTAAATGGCATATTATTCAAGGGTTAGGTCATTTTGTATCTTGAATTCAACTAATAAATAACTCTGACTGTGATTTTTTGAGAATTGATCATTTAGAATTATAGTATAGATTTTTATAAATAACACCTCTTACTGAAGGAGTTCCTATAAATCTTGATTAAAACCACACCTATCTATTATTTTAGCGAGTAATATTCCTTTTACTTTGTTTGATGTGAATTAAATTATCTGCTTTTTTTTCTTTCTAAACCTCATAACTATTCCAACATAAATCAAAAATGAGCTTATAAGTGCTAATGGATAGAGCACACAAAAAATGATAAAATTCACTTCATAGTAAGACAAATTAAATAGATTAGCTAAATTGATTATGAAATCTGTGCAGTAGATATAGACATATATGCCTGACTCTACTAATTGCTTCATTACCTCTGAAAATTTCATTTCTTATTTTTTAATCTTTTGGTTTTAATATTTAAATCAATAGCCTTTAAGATGAAATACAAAATTAAAAGTGGAATAAGAAGTACCAAAAAGACAATATTAGCCACACCATAATTTCCAGTGCTATGTAATAAGTTGATTATCCCAAAATACGTAGGATCGGTATATTCAAAATAGGGCTTTAATGTTTTTACATGATTATTCTTACAGTAAGTTGTGTCATTGTGACACGCCCACGTACACTTGTCTTTTACTGGTTTTGATATATTCATAGTTTTATAACCATGAATTACTCCAGCTTGGCTATTCGTTGTTGAACGAATGGTTTCATTAACAATGATCATCAGCACATAAGGGCTACAGATCAAAAAAAGGAAAATAAGTGTCTTTTTCATAAACCTATAATTCATATTGACTTTTCAAATTTGTTTTCCCATTTAATTATTCCAAGTGTACTTTTATACATACCTATAGAGATGTCGTTGAAGATAAATTTATCTTTTAAAATGAAAATCCCCTAAAACGTTCCCTTTTATAATCGAACGTATTAAAAAATTAGTTTTGGTTTTAACTATTCCAAATGACTTATGCTCTTTGAAGATTATCCATTCTTTATCATAATGAACTACCGATGGGGTTTTGTCTTTAGTATCGTTTATTTCGCCAAATACATATCTGTAAACTAAAGCCTCTACTTCACTTAAAGTTAAATCATCTATGAAACATAAGTTATCTCCCTTTATAAGGACAACATATTGAAATAGTAATTTTCTATTTTTAAGAAGTTCCTTTTTATCTAATTTTCTCAACTCAATAA
>Ga0307957_1001162_pt1 | contig 13641 bp, 10 predicted proteins | sample OrgLakmetagen490_FD_201830 | JGI IMG/M metagenome (GOLD analysis project Ga0307957, IMG submission 201830) | Saline water microbial communities from Organic Lake, Antarctica - #490 | ecosystem: Environmental > Aquatic > Non-marine Saline and Alkaline > Saline | place: Antarctica: Organic Lake... | reverse complement strand
AACCGTCCGAGAAAAACCCTCGGATGGAGAACACCCGCTGAAGCCCTGGCCGACGAAATCGCGGCCTTCAAATCAACCGTTGCACTTGATGTTTGAATCCAAGCCCTTCGTCGCCAAAGCCGCCAACGCCATAGCCAACGCCCGCGCCTACACCTGTGACCAAAATATAGCCCAGCGTGATCCCGAAGTAGACCGCCATGCGCAACAGGATGAAAGGCAAGCTGCGCACCATAAGCCTGAAAGCACCAGCAATGTTAAAATCCCACATATACATCTCCATTTTATTGACATGGATTCGATAGCACACTTCTGTGCCTGTGCGCGACGCTCATTTAGACGGGGCGCGAAAGTCAAGCCAAGTCATGGATTCTCGTGTTTAATCCGCCCCTTGAGCGGCCCATGCAGCGGCGCTCATTTTTCTTGAGCATGGCTGCCGAGTGGTGGACTTGAGCTATGCTGTGATCAGATGAAGACTGTACTGGGCCTTTCACGTCCGACTGTACAGGGATGCGGCTTGGCTTTGCAAAGACGGATTTCTGCGTATTCTGCTAAAAACCCCATCATGCGAAAATTGCGTTGGAAAATTGGAACACCGTTCTCGCCTTGGGTCGATTGGCAAAACCTGTTTGAAACGAAGTGCTTTCGCGGGAGAGAATTCTGGTTATCCTGGCCGTTCCGGCGCGGATGTGGGTTTTTCAACAGAATATGCGCATCACGGGCATTCGAGCTAGACGTGGGGAAGGGCAGTTCACGCCCTTCGTGTTTGTGAACAGGTAATTTCAACGCACGTCGCGCGCTGTGCTGCCCGCTACTCCATCCGAGAGGAGCCACTCGCCCAGCTTTGACCAACGTTTGCGCCCCGAGACATTCTTCACGGCGATCGCGACGGCCTTCTTCTGGCCGACAAGAACGACCAGTTTCTTGCCGCGTGTGACACCGGTATAGATCAGGTTGCGCTGCAGCATGGCGTAATGCTGGGTCATGACGGGGATGACCACGGCAGGGTATTCCGAGCCCTGGCTCTTGTGTATCGTGGCGGCATAGGCCGGCACGAGGGTATCGAGTTCGCCGAACACGAAGGCGACAGTGCGCCCGTCGAAATCCACCGCCACCTCGCCCTCGTCCAAATCTACATCCTCGATCATGCCGATATCGCCGTTATAGACGTCCTTGTCGTAGTCGTTCTCGATCTGCATGACCTTGTCGCCCGGGGCGAAGGTCCACCCAAACCGCTCGACGCGTTTCTCGCCTGCCGGGTTCAGCGCAGCCTGCAGCTCGATGTTGAGCGAGCGCGCGCCGACGCCGCCGCGGTTCATGGGGCTAAGGACCTGGATGTCCCTGATTGCATCGAAGCCGAAGCGGCGTGGGATACGCCTGGAGACCAGTTCGACGATCCGCGGCACGGCCTGTTCCGGATCGGCGGCCGGCACGAAGTAGAAATCCGTCTCGCCCTCCGGCGGCGTGAGGTCCGGCATGCGGCCCGCGTTGATCGCATGCGCTGTCGTGATGATCTTGCTCTGCGCGGCCTGTCGGAACACCTCGGTCAGCCGGACGACCGGGACGGCGCCCGAGCCGATGATGTCGGCCAGAACCTGACCCGGCCCGACCGAGGGCAGCTGATCTATATCCCCCACGATCAGCAGCGCCGCAGCGCTGGGCACGGCCTTCATCAGCGACTGCATCAAAAGCACATCGACCATCGAGCTTTCGTCAACGACCAGCAGATCGCAGTCGAGGGGATTGTCATCATTGCGCTTGAAGCCGAACGCCTTCGGGTCGAATTCCAGCAGCCGGTGGATGGTCTTGGCCTCCATATCCGTGGCCTCGAACATCCGTTTTGCCGCCCGGCCCGTGGGCGCGCAGAGCAGGAGTTTCACATGCTTGGCCGCAAGGATGCGCAGGATGGAATTGACGATCGTCGTCTTGCCCACACCGGGACCGCCGGTGATCACCATGATCTTCGACTTCAGCGCCAGGCGGATGGCCTCGGCCTGGCTGGCGGCGAGCGTCAGATCCGTCTTCTGCTCGATCCAGGGCAATGCCTTGTCGGCATCGATCTCGGGCCAGGGCAGAGGGCCGGAGCGCACCCGCTGGAGATGTTCGGCGATGCCCCGCTCGGCCAGATAGAGCCCGGTCAGGAAAATGCAGTCCGCATCGGCCACCCGGTCCGCCGTGACCGTCTCCTCGGCCAGCTCCTCCTGCAAGGCGCTCTCGATCAGCGCCGCAGGCACCTCGAGCAGCTTTTCTGCAAGCCCGATCAGATCTGCCCGCGGCAGACCGCAATGGCCATTGCCCATCGCCTCTGTCAGGGCGAAGGAGATCCCCGCGCGGACCCGGATCATGGCGGTTTTCTCGATCCCGAGCTTCTCGGCGATCAGGTCGGCGGTTCGGAACCCGATGCCACGGATGTCCTTTGCCAACCGGTAAGGGTTTTCGCTCATCACCTGAACGGCATCGGTGCCGTAGGTCTTGAAGATACGCACCGCGCGCGCCGTTCCGACACCGTGTTCGTGCAGGAATACCATGATTTCGCGGATGACCTTCTGATCGGCCCAGCCCGAAGTGATCTTGTCGGCGCGCTTCGGGCCGATACCCTCGACCTCTCGCAGGCGCTCGGGCGTGGCCTCGATGATGTCGAAGACCTCCTTGCCGAACATCTTCACCAGCCGCTTCGCATAGACCGGCCCGATGCCGCGGATCATGCCCGAACCGAGGTATTTCTCGATGCCGTCGACTGTCGAGGGCGCCGAGGTCTTCAGGAAGTGCGCCTTGAACTGCAGCCCGTGGTTGCGATCGTTGAGCCAAGTGCCCGAGGCCGTGATCCATTCCCCGGCCGAGATCATGGCCGCGTGGCCGATCGTGGTCACCAGATCCCGATGCCCCCGGGCCTTCACCCTCAGCACGCAGAAGCCGTTCTCCGCGTTGTGGAAGGTGACCCGCTCCACCAGACCGGCCAGAACCTCGGTCGTGCTGTCGGAGTGTGGTTTCATGGGCCGCGTTTTCCGCGCCGAGTACGCCCACCAAAGATCTGTGTGGAGAACTGGTGGCTTTCCGCAGCATCGATGCCACGCTGTCGGCAGTGTGTACCCCGGATCGCGCGCGTGTCACTGTCGGTCGCCCTGTCTGCGCGCGTGATCGTCTGCGCGGCCACCGGCAGCGGGACAATGAGCACGCAGAGGATCCTGGAAGGTCGCAGCAACAAGACATCCGTGTCGGGACAAGAGGAGTGGCGGCGCGCGCCATGCATCTTTTCTCATGCCGATGGAGTTTGGTCGAGTCGCGAAAGGAGACCTGATCTTTCCCCTTTCGACGCGGAAGGGGCAAGAATTGCCGGCCATGGCTGCTGACGACATTGGCAGCGTGAGCTATGCTGCCGTATGGCATTTGCATTCTACGATCTCGAGACCACCGGCACCTCGCCCGCCTTCGATCAGCCCCTGCAATTCGCGGCCATCCTGACGGATGATGCATTCAGGGAGATCGAGCGGGTCGATCTGCGCTGCCGGATTGCGCCGCATATCATCCCGTCGCCGTGGGCGCTGGCGGTGACTGGCGTTCGCCCGGAACAGCTGTTCGACCCGGCCCTGCCGACGCTGTTCGAGTTCACGCAGGATATCGGCGCCCTGATCGACCGCTGGTCGCCGGCTGTCTGGACCGGGTTCAACAGCATTCGTTTCGATGAGGAAATGCTGCGTCAGGCCTTCTACCAGAACCTGCAGCCCGACGTTTTTGCCACCCAGTTCAACGGGAATACGCGCTTTGATGTGCTGACGGCGCTTTATACCGTCTGGCACCGCCACCCGGACCTGTTTCACTGGCCCGTCGACGCGTCCGGTCGTGTGCGCTTCAAGCTCGACATGGTCGCGCCGCTGAATGGCTTTACCGCTCACAATGCGCATGATGCGCTCGGCGATGTCGCGGCGACCATCCATATTGCGCGGCTGATTGCCCAGCGCGCCCCGGCGCTGTGGGCCGAGCTGCAGAGCAATCGCGACAAGAGGCATGTGCAGACCCGCCTTGAGGCATTCCAGCCCTTGGCGCTGGTCGAACGCTTTGGCGGCGGTATGCCCCGTGCAACGATCGGCTGTTTTTGTGGCTATTCGGCCGGCAACCCCAATCAGGCGGCCTTCTTTGATCTGGATGCAGCAGATCCCGCCGATTATCTGGCCGCCGATGACGCAACAATCTTCGCCGCGGCGGACGCCACGCCGAAGATCATTCGCACACTCGCTGTGAACAAATCCCCTGCGCTGCTGTCGGTGCCAGAGCCCACCGTCGTGCAGGCTCAGCGCACGGAGGTCATAGCATCCGCACCCGACTTCCGCGCGCGCGTGGCACAGGCGCTGGCCGCGCGGTTCCCCGAGGAGCCTGCGGCACCGACACCCCCAGTGGAGAAGCAGATCTTCGGCGGGTTCTACAGCCATGCCGACAAGGCCCTGCTTGCCGAATTTCAGCGCGTGGACTGGCGGCGCCGTAGCGAGATCCTGGACACCCTCGAAGATGCCCGCCTACGCCAGCTTGGCCGCCGCCTGGTGGCGTTTCACGCGCCCGAGCTACTCTCGCCCGAGGAGCGGACGCAGTTTGAGGCATGGCTGTGCGAGCGCTGGTCCGCACCCGATACGCAAGAGACCGGATGGATGACCATAGACAAGGCCCAGCGCGCGCTGAACGAGGTTCAGGCATCGCGCGAGCTCGAAGGTGCGCGCGCGGCCGAATTGGCGGATTTCCTTGCCGGGTATGTCTCTCGGCTTTCCGCATCATCCATGGACTGAAGTAGCGTTTTCCCCCAGGTGAGCGGGTGAAATACTCATCATTCACAATCCGCGTTCACGCTTCCACACCTTGTTCTTGCCCATGGCTGAATGTCGAGCGGCAGCCACTTGCGCCGGTTCGGCTTCAACCTCCGGGCTTGATCGAGGCGCTCCTCGCGCGACTGCATGACAAGCTGCTGGTTCCATCCGACGTGGCTTCCGGTCTGCAACGGAGAACAACAAGCAGAACGAGCGGGTTGGACGTCCGTGTCAGGCGGCTCTCTCACGATGCGCTCGCCCAGCGTTGCCTCTGATCATGACCATCAGGCCGATAGCGCCGGCCAGCAGCGCCGCCGCAGGCTGCAGTGGAACAGGTGCCATGGTTAAATTGGCTGCACCGTAATCGACATCGTTAAAACCGCTGAGTTCGGCGATTGCGGCTATGTCCACATCGCTCGCCAGGCGACGATCACCGTTGGCGGCGCGTTGCATCAGGGAATAGGGATACGCAGACCCGTCCAGATGACCCTCGGTTTCGAATAGCGTCGCGATACTCGCCCCAGCATAAGGTCCCGAGGTGATTTCCAGCGGATTGGCGTCCGTGTCGATGTCATCCAGTCCAAGGAGGTGGCCCATCTCGTGAACGGCGATCGAGAACAGGTCGAATGCGCCTGCTGCGGGTCCGGTCCTGTCGGTAAAAACTCGCCCCGTATTCATCTCGCCGCCGCCGAGCTCCGCCGTCGTCTGAAAATAGGTGTCAAAATCCTCGGCCATTGTCGGGTTTGGATCGGCGTAGTAGGTGAACGCCGTCTCTGTATTGTTGAAGGTGATGATCCCCCGCTTGGCATCCGGAGGCCCGAAATCCCGGGTCTGGAAATCCAGCGCGGTGGCAAGCGTGGTATCGGATGAAAGCGACCGCCAGCCGTAGTCGATATCGAGGGCAGGACCGGAATCGAGAAAGACTCCTTCCCAGTAATTCGCCGCGGCGGACATGACCTGTGAGAGCGTGCCGCCTCCGGTCACTGATGCCGGGGCGGGCCCGGCATTATTTCCGGGAATCCCGAACAGATTTAGCGGCTCGCCTTCCGGTTTCTCCGTCAGACTGATTGAGATGGCCGCCGCATCGCTGGCCGCCACGATCACCGCGATCGCAAACCCGGCACGCGCCTTACGTTGGAACGCGGCTCCTCCGAAAGGTTGCATTTCTGACCTCCCATGTTTTGGACAATGCGTTAACCCTACCATTTTGGGCCAATTTTCGCAAACTTGGGGTCGATACCCGGCGCGCTCGGGTTTGGAACCACTTGACCGACGCGCGGACAGGGAGGATTCTTCTGAAAGGGCCGAAGTGGCCACGATGATGCTGGGAGACCCGAAATGTCAGGGCCGCGCATCAGGCGTCGCGCATTTCTGATTGCTCCGGTTGCATGGGCACTCGGCATGTCGGCGGGGCAGTCCGGCGACAGCCGGGCGTTGCTGAGCTTTTCCCTGCTCGGCCCGCAAGATGACCCATCCAGGCCAGGTTCGTTTCTTGAAATTCGCGCCTCGGGTGCGACAGCCGTCCGCCTGCCGGGAAGCCGCGCGCACGACGAGAGTCACTTCGATCGCGAAAGCCTGTCAGAATTGATGGACTTCGTTGTCGACAGACATCGTGCCTTTCGTATCACCAATCGCGGTATCGATGCGGCAATTATCAAATCTGGCAAGCCGGTGATTCATGTGGCCGACGCGCCGGAGACATGGCTCTGCCTCGGTATGGGGAGACGGCAGCATCAGGTCCGCGTCGAGGCGGTGGCGTTGCGCGCCGCCCACTATCCCGAGGTTGTCCCGTTGCAGGACTTGCATGCAATCCAGACGCGTCTGCTTGCCGAGGCGCGCGCCATCACCATGCGCTGAGCGGCGGGACCGCGGCGGCGCTGGACGCAGCACGCACACGTTTCTGATGGCGACAAGATTGCAGAAGATACTGGAACTGACACGACATTCCTATGCCCGCACCACGATTTCGAACGGCGGCTCCAGCTCATCGGCCCGTGCAGGCCCGCGCCTGGTCGCGCAGAACGGCATAATCCGCCAGCCAGTCCAAGATCAGAGCGTCTTCCGGCAGCGCGGCGATCTCGCCTGCCAATCGCGATTGCTCGGCCTGGCTGTACACCACCACCGGCGGACAGCCGCTGGGCGAGGTGTCAGAACCAACCCCCGCGCAACCGCTCAACAAGAGCGTCGCGATCGCGAGGCCGGTTTGCGGCCGCGTCCAGCATGTGGCGTTGAATGACATCGGTGCGCTCCAGATTGTCCAGCCGCTCGGCAGCGCGTCCCGCGCGCTCGCCTGACCGACGAAGGTTGAGAAGAAAGAGGGTGATTGTGAGCCCGGCGAGGGCAAAACCTGCCACCCGCCGCGCCCATGGCCGGGCGAGGATCCCGGCCAGCAGGGAGCCCCACATCACCGCCGCCCCTTCTTCCAGTCATCCACGCGCGCCCAGACGGCGATACCGATCCCGCCGAGCGCCAGCGCGATGAACACCCAGCGAAGCGTGTCGAGATAGGGCACCAGCGGCAGGACGGCGTCCTGCGCCTCGGCCAGAACCTCCTGCGCGACCTCGACGCCGGCCGCGCCCACGGTGGCCGCACCCGCCGCACCGGTGCCTTTGAGCGTCCGGCTCTGGGCCAGCGCCTCGCGCGCGGGCGGGGTTTCGGCGGCAAACGGCGTCGCGCGTTTCGGGAACGAGTCGCCCCAGGACCGCGCCGGTCCCAGATCGACATGCATGAAGCTCGAGCGGGGGTAATAGCCGAAGCCGCGGAAGCCGACCTCGCGGGCTGCCGCTTCGAAGGCTGCCGGGTCGTGGTTTGTCATGGCGATATCGAACGCCGTGCCGTCCATGTGCTTGGAGGCCCTGGCCCCGCCGACAGCCCTGTTGTGTTCCGGCGAGCGATAGGCGGAGCGGACGATCAGCGGCTTGCTCAGCCGGTCGCGCAGGGCCTGCAGGGTGTCGAGCGCTGCCGGATGCAGCTTGAGCTGGCCGGTGCCACGACAGGCGATTTCGGCGGGGCTGAAGTCGGGCCAGCGCCAGAGCGTATCGGGCACATCGCGGAAATGGCGGAAGCTGCGGATCGGGTCGGCCATGATGGGTCTCCTTGGGGTCTGAGGACATGGGGGCGTGGCCCGCCGCCCGCAGGAGCGACAGGGGCGCGTTGAGCGGTTTTTGTTGGGGGTTGTGAGACCGGCAAGTTGCGACGCGGTGCACGGAGCGCGCGGTCAGTCGTCGCTCTTGCGCTGGAAGGCGGCGAACATGAGGTTGCGCATGTCGTGGATGTCTCGCTCGATGCGTTCGAGCCGGTCGTGATCGATGCGGCGATCCTCGTCGCGGCGCTTCTCGATGCGCAGGCGCTCGGCCTCGAGTTCCTGCTCGAGCTTGTGCAGCAGCGCCTCGTTGGTGAACGCCTTGCGCGTCACGGCCGCGGCCAGCCCGGCAATGAGGCTGAACCACACGCCAATGGCCGCGGCGAGGCCGTGATCGCGCAAGGCGTTAAGGATCTGATCGGAAATGCTGTCGCCGTCGGGCATCCTGCCTCCCTGATGGCTGGCGTGGTGGTGGTGCATGGTCGTGGGGGGACATCGCTGCCCGCACGCATAGGCCCTGCGGCGCGCTACGGGTCGAGGCTTTCGATCCGGACATGATCGACGCGCTTCGTGCCGGAGGCCGTGTAGAGACCGATCCCTGCATAACCCTCGGCGAACTCGGTGTCCTCGGCCGACAGGAGCCATGCCGCCGGCTCGTCGAGCACGCCGCCGGCCCAGACTTTGCCGCGGATCAGATCGCCCTCGCATCTCAGGCGCGCATGGTACCAGGTGTTCGCCTGCCAGCTGAAGCCGGCCGTGTCGTCCAGCGTGACAGCGGCGCCCGTCGCGTCGTATTTGCGCAGTTCGACCACGCCCGAGACGAAGTCGATGAAGTAGCCGCGTTCCGGTGCTCCGAGCGCGTAGTCGCCAAGCCGCGCATGCAACCGGACCTGGTTGTTCGTGCCAGAGGTCGTAAGCACGCGCGCACGGATGTCGCAGTCCCGCAGGGGCCCGAGCGGCCAGTAGACGAAGGCCCGCCGCGCATTGCCGGCCGCGGCGAGCGACAGCCGGTCGGCCCCGATAAGGGCGGTGGTGGTCGCGCCCGCCTCACCCCAGAGCCCCTGCCAGCCCCAGGGCATGATCTGCGTGACGTCTGTTCCGGCTTGCGAGAGCGCCTGCTGCAGCGGCGCCCAGCGGGGCGTCCAGTCGGTCGCGGGATCCGTCGTGGCGGGATCCATGCGGTATTGATCCGCGCCCACCGGATCGCCGGGCGACGGGGCGGCCGCACCGCCCACGCCGACCGACAGGTGATCGCAGACAAGATGCGTGTTGGCATCGAACCCGAATAGCCCGATGCGCCCCGGGGCGGAGAGCGTGCTGTCGGTCGCCTCGATCTGCCAGTCTGGCGGTTCGTCCTGCACGCCATCGGCCCAGATCCGGCCCCGGGCGGTCGTGCCCTGCACGCGAAAGCGCATCCAGACCCACCGCGCGTCCGTATTGACGAACTCCGCCGCGCCGGAAGCCTGCAGGATGGTGAACGCGCCGGCGTCATAGAGAACCATCTCGAAGGACTCGTCGTCACGCGCGCGCTGAAGCACCCAGCCGGTCTCGGCGCCGGCGCTGCCGCTGCCGCGCGCAAGGAGGCCAATGCGATTGGCGGGCGGCGCATCCGTCGCGACCCGGGCGAGGATCTCGACATCCGCATGCGCGCCCGGCACGTCCCAGGACAGGAAGCTGCGGACGTTCGAGGTCGCCACCTGCGCGGTCAGGCCGACATCGTGCTCGAAGATCCGTGTCTGACCGTCGGCAAAGAAGGTCTCGATCGCCGCGGGCGGCGGTGGCGGGGTGCCGGTCCCGGCGGTTAAGAGCGATGTGAACAGAAGGGCCATCAGGAGGCCAGCTCGGCCGCGAGGGTGACCGAGACGCCTGCAATGGACGCCTCGGGCGGATCGTCTCTGGGATCCGCGACGAAGCGCAGGACATCGCCGGGGGCGATCGGCACCGCCGAATTGGCGATGGTGGCAAAGGCGAACGCGCCGGTGGTCGAAACCGTGATGCTCCCGATGCTCAGGCCGTTGCGGGTCACGTCGATGCTCCAGTCGGCGGCCGGAGGAGTGTCGACATCGCCGCGCGCGCCAGTGAAATCGGCCGGGAGGATGATGGCGCGCGGGATGACGACCTTGCCGATGACCGCGCCGGGCGGCGGCGCCTGAAACGCCACCATGCCAAAGTCGTACACGCCACCCCCGGCCGCGCCGACGCCCGCAATCCCGTCCGGCCCGGAATGGATCATCACCTCCGCGCCGGCGGGCAGGTCCACGGTCTCGCTGCCCGCGGTGTTCGTGAGGCTAGTGTCCGCATCGGTGGCGTTGCGCAGCGCCAGAAGGCGGGGGGTATCAGCCAACTCGACGACGAAAGCATCGCCGGGGCTCCCCTGGAGCACCAGCCGCACATGGCGGCGCAGATCGGCTGCTGAGACAGAGACCGTGCCACCCGCGCTGCAATCGACCGAGAGGCTTGCCGTCATCGCCAGATCCAGCGCATCGAAACCGGCGTTCGCGGTGACCTCCTTCTGGTCCTGCGACGCCTGGATATGCGCGATGGCGAGATTGGGCGTGCTCATTCATGTCTCCTGCACTGTAGCCGTGGCGGGAAAGCCGCGCCCGACCGCCGCGCTGATCTGATGGACGCGCAGGGTGAGCGTGGCCGGCACGGACCCGAAGTCCGCCTGCGCGTCGGCCGCGGCATAGAGCACCTGCGGCGTGGGGGCCTCCAGCACCCGCACGACATCCCCGGCACTGTCCAGAATATCCACCTCATAGGCCTCCGCCGCCTCGGCGAGGGGCACGGTCCCGGTGCCGTCGCGCCAGTCGCCGCCGATCCGGGTGCGCCGCCGCCAGGACAGGGTGATGCCGGCCGCCGTCCACGCGCCCGAGACATGCGCCGGGGCGTAGGGCTTGAGATCGGTGCCGCGCAGGGTTTGCGTGACCGTGTCCGCCTCGTCGAACGCCTCGCCCCGACCGACGCCGCGATAGCGCAGTTGCTGACCGACTAGCCCGAGCGGTTCCGTAAACAGCGCGCCTTCGTCTTCCAGCACCACAATCACCGCCCCGGCCGCATGCGCGAGCCGGGCCTCGGAACCGCGCCGCCCGCGCAGCAGTGTCGAGAGGCGGTAGAGGTCGTTGCCGAGCGGTGTGACATCGCGGAACTGGATCAGTTCGGCGCCGCCATCTGCGTCGACCACGAGGGCTGCGTTGCGGCCATTGAGCAGCTGCAGGTCCGAGACCGTCTCGAGCTGGCCGTCGGGATCGCGCAGGCGCAGCTCGAGCGTGTTGACCTCGTCCCATGTCCAGACCGACCGCGGCGGGCCAAGGGCTGCGCGCAGCACCCCGATCAGCGCGGGATCGCCTGCGCGCGCCGGAATGTCCCAGTCCGCCCCGTCGCGCGAACGAAAGAGCGACAGGCCGGTCCATGGCCCCGCGACACGCGGGGCGGCAAAGAGATACTGCCGCGAGGCGACGCCGCCTGTGTCGTGGCGATCGCGCAGCAGCGGCACCTGCGGGACGACCCACTTCGAGGGCACATCGCCCAGCACGCCCGAGGTTTGGACCCCGGAACCGGTCGCGCCGATAGCGTCCGACAGATAAGCCGACCCGATATGGCGCACGCCCTTGACGCGCAGCTCCCAGTCGGCGCCGGTCTCAATTTGCGTCAGCCGAACCGCGATCTCGGCTCCGCCCGGGGCGGCCACGCGCAGCAGGTCCGTCGGATCGAGGCGCAGAAACCCCGGCCGCAGCGCGAACTCGACCCCATCGCGCTCGATCCAGGCCGAGGCCATGAGCCGTTCGGCGATGCGCCTTGCCTCGGTGGCCTCGAGCGCCATGGGCAGCTCCACGTCGCGCTTGTCGCGCGAGCCCATGGTGGCGACCGGCTGGGAGACCCGCGTGGCGGACTGGGCGCCCTGATTGTAGTCGCCGCCCGTTTCCTGACCGGTCCCCTGGCCGGCCTCCTGGTAGGTGACGGTGATGCGCTCGGGCAGATCGGTTTCCTGCACGCGCTGGAGCTGCACGACGCGCCCCGTCTCACGGGCCGGTACGAGATCGTCCGCGGTCAGACGCGGCGCCTCGACAGCCTCCCGCGCGCGCGGGATGAAGCGGATCCGATCATCGGACTCGACCGCATCGAACGAGAAGGCCTGCGCCACCGGCTCTATCCCTGACCGCGCCGATCCCTGCCGCCCGATGGCATAGCCCCGGAATACCGGCGCATTGATCTCGGACACATCGATATCGTCCGGCCCCAGCCCGACGCGGGCGCAAATATCCGCGACGATCGCGCCCGGTGTCACCCCGTCGCCGGCGGTGCGGTTGAGAAACAGCCGGGTTGCGGCCGACCCGGTCTGCACATAGCCCGTGAGCGTGTCCGAGCGCGCATCATACCCCGCGGCCTCACCGCCGCCGAAGATGCTGCCCGCGGCGAAGCCTTCGGTGAACAGGATCTCCGCGCCGGTGCGCAGATCGACCTGGCTGACCTGCGGCTCGCGATGCCACGCCATGCGCCGGCCCTCGGTGCGGGATTTGGCTATCGCCATGTTCTCCTTGCGCGTGGTGGAAAACGCGAAGAGCGACAGCCGCGTCGCCCAGATCACCCCGTCATCGGGGCGCCATTTGACCGCATACCGCCCCTCCAGATCACTGAGCGCGTCCGGAAAGGCGAGCGCGCTGATCCAGACCAGCGCATCATCCACTGGATCATACACCGCGCCGGCCGGCTCGTAGGTGAATCCTGTCGCCTCGGAATGGATGTCGGCCGCAGACAGCTGCCAGTGCCCAGCATTCTCGACGACCGGCTGAGGCGCGCCCGGGCGTACGCGCAGCCGCTCGATGGGAATGGTGCTGGCCGTGCCGGTGTTCGACGTGCGCAGGATCCACGCCTCGCCGAGGCCGTCGCCCACGCGCCCCTGCACGATATTCTCGACATTCGTCGGCCCCGGTCCCATGCGCGGCAGGTTGGCGAGGAACTCCATGGTGTCGGCCCGCACGCAGCCATGGCCGCCGCCGAACCGGCCCGAAGCGATCAGGACATCGACAGGCCCGGTCAGGCTGAGCGCGCGCATCCAGCCCAGTGTCGTGAGTGATACGAAACCGCCGGAATTGTTGCTCAGGCTGTTGCTGCGGCGCCCGAAGCTGTCCACGACCGCCATCGCGTCGAGATCGATCTTCACGACCGGCTTGGTGTTGCTGATGCCGACTTGAGTATAGGCATACCCGTCGCCGCCGATGAAGCAGTGATCGAACCCGTAATTATTCCTGTAGAGGTTCAACGCCTCGGCCAGCGCGTCGGAAATCAGATCCTCGGGCCGGGCCTGCGCCAGCTCCTCCAGCGTGCGCAGATCGAACAGCCGAAGACCGTCCGGGGTCAGCATGAGCTGCCGCTGGCGCTGAAAGTCGGTGGCCCCGTAGCTCGTCAGCACGCTGTCGAGCGGACCACCCGGCAGGTTGGTGCTCTTGAGCGCGGGGAAGGCCTCCTGCGCGTTGAAGGTCACCTCGGCGGTGATGTTGGGGATGCGGTTGCCGAAGTTTTCCAGCGGCAGATCTTCGAACACAAGGTAGGCCAGCCCGCGAAAGGCCGGGGTCCGGCCATGGCCTTCGGTGGCCTCGATCAGCGGATCGGGCAGCTGGTCCTCGCTGCCCTCGTGAAACCGGAACTCCAGCCCGGGGATCGACACATCCGGATTGGTGCCGCGCGCGTCATGGATGAGCTTGCCATCGGCCCAGATCCGGATGAGGTCGCCGGCCGGGCCTTCGGCGAGGCCGAGCGCGAAGGAGG
>Ga0307957_1001141_pt1 | contig 13782 bp, 9 predicted proteins | sample OrgLakmetagen490_FD_201830 | JGI IMG/M metagenome (GOLD analysis project Ga0307957, IMG submission 201830) | Saline water microbial communities from Organic Lake, Antarctica - #490 | ecosystem: Environmental > Aquatic > Non-marine Saline and Alkaline > Saline | place: Antarctica: Organic Lake... | reverse complement strand
CATAGTACCGGGTCGCCCGCAGGGTTTCGTTTCGAACGCGTGCCGCCGGACAGTCTTCCTTCCACGCCCGCCCGTTCTTGCGGATCGGAATGATCGGGACGGCGTCGCACGCGATGATGGCGCTAAGGCAGCGGCGCGTGTCATAGGCCCCGTCAGCGGTCACGGTGGCTGCTTGGGGTGAACTCGACGGCACGAATGTCGGACGTCGCCGGGTCCATCACCAGATGCACCTTGCGCCACTGGCGTCGACCCTGTGGACCGTGCTTGCGGGCCTACCATTCGCCAACGCCGAGGAACTTGATCCCGGTGCTGTCCACCAGAGGATTGAGCGGACCGGCCACGCGGCGATACGGTATCTGCACCGCCAGGGTCTTCTGCCTGCGGCACAGGGTCGAAAAGTCAGGCACGGGCCAGTTCAATCCTGCAAGCCTAAGCAGGCTGGCCACCATCCCGGCGGTCTGTCGCAAGGGCAGCTTGAACAACACTTTGATCGATATCCAGAACTGGATGGCGGCGTTGGAGAAGACCGGCGGACGTCCCGGGCGCCCTTCATGCGGCGCGAGCCAGGCCATATCCTTGTCCAACCAGACCAGCAGCGAGCCGCGCTTGCCCAGTGCAGCGTTGTAGTCGGACCAGTTGGTCGTGCGGTAACGGGTGGGAGATGGCTTGCTCATGCAGCCCGTGTAACCGCATGGATACGCGATGTGAATCGTCAAAAGTCAGAGTTTTGCAACAACGCCCCAACCGATAGACACAGTTGCTAGTGCGGGAGTGATTCATCTATCTTTCGCAAGTATTCAAGCGTCGGAGATTTTGCGTTTAGCATCAGCTCCGCAGTAGTTCGAGCTTCCTTGGCCTTCCTAGTTTTCGTTTTCACAAGCCTCTTGAGATCCGTTTCGCGATTAGTCAGAACCGCCACTTCTGTTGTCGCTCCATAGATAGCATGCATGATTGATTGAACCATGCTGACTCCGCTGAAAAACGAAACAAACTGAACCGCACTATCTGCGAGAAATCGGCTGAGCCTGTGCACCTTATATGCGGCAATCTCGGACTGTATTCGTGACTTAATTCCAATTCCAATTTCTGATCTTAGCTCAAATGCCCTATCAATGTGTATAAATGCGGTATCTAGATCGCCTCTACTCTCTGCAGAAATTGCGATCACGCAATTTTGAACAACTTCTTCATATTTTTTTATCGTTGTGCCGTGCAGCCAAGATTCACGAATTTCCATTATAGATTCAAATGATAATTTTGATACGTAATCGTTGGACAAGTCATTCAGAAATGAAAAATCTTCTATTCCGTCGGTAACATCCAGAGCGGCTGAGATTAGAAGCGTCAAGCCGGAGTGGATTGTGTTTTCTTCATTTGCTCGCCTCGCTGAAATATAGTTAAAGGCATTCGAGTTTTCAAGAGAGAAAGTATTTCCTGAATTTGTAGAAAGGGCTCCGCACAAATTATATATGTATTTTAAGTACGAATTTAATATTGAAATATCAGATCCTCTACCTGAGCAAGCCTTTACAATATCAAAGTACTCAAATAGATTCTTGTTTTCTCCTGATAGGATTGCCTCGTTCATTTCAATATTTGTAAAAAGAGAGTTTGAAATTTCTGATTCACCACGCGCATTTCTTCGCATGATCGCATTAAATTTATCGAATGTATCCTTAATATTGTAGATTGCGACATTCGAGTTTGAGTTAAACTCTAGCATCGTATTTCTCGCGACATTACTCCAAGGGGTTTCCGGATACTTGGCCATGTAGCCTAGAAGGTCGTCGCAGTCAGTGCCGTGGGCGATCTTCACTACCCCATTCGACAATGAAGCAATATTTTCATGTATTAACTGAGATACAGCATCATGGCGCAATGCAGCTGCAGGAACCACAATCTCACCGTTCGACAGCAAGTGTGATTTCAAAATTGATGCTAGGTCGTCGTCGCTGCTCAGAGAGTATTCAGATAGAAACGCTGATTTGAACATATTTCCGTAACAATGCTTTGCATGGTGTTATGCCAAGCATGGACGCATTCGCATATATGTCAAGTCGAATGGTGACTGCCGAATAGTGCGTCCAATTCATTGGCAGGGCCATCGCAGTTGGCTCATACTTGAGGTAGCTTGTTGAGAATGCTGTAAAGAAAGGGGTCGTCCCAGCCTGTACGCTTGGAGCTTGATCGAGAGCGAGCCCTTGGACGTGTCCCTGCGAACGAGGTCGAGCGCGCGGCGGCGCAAGACGGCGATGTTGCGGCGTTATTATCCTTCCGGTTGCGCGCTGCGTCTTTGCGGAACGAGACGTCGAGCCGCCAGTGCAGGTTGTTTTCGACTGCTCAATGGCCGCGCGAGGTGGCCAGCAGCACATCCGGTGTTGGCGGCCAGGCGAGTGCGAAGAACCGGACCCGCGAGGTGATGACGCCGTCGACTTCGCGGGTGGATTCAATCCGACCGAAGCCTGTCAGACCTAGAAAATCAGGTCCCTTCTCGATCTGTGTGGGTTGCCGGCCTCACCGAGGCATGATTGGGTCCTACATTTTGTGCGTCCGTTAGGCGCGTAGACCTCAACCATCGCAGCTCCCAGAGGCGCGGCGCTGGACCCAAGGCCGATTGCTGCGCGCCGTGAAGGCCTATGTGCGCAACGACCACCTGCCCGAGGCGGCCCTGGGCCGCGCCCGTCGCCGTGACACCGACGACCGCCTGCCGGCCATTGTCGCTGCGATCAAGGGAGCAGACCAGCTCGGATGCAAGTGTTCGATGACCTCGAGGTTTGCACCCCAGCCTGAAAACGTCAGATCACCCGACCCAATCATGAGATGTGTGTCCACGTCATTCGACAGAACGCTGATTTTCGGGTGGAAGACACCTGGACGGTTGCAAACAACGGGCGAGATTTCGTAGTCCCGACCGACGCGGCGTGCGCCTTCTTCACTTAGCGCTGCCCGCACCCCTTCCAGGTCGGACAAGATAAGCGCGCCGCGCGCCCGCCCGCGAAGCAAAGCATCGAGGATAACTGCTTCGAAAAAGGACAGGCTGAGCGCGTAGGTTGTAAGAACAACCCTTGTCCATGGAGCCGATGAAACAAGATCAACCGGGTTCAAAGCAATCTATCCAATCGTAGCCATTTGACGCGCTTCTTCAAAGTATTGCATATCTATCGGCCTTCGACGTTCACCGCGTTTCGCTTTGATAGCCGATCAGGGTTGCAGTTGGCAAAGGTCGCAGCACAAGTTGGTTCCAGGAGACGTGAAGGCCCGGTTCATTGATTCGACTGCAACAACACCCATTGCTGAGGCTGCTGATCAACCCATTCGGCAAGACCGCCCGGGCCATGCAGCTTGATGGCGATAGCCTGCAGATTACCCGGCACGGCAAGAATGTATCACTGTCGCTGCAGGCGCTGACTGCCCCTCCGTCCCTTCGGAAGGGACTTTTTGGAACAACACTGAGCATTACATCGGGCACGGACGACACAATCATCCTTCGGGGCGCGGGCCATTTCGCTGCAAGGGAGTTCTCCAAGGGGCTGAAGAATGCATGGGTCAGGTTCAACCTCTCGGCGCTTGAAAAGGAAGCGGGGCGCTTGGATAGGATCCTTGCAGCAGTGAGGGGGCTGGCAGAGCCGACCAGCTATCCGGCTGCTTGCAAGGTTACACCGCTGCTGAATGACGCCCGTGCTCTTGACGCCTCGCTGCTGTCGAAGTTGCAGTCGGAGGCCATCGGTCCCGAGGCAACAGCGCGCATGGCGGTGGTCCGAAAGTTCGCAGGCGACCCGCGGACCGTGCGGGCAAATGGTATCGCCACCTTCGTGAGCGCCGAACTGGACCGCTGGAAGGACTTCTTCGACAGGATCGAAAGTAAGCCTCTGACGCCGGAACAGCGCCTTTCCGTCGTCATCGATGAGGATGCGACGCTGGTATTGGCCGGTGCGGGATCAGGAAAGACCAGCGTCATCACCGCAAAGGCCGCCTATCTGGTCAAGGCAGGCATCCGTCAGCCGGAAGAAATCCTGCTTCTCGCCTTCGCGAAGAATGCGGCGGAAGAGATGTCGGAACGGGTCGAGGCCCGATCCGGCGTGCCCATCGTCGCGCGGACCTTCCACGCGATTGCCTATGACATCATTGGGATCGTGGAAGGGTCCAAGCCAGCTCTGGCCGACCACGCCACCGACGACATGGCTTTCACCAACCTGATCAAGCAAATCCTGAAGGATCTAGTCCACCGGCTGTCGGACGTTTCGAAGGCGATCATCCAGTTTTTCGCGCATTTCCTTGTCGAGCCGAAGACCGAATGGGACTTCAAGACCAAGCATGACTTCTACACCCACATGGAATCACAGGACCTGCGGACGCTGCAGGGCGAGAAGGTCAAGAGCTACGAAGAGCTGCAGATTGCCAACTGGCTCTACGAGAACGGCGTGGAATACGAGTATGAGCCGGTTTACGAACACAAGATCCCGGAAATCGGCAGGCGCGATTACCAGCCGGATTTCCGCCTGACCGAAAGCGGCATCTACATCGAACACTTCGGTGTGCGGCGCCAAAAAATGGCCGACGGCAACGAGCGGCTGATCACGGCGCCCTTCGTTGACCGCGACGAGTATCTGGCTGGCATGGAATGGAAGCGGCAGGTCCACGCCGAACATGGAACCACCCTGATCGAGACCTACAGCTATGAGCGGCAGGAGGGGCGCCTACTGACCGGTCTTGCCGAAAAGCTGGTGCCGCATGTCACCCTGAAACCCCGCCCGGTCGACATGATCTATGACCGGATCGTCGAGCTGAAACAGGTCGACGACTTCTCGAAGTTGCTCGGAACCTTCCTGCGCAAGTTCAAGAGCGGCGGCTACAGCCTGCAGGATTGCGAGACCAAGTCCGACCGGATGAAGCTGGGCAAACGCGCACGAGCGTTTCTCGACGTTTTCGCACCTGTCTTCGAGGAATACCAGAAGCGCCTGGAGGACCGGATCGACTTCGAGGACATGATCCTGCGCGCCGCGCGCTATGCGGAGACCGGCCGCTATGTCAGCCCGTTCCGCCATATCCTGGTTGACGAGTTCCAAGACATCTCGCAAAGCCGGGCTCGACTGGTGAAGGCGCTGAAGGCACAGCATCCGGATGTGCGGGTCTTTGCCGTCGGAGATGACTGGCAATCGATCTTCCGCTTCGCCGGGTCCGACATCCATCTGATGCGCCATTTCGGGCGGGAGTTTGGCGGCTGCTTCGATGGCGAGGCTTGCGTGCACCGGTCTGTCGATCTCGGCCGCACGTTCCGTTCGGTGGACCAGATTGCCTTTGCTGCCCGCACCTTTGTCCTGCGGAACCCGGCCCAGATTCAGAAGCAGATCGTCCCGGCTGGGACCGCGACCGAACCCGCCATCAGGCTCATGACGGTGTCCAAGGGCGAGGATGAGGCGAAACTATCCGAGGTCCTTACCGCCATGTCGGCCGCTGCGTCACCGGAGGTTAAGCCTGCGACGGTGCTGCTTCTCGGCCGTTACCGCTTCGTCGAGCCAGACCTGCGGGATCTGAGGCGACGCTTCCCGCGGCTGAAGATCGCCTTCAAGACCATTCACGCCTCCAAGGGACTGGAAGCCGACCACGTCATCCTGCTGAACGCCGACAGCGGACGCACAGGATTCCCGTCAGAGATCGTCGACGATCCTCTGCTGTCTCTGGTGTCGCCGGAGGAGGAGGCGTTCCAGAATGCCGAGGAACGGCGCGTGATGTATGTCGCGATGACCCGGGCCCGACACACACTGACTATCCTCGCCTCGAACGCCCGGCCATCATCCTTTGTCACTGAGCTGAAGAAGGATCCCGCCTATGGCACCCTCGCTCCACCTGGCGTGGAGCTGAAGGAACATGGCTGCGGCGAATGCGGTGGGCGGTTGTTGGGCGTCACCGGGAAGGATGGCCGCATCTGGTATCGCTGCGAGCATGTCCAGCATTGCGGCAACCTGCTGCCCGCCTGCCAATCCTGCAGAACCGCTTTGCCCCGCGGCACGGATGGAACGGCCGAGGTTCGATGTTGCTGCTGTGCCACCTATCCCAGGTGCCCCGAATGCGAAGATGGCTGGCTGGTCGAACGCAGCGGCAGCTTTGGAAAGTTCCTTGGCTGCGTCCGTTATCCGACCTGCGTCGGGAAAGCGAAAATATCGAGCGGTGATCGGTCCGCAGTCGCGAAGCCGCGACGCCGAAACAGGGCCTGAAATGAGGTGCACATTTGTGCCCGTCGCCAGGCAGGGCAGGCCCAGGCGCGCCTGCCATCATCTACCGGCAGGTAGCCTTGGCGACCTCTGTCCCCAGAAGTCGTCCACCTCGCACGCGACCGAGTTTCCGAAGTGCACAATTGTGCCCTTTTACGGGTGAGACAGCTGGCAGTGATCTGTGGCAGGTTATGCGCCTGTCAGGTGCCGCATCGCTCCTGACGATTTGATATCGTGAATATCTGAAATGTGCCGGGCGGTTGCTGCGGTTGAGGCATCTCGTGATTCCTGTCGTGATCACCCGGCCCATTTTTCGGCGGATGGGAAAGGCTTGGTCAGCCTGCACAGGCCCGCGCCTGCTCCCGCAACACCGCATAATCCGCCAGCCAGTCCAAGATCACCGCGCCCTCCGACAGCGCTCCTACCTCCTCTGCCACGCGCGCTTGTTCCGCTTCGCTGTACGCCACCACCGGTGGACAGACATCGGGCGGGACGTCAGAACCCACCCCCGCGCAACCGCTCAAGAAGAGCGTCGCGATCGCGAGGGCGGTTTGCGGCCGCGTCCAGCATCTGGCGGTGAATGGCATTGTTACGCTCCAGATTGTCCAGCCGCTCGGCAGCGCGTCCCGCGCGCTCGCCGGACCGGCGGAGGTTGAGAAGAAAAAGGGCGATGGTGAGCGCGGCCAGGGCGACAGATGCCGCCCGCCGCGCCCATGGCCGGGCGAGGATCCCGGCCAGCAGTTTGCCCCACATCAGCGCCGCCCCTTGCGCCAGTCATCGACCCGCGCCCAGACGGCGACGGCGATCCCGCCGAGCGCCAGCGCGATGAACACCCAGCGAAGTGTATCGAGATACGACACCAGCGGCAGGACGGCGCCCTGCGCTTCCGCCATCACCTCCTGCGCGACCTCGACGCCGGCAGCCCCCACGGTGGCGGCACCCGCAGCACCCGTGCCCTTCAGCGTCCGGCTTTGCGCCAGCACCTCGCGGGCGGGCGGGGTTTCGGCCGCGAACGGCGTCGCGCGCTTCGGAAACGGATCACCCCAGGACCGCGCCGGCCCCAGATCGACATGCATGAAGTTGGAACGTGGGTAATACCCGAAACCGAGGAACCCGACCGCGCGGGCGGCTGCTTCGAAGGCCGTGGGGTCGTGGTTCGTCATGGCGATATCGAAGGCCGTGCCGTCCATGTGCTTCGACCGTTTCGTCCCGCCCACGGCGCGGTTGTGCTCGGGGCTGCGATAGGCGGAGCGCACGATCAGCGGCTTGCGCAGCCGGTCGCGCAGCGCCTGCAGGGTGTCGAGCGCTTCGGGATGCAGCTTGATCTGCCCGGTGCCACGGCAGGCGATCTCGGCGGGGCTGAAGTTGGGCCAACGCCATGCGCGCTCGGGCACCTCGCGGAAATGACGATAGGTCTGGACGGTATCGGACATGGTGGTCTCCTCTGGACAAGAAAAACCCGCAGCAACCGCTGCGGGCCGGATGGGGGTTGGGGGTCTCGGCGTGCGCGTGATCAGCCGGGCGGGCCGCGCTGGAAGGCCTCGAAGAGCAGGTTGCGCACGACGCGGATGTCGGTCTCGATGCGATCGAGACGATCGGCATCGACCTTGCGGTCCTCGGCGCGCTGGGCGTCGCGCCTCTGGCGCTCATGGCTGACTTCCCTGTCGAACCGTTGCAGGAGCGCTTCATTGGTGAAGGCGCGGCGGGCGATGGCGGCGAAGAGCGCCAGGAACCCGCCAATGAACGCTGTGATGGCGGCCGTGAGGCCATGGTCGCGGAAAGCCGTGCCAACCGCGCTGAACAGGCTCGAGAAAGACGTGTCGCTCATGTCGGCGCTCCCAATGTGAGGGTGTGGCAGGCGAGGTGCAGGGCACCGCCGGTGAAACTGCCGCCCTCGGCGGTGACGAGAACCGGCGTCGCCGTCGAGACCACCCTCGGGCCGATCACGCCGACGGCGTCGGTGCCAGCGTCAGCGCTGTGCCCGGCGCCGAACAGGGTCGGCTCCCCCGCGATGCCGAGCGCGAAGCCCGTGGCACCCGTCAGGGGCGTGGTCACCCGCGCGGTCACGCCGAGGATCAGCGCATTGGCGGGCAGAACAAGCGCGGTGGTTACCGTACCGCTCGCAAGCCCGGTCACGGTGGCCTCCTGAACCCCGAGGTTTGTGCTGCTGCCCATGGCCCCGGCCGCCAGCGCGACATTGGCTCCGCGGGTGACGAGCCCCATGGCCGCGTCGAGCGGGGTCCAGCCAGCACCGGCGCGTACCAGCAGCACGCCCTCGTCGATCACCCAGAGCCGCCAGCCCTGCTGGGCGGGCAGACGCAGCCAGGCCCCGTCCGCCCGGATCGCGATATCGCCCGCCCAACCGTCCCAGAGGCCGGAGGCGCCACCTGCCACGAGATGCGCCTGACCCTCTGCGGGGTTCGCGGGCGGTACGGTGCGCGTTCGGTCCCCGACGGTGAGGTTGATCAGCCCGTCGAGCCGGCGCAGCGCCTCGTTATGGGTGACATGCTTTTGCGCTTGTGCGGCCAGAATACAGGGCAACAACAGACGGGTGGTCGTGTCCGACATGGGAACATTCCTTCAGAACCGGAGGGTGACGGTGTGGGCAGCGCCCGGTCCGTAGAGCGCGGAGAGCTGGGCGATGCGGACGGTCAGCGTTTCACCGGGTCCCAACAGCCCGCCCCAATCCGCGATCTGATCGGCGGCGCTGTAGATGGCCCGCGGCGCGCTGACCTGAAGGCTGCGTCTGACGGCTGGGCCGTCCAGGATCTCCAGAAGATAAGCCTCGCTCTCTTCGCCAAGGGGCACTTCGGCCGTGGCCCAACTGTCGGCGGCCAGCGCGCGGGAGCGTCGCACCCAGCCGATCTCCAGATCGCCTGGCACGCGCCCGGTCAGCCAGGGCTGCGTGACGTGGCCAACCGCGAATGGCCTCAGCCCCGTTCCCTGCGGGGTGAAGCTTTGCGCGGTATAGGTCTCGTCGGTGACCGGCCGGCTGGCCGGGCCGATGCGCCAGTTCCACGGGATCCCGAGATCCGCCTCGGCGATGGGCAGCGGGGTCAGACTTTCATCCAGCACCACCACCCGCGCACCCGCTTGTGTCGGATTGCCCATGGCGGCTTCGGTGCCGCGCTGGCCACGCAGGAGGCGCGTCAGCCGATACCGACCCGGTGCGACCAGCTCGGCCGAGCCGGCCTGCAGCACTTCCCAGCTCCCCTGCGCGCTCTCGACAGCCAGCGCATTCGCACCGCCGAAAAGCGCCAGATCGGTCACGCTTTCCAGCGTACCGGCCCGCAGATCAACGGTGAGCGCGTTGCCCGGATCAAGGCGGGAGGTGGGGCCTGCGGGAAGGTCGTCGACAAGGGTTCCGATCCGGGCGCCCGCGTTGAGCGACGTGAGCAGCGTGAACCCATCCTCCGCGGGGCTGCGAAACACGGCCATCTCGCCGGGCCAGGGCGCGGCATGGGCCGCGGCCAGAGGCTGATGCGCACCGAGCTCCTCGCGCAGCTGCGGCAGATCGAGGATCAGGGCCACGGGGGCTCCGAAGACGACCGTGGTGGCCGGGGCGGCGCTGCGCGGCACGCCGGAGGGCAGATCATAGACGGTGCGGTCCTGGCGGACCGCCTCGATGGCGCGGGCCTCGGCATCGCCTATGGAGACCAGCCGCAGATCGGTCCGGCGGTCGTCCTCGACGAGGGTGACGACATCGGCCGGGTCGAGCGCCAGGCGCGACGGCGGTAGCCGGAACATGGCGCTTTCGCGGCCCGTCCAGGCTTCCATCAACGCGCGGCGACAGCGGCGCTCGGCTTCTTCGGGCGGTACGGCGACGGGGAAGCGTTCCGAGGCGATGCGGCTGGCCGACACGGTGATGCGGCGGGCTTCCACGAGGGCGGCCTCGTAATCCTCATCGGCGCGGGCCACCTGCCATTTGAGCGCCTGGGGCAGTTCGGTCTCCTGGCCGCGGGTCTTTTCCAGCGCTTCGGAAGCGGCGGAGGTCGGCACAAGCGCGTCGGGATCGAGGACGGCACCGGCACCCCGGCCACGCATGACAAACCGGATCAGGCCTTCGGTCTCGACGGCATCGACCCCGAAATGCCGCGCAAGGATACCGATGGAGGCGCGCGGGGCTTCCAGCGCGCTGATGACATAGCCTTCGACCGCGCCCCAGAGGTCCGAGACGTCGATGCGCTCTGCGGGCAGCCCGGCGCGCAGGCAGAGATGCCGCACGAGAGCCGCGATTGACACCGCCCCGAGACGGCCCGTCAGCCAGGGCCCGAGCCGCCATCTGTCGCTGTCGGGCCAGACCCCGGTGCGCTCGGGAAAGAACGGATAGGGCCGCGCATCCCAGCCCCAGGCGGCGCAGTTCGCCACGTCGACCATCGGGCCGCCATAGATCTCAGAGCTCAGGTTGTTCACGGCGTCTTCCCACCACAGGTACGTCGCCTCCAGATACGCGCGCTGGATCGCGTCGTCGCGCCAGCCGCGCGAGCCATGCGGTCGCATAATGCCAGACGGGCTCAAGTGACCGGCTACGCCGGGCTGATTGGTCCCGCGATCGATGGCGGGGCAGCCGAAGCTTGTGAAACGGATCGGCTTTGACCGGGGGGCCCATGCGGTCGGCGAGCCGCTTTCCACCCCGCCTGGTCGGTTATAGTGCGCATTCGACCACCAGCCGCGCAGGTCCTTGGGCCGGAAGACCCAGGGCTTGTCGTAAGCGCCATCAGTGATTGCGGTGCGGGCCTGCGCGCTTCGATCGGCGGCGCTGGCATAGATCCAGTCGAAACCCTCGCCGCCCGCGATGTTGGCCTGCAGATAGCTCCGGTCGTGGATCGCGGGCCAACCCTCGTTCGGGGGCTCGCTCGAACCGATGGCGCTCGCCCCCTCACCATCCGAATGCTCGAACCCGTCACGCCAGTCCGACAGCGGCATGAAGTTGTCGATGCCGACAAAATCGATCTCCGCGTCGGCCCAGAGCGGGTCAAGGTGGAAGACCACATCCCCGCTGCCATCGCCGGGCTGATGCCCGAAGTATTCCGACCAGTCTGCCGCATAGCTGATCTTTGTATCCGCGCCGAGAATTGCGCGCACGTCGGCGGCCAGATCGCGTAGTGCCTGGACGGCGGGATAGGTGCTGGCATCCGACCGGATCGCTGTCATCCCCGGCATTCCACTCCCGATCAGGAAGGTATCGACCCCGCCGGCGACCGCGCAGAGATGGGCGTAGTGCAGCACCATGCGGCGCAGGCCCCAATCGTCGGCCGCGCCGGTCCAGCTGACGGTGTCATCTGACACAGCGAAGTCGGACGGACCGGCCCCGGCAAAGAAGGCGGCGACCTGCGAGGCCGCGCCGTCGGTCTTGTCCGCGGTCCCGGCATAGCCCGCCGCCGGAGAACAGGTGATCTGCCCGCACCACGGATATACCGGCTGACCCGCGTTCCCCGCATTGTCGGAATACGGGTTCGGCAGGGTATTCCCGGGTGACACATCCATCAGCAGGACGGGTGAGAGCGTGACCCGCAGCCCGCGCGCCCTGGCCTCCCGGATTGCCTGCACCACCGCGAAATCCGCCGGCGTGCCGCCATAGACGGGCTGACCGTCCGCGTTCTGGCTCACGAGATTGGCGCTCGCGCGGCCGACGCCGTTGACTGACCACGTTTGCGGGCTGGTCACTTTGGCCGCCACCTCAACCCCCGGCTTGATCTGACACTCCCCGGCGCGCAGATCATCCCCTAACCAGGCCACGGGAAGGGTCACGCTTTCCAGGTTCGGCGCGCTGGCCTGAAGCTGATCGAGCGCCACCACCATGTCTGCGGTGTCTGTGAGCGTGGTCAGGTTCTCCGCCGTCTGCGCGCCACCGCTGCCCTTGCGGATGCCGGTCGTGGCATAGGCAAACTCGCCGGTGCCCGGCAGCATGGCGATGGCGCGGGTCAGCCCTTCGGCTGTGTCGGCATCGGCGAGTGGCCGGAAAACCTCGAAGCTGAGCTGAGGCAGACGATTGCCGTAATCGGCAAGAGCCAGCTCCTCGAAAATGACATAGGCGGTGCCGCGATAGGCGGGTGTGTGCGCCGCGCCCGTCTTCGCCGCGATGAAGGGATCGGCGGTCTGCGCCTCGTCACCCGGATACCAGCGCCAGGTGATGCCGGCGGTATCCAGCAGCTTGCCATCGGCCCAGATGCGCCCGATCCCCGTAATCGGCCCCTCGCACAACGCGACGGCAAAACTGGCGAAGTAGAGATACTCGGTCGTCTTGACCTTGCCGCCACCCCCGCCCTTGCCGCCGCCTTGCCTGGTGGTGCGGGTCTCCTCGCGGAAATCCGTCGCCCAGATCACGTTGCCACCCATCCGCATGCGGCCATGGACGCGCGGGATCACGGCCCCTTCGGTCGAGGATGTGATGCGCAGGGAATCGAGACGAGGGCCCTCGATGCGCTGGCTGGGGGCCAGCGAGGACACGATCCAGCTGTCGACGGCGGAGCCGATCGTGGAGCCGACAAAGCCGCCGATGGTGGCGGCACTGACGCCAAGGAGGGTGCCGCCGATCGAGCCGCCAATGGCGGTGCCGACGGCCCCGAGAACAAGCGTGGCCATGGTCAGGTCTCAGCGTTGCGGAAACAGGAAGGCGAAGGCGATGCGCCGCCGCCAGGACAGCGTGAGCGGTTCCTCGATCACGCCGAGCCGCTCATAGGCGTGCAGGAAGGTGCCGGGACCGGTGAGGATCCCGACATGTTTGGCGATGGCGCGGGGCCGCATGCGAAACAGCACCAGCGCGCCAGGCCCGGCTTTGACGACGTCCAGCTCGATCATCATGGCGCGCGCACCCTCGGCCAGCACTTCGCATGGCCCGGTCTCGCCCCAATCCCTGGAATAGGGCGGGATCGGGAACGGCTCAGGCCCCACCACCTCGCGCCAGACGCCGCGGGCAAGCCCGAGGCAATCGCAGCCGACGCCCCGGAGGCTGGCCTGGTCGTGATAGGGCGTGCCGAGCCAGGACCGCGCGACGGCGGTGACATGGTCGGGATCGGCAGGTTCGCGGTGATGGCCCGCACTCAAGCTGCTCACAGCACCCCTCCCTCATGCCCACCGTCGCGGGTCGCATAGCGCAGGATCGTGTCCTGGCCCGGGATATGCGGAAAGCCGCGGAAATTGACGCTGTTGGCGAACTTCGCCGCGCAGGTCTCGATCCGCTTGTCGCAGCCTGCGCTGGCGCTGAAGGTATCACCCGTCCCGATCGGCCAGACGGGCGCCTCGAGCAGGGTCAGGACGGCAATGCCGTCCTCCGTTTCATGCGAAAGAACTTCCGTGCGACGTCCCGCATTCGCACCGCCGGTCCAGTCCAGTGTGCCGAAGGCGAACCAGCCGGGATCGAACCCGCCAAGCGCCGTCGCCCGGAACACCCTGTCGCGCAGGGGCTCCAGAACCGCACCGCTGCCCGTGAAGGCCGGGTCCTCGAGATCGACCCGGCAACGCGCATCACCGAGATCGGCATCGCAGCTGCCCTGGAACATCCGCCCGACAGTCTGACCGAGGATGTGGGCGAGCGACCGGACCTCCGCCACGAACGCCGTGCGCCCGC
>Ga0307957_1001091_pt1 | contig 14262 bp, 15 predicted proteins | sample OrgLakmetagen490_FD_201830 | JGI IMG/M metagenome (GOLD analysis project Ga0307957, IMG submission 201830) | Saline water microbial communities from Organic Lake, Antarctica - #490 | ecosystem: Environmental > Aquatic > Non-marine Saline and Alkaline > Saline | place: Antarctica: Organic Lake... | reverse complement strand
TGGCGTCGGACCCGGCATCCGATGAAAGTGGTGTCCGTGAGGGCATGACCATCGGTTCGTTCTCCTGCGCCCTCAAGTGTAAACTTCAGCCGGTCGAATGTCTCACTATTATTGGCACGGAGGGTGCCTTGGAATTGGGCTGCTGAATAAATCAACACCAGTCAGACCGGACGCTTACGCTACACCGCCGAAAGCGGAAAACGGACTCACCGGACCGCAACACCGCGGTTTCTTCACAGGCTCAAGTCACGAGAGCTTGCCGTGCAGGCGGAGTGCCAGTTAAGAGGAGAGATCCGTCATTTCGCGCTTGCCCGTATGGATCATGTCCGCCCCGATTCCGGCCCGGCGGTCGCGGGGTATCACCTGGGTCGCGCCTGGTTCGAAGCGGAGAAGAAGAGCCTCGACATTCACGAAGCGGTTGCCGGTTATGTCAAGGGAGAGAGCCGGCTGACGCGGCGCCTCGGGGCCTTTTCAACGCGGGAGTCTCTGGCTTTGGCGTCCGCCGTGCAGCCGCTTCTGGCCTTGATGCGAGCACTCTGTGAGGATGGCCAGGGGACGAACATACCCACCCCGTTCGCCTCGCTCCGTGTCGAGGCGGGTGTGCCGGTCGAAAACGCCATCTTGACCCCTTGCCCGACGCGACGCGGATTGCTTGACGAGGCGTCGGCGCATGCCCGGTTGAGATGGCAGATGAGAGTGCATGGCTGTCTGGAAGCGGCCGAAAATCTGCGTGCGGCTTTCGGGCTTTCGGAGATCGGGTTCTGGGTCGTGGGAGGGGCGGACGTGCGCTGGATGCTGCTCGACGCTTCAAGGGCTACGCGGGTTCACTCCGGTCGCGAGGCGGAAAGCGGAGCCCGGTCAGGTCGTAAATCCGCTTTTGCAGAAAGAGTCGCCGCCGGGTAAGGTGAGGCGCATCGCGAAGATGCGAAATCATTCCGGTCGCGGCACATTTAACCAGAAGTGAATCGATGTGGCGAAAGGCGCGCTGTCCCATAGGGGTCTCCGCCAGGCCGACGACAATCCGACAGCCGCCCTTACCATCCCCTGCCAGGGATATTTCGACAGGACCGATCTGCCCCTCGATGGTTTCCGAGCGACCCTGAGCGCGGGTTGTGGCATCTCGGCACTCCGGGCGTCCGTCCGGAAGGCGCGACAGCAGGACCTCGAAGCCGAGGAGGCGATGCTGCGAAAGGCCGAGACCGGTTGTGAGACTGTGTCGATCGATCGTTTCATTCCGAATGATCGGGGTGGAGGTCGTATAGTCCGGATATAGATTGCTTCGCGCCGCCCGACCCGACCCGACCAGCGCCTCGGGTATGCGGTAGTGGCTTCGGATTTCTATGCCGTCGGGCGATAGCCAGATACGCAGATCGTGGCCGGTGTCGTGCAGGATCTGCATCATGCCGTCAGGTGGCGCTGTGAAGGCCCCTTCCCCTGTGATGGGATCCCGGATCCAGAATGGCACGCGTCCCGGGCTATGGAGATCGGAGTAGAGCGGGAAACGCATGCAGGGATCTTTCCGAGAAGGGCTTCTCGGGGATCTCGGTGCATGCAGAGCGTCACGGAAATCGGAGCATGTTTTCGACCCACCTGGAACGGACATACTTCCCGTGAAGCAGATCCTTTCATGACTGGACTTTTCCGATGACAAAATCGATGACGCGCCGCGCCTGTCTTGCCGGGCTTTTCTTCACGCCGGTGGCGGCTTGTGCGCCGCGCACCCCGGTGCCCGAGCCACGGGAGGGCCCGCTGTATCTCGGGACGGCTGCCGAGGATGTCATCATCGACATGGAAGAACATGGGCCTGAAGAGGCGCTTGGCCTGCCTGCTCCGCGGGACGTCGACGTGAACCCGGCTTTGAAGCCGGGCCAGATCATCGTCGATCAGGAAAACTTCGTCATCCGTCACGTCCATGCGCCGGGCCGTGCGCGTGAATACCCGGTCGCTCTCGGAAAAGACGGGTTGGCGTTTTCCGGGGAAGCAGTGATCCGGCGCAAGGCGAAGTGGCCGTCCTGGCGTCCGACCAATGACATGATCGCGCGCAATCCCGAGAAGTATTCCCAATATGCCGACGGTGTTCCGGGCGGCCCGAACAATCCGCTTGGCGCCCGGGCGCTGTACCTCTACCGGGACGGGCGTGATACCTATTACCGGATTCACGGGACGGACGCGCCCGGCAGCATCGGACAATCCGTCTCGAACGGATGTATCCGGATGCTCAATGCGCATGTCGTCGAGCTTTACGAGCGCGTGAAGCTCGGCACGGTAGTGCGCACCAGGGCCTGAGGACCTGTCCGCGACCTGTCGCGCAACCCTTCCGTTGCATCTGACTCTCCTGCTGGAGGTCTGCTCTGGCTTGGCGGGCATATTGCTTTCAGGCAATATTTTCAGCCTGCAGGCTCGGAATCGACTCAGGTATTGCTTTGAGGCAATAAATCTGGATCCACTCCGATGAGTGGTGAGAAGATCAAAAAACGGGGATACCTGGCTGGCAACCTGTCACGCATCGCGTGCGGAGGCGCGACGTCAAAGGCCGCTTGTCGGCCCGTTAATGTCCCGTCGAGGGCTCAGTCGACTTCGCTGGAAATGCCGGTCTTTGCCCGGAACGTGGCGTCGGTGATCGTCTGATCGCCAAGACGGAAGCGGTCAATGGGAACGCCGGGGGTTTCTGCCTCAATCGCAAGTTGATCGTCAATCGTGACGCGGCCGGTAGGTGTTACAATGACCATGGCGCCGTCGGGCCCCTCGACCACCGTGAGTTGGTCGAGCGTGAAGGAGGAGATGTCGAGCGTTTTCCGGTCGCTATCCTCGCCGGTGTTGAAGATCGTGACCTCGCCCCTGCGAAAAACGATTGCGTCGTTCCCTGTCCCGGGATCGATCTGCTTGATGCCCTCGAGGATCTCGATGACATCGGCGAAGCGCGATCCGGTCACGCGGGCGTCATCGCTCACGCTTTGATCCCGAATGGCGCGTCGCAGAATGGCGCTGCCTTCGAGAGTGGCGTCGGTAAAAGCAAGGCGCGCAAATCGGGTTTGGGGAGAGGTCGGAGGGTAGAGCGCCTGGTCGACAAGCGTGATCCGGCCGCGGCCTGGAAGGTTTACGATGATGTCCGCCCGATCCGGGGAAATCTCCAGCGTGACCCGATCCGCGTTCGTGCCCTCGAGCGTGAGAATATCCTGCCCAAGACCTGCGTCATAGATATCGTTTCCCGAGCTGTAGAATATGACATCGTCTCCGGGTCCGGCTGTCACACGATCATCCCCGCCTCCCGGGGATATCTGGTCATTTCCGTCGGTACCCAGCACCTGATCGATTCCGGGGGTTGTCTGGTCGGTGATGGCGGCTGTGGTGATCTTTTCGCCCCGCATGACCGTGTCCGAGAAGAAGACGCGGCTTAGGGGTTGGTTTGAAAAATGGCCGGCGACGGTGATGGTTCCGGCAGGTGTTTCGATATCGAGATCGGAGGCCGGACGGTTGGCGGCATCGAAGGACGACCTGTCTGGGCTCGTGGCGGGCGTCATGAGGGCTGTGGTGAACATGACCTCATCGCGACGGTATTGTCCGAGATCGATAGCGCCTGCCCCACCGCGGAAGTGGTAGATGTCGTTGCCACTCTCGTAGACGATTTCGGTATCGGTGCTGCCGGCTTCCGCCTGGACGATGTCACGCCCGCTCCCCGGAAAGATGATGTTTTGCCCCGAGTTGACGGTGATCGAGTCGTTTCCCGCGTCGAGACGAAAGCAGTTATAGGGCTTGGCCTGTGCTGCGCGGACATAGTCGTTGGCCCGGGTGCGCGTGAGGCAGTTCTGAATGATCTCGGCCTGGAGCTTCTCCATCTCGGTGGGGTCGTTGGCATAGATTCCCCCATCCTTTCCGCCAAGGCCGTTCGCCAGGATGAAGCCCAGCGTCGCCAGAAGCGAGAGCAGCGTGGTGATCTCGGCAATATTGATACCTGTGATCGAGTGGCGCAGGTGGCGGATGGGTCGGAGCAAGGGACGGTCTCTCTGGGTAATTTTCGAGTGATCGGCGGGCTATTCATTGGAAATGGGGCTGATCCAAGAATTCTGAAAGCGAAGTTTTCAGGATCGAGCGATCGAGTCCTAAGTCTTTTGTCAAAGGCGAAAAGTCTGTGGAATTGGATCGAATGGCTGAAAAGGACATGCCGCGCAAGGCGGTCGTCGATAGCGTAGCTTCGGAAAACGATCTTTCGAAGGTTGAGGCCGAGAGGCTCGTGCGCTCCGTTTTGTCCGCGGTTGCCGAGGGGCTGGCCGAGCGGGGCAGATTTCATATTGCAGAGATTGGGTCCGTTTCGGTCGCGGAGCGCCCGCCGCGGCGCTATTTCAATCCCAGAACGCGCAAGCAGGCGGTGTCGGATGGCGACGTCTCCTTGAAGATCAATATTTCGAAAGGGATGCGGAAGCGCCTGAGTCGAAAATAGAGGTACCCCTGCGATCAAGGGTCGGGTGATCGTAGGTGGGAGGCCCGGAGCTGCCTGGCGGGGGTGGCTCCGGGTCGATTTTCTTTGGAGGACAGATTCCTTCACAGCGAACGAGGCACCGTCCGTCCACTCTCTGCCGAGCGTCCTCGTCTCATTCATCTCCATGTCAAAGAGAGCGGTTCGGGCGTTTCCGGAGATCGCCGAGTGACCCGATCTGCTGGAAACCCCTTCAGGAGATACCAGATGACACCCGATCGCTCGCGCCCGCCGTCTTTTCAAATCCGTGCCGCTGCCGCATCGCTCGTCCTGTCTGTCGGCGTCGCACTTGCGGCCATACCCTCGACCGTCCAGGCGGAGGGACTCGGCGCTTACACGGGAAGCGTTGGCAGTTTCACCAATGACGCGTTTAGCGACGGCGGGGATCGCTGGCAAACCGGGAGTTATCAGCGGTCCTTTTTCTTCGAGAGGAGCGGTGGCGATGACGCGCTCATGTTCGAATTGCGCGGTCGGGGGCAAATCGTTTCGCCCTGGACGGGTGCGTTCCAGCCGGGTGGAGATCGCCCGTATTCCTCGGTGCTTGGTATTGGCCTTTTTGCGCATCGTGATTTCGGATCGTTCGAGGCGCGCTTTGGCGGCGAAGTCCTTGTGCAGGGAGACCAGACAGGGCTTCCGGAGTTTCAGGCTGCGGTGCACGATGCGCTTGGCTTCGATCAGGCTTACGACCCGACCCTTAACGACCCGCATCTTTCCGACCGAGTGACCGGACGCGGGTCATTCGAGCTATCACGCAGTTTTACCCTCGGGGAAAAAGCGATGCTACGCCCCTATGGAGCGCTCGCGGTGGGGGCCGATGAGGTCGCGACGCTGGGTGTGGATCTTGTTCTTGGAAACATGGCGTTGCCACGCAGGTGGGTGCGTGATGCGGTGACCGGGCAGGTTTTGTCTCCCGATGCATCCTCTGGCTTCAGCCTGCTTGCGGGGATCGACGGCTCCTATGTCAGGTCTTCGACCCACCTGTCCGATGAGAGCGATGTCCGACCCGAGAATATCCAGACCCGGATCCGGCTCGGAGTACAGGGCGCCATCGGACCTGCGTCAGTGTTTTTTGGGCAGGCATGGCTGAGTGAGGAGTTTGTCGGGCAGGCAGAACCGCAACGCGTCGGGACACTGTCCATCTCCCTCGCCTTCTGACGAGATCGGAGAAGGTATGCCCTGCCCTGCTTTCTTTTCACAACGGAGTGATGGTTCCGCGGAAGAGCGCGAGGATGCGCGGCATGATGCGCAGCAGGTCGTGGTGAGAGTAGGACAGCTTGTCGTCCGAGGCGAGCGTCCCAATCTCGATGGTTATTTCCACGGCGCGGCGGGCGGCACCGGTGCACAGAATATCAAGAACTTCCGGGTAGAAGCGGCGGATGTGCTGGTAAGATGCGATCGCGGCGTCGGGCGTTGCCCTGCCCGGGAGGATCAGGTAGGTCACGCTGCCTGATCCGTGATTGGTTTCCTGGAGATTCACGGCTTTGTCGAGACCGTCCGGAGCATCGGTGCTTTCGCCGCGATAAATCCGGCGCAGCTCTACGGCGAGCCTGGACAGCGCGTCTTTGGCCGGATGATTCTGGTTCAGGGCAATAAGCAATGTCGCGTTCCTCCTGCACATGACATTGGCCAGGCCCGGAAATTCCGAAACCCTCAGAGCGATTTTCCGGCGGAAAATGTCACGCTTAGCCCTGCATTAGCACATTTCTCACGAGGTCTCATCGAGAACATCGATAATCCTGGCAATCCGCTCGTCGTCGAGCATGGCGCCGCGCAATGTGAGGATCCGCATGCCGGTTTTATCCATTCGCAGCCTTGCCTGCCCGTTTGAAAGGGACCGAGTTTTGAAGGGCAAGCGGGGAGTGTTGCGGGCGCGCTCAGCGCGCTTGCGCTGGGCTTCCTGCGTTGGCGCGTCTTCATCGCGGATGCGCTTGAGCGCGGCATCGATCTCGTCGCGGGTCACGCCGTTGAGATCGAGCTCTGCCTTGAGGCGACCGAAGTGAGTAACGACGGCAAGACCGCGCGACACCTGAGCGACACTTGTGCCGATGAAGTCGGCGATCTGCGCCTGGGTGATCCCCGGCGTCTCGCGGGCGATCAGACCGATCGAGTACAGCTTTTCGACAGTGCTCAGATTCTTGCGGGTGGCATTTTCGAAAAACCTCTCCTGCAGATCGTCGAGCCGTTGCGCGTCGGGTGCGACGAAAGAAAGAAAGGCGACCGGGTCGATGCCGAGTTCCCGGCAGGCGGCGAGCCTCCGGCGTCCGGATTGTAGCACGAAGAGCTGGTCGCCGGTATTGCGCGGGTGATCGGGATCCGGACGCCAGCCGGGGTCCCGGGGCCGCACCCTGAGAGGTGTGCGAAGGCCGCGATCGCGAATATTGGCGATCAATGCATCGAGGCTTTCCGTCTCCGCGCCCTGCCTGGGGGCGAGGCGGTCGCTGCCGATTTCGTCCTCGATCCGATCCACGGGAATGCGAAGAGGGATGACGCCTTCGAGGATGCCCTGGTAGTGGGCCTCCTGGGCGCGTTCCAACTCACCCTTGGTCTCCGCAAGACGATCTTCCATCTGGGTTATGGCCATGCGAGACCAGTTCCCGCCGGGATTGAGCATCTTGGGGTCGACATCGGGCTTGGTGTCAGCCTGGGCCATCCCGGCCGCGAAGGCCGATCTGCGCTTGTTTCCGGTCATGCCTGTTCCTCTTCGGGATCTGTCCAGGGCGGCACGGTGCCCGGCGGGAAGTTCTTCTCGATGAAGGCGTTCGCAAAGCCCCGGGCTGGAAGTCCCGGAATCGCCCGCGTCAGGATCGCTTCACTGACGGCGTTGGCGTTGTCGATGAAGTCTGATGTCGAGCGCCGCCGGCCCGGCGGCGGCGTGTACTCGTAGATCGACTGGTAATCCCGCGAGGCGTTGGCCACGGCCTCCGAGCGCGCGTAAAAGACCGGGCAGATCACGTCGGGGTCGTGTTGCCAAAGCTCGCCTACCTGCCTGATATCGGCGTCCGAGGCCGTGGAGACGATAGTCGGCAGAATGTAGCTGGGGCGATTTGGGAAGGTGATGGGATCCGGCTCGGTGCGGATGAAGCGCAGGTAGTCATCCAGGGAGGACAGGTAGATTCGTGCTGTCGAAAGGTCGAAGCCGCGCATGGTGTTGGGGATGATCAGGGTGGAGGCGGCGACCACTGTGTTGAGCTGGCTCAACGTCAGGCTGGGCGCGCTGTCGATCACGATCAGGTCCAGAGTTTCAGACATCGCCTCACGGAAGTTATCGGGTTTGAAACTTCCGTCGCGGTCGATAAGGTCTTGAGTTTGCGTGATTCCGGGAAAAGCTGCCTGCCAGCGCTCAAGAGCATCGTGAAGGAGCCTGTAGACCCGTCTGTAGGCCGGGTTCTGACCCTGCGACATGAAGTACATTGCGATCTCGGCCTCCTGGATCGGAGCCCCGCCCGGCATCAGGCGAATGCCCGGCCAGGGCGTTTTGAGCCAGAATTTATCGAGGGTCTCAGCCGCGTGTTCGAGCGGTTTTTCTCCCGATGCGCCCACGCCCATGAAGCGGGTGAAGGTGCCCACGTCGAGGCCCGCGATCGCGGTCTCGTCGCCGGCGAAGTAGAGCGAGATCGTCGACTGCGGATCGGCGTCGATGATTCCAACCCTCATCCCATAGAATAAACTCGCGTGCTGCGCCAGGTGGGCCGCGGTCAAACTCTTCGAGGTGCCGCCTTTTTGACTTCCTGTCGTGATGATTGGAATCGGGTCGCCGGGTCGGCGCCAGTGCAGCGTGTCGCGCCGCCCCTTGCTGCGCGTGCCGTGTGCGCGGTTCTGCATCAGGCCGCGCAGCAGGAAGATGTCGTCGAGCGAGAGCGTCAGCGCGCCGGAGCGGGTCTTTTCTGCAACAGGCGCCTGCGGATGGCTGAGCCAGTCATGAATGACTTTCCGGCTGAAGCCGAGGAACATGGCTGTTTCGCTGACCGAGAAGCGACGCATCACGCGCCGTGCGCGCGTTTGTGAGAACCGCATCGTGCTGGCGGCCGTGGCGACGCTGGTTTCGGCGCGGGCCACGAAATCGGGAAGGTTCGCGGGTCGTGTCACTGCTTCCTGCTCATCTTTTGATCTTGTTTTATACTGTTATCGCCGAAAATCGCGACTGTGGCAAGGTCAAGTGACACGATCTCACAATTTCTGTGGGTGAAAAGTAACATCCACCCCGGCCCCCTGCCCCTCCAAGGCTCGCGCGCGACCGATTTCTATCGTTTTCCGCCGGAAAATGTCACGTCCGAGGATTGTCGTCGGCGGCCAGAAAAGGTTTGCTCAAAGGCGGCTCCGCAGACCATTGAACATCTAAATCCGAAGTCGGAACCCCCGGACTTCAGTCCGGGGAGGAGACTTCCTTTTCGGAGATGCAGTGGATCTGATGCGGTGGATCCGGTTGGGTTTTGTCTGATTTTCTACGTAGGATTTTACAACGTCGAGCGGCGCGCCGCCGCAGGACGCGACGAAGTATCTGGGCGACCAGAAGGCCTTACCCCAGAGTTTTTTGAGCACCTCGGGAAGGCGTCGCTTCCGTACGGAATGGGATGCGGCCCCTTGGAGGCGCTGTGCGATCTTCGAGAGGCTAAGTCTCGGCGGGTAGTGAATCATGACGTGCAAATGATCGCCGTCAGATTCGATTGCAGCGATATCGATTTCCATTGCAGAGGCCGTCTCCTGCATGGATTTTCGGAGGGTATCGAAGACCCGGCGGGTGAGAACGCGCCGCCTGTATTTTGTGCTGAAGACAAGGTGGGCGTGTAGAAGGGATACGGAGTGTCTTTTTCGTTTGTGTTGTTTGCGCATGGGGTTCGGTTGCTGGGAGTTTGGCCAATATCACTCCCAGGCGAGAAGAAGCCAGAGTGGCCATGACGTTGAGAGCGACAAAAGTCCGGATCTATCCCGACGCCGACCAGGTGCCGCTCCTGGAGCGGCAGTTCGGTGCGGTGCGGTTCGTCTACAACAAGGCGCTTCACGCGAAGATTCACTTCTACAGGACGAAGGGTGTGAGCCTTCACCCGGTCTATGATCTGAAGAAGCTGCTCGCGCCGGCCAGGAAGAGTCGACGGTATGCGTTGCTCAAGGACTTCGACTCCATGGCCTTGCAGCAGGCCTGCATCAATTTGAACAGGGCCTTCCAGAACTTCTTCGAGGGGCGTTCGAAGTTCCCGAAATTCAAGCGTAAGCACGGTCACCAGAGCTCGTATCACTGCACTGGAAGAATGGACTTTGGTGAGGACTGGGTCACGGTTCCGAAGGTGCCGGGACAGATCAAGGCGAAGATACACCGCGCGATCGCGGGCAAGGTGAAATCGATCACGCTATCTCGGTCGCCAACCGGCAAATACCACGCCTCCATTCTCGCCGAGGATGGCGAGGTCGCGAAGCCCGCACCGGATATCGTCCGGGACGATGAGGTCCGAGGGCTCGATATGGGGCTGACGGATCTCCTGGTCGATGACCAGGGCAGGAAGATCGCCAACCCGAAGCACCTGAAGCGCGCTCAAAATGCGCTTCGCAAGACGCAGAGATCGCTGAGCCGAAAGAAGAAGGGGTCGAAGAACAGAAACAAGGCACGGGTCAAAGTCGCCCGGGCTCACGAGCGCGTGGCGAATGCACGCGCGGACTTCCAGCACAAGCTTTCGCGCGAATTGGTGAACGAAAACCAAGTCATCATCGCCGAGACGCTGAAAGTCCGGAATATGCTCAAGAACAGCCGATTGGCGAAAGCCATCTCGGATGCGGCATGGTCGAGCTTCCTTGCGAAGGTCGAATACAAAGCCAGGGCGGCAGGTGTGATCTTTGCCAGGATCGACCAGTGGGAGGCCACGACGAAGACATGTGCGCCGTGCGGGCACAAGGTCGCCAAGATGTCTCTCGATGTCCGAAGCTGGTCATGCCCCGCATGCGGAGAGGCCCATGACCGCGACGTAAACACCGCGGTCAACGTGCGCGCCATCGGAATAGAAAATCTAAGGGCGAGCGGTCTGCGCGTCCAAGCCTGTGGAGGCCTGCGTAAGACGCACCATCGTGCGCAGCGGCCTACTGAAGCAGGAAACAAGGTAGCGTGAGCTACCCGAAGCCCCGGACTTCAGTCCGGAGAGCAGTCACGGGATGCTCAACGTCATTTCCGCCGGAAAATGTCACGACGACCGTCGTCAGAAGCGGACGCCGAGAGAATAACGCCCTTGCGGCACTCGGGCGGCGTCCGTGGATACCATGTGCAGGACTGTGTCTGAGAGAGGCTTCACCCGGGTTCGGGTGAAAGGTGGAAACTGCAGATCCAGACTCTGTGCCTGAGGGTGGACAGCAAGGCGATATCTGCCTTTTCCGCCGTGGATGCGCCCGCGCTCGTGGACTTCGCGAGCGCCTTGATCTGCGCCGGCGAGGAAAGCCTTTTCCAGTGAGGCTTCCAGCCCTTCTCGAGAGCTTCAAAAAGTGCGTTCACGTCCGCCCGGGTATGGCTCTCCAATGACACGGTTGCAGCGCAGGCTTCTATTTCTTCCTGGCGTGTATCCAGGCCTCTCCGGGACGCGAACGCGGTCAGCCATGAGGAGGCGAGCTTGTGTCGAGCTTCCCTTGACAGAAGATCAAGCCGGTCCGTCAGCGTCTTCTCGGCGATCCGGACCCTGTCGGCGAGCATCGGGGTCAGCGGGCGCTGGCTGTTGGTGATGGGATCCCTGTCGCTTGGACGAAATTGCTTCCAGGCTTTCTCGTCATCCTCGGACCACACGACCGGCGGCGCCAGCCGGCGCGGAGTCTTGTTTTGATGAATCTTGGTTTTAAGACCCGAAGGGTCTGTGCGTTCGGCTGGCTGATCGCTGCGTTCAGAATTCGATGATGATGAAGCGGTGCGCGCGGACGAAGACTCGTCCATGTGGGTGGCCGCGGTCGGCGTGCGTGGAGTGGAGCTTTCGATGTCCGGTGCCGAGCCGGAGGGGCAGGGCGCACTGGCGGAGCCTGTGCGAGGGGCAGGTTGGACCCCGGAGGTGTCCTTGGAAAACGGCGCTTCGGGGCCTCGGCGCGGTCGCGTCCGGGGTTTGCTGAGGGAGGCCCAATAGGCGACCAGGTCTTTCCAGCCGACGATCTTCAGCCGTCGCCGGTAGTTGTATCCATTGGCCATGGTCTGCTTGATGGAAGAAACGAGGTCGAGTGCCACGAGTTCGTTGACATAGGCGGTGATGCTGGCCTTGGATCGACCGACGAGCTCAGCGATGTCTTCATAGCAGTACCAGCTTTCGCCATCATCGTTGGCCGCCCCGCAAAGATGCATGAGCACGACCTTGGCGCCGGGGGAAATGGGGAGGTGAAGGTAGCTGCGCGGAAAGCGTACAAAGCCGCCTTCCGCGCAGACGCGCGCGGAGTGATGGGACATAAATCCTCCATCGGTCGAGAAGACCGTTGCGCCCCGTGTCCGTCTGCGTTAAGAAAAGGGTGTGAGACTGCGGACTGGTGGCGATGTTTCGCTGCAATGGGTTCCAGAGGCGACTCTGTCAGTTGGCGCTGGCAGGGTCGTCTTCTTCTGAGGATCAGATTATCATGACGCCTCCTTTTCCGGAGTGATCCGGTCGAGATCCGTGTTTACGGGCAGAATGCGGTTCAGGGCGGGCAGGCTGGTCGGCCCCGGGCGAATGCGCACGAAGATCGACTCCAGTCGAACCCGCTTGCTGAAATCGATCTCTTCAAAACCGTCTTCGGTCTGTCTCTCGAGAGACAGGCGAAGATGTCCGGCCATCTCGGGTTTTTCCGACACCGCCGAAAAGGCGCTGCGTAGTGTTCGGGTTTTGAAGATCTTGAGCTCGGAGGACAAAGGGATACGGTCCCGCAGTTCAGCCAGGCTGATCCGCGCCGCGCCGCGTTCACTCATCAGCTTGGCGAGGCAGATCTCGTAAACACGCCAGATGGAAGAGCGTGTCGAAGTGATGGTCTGAAAGCGTTCACGGGTGATGTCGAATCCGAGCGTGCGCGTCATCCACAGGAACGCATCCTCCGAGATCGAAATCTTGAGCCCGAGCATGCGCCGCCCACCGGGCGTTTCCTTGTCGTCATGCTCGTAGGCATCGATCCAGCGGAAGCGCCGTCTCCGCGAGATACCGTCGCCCAGCGGCATCTCGGTCTCGATCACGGTGGCCATCAGGCGGTTGAGACTGTCGAGTACGCGCGTGTAGTCACTCCCGCCGAAGACAGTTTCTCCGCGCAGTGCTTCGACCATCGTGCGCGTGTCGAGCGCAATATGGCGTGAGGGCTCCTTGCCCGAGCGGATGTGGTAGGCGACGGCACCGGCCAACAGGTTCAGGATCTTGCGGTCGGCCGGAGTAGCCAACACGCCATCATCCTGTTCGCAATGCATGGAAATCCTGTAGCCGCCAACCTCCGTTTCGAAGGTCTGAAGGGTCCGGTCATCTGGAAAGAATGGCATCAGCATCGAGACCAGGTCCGAGCGCATTCCCATCGGGGAGTCTACGCCAGGCCGTGCTTGTGCCGAAATGGGTTCCAGTGGTGCCTGCATCTACTTCGCTCTGCTCTGGGCGAATTCGATCGCCTCTTGGTGTCGTGTTTGAGCAAGCAGACGGCATCCGTCAATAAAAAGGAAACGCTTTTTGCGAAAAGCCGTGGCTCTGGTGTGATGAGGGGGTCGCGTGCAGGGCATCTGTTAACAATCAAGAGTGTTCTATAAACTACTGATTCAATGATAAAAATCAGCGTAAAAGGCACCTTTGGCGCAGTTTGATTTTAACTAAATGTAGGGTCGAAAAATCTTTGTAGCGCCATATGGGCGCCCTGCAACCTCGCAGGGTCGAATCGTTACGGTACGTGGGCGTGCTGTAACCTTTGAAGAGAATCGACTCGTATCGCGAAGCGGGCCTGCTGCAACCTGATGATTTCGACGCGAATAAATAGCCGCGGCGCGAAGGTGGGCGCCAGGCCAAGGTTGCAGCACGCCCATGTGGTGCACCGTCCGGCGCGGCGGACAAGGAGGCGCATCTGGCGGCCGTAAGTCGGTGCATTAATTTCCGGATTGCAGGGTGTGATCCTTATTTCCTTCCCAGACCCATGGATGAAGGAGATCTCGGGATGAACGATGCGCTCGTGGCGGGTGCCGATGAAATGGTGGAAGCCGGGATCCGAGAGACGGGGATCCCCCTGACCGTGGAGCTCAAGCATTACCTGGCGATCACCGTCGCGCGTTATATGCGTGAGGAGATCGAGGTCGACCGACTGACGATCCGTGTGGCCCGGGCTATGGATGAAAGGGCCTCCCGGGATGTCCTGCGCTCTCTGGCTGATCAATGCCTGGTGGCATGCAGCGTTTTTGAGCGCCGGCTGCGTCGCGGTGGCGGCTCGCTGCATCACTATGTCGGACTGGGGCAGGTTGCCTATGACGCTGCGTCTATGACGCCGCAGGCCTGGGGGTTTTCCGGGATGCGCGATGTTCTTGCGACGGCTTCGGGTATGCGCGCCTCCAACAGGATGCAGGATCTGATCGATGCCGCCCGGTCGGGGAGCGAGATCGCGCGCGACGCGCTTGCACAAGGCAATGTTGTCGCGCTCAAGGGTGGAACCCTGTTCCGCTGAAATCTGCTCGTGCGGGACTTTTGAGATCAGGGTATAAAAATGAGGAACGGGCGGGGATGTCTCCCCAGCCGTTCACTTTAGAGTGGGCGTTATGGTGTCATGACGCCCATATCTCGAGCAGAGTACGGTTGCTCCGTCAAAGTATTGAGTGACGCTCCAAAAAGCCGGAAGCGATTCCGATATGTGGC
>Ga0307957_1001078_pt1 | contig 14400 bp, 13 predicted proteins | sample OrgLakmetagen490_FD_201830 | JGI IMG/M metagenome (GOLD analysis project Ga0307957, IMG submission 201830) | Saline water microbial communities from Organic Lake, Antarctica - #490 | ecosystem: Environmental > Aquatic > Non-marine Saline and Alkaline > Saline | place: Antarctica: Organic Lake... | reverse complement strand
AAACCAACGTAAGGCGCTGTAATATTGTGACTTTATTTCGCGCTTTCGCCGAGGTGGATTCCAAGTGGATTCCCCGGTGAAGAAGCCAGTCGCTAGCGAAATGCCGCGCTGCGCCCCCCCGTATAGGTTTCGGGCCGGGGAGGAACCATGCCAAGGGGTGATGAAAGAGGTCAGACAGCTGCCAGCCAGAAGTAGTTTCAAGCGGTTAGCTCATCACTGTCTTTCGATGCGATGGCATGTGATCAATGATTGTCTGCTGGGTCTCTGCTTCCCAAAAATAGTAGATGCGCAAGCAACGCTTGGGATCGCGAGAGTTTCCGTTAGTTTTTATGTGCCAATCGACGTTGTAGCGTCTGCCTTTCCAATCCGTCGGATAAGTGTCACCCCCACAAGATGCATTGATGATCCCGTTCTCGACAGTGACATCCCGAAGCGAGCCTCCACCGTTGACGCGTGTTTCGTGGTGTTCCGTCGCAAGCCAAGCGATAGAGCGGGCCACCAATTCAACATTCTCGTACTCAGGCGATTTCAGCATGCGGCGCGCAGACGGCGTCAAAAGTACCCTGTCAGGATAGGTTTGATCCAGCCAATCGACGAAATCGCCCCATTCTAAAGGCAACGGAGGCTCTGTTGTTGGTGTTTCACCACCCTTAGCCAACGCATCCTGCAACTGTCGGACCTTGAACAACAGCGAACGGTTTTCTTGCTCGGCGGCAAGGGCGCGGGCCTCGGCGGCCTCGCTTAATTCAACATAGCCGTCAATCTCAGTGTTCTTTTCAGTAACCTCCTTGTCCAAACTGTCGATCAGTGACTGCGCCGCTTCCAGCAACTCTGCGTCAGGCGCAGCACGGTCGCTTTGGACTTTGGCCTTTAGACGGCGGCTGGTTGTTCGGACGCTGGAAAAATCCAAAACCTCTTTGCCAAGGCGTGTGGTGGAAATGCTGGTTTCAGCAGCAAGGTTCCGTAGCGAAGCAGCACAGGCATCTGCGCCCATTGCATCACGCAGATTTTCACCCAGGAACAAGCGATGACTATAAGGGTCATCTGTTGCGGAAAATCCTGGCATGTAGGCACGCACACCCGCACTGAAAACAGCGCGGTATTTCCCAAATCGTTTCGTCAGGACCCAAGTCTGTTCTTCAGGTATGCGCACGACACGCGCCATCCCTGCGACAGCTTTTGCCACCGACACATCATCAATCAGTGGTGTGCTGCCTTGGCCCTGCGGTACAACGAGAACGAAAACAGGTAGGCGGCGTTCTGGGTCTTCCAGGTGATCACAAAGGTCTTCGGCATCATTCTCGGTTCTGATCAGCCGGGGAATTTTCATGATCTCGCGCGACCCACGGATCAGGCCAGGTGTCTCGATCATCTGCAAAATTGTGCCGGGCACGTGAGGTTCAACCGAAAAATCGGCTTCTGTGGTGCTGACAACCAAACGCAAGCTCAAATGAGGGCGTTGCCCGACCGCGCCGCCGATGACCACCTCGGTGGACCAGATACGCCCCGCGACATTTTTGTCAGGGTCTTCGGCGCGCAATGCCCATAGGTCCATTGCGTCAGTGGAAATCCGCACGGCCGCGCTGTTGCGCCCGCCAGCCATCAAGTCAAAATCGCGGTGATCCCACGCCTCTTTGGGCAGGGCCGCGCCTGCGCGTTTGCTTGCCCATTTCAGAACAGCTTCACGGGCTGCGTTGGAAGACGCAGCAAAATCTTCGCCGTCCAACTGGGCAGAAACGCGCAGGATTTCGATGTTCCGCGCCGAGCGGGGCATCGTTCTGGCGAGGGGCGATAGGGCATCGGCGAAGCTGGTGGTCATGGAGTCTCCTGTCTGGCACAGGCTTTGCGTCCCCGCTTGGCCTTGGGGGCGTTGGCGCGGGCTTCGCGGATCCGGGCTAGGAGGGTTTCGGCGGGCTCATCCGAGGGGTCTTGGGGGACGAGATCGCCAGCGAAGGCCTTGGCCAGAATGCGCTGGTCGAGGTGGCCCACCAGTTTAAGGGCCTTTGCAGCCTCGGCGGCAAGGCGGTCGATCTTGGCGAAGGCGGTTTCGATCCGGCTTACGATTTCGCGTTGTTCGTCGAGGGGAGGGAGTGGCAACTTGAAAGCCTTCACTTTTCCCAGGCTCAGATTTGGTTGTACCCCGCCCTCCGCTTCGTCCCTTATTTCAAGATAAATGCTATCGAGAAATCCGAACAAGTATTCCTGATCGACTTTTGAAGCGTCGATCTCGTGGATCACAGCCAAAGCCTGATTGGTTGCTGCGGCTATTTCTAGCCTTGCAACCTGCCCGCGTGTCTTCCCCTCGCCGTACATGGCCATGAGCAAAGAGCCAGCGGGGAAAACTTTGCAATTCGTTTCTTGAATCGCAGCGTCAGTAATGTACCCAGAGGGCTTCGTGACCCACTTGCTGTTAACTGCACCGCTGGTGATCCAAGGCACTATGGCATTTTCGTAGAACCTTGCGACGCCTTTCTTGGGGGTGGCACCCGTGCCGACCTTTGCGATCATACCCAACTCGACCTGATTTTGGCGAGTTAAGAAAACGCTCTGATACAATGCCAGCTTATACCGCTCCACCAGCTTTGCGATGGCGGTGAGGTGGGTACGGGCGGTGGTGGTGCGGGCGGTGAGGGCGTCGAGCTTCCTCACAATCCGCCGTTGTTCGGGGAGTGGGGGAAGCGCAAGAGGTATTCCCGCCACGTCTTCCTTATTGAAACCATTCTGTGCTGAGCGCGAAACTTTCTGGAGCGGTTGCTGAAAAATGTCTGATTGCAGTAACCGCCGTACCCATTCGCGCTCAAGGTTACTTTCGTCAAATATCCAGCGGATCAATGCAACATTGTAGGCCCCAGCTTTTCCTGTGAGGATTTTACCAACGCTTGCGCCGTAGCGCCCAACCATTATGTCTTTTTCCGAACACTTCGGCCATTTTGGCGCATCATTGATGTACACTGCTTTATCATCTGACCCGAAGTCACGAATTTGCAGAAGCCGAATTCTACCAACTACTAGTTCTGGGAAAAACTCGGACTTTGGCGGCTGCGAGCCACCTTTGAAATCAAACAAATCGCCAAACGTCGCGGCAGTCCACCCCTTCGGCAGCCCCGTCATTCTGCCGCCTCCACCAGCGGCGCGGTGTCCAACTCCTCGGCCAGCCCCTCGATTTCCTCCAGTGCGGCCCGCAGATGCCCCATGATCGCGGTGGCAATCTCATCGGGTTCAGTCATCGCATCCTCGGGGTCGCCGCTTTCATCACGCAGCCATGTCCAGTCAAGGTTGTCGCCCCGCGCCGTGATCGCCTCGCGGGTCAGGCACCGCCAACGGCCCGCCTCTCCCTGTTCCTCGCGCGCCGACCCACCATGGGGATCGGGGCCGAACACGCCCTCGAATGCCGCGAAATGCGCCGCTGTCAGCGCGTTGGTCTTGCCAAAGGATGGCATGTTGCTGCGCAGGTCATAAAACCAGACCGCTTTGGTCGCATGCGTCGTGTGATTGGCCGGATAGACCTTGTCGGTCACGCGGGTGAAAAACAGCACATTGGTCTTGACCCCTTGGGCATAAAATATCCCCGTGGGCAGGCGCAAAACGGTGTGCAGGTTGCAGTTCACCATCAGGAACCGGCGCAGTTCCGCCCCCGCGCCATCGCCGAACAGGATGTTGTCGGGCATGACAATCGCACAGCGCCCGCCCGATTTCAGGCTGCGGATCGCATGTTCCAGAAACGGCATCGGCCCGACCCGCTCGCCCACTGTCAGGGTGAAATCTGGGCGGTTGGTGTTGGACGGCATCTTGTTGAAGGGTGGGTTTGTCAGGATCAGATCGGCCTTACCCAATGCCTCGCCCTGCGGTGCGCAGCTGTCTTCGCAGCCAACAAGGCTTTCAATGCCGTGCAGCAGCATGTTCATCACGCACAGGCGGTGCGTGTCTGGCACCCATTCATGGCCCCTGAATGCGAGGCGGCGTTGGAACCGGCCTTGGTCTTCGGACAGTTTGAACAGATCGTCCGTGGCGTCCTTGATGTAACGATCAGCGGCGATCAGAAAACCTGCTGTGCCAGCGGCGGGGTCTTGGACAATCTCGCCCGCCTGCGGTTTGACGATACGGATGATGCTGTCGATCAGGGCGCGGGGGGTGAAATACTGGCCCGCCTTGGACTTGGTGTCAGACATGACCTTTTGCATCAGGCCTTCATACATGTCGCCAAGACCATCCTCGCGGGCGGTGAACCAGTCGATTTTGTCGATGTTGGTGGTCAGTGTCTTGAGGTCTTTGGGTTCACGCAGGTGGGTGATGGCATCGGTGAAGATCGCCAGCACCATGGGATTATGAACGATCTTGGGATCACCGAGGTCGAGCAACAGTTTCTTGTAATAGCGTAGCTGGTCGCCGCCTTCGGCCTTGGAAAGTTCAGACCAGCTATATGCGGCGGGGATCAGACCCGCCTGGTTGGTTTCTTCCAGCATCTTGAGGAACAGCAGGTAAGTGAGTTCGTTGACATAGTGCAGAATAGAGATGCCCGCGCCTTGCAGCGTCTTGGCCTCGCGCCAGAGTTTGGCGACGATATCGGCGGTGTTCGGGTTCATGCGCTCACTTTCCAGAGTTCTTCGTTAAAATCGTGCAGGATGGTTTCCAGCTGACCATTAAACACTCGGTTCAGGCGGTTGAAGCCCCCTTGGGCAGCAAAGGTGCCTTGGTCTATGCTGTCGCGGTCCACGACGATTTCTTTGGTGATCTGGTCGGCAATGCGCCTCAGCCAGGTCTTTTGCGGGTCGGTCCATTTGGTTTTGGCGATGATTGCCTTGGTTGCCGTCTGGACGCGGGTTTCAAACGGGATCAGCGGATCGCCGAGGGCGGCTTGGCGCACATAGCCGATGATGGATGCGGCGATGTCTTCGTTAGAGGCGTCATTCCAAGCACGGCGCAGACTGGTTTCCGAAAAGCCCATTTTGTCGAGTTCCAACCGCAGATTGCGCAGTTCGGTGCGGGTCAGTTCGCGAGGGCGTTGGACAACGACGGAAAGGGCCGCGATGCGGTTTTGGTTGTTTTTCACAAACGAGGTGAAGGTATCGAGGAAGTCTTCAGGCTTGTCATACACGCCATAACCCGTGGTGACGGCGTGCATGCTGTCTTCGTGGTGCGAGATCGGGATCAGGTTCGGACCTGATCCGTCCGGGTTCCAGTCGAGGATTTTGCCAAGGCCCGCGAACCGTTTGGCATAGTCGGCGGTTTGTTCGGGGGAATGGTTCCTGAGGCGGTCACGAAGCTCCTCGGCGGTTTCGCCTGTGAGGTCTTTGATTGCCTCGGCCACCCTGCTTGGCAATTTGCGCAGCTTGCGGTGCAATTTGGCAAGAACCTGTTCACGCACCAGCTCGCGCTGATCTTCCTCCGTCACAGTCGCCAATTCGTCAAAGAGTTGCTCAAACGTCAGCTTGGGATTGCTGGCCACTGGTTTCATCTGCGTGAGCTTTTGCAGCGAGGCATAAAGATCTACGGCGTCGAAAATACGAAAGACATCTTTGCCAATCTCGTCGCATCGACGTGTCGCGCGGCCCAACATCTGTTCATACAGAATGCGGCTGTTCACGCGGCGGATGAATACAAGATTCGTGATTTTAGGCACGTCGATACCCGTGGTGAGCAGGTCCACTGTCACGGCTATCTGAGGGAATGCATCGTTGCGGAAAGATCGGATCAGTTTGCCGACCTTATCAACGCTGCCCGTAATCTTGCGGATGGATGCATCCTCTATCGATCCGTACTGGGCTTCAAACGCTTTTTTCAGCTCATGCACAATCATATCTGCATGGGCATCGGTCACCGCGAAGACCAACGTTTTCCCTTCGAGGCTGGGGTCAATGTGCTTTGCCAATTCTTCAGCCACGACTTGATTGAACGGCTGCGTGATGACTTTACGATTGAAGCCTTCAACTTGAAAGCTCAGCTCATCCGGAGTGATGACATTTTCAACCTCGCCAGTGTGGCTATCCATCACCTCGACATCGTCGCCAGCATCAAAAGTGATGCCAGCCCGGCTCAGCTCGGTCTGAAAGCGGATGGGCGGCTCATGGTCGATCAGCCAGCCGTCAACAACGGCTTCGCGGTAGGTGTACGTATAGATTGGATCGCCAAAGATCTGTGCTGTGTGCAGTGCGGGTGTCGCGGTGAGGCCGATCTTGACCGCGTCAAAATACTCCAAAACGCGGCGATACTTTGAGACATAATCCTCTTGGCCGCGAAAGCTCAGTTCGGCATCCGACATCTCACGGTCCAACAAATATCCCCGGTGGCATTCGTCGATCACCATCAAATCGTATTGGCCTATCGGGGGCACGTCAGCTGGATCTGAGTTGTAAAGAACCCGTTTGACCAGGCCTTGGATTGTGCAGATATGGACGCGCGTTTCGGGATCCGGGGTTATGTCTTCCAACCCCATGATGCCGAAGATCTGGCCAAAGGTTTTCGGCCCTTCAATTGCGGTGCTCATAAACTCGTCGCTGGTCTGGGTTCCTAAAGCAGAACGGTCCACAACGAAACAGATACGCCGGAAACGTTTGGTTGCCAGAAGGCGATAGAGCATAGCAATGGCAAGTTTTGTTTTGCCTGTACCCGTTGCCATCGCTATGAGCATTTCGCGCTTTTCGGTCGCGAGTGTCTTCTCTACTTCTTGGATGGCTGCTTTTTGATATGGTCGAAGCTCGAAACCAAAATCGAATGAACGGTTTTTAAGTGCCTCCTGCGATTTCTCTTTCTCTACTTGAAGCAGAGACATTAGTTCATCGGGGGTGAACCAGCCCATTAAGGCCCGGCGCAAATTATTGGGCAATCGAGTATCTCGGAACCAGATGCCACTCTCAGTTTCAACTTGCTTTAGATAAGGACGCCCATTCGTCGCAAAGACGAACGGTACCGAAAAGCCATCGTCCCAAGTATCGGAGTTTCGGGGCCAATCAAAGCCCTTTGAATACCGCTCTGACTGGTCAACTGCTGCAGAGATATTTTTGCGATAGCGCTTGGCCTCGACAATTCCGACGCACACCTCCCCTACGAAAAGGGCATAATCTGCGGGGCCAACTTTCGTTGGCCATTCTGCTATGGCCAGATTGCGACCTTTGATAGGGCGAACGCCCTTGCCATAGCGCAACTCGACGCTGTTTGCTTCCCATCCCCGATCGCGGAGCTGTTGATCGATCAGAGCGCGTGTCGCCTGCTCATCTAGATCAATCACCCCAGCAGCTTCGTTTGCAGCCATGACGAACGACATCTTGGCTGTCGGTGCTTGTCGTTGTGCCTGCTCAACGAACTCCTGCAGCTGTCGGTCGGCATCTTGCGCTAGAGCTTCCCACGTCATGCGCTCTTCGATTTCGCGTTGATGGCGCGCAGCCGCGCTTTCCGCCGCCAGAATGACTTGCTGCCTTTCCTCATCGGCTTTTTGCGCAGCTGTCAGGGCCTCGTTTCGTTCCGCGCGAAGTCGGTCCAGCTCTTGTTGAAGCTCTGTGTTTGGATTGAATGGCGGTTGTGGAGGCAGGAACGGACCAGCCGAGAACGCTCCGTCGGAAGTGCTGGCTCGAACATGCCAGACCCCAAGCTGAACTGACATTTTGAGACAGGCGAGAGCTTCCCGGTGATCGCCCTTCCCGTCATGGACCGCAGCATTGCCGAGTTTGCGGATGTGGTGAAGGACATCCAGCACACGCTCCGGTGCGGCGCGTTCATACTGCAACCGTCGAAGAATATCGGACTGAGTTTCGGCGACCTGGAGGTCAATACCAACCATCGCGGCATGGCGCCGAGTAAGGCGTTCACCAAACTGGCGGAGCTTTATGAGACTCGTGCTGGGGTCATCCTGAAAATAGCTCTCGGCCAGCCTGCCAAGATTGGCAAGCTCCCCGTCCAAATGATCCAAAAACTCAAAATTGCTACTCGGCTGATCCATCACACAATTTGTGCGTGAGAGATGAGAAGATTGCAACGGATCATATTCCCGCGAGGGATCGTTTATCTATGATGAGGCCGTACGGTTTAATATGGTTTTAGGCTTTTCGGCACTCACCAAGGTTTCTTGCGAGGCATCACCACCGTCACTTGTACCTCCCGCAGCATCCTGCCCACCATCAGCCCATCCCGTACCCAATCCAGCGCCTGCCACCAGTCGTCATAGCCGCGCCGCGCGGAGGCGATCTGTTCCGGATGCGGCCGCCAGGTGACTGGGCAAGCCAAGACCTCGACTGTGCGCCATTTGCCCCGGGTCAGCACCCGTTCCGTGCCGACAACGACGGTGGTCGACCGTTCGCCATGCTGATTGCGCTTGGTTTCTACCGGTACGCAGCGCGGGACAACGCCGGGCATCCAGTCGGGGGTCAGCCCGGCGCGGGCCAGTTCGGCCAAGCGGATGGCCATGCGGATGCCACCGAGGCTGTCGGGCATCGCCGCGACGGTGGCGGCGATCACCTCGGCATCCGCATGGGTGTAGCTGCCCATCTTGTGTTGGCCACCGTCCACTTTGCAGCCCAGCTCGGCACGCTGCATCAGGATATATTCAAGGCCGAACCCAAAGCCTTCTTCGACCCCATCCTTAGGCGGCGGTAGTTCCAGCTGCGCCTGTTCCACCCGGAACGCCCATTCCAGAACAGCCTGCACGCCCAGCGCGCGTTTCACCCGTCCGCCGCCAGCCCGGCTGATCCGTCCCTGCATGCTCATGGCAGCAATCCTTCAAAGAGGTTCATCTGCGCTGGGCTCTCCGGCTCCTCGCTCGGACGCCAGATCCACGGGCCCGAGGCCATGGGCACCCGCGAGAGTGCGCCACGCATGTGCTGCTGCCAGTGGGTGAACTCCGTTGCCGAGCAGGCGCAGAGCGCGTGCCCGATAGGCCAGCCCATCAGCCATCCGACGAAGATCGGATTGAGCCGCCGCCGTGCCCGGGCTTTCAGGATCCGTCGCGAGACGACCCGCCCATGCGAGGCAATCATCGAAGCCCAAAGCGGGCGCGAGATCGGGGCGTGCGGTGAGAACCGTGGCCCATCCGTCCTGATCACCGGGTCCGGGTGGGTGAAGCCCTGTTCCGCGCGGTAATGCAGGATGTCCATCCGGCTCTTGCCATCCGCCCGCGTCACGCTGGTCGGGCTGCTGCCCTTCCAGTTCTGCGCCGCCGGTGTGGGCCATTGGATCGCTTGCGCACTCAGCTTGGGCTCGCCCCGGCTGTTGATCTTGCCGCGCAGCCGGTCCACCTGGTCGTCCGCCACCGGCGTTTGCCATTGCGCCGCCTGCGCTGGCAGGGGTGGGGTCCCGCCTGAACCGTAGCGCTGCCCCGAACCGCCCTTCGCGCCATCTGTCGCCTTGGGCGTCGACCAGTTGGTGATGCCCAGTGCCAGCGCTTCCGCCTTGCGGGTGAAGTCGCTGTTCCCGGCCGGGTTGTAAGTAGCGGTGCCCGGATGCAGGCTCATCGGTGTGGGCCAGGATGAAGATGCGCAACCGCTGGTGCGGCGCGCCAACTTCTGCCGCGCTGAAGAGACCCGCCGCAGGCGTGTAGCCCATGTCCCAAAGCTCTCGCAGGACGGTCTCAAGGCCGAGGCTGACGTGACCCGAGACATTTTCGAGGAACACCCACTCGGGGGCGCATTCCCGGATGACGCGGGCGACCTCGGGCCAGAGGTGACGGGGATCGTTTGCGCCACCGCGTTTGCCAGCGGCACTGAAGGGCTGGCAGGGATATCCGGCGAGAACCGTGTCAAAGGCACCGCGGAAGGGCCGTGCGTCGAAGCTGCGCAGGTCGTCCCAAATTGGGGCCGGGGCGAAGTACCCAGTGCGCTGGGCGGCGACGAGGACGGCGCGGGGCCAGTCTTCCCATTCGACGAAGGCGCGGGTGTGATAGCCGGGTTCGGCCAGCATGAGGCCCAGATCAAGGCCTCCGCCGCCTGCGCAGAGGGACAATCCGTGCCGGGGACGTGACACCAGGCCATTCACCGCACTCCCCGCTGACGCAGCCTGTCCGCCGTCACCAGCCTCCGGGCCATCATCGCTTCGCACATGGCGTTGCTGATCATGCTGGCGGGCAGATATTCGTCGGAATTGACCTTGGCCGCATAGAACGCTGCCAGCTCATCGGGGCTGGGCGGGGGCTTCCCTTGGGCCTTGCGGCTGCGCTTGGCTTTCAGGGCGCTGCCACTTGCGGCAGCCTTCTGCGCATCGCGCCCTGCTACGCGTTCCATGAACCGATCCAGCGCCTTGGGACCATCGGGCGGATTGGGATGATCCTTCCGGGTCTCCATCGCGACCTCAACGATCCGGTCTTTGGAGAGTCCGAGGTCATCAATCCAGCGGCGAACGTGCAACCGCGCAGGCCCGCCCTGCCACCAAGCAGGGAGGCTGGCACTGGCGGCAAAGCCCAGCGCCCCGAGCAGCTCTGCGAAGAAATTCTCAAAATCAGAATCTCGCGCAGCCGCGTCCTCCTCCTCCTTTACTGGTTTACTTAAAGGTTCCCTTACAAGGTTAGTGTCCGGATTCCGGACACGGCTTTGGTCATTTTCCGGACACGGGTCGGGGCAAAATCCGGACACGGCTTGCGCATCAATCCCGTGTCCGGAATCTGGACACGGCTCGCCCGAAATGATGGTTGTGGGGTCGATTTCAGCCGAAGTTTCAGGGTCAAGGCCAAGGGGCGAAATCCCGTGTCCGATTTCCGGACGTGGAACCACATCAACGGGTGTGAAGCCCGGCTCGAAGCCCAAGATGTAGCGGGTGGGAAGCTGTCGTTTGGTCACAGGATCGATGCGCGGTACACGGCGCAACAGACCTGTGGCTTCCAACTGACCGATGTGTTCGTTCAGCGTTGATCGGCTGATCTCGGAATCATGGGCCAGCCGAACCTGTGAGGGAAAGCAGCCGTAATCCGGGTTGAACCGGTCGCACAGATGCCAGAGCACGATCTTGGTGGTGGGTTTCAGGCCGCGCTGCTTGATCGCCCAGTTGGTGGCGTCATGGCTCATGGAGCGGACCTCCGGGCGGGCGGCGCAATGCGCGTTGTGAAACCGTGGTCGGCCAGTGCGCCCAGCGCGTCGTCGAGGCTGCGCACCAGCGCCCAGCCGAAGCCTTGCGAAAGGACGGCATCGCGAAACGCCTCCTGTGCGGGGCGCAGGCGGCCCTTCGGCGCTTTCAACTCGAGGAACAGCACGCGACAATCGCAAATGACCAGTAGATCGGCAAAGCCCGCATGGACGCCCATGCCGACCAGGATCGCCTGGCGCTTGGCACCGCGGGGGCCGGGTTCGGTCACCTCGTTTGCGCAGTGATGAATGATGGCGGTGCGGGGCAGGACGATGCGAAAAGCTTGCACCACCGCACGCTGCAGATCTGCCTCCGGTGTTCCCCGGCGCGTCATGACGACGCCTCTGGATCTTGGTCCGACCGATGGCGATGGCGCACCGGACTGCGGGCCTCGAGCACCACCAGGAGCACAGTGGCGTCCTTGCGCTCTCTGGCCGTTTCCCCGTGACTGACAATCACGCGGGCTGCGAGGCGGATGAGCCCGTCCTGATGATGGGCGACATCGGCCAAGACAGCGCGCGCCTCGGCCAAGCGTTGCGCGCGCCAGCCCGGATCAATGGCGTCGCGGTGCGATCTGAAAGGCTGGGGCACGCTCATCGCCGACCCCGCGACGGTATCTTGCGTGCGTGTTCCCTGGCCTCAAGCCAGCTACGTACGGCGCTGCGCCGGTAGTAGACCTTGCGCCCGAGCTTGATGCTGTGGGGCCCGGTCCGTTTCGCATCCCAACGCCACAGCGTATCCTCGGATATCCCGAGGCTGATCGCGAGATCATGCCGACTGATCCAATCCTCCAGCAGGTCCATGTCAGGCCCTGATTGGTCGATGTCCTGTGTATCCAGCATCTGTTGATCCATTCCCTGTTTGCGCCCGAATGCGGGCAATTGCGTCATGAGGCGCAGGGGAGCAGATGGCGGGGGGTGGCAGGGTGGCATAAACCGGCGTATTCAACGCGCCCTTCGTGCCACCCCTTGTTTTATTGATCCTTTATCGAATTCCATTACCTCGCGTAGGCGAGTGCTTTCGTCCCTTTAACAACTAAAGGTTGCCGCATTACGTGCCGCCGGGATTGCGGCGGCACGTCTGTGACCAATGCCGCGCGCGCCCTTCATCAAAATTGTGAAAAGGACGAAGCGATGGCTTTACCGGCACGTGTATTCTGGACTTTGGAGAATTTGGCAGTGCGCTGGGGGTGCGCACCTGCTGAAATTGTGGGATGGGCCACAGAGGGGATCATTGAAATCGTCACCAGCATCGGGCTGGTTCAATGCGACGGCACCGAACCGCTGGTTGGACTGGTCGTGGTCTGCGCGGAGGACATCATGCCGTTGTTTCGGCGGAACCGCCCGGATTCCAAGGCGTGCATGATATGGCGCATCCGGCCGCAGCGCACTGCGACATGGAAGATCATCACCGATCCAGCCCAAGGCGTGGCAATTGAACTGGGTGACCTTCTGGTGACGGCAGGAACTGCCCAGCGCTTTGAGGATGAATACGATCCGCTGCAGCGCGTTCACGTCAGCCCCGGGCGGTCGTCGCGGCACGATTGGGAGGGGATGCTTCAAGCCCTGATGATCAGGTTGTTCGAGCATGGATTGCCGGAATCGCAGGCCGAGTTTGTGGCGGAAGGTCAGGATTGGTTCGTGGCGAATGCCAAGGATGGGTCTGTGCCGGACGAAAGCCAGATCCGGCGCAAGCTCAGCCCGATCTGGCGGGCTCTGAAGAAGCCGCAGTAACGACCCAAAGACCGACGGCGTTGCTGCCCGTTCAGGGCGAGTTCAACGCCCGCCCTGAACAACGCGCAGCTGCGGCTTCATCATTTCCGCCACCGCATTGACCCCGTCGCGTAGCGGCGAGTCCATCATGTGCGCGTAGCGCTGCGTGGTGCGCATCTGAGAATGCCCAAGCAGCTTTCCGATCATTTCCAACGATGCGCCACCGCTGACCAGCAGTGATGCGAAAGTGTGACGCAAATCATGGATGCGCACGCCCGCAATCCCAGCCTCGGTCTGGATCTGACGCCAGAAGCGACGGATTTCCTTGACCGGCTGGCCGGGCACATCGCCGGGGAACAGCCACGGACAGCCCGGGTGCACGGCGGTTTGCCTTTGGCGCACGATGGCGGCCACATCCGGCGAAATCGGCAGTCGGTGAACCTTGCGCTGCTTGGTGGTGGTTGCGGGCTTGGACCATGTGGCAAATTCCAGATTGAACTGCTCAAAACGCGCGGTGCGCGCCTCGCCAAGGCGGGCACCTGTCAACATGCACATGCGGATGATGCTGGCGGCGCGCTGGTCATCGGCCGCGCCCAGCGCCTTGGCCAGACGATCAATCTCATCCATGCTCAGATAGCGTTCGCGCTCGGTCTCGATGCGCCGGTGAAACCCCATCGCCGGGTTGTCGGGGCGCAGTTTCCACTGAACGGCGAGGCTGAACATCTTGCGCAAGACCTCACCGGTTCGATTGGCGCGGATCGGCGTGGGTTTCGATCCTTGCAATTTACGCGCGCGATTGTTGGGTTTGGCCTTGGACGGGCGGGCACGGCCCTTGGCCACCTCGCTGAGCAAGCGGTCGACATCATCCAGCGTGATGTCCTCGACCAGTTTGTGCTTCCAGACCGGCTGGACCAGTTTGCGCAGCATGGAAATCTGGTCGGCGCGGTTGGTCGGTGCCAGATTTGGGGTGTGCGTTTCGATGTAACGGTCGATCAGATCTGGGATGCGAGGGGCTGCCATTCCGGCTTCCCGCTCGCCCAGAGGATCACCGCCGTCGTCAATGACGCGGCGCAGCGTCTTGGCCTGTTCACGCGCGGCCGTGACCGTCCATTCCGGCCACCTGCCGATAGTGAAGCGGCGCTGGCGTCCTTTGACGCGATAATCCAGCGTGAAATGCCGACTGCCGGATGAAAAGATGCGCAGCGAAAACCCCCGGACATCTTCGTCAAAAACCTGGTAAATGCCCGCGCGTGGTTCGGCGGCTCTGACCAGTTTCTCGGTAAGTTTTTCTCTTTGCGCCATGATAGACCGCCTCCGTGCTGACGTGACACAGGCGTGATCCGCGCTGCAGTTCAACTCAAACATCGCCAGAGGGGTGGCAGGGTGGCATAAAGCGGCAAATGGAAACGACGGGTCGTGCCGGTCCCTTTTTGTTCTTGGGTTGTGGCGGTGGTTCGGCGACGACTCCAGGCTGGCTAGGGAATGATTGCTGCCAGACTCAGATGCCGCAGGCGACCGGTCTCAGCCCTTTTAAGACATTCGGGCGAAGCTAAAAACGTTCCGAATCTCCATAGCGATCAACAAACACTTGAATGAGGTGCAAGAGAGCCCAGTCCCGTTACATGCCCAGCACTAAGAGCAACCAACC
>Ga0307957_1001055_pt1 | contig 14674 bp, 11 predicted proteins | sample OrgLakmetagen490_FD_201830 | JGI IMG/M metagenome (GOLD analysis project Ga0307957, IMG submission 201830) | Saline water microbial communities from Organic Lake, Antarctica - #490 | ecosystem: Environmental > Aquatic > Non-marine Saline and Alkaline > Saline | place: Antarctica: Organic Lake... | reverse complement strand
ATCCCCGATGAGATGTTCGACGGCATCTTCAAAGGCTTCAATGACATCGGCGAAGACTCGGTTTCGGCCATGCTGGCGATGCTGGACGAGATGCTGCCAACCTTGCCGCCAGAAGCGCGCTTTGCTTTCATTCGCAAACTCGCTACCCGACCAGAGTCCCTATGTGGAGATGCCGCCGCAGCGCTGCTTCTTGCGACAGACGCCTCGGTGAGCTCCGGCGCGCTAACCGGTCTCGCTCTGCGCCAGCAGGCGGGTGATCTGTCTCAAACCTTGTTATCGCGCATCACCTTGATCCGAAGCTGGCTACAAGACCCTGACACCTTGCGCGGTATGGATGAGATCATCCGATCCGCCCTCAAAACTGGGACGCCGGCAACTGACACGCGCTCAAAACCCAAGATCCACCGCGTTGTATCCTCGATGGTCGATGGCAGCGGTGCGCAGAGCCTCTCTATGGCCATTCAATCGGGTGGCCGACGTGCTTTGGCGGTGGTGCTGCTCAAACAGGGGTTTGGCGTGAAAGACGCTTTTGTGCTTCCGTGCACCAGCGCCTCCGAGCAAAAACAGATGATCGCGCAGATTGCAAATGAGTCAGGCGCCTTGGAGGCAACAACAGATTATGCGTTCACCGCTCTGTCCTGGGCGCTTGCGGACGGTCAAGCGAACGGGACAATGCCCGCCGCGGGTCTGCTCGATGTCGTCGAGACCGCAGGTTTTGCCGATCTGCGCCCGCGATCGGCAGATATTGCAGACATCGCGGCCATTGCTGACCCCGAAGGCGCCGTCTCCACTCTCTCCGTCCGCGCACGCGGCAGCCTGATCATGGCGAGTGAGCATTGGCCTGATCACTTCCCGATCTCGGACAGCTGGTTCGAGGACAGCGACGCATCGTCAGATGCCATCGAAAGTGCAACGACCCAAAATGCCATGACCCGCAAGCTTTGGCAGCATCTGGAGACCCGCCGCGACTTTTGGGCCATGATCTTTGCCCGCAATGCCGCCTTGCTGGCGGCTGCAAAGAACCCCACAACGCCTGAGCTTGTCGCCGTGGCCCAGGCCATGTCCGAGGGCCGCGACCTGAAGAAGGCCCCGATCATGCATTTCGTGCACGCCATGAGCTTTGAGGCGTGGGTTCATCAGGACGCGCCGCCGATGCCGTTCGGCGGTCTTGAGGTCACCGAAGAACGCGCGGCCCAGGGAACCTACGCCGAGGTCGCACCGTTCGGCACAAAGGAACAAAAGGCGCTGGATAAGCTTCTGCGTCCGGCCAAGATCACACCCGCCTGGATGGAAGGCTTTTTGACAGGTCTTTGCACCGCTCCCAAGTTCATCAAACCCTCCGAGTGGATCATCACGGTTTTCAATGTCGTGGCAGAAGATCTCGCCTCCGATGCGGACTTGCAAAAACTCCTCGGCCTGATCGTAATAGCCTACAATCACCGTCTGTCCTTGCTGCGGGACGGCGCTCCGGCGGAGGCGCTGTTCCCGGCGGACCCGGTCCTGTTTTCCATCTGGGCTGACGGCTATTTGACAGCATGGGAAGCGCACAAACCCCACTGGCCTAACAAATCCCTCGGCAAAGACGGCAAAGCCATGCGCGCGCTCCTCGAACAGGCGGCGGATTTCAAAACCAAACCGGACCAAGCTCCCGCCTTGCACAAATGGCTGATCAAGCAATGTGACAAGCAGAAATGATAGCTTTCTTGGGTTGACTGTCAGGATAAGTCGCGGAAATCGGAAACTGCATGCTTTGCGCGCAAATCGGGGTGGAACCTGAATTCGACCAGAGCGCCGCCTATGTCGAAGGGTGGCTTGAGGCGATGAAAGAGATAGAAATTTCAAGGCTCTTATCGTTCGGGAAACTTTGCTGTAACCTTCGATCAACACGTCAATGGGAGACCCGAGTTGAAACAGCCTTCAGATCGCAAACAGGCCTGCGACAAAGTCGACGGGTCCAAGGTCCAATCCCCCGACCGCCGGTCTCAGGTCGTTCTGAGCGTTACCGATATACCGAGTTACCTAGGCGAGCTTCTGGATAGGGGGCTCGACGACCATTTCCGTGACCGCTGAAACGAAGTCCCACGATGCCTGGTTTCGATCCAGGGTGCAGGAAGCGCTCAAAGACCCGCGCCCGCCGATATCGCACGCCCACGCGATGCATCAGTTGCAGACGTTGATTGACGAAAAGTGCCAGGAGCAAACTTGACCTAGTGCAGAGGTTTCGTATATACATATGTATAACAACGGGAGGCCTACCATGATCGAAGCAAAAATCCGCAAAGTCGGCAATTCCGCCGTTGTGACACTCAGCACCGAGATGCTCGCGCTTCTGGATGCCAAGGAGGGGGATACCCTCTATGCGGTGCGCACGGATGATGGCGGGCTGAAGCTGATGACGGAAAACCCCGAGCTGCAGGCCGCACTTGCGGCAGCCGAGATCGTCATGGATGAGAACCGCGATCTGCTTCAAGCACTTGCATGAGCGATTGGGTCTGGGTTCCGCTGGCGGCCTTGTATGTCGTCCATGATCGCCAGATCGCGCGCCACGGCGGTGCGCCGGGGACCCGTGATCCGGCTCTTCTTGAAATGGGATGCGCCCGGGCGTTGAACCGGGCGTCCTATGAGGACGCAGATGTCTTCGCGATCGCGGCGGCCTATGCCTATGGCATTGCAAAAGCACATGCCTTTGTCGATGGCAACAAGCGCACCGCTTTCGTGGCAGCCTTTACATTCTTGCGGCTCAATGGCGTGTATCTGCGACCCGATCCCGGAAAGGGTGTCCGGATGATGGAAGACCTTGCCGCCGATCAGGTGAGTGAGGACGCATTTGCCACATGGCTGCGCGACCTATCCACGGAGACCGACGCAGTCTGATCGCATTGGCGATCCTGTCTGGTCCTTTCTGATCTGACCCTGTTTTTGATTTCGGATACTCATCCGCAAAAGGGAAAAGTGGGCTTTTTGTCCTTTGGAACTCAGACCCTGATCCAAAGGAAAATCCCCATGTCCAGGCCCAAACCGGCAAACTCGGCTCTCTCAATCTCCGACGCTGATCTCGTCTCTGCGCTGGCGCAAATCGGCGTGGAGATCGACAACCAACCCCTGCGTAGTTCAGCGCTCGCGCGGATCATGCGCGAGACGTTTCATTGCAGCGATGCCGGGGGCGCCTGGGACTGGCGGATGGCCTACGACCTGATGCAGGCCGCGGCCATCCGGGTGCTGGTGTGTGGGGACGACGCGGCATGTGACGTCGCCACCGCAAAGCTCCTCGCCTCCCGGCTCCTGACAGAAACGCGTCGGTCAGAGCAGCAGATCCGGCTGCAGCAGTTTTCCACGCCTCTGCCGTTTGCCTCCCTGGCGGTGCGGGCGGCAGCCATTCGCAAGGACGAGACCGTGCTGGAGCCCTCGGCTGGCACCGGTGCCCTCGCCGCTTTCGCCGCCCAGGCCGGTGCCACGCTTTTGCTCAACGAGATCGACCCCTTTCGCCAGCGCCTCCTGCGCGCCCTCTTCGGCGGCGAGGTCACAGGCCATGACGGCGAGCATATCGACGATCTGCTGCAGACGCCGGTTCTACCCGACGTCGTGGTGATGAATCCGCCCTTCGCATCCTCGGTCGACCGCTCCCGGGACAAGCACATCGCTGCAAAACATCTCATCGCTGCCGCGAAGCGCCTGGCACCCGGCGGGCGGCTTGTGGCGATCATGCCGCCGGGGTTCAGCCCGGAGCGTGATGCCGCGCATTGGTCTCGCGCCTGCGGCCTGCTTACGCCGCGCCTAGCGCTGACGATGCCCGGACAGGTTTACCGCAAGCTCGGCACCTCGGTGGAGACCCAGCTGATGGTCTTCGACAAGGTGCAAGAGGACGGCGAGCTCATCCGCGCCACAGTACAGGATCTGGAGGAAGCCCTTCCTTTTGTCGACGCTGTGGCCGCGACCCGACCCGAGTTGCGCCCCGCCCAACGGGCGGCGATAAGCCCTCATGCGCGATCGGTCGGTCCAGCATCTGTCGCGCGCAAGCACCCAGCTGATGTTGTCGCCGCCGCCAAGCCCCGCGCCAATGCCGCCATCCCGCTCAGCTTCACAAGCTTCGATGTCCCGCGCGACAACACGCCCGTCTCGGACATCTATGCGCGCTACCGCCCGCAGCGGATCGAGATCGCGGGCGCGCAAGAACATCCCACGCCACTCGTCGAGAGCATCGCCATGGCCTCTGTCGCACCGCCCATGCCCTCAGGCGCGGCCAGTGCGGAATTGCGCCTGCCCGCGCGACTGATCGAGGATGGACACCTCTCCGAGGCGCAGCTCGAGACCATTATTATGGCGCATGATGCCCATGGGCGTGACCTGCCGGGGCGGTTTACGATTGATGACGACCAGACCAAGCTGACGCGCGCCGATGATGACCCGGATGCACGGGCCTATCGCCTCGGCTATTTCCTCGGGGACGGCACCGGCTGCGGCAAGGGACGCGAATGCGCCGGGCTGATCCTCGTGAACTGGCTTGCCGGGCGCAGGAAGGCGATCTGGGTCTCCAAATCCGCCACGCTCATCGAGGACGCCATTCGCGACTGGACCGATCTCGGTGGCTCGCCCGCCGACATTCAGCCGCTCTCCAAATGGAAACCGGACCAGCCCATCCCCATGGGCGATGGCATCCTCTTCGCGACCTACGCCACGCTGCGTTCCGCGGGCAAATGCGGCACCACGCGGCTGACCCAGATCCTTGACTGGATGGGCGAGAGGTTCGAGGGCGTGCTGGCTTTCGACGAGGCCCATGCCATGCAAAACGCTGCCGGGTCTGGTGAGGGCAGGGGGATCAAACCTTCCCAGCAGGGCCTTGCAGGGCTGCGGCTGCAACTGGCCGCGCCGCGTGCCCGCGTGTTCTACATCTCTGCCACGGGCGCCACCAGCGTGTACAACCTCGCCTATGCCGCTCGCTTGGGGCTCTGGGGGCAGGGCCCCGAATACCCCTTCCCGAGCCGCGAGAGCTTTGTGTCGGCGATGGAAGCGGGCGGCGTGGCGGCCATGGAGGTGGTCGCGCGCGATCTCAAGACGCTCGGGCTCTACACGGCCCGCGCGCTCAGCTTCGATGGCGTTGAATATGATGTGCTCGAGCATGCGCTGACCCCGGCGCAGACCGAGATCTACGACGCCTACGCCGGCGCGTTTCGGACGATCCATCAAAATCTCGAAGCGGCGCTGACAGCCACCGGCATCAACGACGCCTCTGGTGAAACCAATGCCTCGGCCGCACGCGCCTCTGCCAAATCGCGCTTCGAGAGCACGAAGCAGCGCTTCTTCAACCATCTCCTGATGGGCATGAAGGCGCCGACCATCATCCGCGCCATCGAGGACGATGTGGCGGCGGGCAACGCTTGCGTCATCCAGGTGGTCTCGACGGGTGAGAGCCTGCTGAAGCGGCGGCTCGAGACGATGGATCCGGAGGATGAACTCGTTGAGGGTGCCTTGACGCCGCGCGACTATGTTCTTGGCTACCTCGAACAGGCCTTCCCGATTCATGCGCAAAAGCTCGTGGAGATTGACGGCAACATGGTGGCCGAGCCGCTCCGGGATGAGACCGGTGCGCTGGTCGTCTCGCGCGAAGCGCTCGCTTTACGTGACGCGGCGATGATGGAGCTGATGACGCTCGCCCCGATCCCTTCGGCGCTCGACCAGATCCTCTGGGCGTTCGGCGACGAGGCCGTGGCAGAAGTCACGGGCCGATCGATCCGGCCATTGAAGGCCGAGGATGGTCATCTCTTCATCGAGAAGCGTGCCGCCAGCAGCAATTCGTCTGAGACCCAAGCCTTCATGGACGGCGAGAAGGATGTCCTGATCTTCTCCGATGCGGGCGGGACGGGCCGCTCCTATCATGCCTCGAGATCGGCGAAGAACCAGAAGCGGCGGCGGCACTACCTGCTGGAGCCCGGCTGGCGCGCGGATGCGGCGATCCAGGGGCTCGGCCGCACGCATCGCTCGGCCCAGGTCAGCGCGCCTTTCTTCCGGGTCTGCACCTCCGATGTGCATGGCGAGAAACGTTTTACCTCGACTATAGCCAAACGCCTCGACCAGCTGGGGGCCCTGACAAAAGGCCAGCGCGAGACCGGCTCGCAAGGCATGTTCCGCGAGGAGGACAATCTGGAGAGCCCGATCGCACGGGCAGCACTGCGCGGCTACTTCGCCGATCTTGCCGCCGGGCGCGCCGAGGCGATGAGCTACGATAGCTTTACCGATTGGACAGCCCTGCGGCTGATCGACAAGGACGGGGTGCTGCTCGAAGAGCTTCCGCCGATCCAGCGGTTTCTCAACCGGGTGCTGGCCTTGCCGATTCATATGCAGAACGCGCTGTTTGCGGAGTTCATGAACCGGATCGCCGATCAGACAGAACGGGCAAGGGCGGCGGGTACACTCGATCTCGGGGTGGAGACGCTGCGTGGCGAAACGATCGAGCAGGTCTCCACCGAGGATCTCTGGACCTGCCCGAAATCCGGTGCGGTCACGCGGATCATCGGGCTTGAGGTGACCGATCCGGTCCACGTCCTTGGGGCCGAAGAGGCCATATCGCGCAGTCCCGACAAGCTGCCGATGGTTAATCGCGCCTCCGGCCGCGCGGCGCTCATCTCGGCGCGGCCCATGCAGATGTATGACGAAGACATCGTCACGCTGATGCGCAAGGCGGTGCGGCCCAACGGGTCGAGCTATCTGGAGGAGGCGCGGTTCGAGTCCTCCGCCTGGGAAGAGATCGACAGGCCCGAGTTCACCCGCCTTTGGGATGCCGAGGCTGCGTCCCTGCCCAAGACCACCACGACCAAGCTCTACCTGTTGACCGGGCTGCTGCTGCCAATCTGGAAGGACATTCCGACCACCAATGAGCGCATCTACCGGGTCGCGCCGGACGAGACGACCGCCATGATCGGGCGCACGCTCAGTGAGGAAGGGGCGGCCGCGCTGCGCGCCCGCTTCCTCGTCTCCAACCCGCAAACACCGCAAGAGATGCTGACCGCTGCGCTCGGCACCAACGCGCCTATCGATCTGGGCCGGGGGATGACCCTGACCCGTCGCCGTGTCGCAGGCGAGATGCGCCTCGAGCTTTGCGGTGCGGATAGGGGCATGATCGACGGCCTGAAGGCCCTTGGCTGCTTCACCGAGATCATCGCCTTCCAGCTGCGGGTGTTCCTGCCGCATGGGGACGGGATCGACACAGCGGGCATTCTGGCCCGGATTGTGGGGCAGGGAGCCGCCATGACGGCAGAACGAGCCGCCTGAAAAGTCAAAGCGGGCTTCGGGTTGGGCGTCGCAGATCGGGATTTGGCCGGTCTGCGCTTTCCGGCCGCGCGCTGACCAATGCCACGCCCGGCCCCCCAACTTCTGGCAAGAGGACAGACCAATGACCAATCCCCAGATCGATTATGCCGCAATGGCGGCTCAGTGGCGCGCGGAGCGCGAAACCAACTTGAAGGCATCCCGCACGGAGCTGCTCGCGCAACTACGCGCGCTTGGCATCAGCGAGGTCACTGCCGAATACGAAGGCTATGGCGACTCCGGCAATGTCGAGGATGTGACGGTGCAGCCTGCAGAGGTCCAACTGCCGGAGTCGCTTGCCGCAGAGGTCGGCGACTTCGCCTGGTCGCTCGCCTATCACCATCACCCGGGGTTCGAAAACAACGAAGGCGGATATGGCACGCTGACCTGGGACTTGCGCAACGACAGCATCACCCTCGATCACGCGGACCGCTATGTCGAATGCTCGCGCAGCTATGTCGAGGGTCTTTGAGATGGCGCATCCGCTTCATCATGCCGAAAGCTCCGCCCGGAAATTCGGCGGGGTGCCGTCTGACTATCAGGCCATCCACGACTGGTTTGACGCCTCGAAAGAGCACCTCGCGCTCTTCACGCACCGAGCCATGCGCCATCATGCCCAAGGCCTGTTCGAGGCCGAACGTGTCTTCGGTCTGACCCTGACCAATAGCGCGGGTCGCGACATTCCCGTGCGCTGGATCGGCGAGCAGCATGTCCGCGAAGACTGCCAGGGCCGCATCCCGAGCATGGCGGACTGGCTGCGTCGGATCCAGCCCGAGCCATGGATGGCCAATGGCCTCATCGACCGGCATTCCGGCGATGAGCCCTGCGGCGACCCAAGGGCCGCCTGGGTATCCGAGGTCGCAGCCGGTAGAACGGTTCTTGGCCTGAAGGATTGGATGGCGGCGCGCGCGACGCAAGCCACGCAAAGCGCCTGATAGCTCCCGGCTCTTCGCCAAATGAATGCCGCACAGAAGCCCGGTTGGAAGATTGGGCTTCTTGCGCCGTTTCCCCACCATTTTTCTTTTGGAGGATCGCATGACGATCGATGAAATCAAGGCCGCCGTCGATGCCGGCCAGACCGTGCATTGGGCCAGTAACGGCTACGTTGTCCACAAGGACCGGCTCGGTCAGTACCTGATCACCTATGTGCCGAACGGCAGCTGCATCGGTCTGACCGACCGGGGCGGGCAACGGTTGAACGGAGATGAGGTGGAGTTCTTTATCGCTGGATCGGAGGAGGCCCACGAGGAAAATCCGGGCCGCCAATCAAGACCAGACGGGCAGGGAAGGGGTACAGCACCCGGAGGCGCGGCGGCACACCCACTCAGACGGCAGCGCTGAGCCGAGGGCGGGGCATAAAGGGAAAGCAAGCTTTCGGTTTTGTGACTCCTCAAGGGGTCGAGAAAGCAATCCCGGATGCGCTGGCAAGGACGTCAGGCACCGGCCAATCCAAAAGGAACCATCCCATGTTCGCAGGAACCCTCACCCGCAATGCCGAGACCGCAGCCGCCGAGTACAGCGGCATGATCCACTCCACGCGCTTTGACATCGCCATCCAGCTCGAGGCACGGGCCAAGATGTCCGCGCGCAGCCCGGATTTTGACGTCACGGCGATCAACAAGTCGGGCCGCAAGGTGCGCATCGGCACGGCCTGGAATGAGACCGGCAATACCAGCGGTAACCCCTATATCTCGATGCAGATCGATGTTGGCCTCGGCCCGTTCCGGGTCAACGCGGTGCAAACCAAAGAAGCGCGCGCGGCCCAGAGCGGCGAGTTCGAGATCATCCCGCTGGTCTCGAACGGCCTGATGAAATCCGGGTCGATCTCGGGCGAGATGACTGCGATGGATGCGGACAACGCCTTCACCGGTTACATCGCCAACATGATGTTCGATCTGGAGTTCATGCTGATCGAGAACAGCTATAAGACCGAGGAGACCCACCCCGATTACCGCATCGAGGTCAGCTCGCCCCGGGGCACACCGATCCGCGTCGGCTCGGCCTGGATGGCGAAAAGCAGCCGCACCGGCAACGACTACCTGTCGCTGCTGATCAACACGCCCGATGGCGATCTGCGCGTCAACGCCGTGCAGAACGAAGAACAGCGCGGCGGGCAGACCTTCTCGATCATCCCGTTCATCGACAGCGGCGAGCAGCCGCAGGACGCGGGCGCGGGGCTGTCGCTGGTCGCGTGATCAGCGCACGAGAGGAGACGATCCGCACCCAAAGGGGAGCCGTGGGACCACGGTTCCCCTTTTTCCATGTCTGGCTGCATCAAGGGCGTCAACCGCTTGCGATCTGGCGCAAATGCTATACGATAATATACTATCAAAGTATTAAGGGCGGGCGCGTGGCGACGAAATCGGGAACAGTTCCATGGTTCGAGAGCTTCGACGTTGAGGCAGAGGTTGCAGACCTCCTCGCTCATATCGAGCGCTGCACCGGATTTGCGCTACCCGCCCGAAAGCGCGCCGTCATCATGTCCCATGCGACGGCGAAGCTCGACAAGACCAGACAGGCATATCAGGAGGCCAAGGCGGCGGGAAAGCCGGTGTCCACATCGCGCCGCGCTTATTTGACCGACCTGCAGGACACGATCCTCATGGCGATCCCGGAGGAGAACCTCGCGCTGATGCCGCTGGGCGATCAGGTCCTGAACGACCCATCATTTTACGCGGACGCCATGCACCGTGCCGCCGCGATCAGCGAGGATGAGCTTTTCATGGTGATGTCCTCTTCGCTGAAAGACATGACGGTGCGGGAGGCCCGGGCGTTCGTATCGAAGCTCTGGCACGGCACGATCGACGACAATGCCCGCAAATACGCTGAAGCCTTGAAGCGCCCCGAGCGTGAAACCATGCCCCTGCGGCCTGGCAACGCTGTGTAAGATCACGGTAAACCGGTTCCTGGTTCTGGTACTTCGTGAGTTGGTTCACCTGCCGAGTGGATGGGGTCAAAATCGTAAGTCAACGTAGATTTGCAGGCGGCGACCGTGGGCAGGATGTGCGCTTTGCGGAACCAGTAGCCATCGTCTGCAGTCAGATCATGGACGGTACGGAGCAGCCATCCGAAGACTAGAGGTGCTGCTGCGGCGCAGCGTCCCAAATGAAACATCGGCGAGATGTGCACTAGGGGAAAGCCATACCATGCTTGCAGTGATACGGTGTACAGCAGCAGAGTCGACTACGGTGACAGACCATCACATCAGAAGTGAGTCTTGCACCTCACACGGGCCTGAAATCCGCATGGTCGAACCAACTTCGCCTAGGATCAAGCCTCAAGATGACCTAAGTGTAGTGGGCAGATCAGACCTTTGAAGCCAAAACATGTCCATCGCCGTCAATCCTGAAATCCTCATTTGGGCACGTCAATCCGCCGGATTTGACGTCGACGATGCCGCGCGCAAATTGGGTTTTGGCGAGTCGCCCAAAAGCAGCGCTGTGGAGAAACTCGCCGCCATGGAAGCAGGCGAGAAGCAGCCTACCCGCAATCAATTGACCAAGTTCGCAAACGTCTACAAACGGCCACTGATCACCTTCTATTTGGCCGAACCCCCGAAGACTGGACAGCGCGGCCAGGATTTTCGCCAGACGCCGGATTCACGTGGTCAACGTGAAAACGGCATGTTGGACGCGCTTTTACGTGATGTGAAAGCCCGGCAAGAGCTGGTCCGAGATGTCCTTCTTGATGAGGAAGACTTCGAAGCCCCGAAGTTTGTTGGATCGGCAGACATTGGCCTTGGCGTCGGCAAGGTGGTCGAGATGATCTCAAATGCCTTGGCATTTGATCACACCGACATTTCCTTGCGGAAGGGCGACGCAAATGCCTTGTTCGGACGGCTGCGCGCTGCAGCTGAAGACGCCGGTGTCTTCGTCTTAGTGCTTGGTGACTTGGGCCACCACACGCTCTCGATTGGTGCCGATGTTTTTCGCGGGTTCGCTATTGCCGACCCCGTCGCACCCTTTGTTGTGATCAACGCAAAGGACGCGCGACCCGCGCGTGCGTTTACGCTGATCCACGAGCTTGCTCATATTCTCCTTGGGCAGTCCGGTGTTAGTGGCAGCGTCTCCACGGAGCAGCCGAAAACAGATTCCGCCAGGATTGAGCGGTTCTGCAACGACGTGGCTGGCGAATTTCTTTTGCCAGAAGGTTATTTTCGCAAGGCCGGCGTCAAATTTGGCGCCAACGACACCGAAGCTGCACGCGCTTGCATCGATCTTGTCGCAAGCCGCTGGTCGGTCAGTGAACCAATGGTGGCCTATCGGTTTCAGCGCACTGGAGAATTGACCGATGGGGCTTATCAATCGTTGCGCCAAGAATATCACCAAAGATGGCTGGCCAACGTTAAGAAAGAGAAGGCTAAGCAGAAAGAAAATGACAGTGGCCCTTCGGGCTATGTCATTAAGTACCACAATCTTGGCCATGCGTTGGTCGATGTCGTGCACCGCAATTTCAAAGAACGCAACCTGACCCACACTAATGCCGCGCGGCTGCTTGGGGCCAAAGCCATTTCGATTCCAGGATTTCTTAAATTCGTAGAGGGCGTCCGGCGGAGGAATGTGCAAGGCAATGGCCATGCCTCATGATGTATTTGCTCGACGCTAACACGCTGATTGAGGCCCATGATACCTTCTATCCGGTCGACCGAATGAAGCCGTTCTGGGATTGGGTGCAGGCTCAAGCGGAAGCCGGGTCGATCAAGATGCCTTGGGAGGTTCACGAAGAATTTACTGGCGATGGTCTTCACGTCCAATGGATCAATGAACCTGATGTGAAAGCTGCTCTGATCCTTGATGAGGAGGTCAATCCCGAGCTGATCCAACAAGTCATCAACGAAGGATATCAGGGAGCCGATCCAGCCTTCGATGACATTGAGCACACCAAGTATGGAAAGGACCCGTTTCTGGCTGCGTACGCACTCGTCGATCCAAATAACCGAACGGTGGTGACACGAGAGAGGTCAAAGCGGACGAAGCGTCTTGGATCAACTAAGTTGCCGGATGCATGTGACGATCTCGGGATCAATTGGGTGGATGACTTCCAACTCTATCGCGCGATGAATTTCACGGTGACCTAAGCATTCCTTCGAATCGCGATGAATACCGTGCGCGGTGACTTTGAGCCTGGTTGAGCTTCGCGCCCAAAGTCTGCTTTTAAAAAGGACTGAAAGGCGCGCGGATCCGCAGCGAAGTTCTGCTTCTCGCCCATCATATCGAATGCTGGAGTAAGTCCTTCACATAGTCGGCAGCGTAGTCGCCTGCATCTCAACCTTGGTGCAAGCCTCTCGGCCTCCCCTGCTCGGCTTCGCGTGTCGCAGGGGAGAACGGCCCTTCGGTCCGTCGCGCATTCGGCCATGCGGCCTCACCGCGGCGTCGCACCCGGCATCCCGGTTTGCCCGCCTCGCGAGCACGTCTCTCCCCGGCCGCTCCGCCGGATTGCGCTCTGGTCTGTTTTGCGGGGCAAAACGATCCCGCCGCTTCATCCGTCTCCCGCGTCCGGTCGGGCCGTTTGCCTGCTCGTGTCGGGCAAACCTACCGTCAAAACACACACACATGATTGTGGAAGCATATCCTCCGGATGGCCCCCGAAGCAGCCCGCGTCAAGGATCGCAAAACTTTTCGGCGAGGGGGGGCCTGTGGCGTGGGGCGGTCCCGTGCGTGAGGGCGGGCATGTGGCGGGTGCTGAGCGCGGAAAACTTTTGCGCCCGGCAAGCCGGCGGCTGCGCCGTCCCTGACCCGGGCAGATTCGGAAACCAGGCATTCGGCCATGCCCCCACACTCACGTGGTGGCTCTATAACCGAACACTGGAGACCAGACATGGCTTACGACAACGCGAACACCTACGAGACCATCGAGCTTTTCGGGCTGACGGAAAAAGAAGCACAGCTCCCGATCCCGGAGGATCACGTCCTGACCGACCGCATCATCCGCGAGAGCTTCGAGACCCTGCTCGGTCAGCTGCGCGGGACCGGACTTGAGGCAGAAATCGAACCGCTGGCCCATGGTCTCGCCACGATCCTGCAGCGGCGCAAGGTGGCGCTCGGCAAGGAGGTTGATCGCACCGCCGACAAGATCGGCGCGCTGGCAAAATCCCACGACGGATCCGAGATCGCCGAGACCGCGCTTGAAGAGGCGCAGGCCCGCTTCCTGCAGCTCCGGGAGATCGTCGGCGCCATCGAAGCGATGAGCGAGGCGGCGGCGGAATGCTACGAGATCGAGACGGGGCACGCCTTCATCCCGGCGGCAGGCTCGCGTGCAAGCGTCCGGGCGCAAGAGACGGGTGCCGTCTTCGAGGCCCGGCAATTGCTGGAGCAGCATGACCGCGAGACGGCTGCGAAGTCGAAAGTCGAGGGGGTGCCCCTGATCGTCTCGGGCGCCACAGACTGGACCGATGTCGATGTGATCTTCAACACGCTCGACAAGGTTCGGGAGCGGATCAAGCAGAACCGCAATCAGGAGATCCTCCTCTGCCACAAGGGTGGCAAGCATGGGGCGGAGATGATCGCGGCCCGGTGGGCGCGGGCGCGTGGGGTCGCGCAGGCGCGCTTCGATCCGCGCTGGTCCGCACATGGCCGGGCGGCTCCGTTCAAGTGCAACGATGAGATGCTGGATGATAAGTTCGCGGCGACAGGCGTCGTGCTCTTCGGCGGCAATGGGGTCGCGCTGAACCTCGGGCAGAAGGCGGAAGCAAAAGGCCTGACGGTCATGCGGGTTGCGGACCCGGCACTGAAGGCGTCACGGGACTGAAGAGAGAGGGTCGCGCTTGGCGCGGCCCTTTCGTCATGTCTCATGGGGCGCGTGCGCGCTCGGTCATGCGTGATCGACAGGCTGCGGCGGCCCGCACCGGCGTCCCCTCTACCCGGTCCGTCAGAGCGCGGCCCATCCGCATCGGTTCGGGCGGGAGCTTGTGCGCGCCTCACGCGCATCGTCGGCAGCTCAAGTCGCGAGGGCTGGAGACGCAGCACTTGAGGCTGAAGACCAGCACGGCCCTCGGGGGGTGTTGCGGAACATCATGGCCACGCGACGGGCGTCGTCAGTACCCCGGCCAGGTTCAGCGGGACGGTGGCGCGATTGGTGGCGTCTGCGTGATTGCCAAGGCCATCCGGGTCTCTCCTTTTTGCTATGCATGTGGATCGCACGGGGTCGGCCCGTTCGTGCCCTCAGCTCACGCTTCGGCAAGCACAAATACGGCTTCCACGGCGGGGCCGCGGACCCTCCGCATTTGCGCTTGCGACCGGTCCTCTTGCCCCCGTGCTGGCAGATCCCCATCGCAACAAGGAGTAACCCAAATGACCAACCACTACGTCGCCACCGTCCCCGTCAAGTTCACCGACACCGATGGCCAGGAGCGCACCCGCTTCCAACGCGTGGG
>Ga0307957_1001048_pt1 | contig 14786 bp, 15 predicted proteins | sample OrgLakmetagen490_FD_201830 | JGI IMG/M metagenome (GOLD analysis project Ga0307957, IMG submission 201830) | Saline water microbial communities from Organic Lake, Antarctica - #490 | ecosystem: Environmental > Aquatic > Non-marine Saline and Alkaline > Saline | place: Antarctica: Organic Lake... | reverse complement strand
AGCCCTTCATCTTCGCCTACGATGCGACAACCTTCCGGCACACTGCGCGGCGTCTTGACCGTTAGAGCGAGCCCTGCCTGCACCGGTAGGTTGTTGCCTATGGGTGACAGGCTCGAATACCGAACCTCCCACCGGCGGCGTTGCCGACCCAAGGCAGCAATTGCATGAGCGCGAAAAATGCACCCCTCTGGATTAAGCGCCAGCGGTATAATGTGCCACCATTCTGGCGATAAATGGTCGGCAATGACCCAGACTAGGGGTTCACTCCCCATCAGCACGCCCGACTGAGTGGGCTTGTGCCGAATCACCAGCACCGCGTCCAATAAACCGTTTTGGAAATCCCGCACCAGATCACTGCTGATGCCACAGACCACTTCGAGACGGACTTCTGGGAACCGACGGGAAAAATCCGGCAACAACAAGGGTAAATAGATGCTGGCTTGTTCTTCTGAGGTGCCAAAGCGAATTAAATTTCCCCCTGGGTCATCCCCCATCATCAATCGGGCCTCGTCTTCGAGCTTCAATATATTGCGCGCGTAGGGCATCAAGCGCTCCCCCGACGAGGTCAAGGTAACACTGCGACTAGTGCGTTGAAACAATGAGGTACTTAATTGATCTTCGAGCCGTTTAATCTGCAAACTAACGGCAGACTGGGTTCGATTAAGGGTTTTGCTGGCAGTGCTGAAGCCTTCACACGCCGCCACAGTGACAAACGCACGCAACAGTTCGGTGTCCATGAGCAGCTCCATTTATGATTAATTGAAATCAATACCACATTAACTATTCATTTTAATTATTGATATAGGCCGAGTAGTGTCTTTAGCCATCGCACTAAAGAAACGAGAGGCATGTAATGCGCTTGCAAAACGATCTTCACCAACCCCATTCCGCCGGTATCGATGGGCTAGTCAATTTGTCCGAGTACCCTGTGCACGATTTGGGTGGAGTACGCGGACAGGCGCTGATCCAGGCCTGCCGTGAACAGCTGGAAGAAAACGGCTGCGTCGTCCTCAAGCGCTTTGTACCTGAAGATGCACTGGACCGCCTGGAACGGGAAACTGAGCGCCTGTCTCCGGAAGCCCATTATAATCAGACTGAAACCAATCCCTACAACAGCGACGCTGACCCATCGTTGCCCGCCAATCATCCCAAAAACCGTTTTGACGATAGGACCAACGGTTTTGTCGCCGGTGATCGCATCGGCGCTGGGACCATTATTCGGCAGGTCTACGAAGATCCTTCATTTCAGCGCTTTGTGGCAGCAGTAGTAGGCATCGATGACATCTATGAATACGCAGACCCGTTGGCCGGACTGGTAGTGAACGTCTTACGGGAGGGCTGCCAACATCCATGGCACTACGACACCAACGAATTTATCGTCACCATGATGACCCGGCAGTCAGACCAGGGTGGCGAGTTTCAATACGCGCCGGGCATCCGTAGCCCCAACGGAGAAAACTTCGATGCCGTTGAAAACGTGCTGGACGGTGACCTAAGCCAAGTCAAATCACTAGCTCTGGAGCCCGGCGACTTGCAAGTCTTTTTCGGCCGTTACTCTCTGCATCGCGTTACCCCGGTGGCGGGTAACCGAGAGCGCCATACGGTGATTTTCGCCTACGCAAAAGAACCAGGATTCATTGGGCGTCCAGAGCGAGCCCTGCGCATTTTTGGCCGCATGGCTCCTATTCATGAACAACTGCTCAAGCAAGACATGAAGCGGACCGATAATTTGGCCGATTGATTTTCATACTGTATACCACACAAGCGAACCAATATGAGCATTGTAGAATTTAAAACCTTGTCCAATCAGGAGCCCGACGCCGTTCGTGTTGTGCCATCCGCCCCCATGGCCAACGGCGACAGCATTCCTACGGCATTTGATCCGATACAGTTGCGAGGTGGCCGCATGTCGCGCCTCAAAAACATGATGAAAGAAAAAGGCTACGGCGCCCTGGTCTTGTTCGACCCCAACAATCAACGCTACGCCACCGGATCACGCAACATGTTCGGGTATTTTCTGCGCAATTCCTCGCGCTATATTTTTGTGCCAGAAAAAGGCCCTGTTATTCTGTTTGAATACCCGGGCAGCGCCCATCTGTCCACATGGCTGGAAACCATCGACGAGGCCCGAACATCAAAAGTAGTATGGTCTGCAGTCAATCAGCGTGACAATTTATCCAGCGATCCTTTTGGCATCGAAATCGCCGAGCTGATGCGCACCTACTGCAGCGGCAATAAGCGAATCGGGCTGGACCGCTGTGCGCTGAATCTGGCGCGTTCACTGGAAGCCCAGGGGCTGGAAGTGCTGGACTGCATGCAAGATACCTTGCATTGCCGCCGTATCAAAACCCCCGAAGAAATAGCCTGCCTAGCGCAATCCATGGCCGGATGCGAAGCGGCCGTAGCCGAGGTAGAAGCCGCCATCAAACCAGGCATGCGCGAAACTGACCTGTTCGCGATATTGTATGGTGAAGTGATCCGCCAGGGTGGCGAGTTCATCGAAACCCGGTTGTTGAGTTCGGGCCCACGCACCAACCCATGGTTCAACGAGGCCAGCGACCGCGTTATTCGCCCGGGCGAACTGGTGGCACTGGACACTGATACCATCGGTTGTCACGGTTACTATTCTGACTTCTCACGCACCTTTCACGTCGGTTCCGGGCGGCCCACGGGCTATCAGCAGAGCTTGTATCAGATGGCATACGACCAGGTACACCACAACATGGACATTCTCAAACCGGGCATGAGCTACCTGGAAATTGCCGAACAGGCCTGGAAAATTCCCGAGCGTTTTCTGGACCGCCGTTACCCGTCCATCATCCACGGTGTGGGCATGCACGGCGAAACGCCACTGGTGGCTCATCACATGGATTTTGAGAAGTTCTCAAAGAACGGCATACTGGAGCCCGGCATGGTGGTTTCAGTAGAGAGCTACATCGGAGAAGTGGGCGCAGCAGACGGCGTCAAACTTGAAGAAGAGGTGCTTATTACTGAAACGGGCATTGAGAAAATTTCGCGCTACCCGTTCGATGAGAAACTACTTGGCACAGCCAGATAAGTTAAGCAGGCTACGGATGCCGCCCACGCGGCGGCACCCGCTTGGAGCAACACACCACCGATCAAGCGGACCCAAGTCATGTTTTCGCTTCAAGTATTTGCTGGAACAGCATGCAGATGAGCTCTGCGAGATGATCAGCGAGGATCATGGCAAAGTTCGGTAAAACGCCATGGGTGAGCTGAAGCGTGGGATCGAAAACGTCGACTACGCCTGTGGGGTACCGGAAATATTGAAGGGTGTATACTCTCACAACGCCGGACCCAACATCGACACGTGATCCAACCACATTTTTACCCGCGACGGAGAATGCCCGCCAGTTCGGCGACCGCATACAAGTGGGCATGGTGGGTATCAACGTGCCTGTGCCGGTTGCCTTTCACAGCTTTGGTGGCTGGAATGATTCGTTGTTCGGAGACTTGCATGCATACGGCCCCGATTCGGTAAGGTTTTACACCAAACGCAAGTCCATCTCGCAGCGCTGGCCCACCAGAGGGGTTGAGCGGGCAGAACTGAATTTTCCGTCGCACTGATATAAACAGACTAATAATAGTCGCTAACCCCTACTTGGAGTGGAGGTCGCCATCGAACTGATTCAGTTCACCCTAGCCAATTTCGACACATTAATGAGTCGTACCGTTGAGCATATCGCTCTTGTTAGCTTAGCGGTGGGCATCGCCACCCTCACGGGTGTTCCTATTGGCATCGCCATCACAAAAAGTAAGCGGGCAGCACAAATTGTGCTCTACGTGGCGGCCATCATCGTGACCATTCCCTCCATCGCACTTTTCGGGATCATGATGCCAATTCTATCGATCTTCGGGTATGGCATCGGCTATGTGCCAGCTGTGATCGCTGTGCTGCTGTATTCCCTATTGCCAATCATTCGCAACACTTACACCGCTATCAACAATGTCGACCCGGCTTTGCGGGAAGCCGCCCGAGGTATTGGCATGAGCCCCAATGAGCGACTGCGCTTGGTGGAAATTCCATTGGCCATTCCGGTGATCATGGCTGGGGTGCGCACCGCCGTGGTGCTAAATATTGGCGTGATGGCGATTGCTGCGTACATCGGTGCGGGCGGTCTGGGCACCTTCATCAGTCGTGGTATCTCTCAGTCTGATCCTCGGCAGCTTATTGTCGGTGCCGTTGCAGTTAGTCTGCTGGCTGTAGTGGTTGACTACGCTTTGTTGGCTTTGCAGAAACGACTAACGCCGAAAGGCATGGCTAAAATCATTCAGGCTGGCTGATATTCACCGTTAGGCACCCAATATAAGGTTGGCATCATGATTCGTCTCGACAATTTAACCAAAATATATAAAACGGCAGAAGGTCCTGTGACAGCGGCTGACCGGATATCTATGGAAGTACCAGCGGGTGAAATATGCATCTTGCTCGGACCTTCTGGCTGCGGCAAAACGACGACGCTCAAGATGATCAACCGCATTGTTCAGCCGACGTCAGGACGCGTCCTCATTGACGGAGAAGACACCGCGGAACTGGACACACAAACCCTGCGCCACAACATAGGTTATGTGATTCAACAAATTGGCCTGTTCCCGAACATGACTATCGAGGAAAACATATCCGTAGTGCCCCGTTTGATGGGCTGGGACAAGACAAAATATCGCAATCGCACTCGCGATTTGATGGACATGATCGCCATGGATCCTGACGCCTTTTTAAATTGCTTCCCACACGAACTGTCCGGTGGCCAGCAGCAGCGCATCGGCGTAGCACGTGCTTTGGCTGCGGATCCTCCGGTCATGTTGATGGACGAGCCCTTTGGTGCTATTGATCCCATTAACCGGGCTGTGATTCAGGACGAGTTTCTGAAGATGCAGAAAGAACTGAAAAAAACCATCCTGTTTGTCAGCCACGACATCGACGAAGCCATCAAGATGGGTAATCGCATCGCCATCTTTCGCGCGGGTCAATTGGTGCAATATTCTGAACCTGACGAACTACTGGCCGCCCCTAAAGATGAGTTTGTCGAGTCCTTTCTGGGCGATGACCGAGCGCTGAAGCGGCTTAATCTGGTCAAAGTGCGCGATGTCGTCAATGACACCATCGGCACCGTCAAACCTTCAGACTCTCTGGAAACTGCGCATAAACGCATTGAAGAGTACGGCTACCAAAATGCCATTATCATGGTGAATGAGCAATACCAGCCAGTAGGCATGGTGGCCGCCAGCGTGGCAAAAAATACTAAGGGCTACTGCCGTGACCACAATTCACCGATGCCCGCGCAGGTCGGTTTGGACGACGATCTGCGCAAAGTAGTTTCACTAATGTTTGGCCACGACATCACTTGGGCACCTTGCGTGGACGAAAAAGAGCGCCTCTGTGGTCAGATTACGCAGCGCGCCATAACGCACCATCTAAGCGCTCGACATGCCATGCAAACCGCAAAAAAGCCCGCTGAGGTGATCTAATATGCTTCACCCAGCAGTTCGTCGTATTGTTATAGTAATGGCGTTTATTCTGGTCTTTCTGGCCGGAGCTTGGCTGAGCGCCAGTGGATTCATCAATGAATTTCTAAGCTACCGAGAAGACATTAGCTACCTGGCTGTGCAGCACATGTACCTTACCGCCGTCTCTGGCGGGCTCGCCATCCTGTTTGCCATACCATTGGGCGTCTTGCTGTCGCGGCCCCAGATGGAAAAAGCGGCGGAATCTGCCATCCAGGTGCTGAACATCGGCACCACCATACCCACATTGGCCGTGCTGGCGCTATCCATGAGCCTGCTCGGTATCGGCACTACGCCCGCTTTGTTCGCTCTATTCGTGGCCACGCTGCTGCCGATCACGCGCAATACCTATGCGGGACTTAAAGGCATCAATCCTGCGCTGATGGAAGCCGCTGCCGGTCTCGGCATGTCGCCTACTCAACGCCTGCTGCGCATAGAACTGCCTGGCGCTATGTACGTTATTTTTGCTGGTATCCGGACCGCTTTGACAATCAATGTCGGGACGGTACCGCTGGCCTTTCTGATCGCCGCCGGGGGACTGGGTGAATTAATTTTCACCGGCATTGCTCTTTACAAACCGGTGATGATGCTCGCCGGTGCCATACCCACGGCCATTCTGGCCATTCTGGTAGACGCGTTAATTGCCATCATGGCGTTCTGGATGGTCCCGCGGGGTGTAAATCCTGCACGCCGCTGAACCCATTGCACAATCAAAAAACACAACTGGAGAGACACTATGAGAATCACACTCAAATCAAAAAACACAACTGGAGAGACACTATGAGAATCACACTCAAGCGCTGCCTTGCAGCACTGGCCATGGCCAGCCTGTTCACCACCGCCAGCGCCACTGACCTGGCGGTCGGCGGCAAGAACTTCACAGAACAACAAATACTGACCAGCATGACCAGCCAATACCTGGAGTCACTGGGTTATGACGTTGACAAACGCGCTGGTATGGGTTCCGGCGTATTACGTAAGGCGCAGGAAAATGGCCAAGTGGACCTTTACTGGGAGTACACCGGCACCTCGTTAATCGTCTACAATAAGGTGACCGAGTCCTTGAACCCTGAAGAAACCTACCAGCGCGTCAAAGCGCTTGACGCCGCCAAAGGTTTGGTCTGGCTGAAGCCTTCTGCTGCCAATAACACCTACGCTTTCGCCATGCGTGAAGACGATGCGGCGACCCGAGACATTGCCAGCATTTCCGAACTGGCCGCTGCAGTCAACGCCAGCGGCGACCTGACCCTAGCGTCCAATGCCGAGTTTTACGCGCGAGACGACGGTCTAGGCCCGCTGGAGGAGCTCTATGGTTTTAGCTTTGGTCGCGCCAACGTCAGACGCATGGACAGTGGCCTGACCTATCCTGCCTTGCGTGACGGCGAGGTGGAAGTGTCTGTGGTGTTTGCCACCGACGGGCGTATTCCGGCGTTTAACTTGCGCGTACTGGAAGATGATCTGGCTTACTTTCCATCCTACGCCCTGGCCCCTGTGGTGCGCGAAGACACATTGGAGGCATTCCCGGAGCTCGAGACCCAGATGAACGTCTTGTCTAGTCTTTTGGACGATACCATAATGGCTGGGCTAAATGCTCAGGTGGACGTTGAACGGGTGTCCATTGAACAGGTTGCAGAAAACTTTCTCGCGACCAATGGCCTAAACTAAACGCCACACCCAGCCACCCGAGGCTGCCTTAGGGTGGCCTTTTTTATAACAGCATAGAGAGACTCAACGCATGCACTTTGACGGCACCATTCGGGTCGGCGCAGCCCAGATAAACCCTACACTGGCTGATCTGAGCGGCAATATGGCCCTGCATCTGGACGCCTTGGCGGAGGGCCGGGCGCGTGGTTTGGACCTGCTGGTGTTTCCAGAACTGTCACTCACCGGCTACAACCTCCAGCACCGGGTCATGACGGTCGCCATGACCCGCCATGACCCACGGCTGCTTGAACTCGCTGCCGCCAGCGGGCCGATGCAGAGTCTGGTGGGTTTTGTTGAAGCCGCGGGTCCCGGCGAATACTACAACGCCCTGGCCACCCTGCACGAAGGCCAAGTGGCTCATGTGCACCGAAAAATCAATTTGCCTACCTACGGCGGGTTGGAAGAAGGTAAGTGGTTTACGCCCGGAGAATCAATCAGCTTAACCCCCCTCACACCCGACTGGCTCATGAGTCAATGGCTCTGCGCCGACCTATGGAACCCTGGCTTGGTACACGCGGCTATGATGCACCGGCCTACTCTGCTATGCGCCGCCATAAACTCCGCCAGCGGCATTGTCAGTGACCGGTTTTCCAACGAGCACAACTGGCATCTCAACCTGTCCTTTTACGCAATGACCTACGGCATCCCTGTCATCATGGCCAATCGGTTCGGACCCGAAGGCAGCCAACACTTCTGGGGGGGCTCTTGCATTGTGAGTCCGACAGGCAAAATGCTGGCACAGGCCGAAGCACAGTGCACTCTGATACAGGCCGAACTGCGCTTGGAAGACATTGCCCAGGCTAGATTTGACTTACCCACTCAGCGTGATGGTAATAATCGGCTGGTGCAGAGTTTATTGCCCTGATGGCCGGTAGAGGTCGCTGGCATGTGCGCTTATATCCCTCTTGAATCGGATGATTAATGCTTCGAAATTTTATCAGAAATTCTCTACTCTAACAGTGACCATATGAATCCGATCCAGCCCTTCCTTGAAAGTCTCCACTATGACGACGTACCGCAATTAGTGCGAGAGCAAGCCGTTCGCTGCCTTTACGATCTGGTCGCCACGGCGGCGGCAGGATCCCAGACCGAGCTATCCGGGATTATCCACCGCCACGCTCAGCAGCAATTCGCAGCGCCGGCTCAAGGGCCTTGCGCCTCGCCTCTTTTAGGTGGCAACCCGGTAAGTGCCGCCGGAGCTGCCTTAGCGGGGGGCATGATGATCGATGCGATCGATTCGCACGACGGCCACCGATTGACCAAAGGACATGTGGGCTGCGCTCTACTACCTGGGTTAGTCGCGCTGCTCGAGGCGACGGGCAGACAGCTATCGGGCCCCGAATTTATCACTCTGCTGGTGGCCGGCTACGAAATAGGCACTAGAGCTGGAATCGCCCTGCACGCTACCGCGCCCGATTACCACACATCCGGGGCTTGGAACGCGGTCAACTGTGCCGCCCTTGGTGCTCACCTGATGGGCGCCAGCGAGGAGCAGTTCGAACACGCAATCGGCATCGCAGAGTACCATGGCCCCCGCAGCCAGATGATGCGCGGTGTCGATCACCCGACCATGCTCAAGGACGGTTCGGGCTGGGGCGCCATGACCGGCGTTTCTGCCGCATTCCTGGCTATGGACGGTTTCACCGGCGCACCGGCGCTCACCGTAACCGATCCGAAAATGGAAGCAATCTGGGACGATTTGGGTACGAATTGGCGAATTATGGAGCAGTACTTCAAGCCGTACCCTTGCTGCCGCTGGGCTCATCCGGGGATCGATGCCACCCTGTCGGTAATTCAAGGGCGCACTATCGGTCTGGACCAGATAAAAGGGATCAAAGTGCATACTTTCCACGAGGCAACTCGTCTTAATCAGGGCATACCAGCCAATACTGAGCAAGCCCAGTATGCCATCGCTTTCCCCATTGCAGCTGCCTTGGTGCACGGCAAAGTGGAAGTGGCACAGATCGATGGTATAGGTCTGACCGATGCCGCTACCCTAGCGCTGTGCAGTCGGGTTAGCTTTGTCGAAGACGAAGCCTACAACACCGTATTTCCCGCCGAGCGATGGGCCCATGTCAGCATCGCGCTGCAAGATGGCAAGCTGCTGACCTCCGAACCCCATACTGCTGTGGGTGATCCGGACAACCCCATTACAGAGAGTCGTCTGAAAGCGAAATACGTCGCGCTGACCTACCCCGTTTGGGGGGAGGAAAAAGCACAGCGGGTGATGGACGCAACCCGATCCCTGCTTGAAAGCGACAGCACTCTAGCTCAATACCTAGACACTCTCAGACACTGATTTCGGAGCATACCAATAAACGAACAACAGATTCCCATCTGCCAGGCCCAGCCCAATCAACCCAATGGACAGGCACATATGACCCGCTCAATTCGAATCCCGAATGGTTGATCGAAAGCAGCTCGGCAAAGGGAAAGGTAAAAATGCGAGCTACTCCTGGGGCCCTGCATCTGAGTAAGCCCGAATTTGGCCAGTAGCTGCTGTCGGGCGCACCTGAAGAGTTTGAGCACGCTATAAAAAACCTACTTATTGCATTGCTTGTTGCCGCTGGAATCTACGGGTACATCCAGAACAATCCGGATTTGGTCTCTTCGTTTACTGAAGAAACTATACAAAGCGAACAGACAGTTGCGGACGCCTATAAAAACCAGTTAAGCGGTATACAGGTCAGCGGGTCAGGGGAGGTTAGCCATATTCTCAGTGATGATAATAAGGGCAGCCGTCATCAGAGGTTTATTTTACGGCTATCGTCTGGCCACACTGTATTAGTGGCTCACAACATCGATTTGGCACCAAAAATAAGAGATCTTAAAAAGGGCGACAGGGTGCAGTATTTTGGTCAGTATGAATGGAATTCGAAGGGTGGGGTTCTGCATTGGACACATCATGATCCGAATGGTCGGCACGTGGGCGGCTGGCTTAAACACAATGGGCGAACGTATGAATGACCCATTCGAAGCATCCGACAACGCAACAAGCTTCGGTCCCTGAGCACAGACACTGATAGCGCTGCACGGCGTTAACGCCCTTTGAATAGGGACCCCAGCACACCGCGCAAGACACCCCGTGTCACTTCGCGACCCATTGTACGCGCTATGCTTTTTGCCATGGTTTCAAAAACCCCCTGGCGTGAGGAACGTCGTGTTTGTGCGGTTTTTTTGCTTCTATTAGCTGGGGCTTTATAAATCCGGTTTTTATCAAGGGTTGCCTGCTCGGCTTCTTTGGCGGCCTGCTCCGCTCGCTTTTGTAGTATTTCGTAGGCAGATTCACGGTCAATAACTTCATCGTAGCGAGGGCCAAACTCACTGAGGCTGAAAATACCTTTACGTTCTTCAGCCGTAGCAGGCCCGAGACGTGAAGAGGGTGGTCGTATAAGCGTTTGATCAACAATGGATGGCGTGCCTTTGGCATCGAGGGTGGAGGCCAAGGCTTCGCCGACTCTGAGTTCCGTTATGACTTTTTCAGTATCGAGGCTGGGGTTTTGCCTGAAGGTTGAGGCGGCAGCGCGAACGGCTTTTTGATCACGCGAGGTAAACGCTCTTAGAGCGTGCTGCACCCGGTTGCCGAGCTGGCCGAGTATTTTGTCGGGGATATCGGTGGGGTTTTGTGAAACAAAATAGACGCCTACGCCTTTGGAACGAATTAATCGCACCACCTGTTCGATTTTTTGTAGCAGGGCTTTCGGAGCATCCTCAAATAGCAGGTGAGCTTCATCGAAAAAGAACACGAGCTTAGGTTTTTTGGGATCGCCGACTTCGGGTAATTCTTCAAACAACTCGGCTAATAGCCAGAGCAGAATGGTGGCATATAGCTGTGGCCGTTCGATTAGCTGATCTGCCGCTAGCGTCCCGTTTGGTTAATTCACTAGCCTGATTCTGTTATAATTCCATAATACTCACGAATTATGGGGATGTTATTTTGGCTCGGCAACCTGCACCTTTTAATCTTACGGTTAACGATCAACTGGAACTGGAAAGCTGGCTGCGAGTGGGCACGCTGAGCCAAAATCTGGTGCAGCGAGCTCGAATTTTATTGCTATTGAACGCCGGGCAATCTCCGAAAGAGGTCATGGAGTCACTCGATGTCAGCAGCCCCACCGTGTTCAAGTGGCGCAACCGATATACGGAGCAAGAGCTGACAGGGTTGCGCGATGCCCCACCGCCTGAAAACGTTCAAGATCAGCAACGATCCAGACTTTGCTGAGAAGGTTTTTGATGTTGTCGGTTTGTACTTGAACCCGCCCGATAACGCTCTGGTGCTGTCTGTTGACGAGAAGACGCAGATCCAGGCTCTGGATCGCACCCAGCCCAAACTGCAATTGAGGCTGGGTCAAATCGAGCGCCACACTCACGATTACAAACGGCATGGCACAACGAGCCTGTATGCGGCCTTCAACATCTTGAACGGTGAGGTAATCGGGCGGATCACCCAGCGCCATCGCGCCAAGGAATTTCTCGACTTTCTACGACAAATCGACCGTGAAACTCTGAAGGAGCAAGATCTCCACCTGATTCTGGACAACAGTTCGACCCATAAAACACCCAAAGTAAAAGCCTGGCTGGAGAAGCATCCTCGTTTTAAGCTTCACTTCACCCCGACCATACAGTGCCTCGTGGCTGAATGCAGTAGAAGGCTGGTTTGGCCAACTGGAACGACGAGCGCTGTACCGGGGTATTTTTACCAGCGTTGGCGATCTCAAAACGGCCATTCGCCGATACATCAAAGTTCATAACGAAAAACTGGCAAAGCCATTTCGATGGCATAAAAGTGCGGAATCCATTACGACATCGGTGACGCGGGCAAAGCTCAGTGCTATTGATAATAAATAAGCAAATTAACCAAACGGGACACTAGACGCCACACGACGACTGCAGGACCGGGGGCAGATCTATTTCTCAATGGCCAGACGAGTGCAGTGACGTCTTCGCTGACTTTAGCTGCACATATGAATAGATCTGTACCGATTTTCTAGCCGGCTTTTCCTGCTCGTGTTGCCTCGGGAATCTCGATTAGCTGTCCTGTTTTACAATCATAGATATAGCCATAGATTGGAATGTCAGCTGGAACCATTGAGCTGCTTCTGATTCGCTGAACATCTTCCAAGACACTCTTCTCTTGATTACTAATCGTTAGCCAGTTTATAAACTTACCGTCAGTTGTCCCACCACCACTATTGCTGTTGTGCCAGCCAGATGCATCTACACTGGATGTTTTTAAGTTACCCGATAATAAGTCACCCATTATTTCAGTTGTAAACGTTTCCATTCCACAATCGGTATGATGTACAACAAACCATTCTTTTGTGCCCAGCAACTTATAAGAGATAACTAATGAGCGAATCGCATCATCGCTTGCTCTGCCGCCGGCGTTGCGAATCACATGTGCATCGCCTTCCGCCAGGCCCGCATACTTAGCGGGATCTAAGCGTGCATCCATGCATGTAAGAATGGCAAACTGCCTGCCAGGAGGCATTGGTAAATCGCCTTTATCTCCGAAATTAGCCACATAGTCAGCATTCGCCAATTTTACTTCTTCGATTATCTTGCTCATTCTTATGATCCCTTCTCATGGCGTTTCATTTTTCTGTTGCTTGGAATGAAAATAGGAACAGATGTTTTTGTTTCCTAACCATCATAGATCCGGTGCGTTATTTTTACCAAATTCACTATGCTACTAAAAAACCGTCCGCAGGTTTGACCTTAGTCAACTATTCGGTGTCTGTAGCAATGTTACGTTGGCAGTACATACAGCAGGAAGGGAAAAGGCATCATGGCCAAGGTTACTCCGAGCATCGTGGTCGCTTGCGACGGTTCAGATCAATCATTACAGGCAGCAAAAATGGCAGCCGAACTGGCAAAAGCCACCGGTCACCCATTGAAGCTATTATCCGTATTTCCGGGGTCAAAGTTTGAGAGGGCGGTTATCAGAGGCGTACCGCCCAGCGACTTCGAGGAAGAACAAAAGGACTATGGGCGCAAAGTGTTCGACGCCGCGAAAGAGGCCGTGAGTGGGAAACTCAATCCAACCGAAGAGATTCTGCTCAAAGGGGATCCCGCTCATGAAATCATCGAATATCTGGAAGCCAATCCGGGCACTCACATGGTGTTGGGACGGCGTGGCCATTCCGCGGTGCGCAGCCTGACTTTGGGCAGTGTCAGTGAAAAGGTCATCAGGCACGCCACCGGGCCGATTACTGTTGTAAGCGAGTAACAGAGACCTTGTTATGGGCTCAGGTCAGCGTGTCACAAACATCCGGCCGCCATCGGTCGCGACCTGCGGTGATTGATTATGAAGGTTCGTCCGAAGGCCCGATCCAGAGCCATGGATTGAAAGCGATTTCCCAAAGATAGCCGTCGGGGTCGGAAAAGTAGCCTGAGTAGCTACCCCCGTTACGTCTTACAGCCGCCCGCAAAGTGGGTGGCAATGCTTGATTCATATATTACACATAACGCTTGGCTGACGCGCCGGTTTGGCGCCGCGAAGCGGCGGGCAATCGGTGGTCGTGCAGCCGATTGTTAAAGCCTGCCTAGCCAGTAGTGCGGCCGCCGCCGGTCATGTGCAACCGCTAGAATCTGGAAACAGCTAGGCTTTTTTCGATAGACGATGGATAGCGGAAATCGATGAAGGGGAGCTCTGCGAATATCCGGCTCTAGCTTGACCTGCCAAGCTTCTGGTGAATCGCCGATCAGTTCGGCCAGGGCCTCAAATTCCTCTATAAAGGCACCACCCAATCCTGAAACCTTCGATTCGTAGTAACCGACTGATTCCAAAAACTCGGCTTCCGCTGCCGGGTGAAAAAAGTAGTTCATTTGATTAGTGCTCGAGCCTTCCTCATAACGTCGTCACCGGGTACCGCTTGAACCGACCCGCTATCAAGTTCTTCCGCTCTTCTGCGAGCCTCAAGCAACCAGTCAGACTTAAGCTCTTCTTCTGACGGAGATTCCAGGCTCAAAACCAATCGTTGGATCAACTGAGCTCGCTCCTCTTTTGGCAGATGGAGTGCCTCGTCTTCTATTCTCTGGAGATTCATGGGCGAAACCTCTCGTTCGTGTATCCGTTAATTTTGACACGGATAGGTAATGGCTGCCATGCCTCGAGTTTTACCTTTTAACGCTCGAACTCAGTTGACGGGCAATACAGAGCAGAGCGAAGCGCCGCAGCGTATTGACTGGTCAACTGCAGTGACTTGTTGAACGAAGCCGCTACGCGGCAGAGGCCACATTCGACTGTACTTTCCTGACTCCTTCCATTTCGGAGGGCTTGTCAGGAGAAGTGTGATGAACGCCAACGAACACGTCCGTTTTCAAGCACTGCACCAACGCTACCTCACCGAACTCACCCTGAGGGGCAAAAGCTCCAAAACGATTGACCTGTACACCCATTGCCTGCGACAGGTGAGCGATTTCTTCGATACCTGTCCCGATCAGCTTAGCACCGATCAGCTCAGGCAGTATTTCATGCATCTGGTCAAGCACCGGTCCTGGAGTCTGGTCAAGATTGCCCGCAATGCGTTGCAGAGTTTCTATCAGTATGTGCT
>Ga0307957_1001038_pt1 | contig 14830 bp, 16 predicted proteins | sample OrgLakmetagen490_FD_201830 | JGI IMG/M metagenome (GOLD analysis project Ga0307957, IMG submission 201830) | Saline water microbial communities from Organic Lake, Antarctica - #490 | ecosystem: Environmental > Aquatic > Non-marine Saline and Alkaline > Saline | place: Antarctica: Organic Lake... | reverse complement strand
GCGAATGTTTTGTGGCGGAGCGGACGGGACCGAAGGCGAACGTTCTCTGCCTAGTAGGTAGCTGTTTTTATATATATTTCTCCTCAGTTCGAATCCCGGGCGAAGCCAAAGGGGCTGGCAAGGAAACTATCTGGCCCGGACCCCGCCCTCCCACCACCAGCGGCTGAATCGCGTGCCCTCGATCTGCCGATTGCGGATCTCGCCGGCAAACAGAGGGCCGAAACGCTGCCACCAGAACCGCACGGCTTCGTGGCTGATATCGATCCGGCGCTCGTGCAGCAGGTCGTCGACGTTACCAAGCGACAAGGGGAAGCGGACGTACAGCACTACCGCGATGCGGATGATTTCGGGGCTGGTTCGGGAGTAACGGAACGGGTTGGGCCTGGTTATCGCGGAACGCTATCCGGCCGGCCTGTCCCGGCACAAGCGTCATCGCTCTGACAGCGCCCGCGAAATTCCTCGTTGGGCTGTGCCGCTTGACTCCTCACTCCACTCTAGGCCTCGTTCTCGACCGACCGATAGGCCGTGTCCGCCCAGACGCGGCGGCCGGTGTTGGCCGTCTGGATCAGGCCCTCGCGCAGGCGGTGTTCGATGTCGAGGGTGGCGCAGAGTTGGTCGAACGCGTGCGCGCCCGTGGCCGCCCGCTTGCGCAGGCCGAAGAGCCGGTCAGTGAACTCCTTGCCGTCGCCAATGGTCGCTCGGAGCAGTGGCGCAACCATCGGCAACTCCGTGAGAATGGTGCGGATGCGGATCGGGCAGACGTGTTCCAGATCGCGCAGGAACCGCCGGGCGTTGGCCGCGGTCTTCGCCGTAAAGACGCGGATGAAGCCGGGGCTTCGCCGGTTCAGGGCTGAATTGGTCCACTGGACCAATTCCGAAACGCCCTTCACCCCAGCGGGTCGCGCGGTCGATCGCCACGAAAAGATACCGACGGCGGTTCTCATCGGCCATCTGGGGCAGGTATTTCACCTCGATATCAACGTAACCGGGCTCATAGGCCTCGAAGGCGCTGTGTTTCGGCTTGGCTGCCTTCGCCTTGAGGTGGCGCAGGTTTCCCACGCCATGCCGACGCAGGCATCGGTCCAGCCCGGAGCGCGAGACATTCGGGTTCAGGAACTCGCGCACCACAGCCAGCAGGTCATCGAGCGAGACCAGCAGCGTCTTGCGAAGCGCCACTGCGACGGCTTCCTGCGCGGGCGTCAACGTCGTCTGAAGCCGATGCGGGGTGTGGCTGCGATCCTCGACACTGTCGCGCTTGCGCCACTTGTAGACGGTCTGCTCAGTGATGCCGAAACGCTCCGCAAGCACCGGCGCAGGCTCCGTGCTCGCCTGGATCGCAGCCCGAATCTTCGGTGTCGTAGTCGCTTGGCTGTGAAGGTGGATTAGCATGGTAGCACCCGGTCTCGAACGTCCCTCAGAACCGATCTTGCCATGAACAGGGCAGATCGCCGGGGGCTTATGTGATCATCCGGGATGGAACACCTACGATCAGCTTTGGCAGGCAGTCGGGCAGGTCTGCGACCTGTTCACCGATGAAGAATACCACAACTTCTTCAAAGCCGCAGGATGCCAAACCGAATAAACGCGACATACTCTAGGCGCGCCGTATGAGCAAGTCGCCTCCCGCTCGCTATCGCACGACGAACTGGTCCAGCTATAACGCCGCGCTGCGCAAGCGGGTCTCACTGCTGATCTGGGTGGACGAGGATATGGCTTGGCGCGCGCCACAGGAAGGCAAGCCGGGTCGCCCGCCGGTTTTCCCCGATGTGGCCATCCAGTTCTGCTTCCCGATCAAGCTCTCCTTGCACCAGACCGCCGGAATGGAGGCCAGCCTGCTGAAGCTGGCGGGGCTGGACTGGCCGATGCCCAATTTTTCCACCCTGTGCCGGAGGCAGAAGACCCTGGCCGTGCAGCTTCCATATCGCCGCGCAGACGGTCCGCTGAACCTGCTGGTCGACAATGAAGCGTTGACCGCCGAAATCCACATCCGCGTCGCCCTCATGAACCGCTTCAACGCCCTCGGCATCGCCGAGATCGACCGCGTGGCCTAAACTCACTTGGGCAAGGGGCACTCATGCCTCAGGTCGTCTTTCCGCAACACCGCCGATGTCTCCGTGTCGTGACCTGCAGGGTTCCTTGCGCGGCACTGGGTCGCGTCATCGGCCTTGTTTTTGTCACAGGATCGCGCCGATGTCGCCGAGTGAAACGCCTTGGCGGGACGCCCTTGTCGAACGCCGGAATTCACTCTGGAATTTTCACGGCGGCTCAGCCGTCGGTTCCTGGTTCCATGCCCAGGACATCCTCGACCACCGCCACTTCGGCGCGGCAGGCGGCCAAGTCGCCCTTTGCGAGCGCACGCTCGGCGTCGAGACGCATCCACATCAGCGCGGTCGCGACTTCGTCTTTCAGCGGCGCGCGCGCCTCCATCACCGCCAGCGTCGCGGCCAGCCGCGCCGCGCAATCGACATCCTCGGCCGAAGCAGGCAATGGAACGAGGCCGAGCGCCAGCATAACCAATATGTGCAGGCGCATCACGCCACCTCCCTCAGCCGCCGAACTTCGTCCATGAAAGCGCGCACGCGGTCAACCTCGACCGGGTTTTCCCAGCGCCCGCCCTGCTTCAGGGACGAGCCGATGATGACTCCCTTCGCCCGTGGATGAAGCGAAGCCACGTTCTCACGCGTGACGCCAGAACCGACAATCACCGGTAGAGAGGTCGCGGCGTCTATGGTGGAAAGCTCCTCTGCGCGCACCGCGTCGCCGGTGCGATGCCCGGTGGCGATGACCCCGTCGGCGTCGAAGAACTCTAGGTCGCGAGTTAGCTCGTCAATCGAGCGGTCGGCGGTGATTGCATGCGCCCCGTGCTTGACGTGGCTGTCGGCAAAGATCGCGATGTGATCAGCATCCAGAGTGTGGCGAAATCGTAGCGCGCGGGCCGCGTCGCCGTCCAGCAGCCCCTCGTTCGCGACATAGGCGTTGGCCCACTGGTTCACCCGGATGAAGTTGGCCCCCGCCGCGGCGGCCACCGCCAACGCGTGGATCGGCGCGTTGGCCAGGATGTTGACCCCGGTGGGCAGCCCGGTCTCAGCGATGGTGCGTGCGGTGACTGCGGACATGAAGGCCGCGGTCTCCGGCCCCAAGTCGCCGGGGCGCAGGAACGGGATGTCGCCGTGGTTCTCCACAACAAGCGCGTCGGCGCCACCCTCCGCGTAGGCGCGGGCGTCGGCCAGCGCGGCGTCGTAGATCTCGGCTAGCGGGCGGTTGTCATGTCGCGGGGATCCCGGGAAGGGCGGGCAGTGCACAACGCCGATGACGATCATCGGTTTGCTGAAAATTTTCAAAGCCGTCGCTGTAGCGGGGCGCTGCTTCTGCGTGGTCATGGACCCTCCTGGCGGTCGCCTGAATTTTGATCACACGAAACTGGCGGAAATGCGGGTTCCCGGCAAGCATGAACGAAATCGGTTGCCTGCGCCCGCCAGAGCCGTCAGCCTGAACTTGTTCAAAAGGTAGCAGGAGAGACTCAAATGCGAAACACGTTGAAAGGCGGCGCGCTGGCCGTGGCACTGGTTGGGGGCGCTGCGCTGGCACCTGCACCTGCCACCGCCCAGGTCGGGCCGTCGATCTGCATGGTGACATTCTCGCTGCAGATCCAGTATTTCCAAAAGACCGTCGAGGGCGCCGAGGCAGCGGCCGAAGAGCTGGGCGTCGATCTCACTGTCTTCGACCCCCAGGCCGACGCGACCCAGCAAGTCACGCTGACCGAGGACTGCATCGCCCGGCAGGCCGACGCCATCATCCTCGATCCAATCGAGAGCGGTTCGCTGTTGGGCCCCATCGAGCAGGCCGCGGCGGCCGGCATCCCGATTGTCACGCTGGACACATACATCGACCATCCCAATGTGCTCAGCCTGGTCGGCGTGCGTCAGTACGAAACCTCGCGTGAGTTCGGCCGCTATGTGGCCGGCTACATCGCCGGACAGATGAACGGCAACGCCACGATCGGGCTTATGATAGCCTCTTCCGAGGTGCAGCTGGCCCGCCGTGACGGCTTCGTGGACGCTATCGAATCGGTGCTGCCGGATGTGGAGATCGCCGCGGAGGGCGACGGGCGCAACATCCTTGAGCGGGCCATGGCGGAGGCGGAGAACATGCTGACCGCCAATCCCGACATCAACGTGATCTACGCCACCGGAGACCCGCAGTTGCAGGGCGCGCTCGCCGCTGGGCTCAGCCAGAACCGCGACATCGCCTTTTTCGGCTGGGACGACGTGCCCGACTATTTCATTCCGCCGCTGCAGGAAGGGCGGCTCCAGGGCTTTCTGATGCAGAGCCCGGAGTTCAACGGCGCGCAGGGCGTGCGGTTGCTCGTTCAGCATCTCAACGGCGAGGAAATCCCCGAGCGCGCGTCGTACATCCCCACCATCGTGACCCCCTTCAACGTGGATCAGGTCCAGTAATCCCAGTCTGTCCGGCCGGCCTTCGGCCGGGCCTTCCCTGACCGGAGCATTCCATGAGTCCTAAGGTCACCACAGCGGGTCGCGAAGCCTTCGGCATGTTCGACCACCGCCGGATGATCGTGGCGCTGGTGCGCTACGGCATGTTCATCGCACTCGGTCTCTGGATCGTGGTGATGAGCCTCGCCTCCGAGCATTTCCTGACCCAGACCAACCTGATGAACGTGGCGCGCCAGGCTGCGCCGCTTATGATAATCGGGGTCGGCATGACTTTCGTCATGGCGACTGCGGGCATCGATCTGTCGGTTGGCGCGGTGGTGGCGCTGATATCGGTACTGGCGGCCAGCTGGCTGCAGCTGGGGCTACCGGCATTTGTGGTGATTCCGCTGGTTCTTGTGGTGGGCGCAGCAATGGGTGCGCTGAACGGCGGGATCATAGTTCTGGGCGTTCCAGCATTCGTCGTGACGCTGGCGGCGCTGACCTCGGTGCGGGGCATCGCTTTCGTTTTTTCAGACGGTTACGCAATTCCGATTAGCGATCCCGTGTTCGCCTGGATCGGGCGTGGCGACCTGTTCGGCGTCAACGCGCCCATCGTAATTGCCCTCGTGACCGCGTTGATTGGCTGGGTGCTGCTGACCCAGACGCGTTTCGGGCTTTACGCGCTGGCCACCGGCGGGCGCGAGGAGGCCGCCCGCGTCATGGGCCTGGGCATCAACAAGGTGAAGATCGGCGTCTACGCGCTTACCGGCACGCTGGCCGCGTTGGGCGGCATCGTGATCTCGGCCCGGCTCTCCAACGGCTCACCGAATGCCGGCGTGATGCTGGAGCTGGAGGTGATTGCGGCCACTGTGCTGGGCGGCACGTCGCTGTTCGGCGGGCGGGCGACCATCGCGGGGACAATCGTCGGCGCGCTGCTGATCAATTTCATCCGCAACGGGCTGAACCTTCTGGGCGTGAACCCCTACTGGGTGCAGGTCGTGACCGGCGTGATCCTCGTGCTGGCGGTGTTGATGAACACCGTGCTCAACCGCAGGGTTGAGCAATGGGCCCGTGCGGCCCCAGACGAGGAGGACGCGGAATGAGCGCGTTGCTGGTGGAGATGCGCAACATCTCCAAGACGTTCGGCGCAGTGACGGCGCTGCAGGACGTGTCGCTAAGGGTGCCCCATGCCGGAGTGGTGGGGCTGGTCGGCGACAATGCCGCCGGCAAGTCCACGCTCATGAAGATTTTGGCGGGTGCGCTGGCGCGCGACAAGGGCGACATCCTGATCGACGGCGCGCCTGCAAGCTACACTCACCCCATCGGTGCGCGCGAGGCGGGGATCGAGATGATATACCAGGACTTTGCGCTGGTCCCCGACCTGACGGTGGCGCAGAACATCTTCCTGGGTCGCGAGCTCACGAGGCGTCGCGCGGGGCTGACCGTGTTGGACAAGCGCGCGATGAACGACCGTGCGCGCGAATTGTTCGGCGCGCTTGGGCTGCGGATCCCCTCGGTAACGCTGCCGGTGCAGTCGTTGTCGGGCGGGCAGCAGCAGGCGGTCGCCATCGCGCGGGCCACCGGCTTTGACGCCAAGCTGGTGATCATGGACGAGCCAACTGCCAACCTGGGCGCGCCCGCGATCGCCAAGGTACGTGAGACCATCGCGCGGCTGAAGGCATCAGGGGTGGCAGTTGTCATCATCAGCCACCGGCTCGAGGACATCTTCGCCATCGGCGACAGCATCGTGGTAATGAAGCAGGGCCGTCTGGTGGCGGAGCGCGCCATCGGCGACACCGACAATGCCGATGTCGTAGAGATGATCGTCACTGGTCGGGATCCGCGGCGCGCGGCGACCGTCCCGGCATGAGCCGCCCGCCGCGTTTGCGCGACGTGGCCAAAGCCGCGGGCGTTTCCATCGGGACGGCCTCGAACGTTTTGAACAAGCCCGAGAGCGTGCGGCCCCCGACACGGCACCGGGTCTATGCCGCGATGCGCGCGCTGGGTTATTCCGGCGCGCGGCTGACCTTCCCGTCTGCCAAGCCCTCGGCAAGGCCGGACGACCCGGAGGCACCGCTGCTGGTGGCGGCGGGCTACCTCTCGATCGATACGGTGGTGCAGCTTGACCAACTGCCGCACCGCGGCGATCGCATCACGGCGCAACGCATCTCTAAGCATGTCGGCGGGCCGGCGGCAGGCGTCGCCGCTGGGGCCGCCGCGTTGGGCGCGCCGTTTCCTGTGGACGTGGAGTTGGCGACCGCCATCGGCGACGACGACGACAGCCGCTGGGCGGTGGACAGCCTGGCGCAGCGCGGCGTGCGCACCCGCGCCGCCCGCCCGCCGGAGGCCAAGCGGCTTTCGCGCTGCATTGTCATGGTCGAGCCGGGCGGTCACCGCACCCGCGTCAACGAGCCCTTGAACATCGCCGCGGCCGACATTCTTCTAGCGGTCGCTCAAGACAGCGCTCGCCGTCGCCGTCACCTGCATGTGGAGGGTTTCCAGGCTGCGGGCATTCTGGAGGTCGCGTCAAACCTGCGCGCCGCGGGCTGGACCCTGAGCATTCACGATACCGGCCTGTCCGCGGCGTTCCTGACCCCCGAGGGCATCCGGCATCTGGTGCACAGCTTCGATACGGTGATTATGAGCCGCCGCGCGGCAGCGGCCGCGCTCAACGTTGCCGCGCCGAGGACAATGACGCTTCTGGACGCCATGGAGACGCTGGCGCGCGAGGTGCCGGGCTGCGAACTGGTGATGACACTGGGCGCAGAGGGCGCTGTCGCCTGTGCGCCGGGTCGGCCGACACCGGTGAGCGCACCCGCGCTGCCGGTGGAAATCGTGGACGGCACCGGCGCTGGCGACTGCTTTGCTGGTGTCTATCTTGCGCAGCGCTTGCACGACGTGCCGGTGGCCGAGACACTCCAGCGCGCCTGCATCGCGGGCAGCCTCGCAATTACGGCGGAGGGCGCACAGGGCCGCACCGCCGCGGCGGTCGAGATCGACGGGATCCTCCATGCCGCGTTCGCCTGACACGCCAACCCTCCATGTCATCGGCAACGTGACCGAGGACATCGCGTTCCGTGTACCCGCCCTACCGCGACCAGGCGAGACGCTGATCGCCGACGCGCGCACCGCGGACCTGGGCGGCAAGGGATTGAACCAGGCGGTGATCGCCGCGCGCTCGGGCGTCGCCGTGCGACTGCTGGCGCCGGTCGGTGAGGACGAGGTTGCGGCGAGCGCCGCGGCGCTCGCCAAGGCCGAGGGGATCGCGGCGACGCTGCCGGCGCTTGCGCCCGCCTCCGACCAGTCTGTGATCTGGGTCGCCACGTCGGGCGAGAACGTCATCGTCTCCAGCGCCGCGGCAGCTGGGGCACTGGACGCTGCGGCGGTGGATGCGTTCCTGGAGGCCGCAGCGCCGGGCGACAGCCTGCTGCTGCAGGGCAACCTCACCCGCGCCGCGACGGCGGCTGCGCTCTCTCGCGCGCGGGCATCAGGTCTGGCGACGATAGCCAATCCATCGCCAATCCGATGGGATTGGACCGGGCTTTGGGCGAAGGTGGACCTTGCGGTTGTGAACCGGCTGGAACTCGCCACCCTCACCGGGGCCGACGGGCTGGAGGACGGGATTGCCGCGCTGCACCGTGCGGGCGCGCGCACGGTTCTGCTCACCATGGGAGCGGAGGGCGCGCTTCTCGACGGTCCAAACGGGCGCCTCGTCCAGCCCGCCGCACCTGCGGATGTGATTGACACGGCGGGCGCTGGTGACACGCTATGCGGCGTTTACGTCGCCAGGCGAATGCTGGGCGACGCGCCCGGCGCGGCGCTTGCGTGGGCGGCCCGCGCAGCAGCGGTGACCATCGCGCGACCGGGCACCCACGGCGCCTTCCCCGACCGCGCCGCGCTGGCGCGCACGCCATGATCCGCGGCGACCTTTCCGCTGCACTCCGGGCTGCCGAACCCGAATTGTGGGAAGCGTTTATCGACCACCCGCTCTTCCTGCAAACTGCGGAGGGGATGTTGTCTGCGCCGGCCCGCGATCGCTATTTTCGGTTCGAGCGTGCATTTGTCGGGCAAGCGGTGACGGTGTTCGCGCATATCCTGACAGGTGCGCCCGACCGCGCCGTGCAGCGCAAACTGGTTGCGGCACTGGATGCGCTGGTCAACGAGCAGGAACCGCTATTCGATCGACTTTTCGCGCAGGCTGGCCTCGATTTTGTCCCGGATGCAGCACTGCCGCCGCCTGTTCGCGCCTTCTGCGAGGGCATGACAACGATGGCGCGGGACGGTGGCTATGCCGGCGGGCTGGCGATCATGTTCGTGGCCGAGCGCGGCTATCTCGAGGCTTCGCGACGGATCATGGCAGGCTCCGTTTCCGACCCGGCACTGCGCGAATGGTTCGCGCTCCACATCGCGCCGGGCTTCGTAGAGAGCGCCGCGTGGCTGGCGACAGAGCTGAACCGCGTCGGCACACGTGGCGCCTCATCGGCGGACCTGGTCCCGCTGACCCGCCGCGCGCTGGAACTGGAGATCGCCTTCCACGACGCCGCGCTGGCAGACGACGCAGGCTGAGCGTGCGAGCGCAGTGGGAGACGTGTCGCGGAACCGGAACGGCCCTCGGGGCGGGGCCGGATTTCGGACTGGGCGCATGGTGAGCATACGCCTTTCATGAACGATCGGCGTGGAACAGATGTCGCCTAGATCACTCGTTGAATGGCGGCCGAAACAACTCGCGATGCGCCTGTATTCGATTTGCGTCCCACCTTGCGAACGTCACTGGCGTCGAAGTGTTCAGCTGCGGCTTCAAGAAAACGACGCGATTTCATATCGTTGCCGTTTATGCACCAAAAATTGCACGGTCATGAGGTCGGGAGAATATCGGCCCTAAGAGACCGCTTTCGGGCCACCCGGCGCCGACGCCGGTGCTCAGCCCGCCCCGCATAACCCTCGAAAGCAGCGAGAAAATCCGGCCGCGGCCGGATCGGTAGAACGCTTTCGCGAGGGCATGTGGCGGAGGAAAAGCCTCGCACCTCAATTCGGCTGTTTTGGCAGTGCGGATCGAGTCTAAACGCCACGAAAATCCCTGAAATCTTGAGAAAAGTGTCCGACCCCACGCCGATGGGGGCCGCTCCGTCCCGAACGTTCCGACGCCGCTTCTAAGGCTTGCGCCAATTCACGCCATCTCCGCCTGTTTCAAACATAGCCTCCGAGCACGCAACCTACCGACTTGAATAGGTTTTCTTCTCACGCCTTCGTTCTCCTGCGACCGAAGTGAGTTGCGCAAAAGGAGACGAAAATGAGCGAAGTATGTGTGAATCAGAAAGAACTGGCCGCCCGCTGGAAGATCAGCCACCGAACACTCGAGCGCTGGCGTTGGGTCCAGGAAGGCCCGCGATACCTGAAGATCGGCGGCCGGGTCGTTTATAGACTGTCCGACGTCGAGGCATTTGAACGCAAGGTTCAAAGCGTTCCTGATGAGCTACTGGCCGAAGGCTGAGCAACCAACCTCGCCCCTCCCAAGGCTGCGACATCGCGAAAAAGACAATCTTACGAAGCATTTCGATTGAACACGACATGACTCCCCGCTAGCGTGCAGTTAGCACAAAAAATGGGCGCGCATATTAATCAAACGCGCCGAGTCGGGAGTGCGAAGTGGATAGTGACAAATCGGAGCTTCGTTGGGGAGTCGCGCAGCGCCTCGAGTTCATCGAGTTCCGATTGTTTTGGGAGGGGCGAGTGAACCGTAGCGATTTGATGGAGCAGTTCGGACTGTCGGTGAACCAAGCGTCCGCCGACCTGAATCGCTACATCGGCTTCGCTCCGGACAACATGGTCTATGACAAGAGTGCGCGGACGTATGTCAGGGGTCCCGACTACGCTGCACAGTTCCTGAAACCTGACGCCAGCCGCTACCTCGCACAGCTACGGTCCTTGGCCGATGGTATCCTCGACAGCGACGACACCTGGATCGCAGAACTGCCATCCTACGATGCTGCACCAACGCCCGCCCGCGGTGTAAACCCTGTTATTCTACGATCCGTTGTCGGTGCCATCCGCCGCTCAGAGGCTATCGAGGTGAATTACCAGTCCCTCTCGCGGCCCGAGCCGACCTGGCGGCGGATCGCACCTCATGCCATCGGGTTCGACGGCTTCCGATGGCACACGCGGGCGTTCTGTAAGACTGACGAGGTATTCAAGGACTTCCTGCTCTCTCGCATCATCTCGACGCGCAGTGTTGAAGCCAGTGATGTAACGGATGCTGACGATGCGGACTGGCAAGAACATGTCACGCTTGAGATTGGCCCCCACCCCAAATTGTCCGAAAGCCAGAAGAAAGTAATCGCGCTCGACTATGGAATGCGAGGCGGCAAAGCGAAGATCAAGGTTCGACGCGCTCTGCTTTACTATGCACTGAAACGTCTCGGGCTCGACACCGACCCCGGTGCCAGGAAGCCGCAAGATCAGCAGATAGTACTGTTGAACCGCGATGAAGTGATGGGAGCAAAAGGGTGAAGAAGAAGCTAAATTGCGGATTTGTGAGGAAATTATGAGCTCGGGATACAATATACCCCTAGTAACCACACTTTGTGACATCAGCCCGGATGCGTTCTCTATGAGCCGGTCCGAGCAGGTAGAGCACCTCTCCTCGATCTCGGAGGCGGACCTTACGATCGCGCGCGCCTTTTACGACCGGAACCACGTAACCAACGGGATGTCCGAGTTCCTGCGCGGCGCACTGAAACGTCTCTCTGGGCAGAGCCAGCAGGCGGTCTTTGAGCTCCGCCAGGCGATGGGTGGCGGTAAAACCCACAACATGATCGCCCTAGGCCTCCTAGCGCGGTTCCCCGAACTCAAAGAGTTGCTCCCGGATACGATCACCGCCGACTTAGGCGATGATCCAGCGAAAATTGCCACTGTGAACGGGCGCGACGTGCGCAACTTCATATGGGGTGACATTGCTGAGCAGCTCGGGAAGGCGGAGCAGTTCCGGGATCACTGGATCAACGGGCCGAAGGCGATGAGCGAGGGGGACTGGGTCAGCCTGATCGGGGACGCGCCCACCCTAATCATGCTCGACGAGTTGCCCCCATATCTCGCCGTCGCGCATACGCAGACCGTCGGCCAGGGGACCCTTCTGGACTTGCAAAAATATTCCCTTGCCAACCTGTTCTCGGCCGCGATGAAATGTAATCGCTGCGTGGTCGTGGTCGCCTCGCTCGACGCCGCCTATGACGAGGCGCGGCGGGTCCTAGGCGGAATGCTGGCGGACCTCAAAAACGAGATCAGCCGCGGCGCCCAGTCCATAACGCCGGTCGACCTCAGCACGGACGAGATCTACGACATCCTGCGTAAGCGGCTCTTCACGAAGCTCCCGGACCCGGACGGGCCTGAGGTCGACCGGGTCGCCCAAGCCTACCTCGCCACCTACCAGGAGGGGATCAAGGGCAAGGCACTCGCGAAATCCGCCGAGCAGATGGCGGACGAGATAGTCGGCTCCTACCCGTTCCACCCCAGCTACAAGGACATCCTCTCCCTCTTCAAGGAGAACGAGAAGTTCCGCCAGACCCGCGGCCTGATCCAGTTCACGGCGAACCTGATGCGCGGGGTCTGGACGAACAAGGAGGAAGAGGTATTCCTCGTCGGCGCACAGTATCTGAACTTCGCAGATCAAGAGACGCGGGACCAGGTTCGAGAGATTGAGCGGTCGCTCGAATCCGCGCTGGCGAGCGACGTCTACGACACGGACGGGTCCTCACACGCTCAGGAGATCGACGGGGACCGTAGTGATCGGGCCGCCTCCCAAGTGGCCGCGCTCCTGTTCATTTCGTCGCTGTCGGACAATACGGACGGGATCAGGGGCCTACCCCGAGACACCGTGATCGAATATCTCGTCGCCCCCGGCAAGGAGCCGACCCAGTTCATCGAGGCGTTCGACGCGCTCCGCGACCGGTGCTGGTACCTGCACAACCGGGACGGGGACCGGTGGTTTTTCTCGGACATCGCCAACGTCCGTAAGCAGATCGAGGACAAAGTAGGGAAGATCCCGCAGGACCGGGTCGACGAGGAGATGCGCCGACGCCTGACGGACATCTTCCGGCCCATCACCAAGGTGGCCTACTCGGAGCTGGTAGTCTTGCCGCGGGTCGACGATGTCAACCTGACCCCGTCCAAGCGGACCTGTCTGGTCCTCTCCCCGGACGCGAAGTCCCCGCCCGCCGCGGCGGCTCGGTTCTTTAGCGACGTTATATACAAGAACGCATTCTGCGTGGTGGCGGGTGACGGGTCCAAGATGGCGAGCGCGGAAGACAGTGTTCGGCGCCTCCTCGCAATCGCAGCCGTCAAGACGATCGTGGCCGACACACCCCGGCACCAGAAGGAGCTGGAGACGGAACAGGAGACAACCGAGATCGGGTTCAATTCCACCGTCAAGAGCCTGTTCAACGCTGTCTGGTACCCGCAGTCCAAGGAGCTCAAGAGCGTCCGGATCGACCTCGGACACTTTCAGGAGAAGGGGGTGATCCAGGGCGAGAAGGCTGTAGAGGCGGCACTCGCCGGCGGCGGGGCTCGAAAGCTTGTTGAGCTTGACCCGCAAAAAATGGACGGGCTAATCCAGCGCTGCGAGGACCAGCTCTTCCCGGACGGGCAGTCTCGGACCCGCTGGTCGGACGTGCTGGAGCGGGCCGCGTCGAACCCTCGCTGGATCTGGCTACCTCCAAAGGGGATGGAAGAGATCAAGGCGTCAGCGCTCGCGGATAACCGCTGGGTCGAGGAGAACGGCTATGTAGACAAAAGCCCGCCGCCGCCGCAGCCCATGATCCGGGTGACCCGGATCGGCGGGGACGAAACAACCGGGGAAAGCGAGCTGGAGCTCGCCCTCTCGAACGCTGGCCGCGCGCCGGAGGTGCTGGTCGCCTCCACCCGGGAGGGGCTGGACGCGGGAGAGGTGATCACGGACGGGACCTACCGCACCACGGAGGTAGAGCTGTGGTTTCAGGCCCGGAACCCGGACACCGGGGAGGTCAGCGAGCCGTACCGGTGGGCCGGGTCGATCACGATCACCCATGAGCGGCGGGACAACGCTGGTATGTGGCAGGTGACGCTGGCGGCCCGCCCGGAGGCGGAGCTTCGCTGGAACACGACCGGCATCAACCCGAAGGAGGGAGCCGTCTATGACGGGTCCCCGATCGAGATCGACGGGCGTCAGAAGACCACCCTCTACGTCTATGCTGCGAAGGGGGGCGTCTCAGCGCAGCGGACCTTCACGCTCGACGCAGTCGGGGCGAAGAAGACGATCGACGACAACCGGCCCACGAAAGCGAAGCGGGATTTCCAGTTCGCCTCCAAAGGTGAAGTGCTCCGTGTCACGCGCGCAACCAAAGGTAACGACAGCGTCCTCTTCCACGGGGTCAGCGTCACGGTCGGTGAAGGTGAGCGGAGCCTTCGAGTCCGCAGCGGCGGGGACGTCGCCCTAACCGGGCAGGACATCGAGACAATGATTGAGGGGCTCCGCGGCGCGCTCGGGGCGACGGATGCAGAGGTGCAGCTCCGATTCCGAGAGGCGGACTTCCCTGACGGGTTCACGATGAAGGATTTCGCGACCCAGGTCGGGATCGACATCTCTGTCGATGACGTGGAGCAAGAGGCCTGATGGCTGAGAAGGTGATCACCCACGGCTTCGGGGTCCCGAACGACCCGCTACCGCACCAGTTTCTGGTCCGGATCCCGACTGGCCGGACCGACCCGGTTGAGGTGTGGGAGGATTTCGGCGCGGCGGCAGTCGGGACTGCGGCGCAGAAAATGTGCCGTGTTGCGGTGCCACGCGACGCTTGGCGGCAGGTCGCAGATGGGTTGAAATCGCACCTGAACCGACGCCTCAAAGAGAAGAACCTCAAGGGATCCCGCTTCGCCACCGGAGACAACCGGGTTGAGCGAATTCTTGGCCGGGAGCTGTGTGTCCTCGCCTGGGCGATCGAAGATGCGACTTCGGATGAGGCGGCGATTGCCTTCACCCGCTGGTCCTCACACCGGCCGGAGGAGCTTTGGTGGCTCTTCCAGCAGATCGACAAAGATGGTGGCGAGTGGGACAGCCCTAAGACCGGGTGGCGTGTCGCGATCCGCCACGCCTTGATCCGGGACGACGAGGATGTGCCTAAGACGACCCGCCGCCCGCGCCCAAAGCTACCGACAGAAAAGACGCCCGATCTATTCAGCGACACATAAGGTATTGATAATGAACGTAACCGCCAAAGAGAAGTCCGCGATCGTGCCGTTTAGCCTCAAGGACATCCCATCCTTGATCGAGAAGGCGTGGCCGACCGCGAAGATCTCGGCGGAGACCCAGAAGGAGAGGAAGGCGGTTCAAGGCCAGACCCTAACCGGGCTCGGGTCCTACTGGAAAGGGA
>Ga0307957_1001002_pt1 | contig 15155 bp, 10 predicted proteins | sample OrgLakmetagen490_FD_201830 | JGI IMG/M metagenome (GOLD analysis project Ga0307957, IMG submission 201830) | Saline water microbial communities from Organic Lake, Antarctica - #490 | ecosystem: Environmental > Aquatic > Non-marine Saline and Alkaline > Saline | place: Antarctica: Organic Lake... | reverse complement strand
ATCACATCGCCCGGTTTGACGAGCTTGACGAGGCGGAAAAAGCGATGGACTATTTCCGCAGCAGTTATGAATCGGATGTGGGCGATGCGGTGGTGCCGGTGCATCCCTGGGATGAGAATCAGAAGTAATTCGGGGCAAAGCATGGCAGGGCCGATTCTTGCAATTGTGGGCATTAGTCGTTCTATAACTTGCAACTGATATTTCCCGTGACTAGTCTCTAGCAGGGGTCGGTTTTGACGCAATGCCGCCCACACAAGGAGTTAGTGTGAGCCGGTTCGACCGCATTTATAAAATCCACGACATTCTTCGGACTGCCCGCCATGCCGCGCAACGCACCTTCGACCCGATTGCGGACGCGACGTTAACTGGTAAGCAACTAACTTTTCACTACGCTGCCCGCAGCGGCACTGGCCGCAAGCTCCGCAAAGTTCATCCGCAAAAATTACTGCACTATCGTTCGAACTGGTACTTGCTGGCGCAATGCAACGAGGCTGAAGCCCTTCGCCTTTTCTCTCTCTACCGAATCACCGGGCCTGAAATTAGCCAAGCCAATGCTGAGACACTGACTGCTGAGGAACTGGATGCCTTCACGTCCTCTAGCTTCGGGATTTTTGGTGGCAACCCCAAGGGCACAGCCCACCTGGTTTTTTCCCCGCATTCTGCCCAATGGGTAGCTGAGGAAAACTGGCACGCCGGGCAGGTGGGTGAGTGGCGGGAGGATGGTTATCACCTAAAAGTGCCCTACTCGGATGAGAGAGAAATTGCGATGGAGGTTTTACGGTATGGGGCTGAGGTGGAGGTAATGGGGCCAGGGGAATTGAGGGCCGAAGTGGCTGGGCGAGTGAGGAAAATGTCGAAGATGTACTGTTAATTTCGACAGTAGTGCAGTTTCTGGGGCAGCGGTGGTGCTAGCCTAGCATTGAAAACTCTAGCAGAGGCAAGGAGCGATAAGAATGGACGATCTGGCAGCAAGTGACCTGAAAACCATACTTGTCTCCAAGCGGGCTAACCTTTATTACCTGCAGCACTGCCGTGTGTTGGTGAATGGCGGGCGGGTTGAATTCGTTACCGATGAAGGGCGTCGCGCGCTCTACTGGAATATTCCCATAGCGAATACAACCTCTGTGTTGCTGGGAACCGGAACGTCGATTACTCAGGCGGCCATGCGGGAGTTGGCCAAGGCCGGCGTTCTTGTTGGCTTTTGTGGCGGTGGCGGAACTCCGTTGTTTTCGGCAAATGAGGTGGATATTGAAGTGGCCTGGTTCTCTCCACAAAGCGAGTACCGCCCAACTGAGTATCTGCAGGCGTGGGTCAGTTTCTGGTTTGAGGACGACTTGCGGCTGGACGCCGCCAAGGCATTTCAGATTGTCCGTCTGGAGAGGATTCGCAAGTGCTGGCTAAACAATCGCGCATTAAGTGATAGCGGATTTTCCATTGCCCCTGAATCGTTGCAGCCGGTTCTGGATGCTTCTAAAGCAGCCATACTGGCAGCGAGTGATAACACAGCGCTGCTAACAGAAGAGGCCAGGGTTACGAAGAAGCTCTTCAAGCTAGCTTCCCAGGCTGTTGGCTATGGTCAATTTGTGCGGGCCAAGCGCGGAAACAGCGTGGACCCTGCCAACCGGTTTCTGGATCATGGAAACTACCTCGCTTACGGACTTGGGGCAACCGCAACTTGGGTATTGGGGATTCCTCATGGCCTAGCGGTACTCCATGGCAAAACCCGCAGAGGCGGATTGGTGTTTGACGCTGCCGATCTGATAAAGGACGCGACGATCTTACCCCAGGCATTTATATCAGCAATGCGAGGGGATGAGGAACAAGATTTCCGACAGTCGTGCATTGAGGCGTTGTCACGGACAGAATCCCTCGACTTTATGATTGATACGCTCAAGCAGGTGGCTCTCGGCACCAAGGCGAACAGCCAATGAATGTTTTACTGGTATCACAATGTTCCGGCAATGCGCTGTCTGAAACACGGCGAATTCTGGACCAGTTTGCTGAGCGCAAGGGCCACCGGACTTGGCAAACGCCAATCACTATGGACGGCCTGGATACCTTACGTCGTCTGTTACGCAAGAAAGCCCGCAAGAATACCGCTGTAGCCTGCCACTGGATTCGAGGCAAAGATCACAGTGAACTGATATGGATTGTCGGAGACGCAACACAATTTGGAGCCAAGGGTGTTGTGCCTACCAACTCTACCCGTAGAGACATTCTGCGTCGTGGTGACGAAAATGACTGGCATACGGGGGAGGAGATCCGTCTCCTTGCCGCTATGGCCGCTTTGCTCCATGACCTCGGCAAAGCATGCCTCGCATTTCAGCAGAAACTGGCCGGAAAAGGGCCTCTCGAAAGAAATCTCTATCGTCATGAGTGGCTGTCTCTTCGTCTGTTTCAGGCGTTTGTTGGAACGGACGATGATGCCACCTGGCTCGGAAGACTCCGTGAGCCGACGGCAAAAGACGACGACCTTTGGGTATCACGGCTTTATCGGGACGGACTGGATTCGGGCGCTTCAAATCCATTTGAGGGCATGCCACCGTTGGCGAGAGCCATTGGATGGCTTGTTCTCACTCACCATCGCTTGCCCGTCATGCCCAGCCTGGATGACAAAGGCGAACAGCGATGGCTGGGCTCGAAAGTACCGGGGTTTCGCGCCGAGCAACTGCGGGACGTAGTGGATAAAATTGGCCCAGACTGGAACGAAGTGGTTGAGAAAAGAGTACCGGCAGACATTGAACCATACTGGGATGTGAGCAAAGGTCTCCCTGTTACCACGGAAAAGTGGAAAAAACGGGCCTCCTCACTGGCTAAGAGAATGCTGGGCAGATCGGGTATGTTGGATAAGGTCTGGCTCGACGACTGCTATGTCATGCATGTTGCGCGCATGTCGTTAATGCTGGCCGATCACCACTACTCAAGCCTGACAGACCCCGCGCTTCGGGTTAGAGGGGCAACGGGTTATTCGTTGTATGCCAATACCAATCGGGATACGGGGGCCGTTAACCAGCCATTGGATGAACATTTGCTGGGTGTTGAGCACCATACCCAGGCCATTTGCCGGTCGCTACCGACATTGACAAGCAATCTGCCTCGTCTCGCCCGCCACAAGGGGTTTCGCAAGAGGAGCGAGAATCCACGTTTTCGCTGGCAGGACAAGGCCTTCGACATGGCCGAGGGATTACGGGATCGATCCCGGGATCAAGGCTTTTTCGGCATCAATATGGCATCCACGGGATGTGGCAAGACCCTTGCCAACGGCCGCATTATGTATGCCCTGGCTGACCCTGATCAGGGCGCGCGATTTTCGATAGCCCTCGGGCTCAGAACGCTGACACTGCAAACCGGTAAAGCCTACCGGGAACTGCTGAAATTGGGAGAAGACGATTTGGCCATTCGTGTTGGTGGGAACTCCAGCCGCACGTTGTTCGAACATCAACAACACCAGGCCGCACTAACGGGCTCCGAGTCTTCACAGCCGTTAATGGATGATGACAGTTATGTGCATTTTGAGGGTAATTTTGAGGCCCATCCCGTATTGCGTCGCACGGGCCATAATCCGTATGTCAATTCATTGATAGCGGCTCCCGTTTTAACCTGTACCGTAGATCACCTGATTCCCGCGACAGAAAGTCTCCGCGGGGGGCACCAGATAGCCCCTATGATCCGCTTGATGAGCAGTGACCTGGTGCTTGATGAACCCGATGACTTCGATCTTGCTGACTTACCGGCATTAACTCGCCTGGTACATTGGGCCGGATTGCTGGGCTCGCGGGTGCTTCTTTCCTCAGCAACTTTGCCTCCATCGCTGATCGAAGGCTTATTCGAGGCATACTCTGATGGCCGTCGGCACTTCCAGAATAACCGGGGCACCCCTGGCCAACCGGTGAATATCTGTTGTGCGTGGTTCGATGAAAACGACCGCAGCCACGCAGAGTGCTCCGGCAGTCAGAGCTTCAGAGAAGCCCATCAGAAATTTGTTGACCAGAGATACAAAAAGTTAGGGATGACTGCCATAAGAAGGCGGAGCCAGGTAGTGCCCTTGGCTATCGAGGGGAGGGATCTAAAAAGTATCTGCCCTCCCTTTGCATCCGAAATAATGAACAACGCTGTAAAACTGCATCAAGAAAACCACTCTGTTGACCCCAACACGGATAAACGGGTTAGCTTCGGTCTCGTTAGAATGGCGAATATTGAACCCTTGGTTGAAGTAGCCTTGAATCTGCTCAGAAGTGAGCCGCCAGAGGGCTATCGCATTCACCTGTGTGTTTATCACTCCCAACACCCCTTGCTGATACGGTCGTCTATCGAGCGGCAGTTGGACGACGTATTGGATCGGCGGCAAGCCGATAGAGTGTTCCGGCACACAGATATAAGAGGACGATTGGATCGCTCCGGTGGGCCCGATCACCTTTTCATCGTCTTAGGGTCCCCTGTCACAGAAGTTGGGCGGGATCACGATTACGACTGGGCTATTGTTGAGCCTTCCTCTATGCGCTCCCTCATTCAGTTGGCTGGTCGTGTGCGACGGCATCGACAGGAGGAGTGGGCCGAGGTCAACATTCTGATTTTTGACGTGAACATAAAACATCTGAGAAAACCGGCAGAGCCCGCGTTTTGTCGCCCCGGATTCGAGGCGCAGGGCTCATGGCTACTCAATAGTCACCACATAGCACAGTTGCTTACCAGTGAGGAGTTGTCCGCCATTGATGCCCGCCCGAGGATTACGCAGCGGCAGCCGCTGGCACCGAATGAAAGCCTGGTAGACCTGGAGCATGCCCGGCTCGCAGATTGTATGCTTAAGCCTCCGGAATCAATTCAGGCAGTCCCTGTATCACTGGGAAAGCCTCTCACCCGCAGGCAGAAAATAAACGCTGAGACTCCCCCTTCGTTACCGCCACTACGAGCCCATTCCTGGTGGTCGCTGCGTTATGGCACCTTAACGGGTGCTTGCCTTCAGCAGCAGCCGTTTCGAGAAAACACGATCCAGCAAACCGAGCTGGTTCTTATGCCGGATGAGAGCGGCGAAGACTACCAGTTGCATGTGGTAGATAAGAATGGACGAGGAAAGGCTGATGTGTTGATTGCAGCGGAGGCAAAGAACCAGCGTATTCCGGATTCCGGGTTGTGCAGTGCGAGCGTCGATCCATGGGGCGAGCCGGATTATATGGAAGCGTTAGTTTCCCTGGCCAACGAACTGGGAATGGAGCTGGAGGTATGTGCCAGAAAATTTGGCACTGTCACCCTTGGGGAAAGCGAGCAGGGGTGGAGGTATCACCCGGCATTGGGGTTTTCAAAGTGGCGGTGATTGGGTCGGGGCGTTGGCCCATACTGCCTATTCGGCAGAAACGGTGTAACCAAAGTTATGGTATGTCTGAGCTGCCTGCTTCGGCTTAAAATCGGAGAGCAGTTTGTCACAAACATTACCTGATTCGGCGATTAGGATTAAGAGTGTATCCATGGTTCAAAATAGTTCAGATCTTGCCCCCAGTGTGCGTAAGTTGATCGAGGAATTTCTTCACGAACGCCTTGAAGGAAAGCTCGAAAAGCTGCCAGAGGACGATCCCAAGCGCGATACGTTGCAACAGCAGTTTGAGTATGAAAACTGGATTGAAGATGCTGCAAGGCGTGTCCGTCAGATTCAGTTGGTAACTCATTCCCTCAAAGCTACACACCCTGATGCAAAAGGGTCCAGCCTTTATGCCCCTTCTTACGGCCTTTCCTCCAATAACTTCGTTGGCACGCACTCCCTGGGGGAATCATTTCAGGGTGATGTTGTAGGCAACGCTGCGGCGTTGGATGTGTATAAGTTCCTTCGGCTGGAGCTGCATGGGAAAACGTTGCTGGATCGGATTCTGGAAAGGGACGAAGCTCTCATTAAGGCGCTGTCCGAGCGCCGGGATCAGGCAGACGAATGGGTGAATGCCTTCGCCAGCATCACAGAACCAGGCGCTGTGGAAAGCTCCCATGCCAGGGCCAAGCAAATTTATTTTCTAGTTGGTGATGATCCGGGGGACGACGACCACTTCCATCTGCTGGCCCCACTTTATGCCACGTCATTGGCTCATTACGTGTTCGGGCAAATCAATGAAGATCGCTTTGGCGATAGCCCAAAGGCTGCGCGAAAGGCCCGGTATGACGAGAAGCCGTTTGAGCATGGCTATTTTGTGTATCCAGAACTTGCCATACAGAAGCTCGGCGGAACCAAGCCACAAAATATCAGCCAGTTAAATAGTGAACGTGGGGGAAACAACTACTTGCTGGCATCCACGCCCCCCAATTGGATGAGCCGAGATATTGCCCCGCCCTTAAATGCAGACTCCGTTTTCCCGCGCTTTGGAGCCCGCAAGGAGACGAAGCGCCTAACGCGGGTGCTGGCGCAGTTTCTCGCCTCCGATCCCGGCAAAACCATGGACACCCGAAACTACAGGGACGAGTTGCTGAACGACATTTGCGGTGAGTTGCTGCAGTTTGCGGCAGAGCTTCGAACCCTTCCCCCCGGGTGGTCGGACAGTGGAGGTTGCAGACTAATTGAAGCGGAAGTGCTGTGGCTCGATCCGGGACGTGCCGAGTGGGATGAGGCATTTCGCGCCAGTTGGAAAGCCGGAGACTGGCCCGGCGCAGTCCGTCACCGATTTGCGAACTGGTTGAACACGGCGATATCAAAGTCAATTGCTGCAGGCGATCCGGAACACCGGTACGGGAGCGGTGAATTGAAAAAGGATGGCAACTGGCTGAGGAGTCTGGATACGGACAAACGCTGGATAGAAGCCCTTGATGCACTGGAACAGGAGTTAGAGGAATGACACTGTCCTCCCATATTGACGGAATCCTGGTAATTCCCCGGCTACGGGTACAAAACGCCAATGCCATTTCATCGCCAATGACATGGGGGTTCCCTGCCATTAGCGCCTTCCTGGGGCTGATGCAGGCCCTGGACCGGAAATTGCCGGAGCACATTGGGCTAATGCTTGAACAGGTCGGCGTGGTTTGCCACCACTTTGAACCCCAGGTGACAGAGGGTGGTTATACCCGGGCATTTTGCCTCACCCGCAACCCGGTCAGTAAAGATGGCAGTACCGCCGCAATCAGTGAAGAGGGAAGGGCGCATCTTGAGGTCTCTCTGATATTTGGTGTTAAAGGACAATCTGTAAGTCTTGACGATGGTCAGCGGCAAACAATGGCGGAGGAAATTGGCCATATTGTTGAGGGCATGCGAATCGCTGGTGGTTCCGTTATTCCGAGTCGCAGGGAGGGAATGGCTTGGCAGAGCAAACCCCGATTGATTCCGGTAGCTGATAGCGGAGATGAGTGGCAAAAGCAATTCAGGCATCTTCGTCGCCAATTGCTCCCTGGTTTTGCACTTGTGTCCCGTCATGACCTGCTCGAAAAAAGGCTGGCAGAGCTGCAAAGCCAGAATCCGGCAGCCAACGCCATGGATGCGTGGCTGGACCTTTCTCGTTTGCATGTCTATCCGGAAGCCACTGGCGATTCAGAAGGCGAAGATTCAGGCACGAAAGGCAAGGTGGAGTGGCAGGTACGGCGCCCTCCAGGCTGGACAGTGCCTATTCCGGTTGGTTATGGCGCGCTTTCTGACATCTATGAGCCGGGGCAGGTCGCCCGGGCCCGGGATAGCACAACCCCGTTTCGTTTTGTGGAAACCCTTTACTCCATTGGTGAATGGGTTAGCCCACACCGGCTGAACAGGATCGAGGATCTTTTCTGGAAAGCAGAAGCTGACCCTGATGTCGGCCTATACCAGTGTAAAAACGCCTACGGTGAAAGAAGGCTTAACGCCTGAACGTTTACCAGAAAGCACCACCCAGACAGAGGACTTAAACCATGGCAGAAAATACCCTGAAAACAGCATCGGTGCTCGCTTTCGAGCGCAAACTGGACCCATCTGACGCACTGTTCTTCTCGGGCATCTGGAACAACCGGGGGCAGGGCGATACCTGGGGCCCGATAAGCCTGCGGGAAAAATCCGTCCGCGGGACTATTTCCAATCGCCTGAAAACGAAAGATCAGGATCCCACCAAGCTGGATGCTGCTATTGAAAACCCCAACCTGCAAACGGTTGATGTAGCCACGCTGCCCAGTGATGCCGACACACTCATGGCCAGGTTTACACTGCGCGTGCTGGGCGGCGCTGGCACTCCATCTGCATGCAATAACGCAGAATACCAGGAAAAGCTGCTATCAGTAGTGGGTGGTTATGTGAGCAAGCAGGGGTTCAGCGAACTTGCGGCGCGGTATGCTTTCAACCTGGCGAACGGCCGTTTCCTGTGGCGGAACCGCATAGGCGCTGAGAACGTGGAAGTGCAGGTGAGTCAGCTTAAAAACGGATCAGCAGCGCAAAGCTGGACATTTAATGCTCTCGACCTGTCACTGCGGGGATTCGAAGCTCCGGCTAACGCCAAGGGGAACCTGGAGTCCCTGACAGACGTCATCGCCGGCGGCCTGTCCGGTGGAAGTCATGTCTTGCTTGAAATCAGGGCTTTTGTCCGTTTGGGTAATGGGCAGGAAGTCTTCCCCAGCCAGGAACTGATTCTTGACCGGGGCAGGGGCGACAAGAGTAAAACCTTATACCATGTGAATGACGTAGCCGGTATGCACTCCCAAAAGTTGGGCAATGCCCTGCGCACGATTGATACCTGGTATCCCTCGGAAGATGAGTTGGGTCCAATAGCGGTTGAGCCTTATGGCTCTGTGACCACCCAAGGGAAGGCTTATCGCCAGCCAAAACAAAAAGTGGATTTCTATTCCCTGCTTGATAACTGGATTACCAAGGACAAGGAACCACCTCTAGAGCAACAGCACTTCGTGATGGCCACACTGATTCGCGGGGGCGTGTTTGGGGAGGCAGGATAACCATGAATCATTATCTCGATATTCAGATCCGACCCGATCCAGAGTTCACGCCGCAGCTTCTGATGAGCGTGCTGTATGGCAAGCTCCATAGAGCCCTTGTGAGTGGAAGGCAGGACGACCTGGGTGTGAGTTTTCCCGAACACTCCCGGCCCCGCCAGAAGGTTGGGGGAGTGTTACGGCTTCACAGCGATTCCGGGACACTTGATAAATTCATGAGCGGTGAGTGGCTGAGCGGAATGGCAGACCACGTGGTTGTTAGCGGGATTCACAAGGTCCCGGTGGACGCTCAGCATCGAGTGGTCAGGCGGGTGCAAGGAAAAACCAATGTGGAAAGGCTTCGGCGGCGCCATGCGAAACGGCACGACCTCTCGCTGGAACAAGCAAGGGAGGTCATCCCGGATGCAGTCGAGTCGCGGATAAAGCTGCCTTTCATTATGGTTCGTAGCCAAAGTACTGACCGGAAATTCCCACTGTTTATTGAGCATCTTCCCGAACAAAGTTCACCGGTAGCTGGTAAGTTCAATAGCTATGGGCTGAGTAAGTCAGCAACAGTGCCCTGGTTTTGACCCTTTTTTTGAAGCGAATAAATTAGCTTTCTAAATCAAAGAGATAGTGGGTTGCTCCCAAAAAGGGTTGTTCCCGCTATTTTTTTGTTACTCTTTTAAAAATAGGACGTTACACGGTATTGTGTCTACTTCACTGCCGGATAGGCAGCTCAGAAATGGTGTCTACGTCCAGAGAGTTCCCTGACCGCCTTCACTGCCGGATAGGCAGCTCAGAAATGCCAGCGCCGCTAAGCAGGCTGTGAGTGTGCCTTCACTGCCGGATAGGCAGCTCAGAAAAATGCCAGTAAAGCCAATCCCCTCAGCTTCATCTTCACTGCCGGATAGGCAGCTCAGAAAATGTCAACGCTGCCATCTGGCATCTCTTTCATCTTCACTGCCGGATAGGCAGCTCAGAAATAGCACCGCTGTAGCTAGTGATCACAACCCCGCTTCACTGCCGGATAGGCAGCTCAGAAATCTAGCCGGGTCTGATCTAGTTGCGCCTCAATCTTCACTGCCGGATAGGCAGCTCAGAAAACTAAAAGGGCGACGATTATCAGTAATGCAGACTTCACTGCCGGATAGGCAGCTCAGAAACGCTCAAGCTCAGACACTTTTGGCGGCAAATGCTTCACTGCCGGATAGGCAGCTCAGAAATTCAACAGCTGAATGAAATATGTGCAAGTCGTCTTCACTGCCGGATAGGCAGCTCAGAAATTCTGCATACTTCGTTGTCATTGGCCGATAGCCTTCACTGCCGGATAGGCAGCTCAGAAAACTCGATATCCTCATACTCGGGCGGATCACAGCTTCACTGCCGGATAGGCAGCTCAGAAAAAGGGGAAATTTCGGAGCGCCAGAAGAGGCTACTTCACTGCCGGATAGGCAGCTCAGAAATATCTAATTGCACCGGAAAACGAGGGGGTTATCTTCACTGCCGGATAGGCAGCTCAGAAAAAACATACGATAAAAAGACCGGCGCAACGTGGCTTCACTGCCGGATAGGCAGCTCAGAAACGCATGAGTACGGCGAAGACGCAAGCAAGAAGCTTCACTGCCGGATAGGCAGCTCAGAAAGATGACCGGAAATATGTTGTAGCCGTAGGGCACTTCACTGCCGGATAGGCAGCTCAGAAAATCTGTCCGTTACTGCCTGCTCAAATTCTTCCCTTCACTGCCGGATAGGCAGCTCAGAAATGTTGGTATTACTGTGATTTTCATAGTGTGTTCTTCACTGCCGGATAGGCAGCTCAGAAAAGTAAGCACCGACCAGAAAGCTAAACCACACCCTTCACTGCCGGATAGGCAGCTCAGAAAAAACCGTGTAAAGCTGTAACTGTCGGACCATCTCTTCACTGCCGGATAGGCAGCTCAGAAAATAGGAGTAGTGTTGCGAATATCGTCGCGAATCTTCACTGCCGGATAGGCAGCTCAGAAATCAAAACCGTTGGTGCTCAATCCGGACTCAGGCTTCACTGCCGGATAGGCAGCTCAGAAACAGAGCAATTCGTGGATTAACTCATTGCATTCCTTCACTGCCGGATAGGCAGCTCAGAAAAAGAGCGGATAATTGTTTTGGAGTGACCTGGACTTCACTGCCGGATAGGCAGCTCAGAAAATGATCGGTTTTGGCTTTGAACCTCAAGATGTCTTCACTGCCGGATAGGCAGCTCAGAAAAGTGCAGTGGGTATGCGTCAAAGGTCATACAACTTCACTGCCGGATAGGCAGCTCAGAAAAGAGGATACGACAAAATATCCAGCAAGAAGAAGCTTCACTGCCGGATAGGCAGCTCAGAAATAAAATACTATTTTTGCAACGCTTCCCTCCCCCTTCACTGCCGGATAGGCAGCTCAGAAAAGCAACCACTGTGCCGGATCCGGTGTCTGCAGCTTCACTGCCGGATAGGCAGCTCAGAAAATCAATAGCGTAAAATGCACGATATTCTTTAACTTCACTGCCGGATAGGCAGCTCAGAAATTTAGCGTGGATCTGCCGGTTCACTTCAACTACTTCACTGCCGGATAGGCAGCTCAGAAAAGTCCGGGTAGTCGGCTTTCCCGGCGGCATACCTTCACTGCCGGATAGGCAGCTCAGAAAAGTTTGAAACTGGGCGTTGACCCTGCCCGGTACTTCACTGCCGGATAGGCAGCTCAGAAATGGATGCGACCGACTTCAAACGGTCACGCTCTCTTCACTGCCGGATAGGCAGCTCAGAAAGAGAAAGTAGACGGCATATTCCGGGCGCTGAGCTTCACTGCCGGATAGGCAGCTCAGAAATGAACACGTCACGCTCCCGGGCCAGTTGCCGCCTTCACTGCCGGATAGGCAGCTCAGAAAAATGGTTCTGGATGAATGAAGCGCCAGAGGGACTTCACTGCCGGATAGGCAGCTCAGAAAGGCCGGCGAAAAAGGCATTGTCAGTCTCTATACTTCACTGCCGGATAGGCAGCTCAGAAAAGAACGACGAGGATCTTTCGGATGAACTGGGTCTTCACTGCCGGATAGGCAGCTCAGAAAAGATCAAGATCGAAGCCGTGGATGTGATTTCACTTCACTGCCGGATAGGCAGCTCAGAAATGCCAGCGGCCTTGGCTGTACGGCGGATTCATCTTCACTGCCGGATAGGCAGCTCAGAAAACCTGGAGTGCGAGGTAGTGACACGCATTAGGCTTCACTGCCGGATAGGCAGCTCAGAAACAGGCCATGAGGAACCGTTAAAGTGACCATTTCTTCACTGCCGGATAGGCAGCTCAGAAATTGGTATCGGCTTCATTCTTAAATTTCTTAGGCTTCACTGCCGGATAGGCAGCTCAGAAAAAGAGAGTGACGACCGCCCACGTCCCGTAAGTCTTCACTGCCGGATAGGCAGCTCAGAAATTTGGCTGGCGGTTTGATCAGCCATTAACCCTCTTCACTGCCGGATAGGCAGCTCAGAAAAGCCGGGCGTTGGAGACCACCTCTTTGCTGACCTTCACTGCCGGATAGGCAGCTCAGAAATCAATCGTAGGATCACTTAGGCCGAAAAAAGGCTTCACTGCCGGATAGGCAGCTCAGAAATGTTCGCGTACGCCCCATAATCGCAGTTATCACTTCACTGCCGGATAGGCAGCTCAGAAAATATTGTTATCGGGCATCAGCATTGCGTTCAGCTTCACTGCCGGATAGGCAGCTCAGAAAGTTTTCGTCCCTCGATGACTACGGTTCGGAATCTTCACTGCCGGATAGGCAGCTCAGAAAGTGATGCATCCCGAAACCTGATTGATTCCCATCTTCACTGCCGGATAGGCAGCTCAGAAAACGAAAATAGCTATCGGGAAAGCCAAAAAAAACTTCACTGCCGGATAGGCAGCTCAGAAATTTGTAAAAACGCTTTGTTACCTCAAGAAAGACTTCACTGCCGGATAGGCAGCTCAGAAAACCCGGATCGTCACCGTCACTGAGTTTGTGCCCTTCACTGCCGGATAGGCAGCTCAGAAAAACGGCTCTGACTGAGCCGACACCGGTTCCTGCTTCACTGCCGGATAGGCAGCTCAGAAAATTAGCGTTTCAACCGGAAAAGTCTCAAAACACTTCACTGCCGGATAGGCAGCTCAGAAAAAGGCCGGTTGGGCAATTTACAGACAAGGACACTTCACTGCCGGATAGGCAGCTCAGAAAGACAGCCAGACCGTCACCTTCAGCAGCAGCTACTTCACTGCCGGATAGGCAGCTCAGAAAGCCCTCTTCAACTGTACCGACAGAGCCGGAATCTTCACTGCCGGATAGGCAGCTCAGAAAGTGCCGTGGATGATTCCGTCAGAGTCAGCGGACTTCACTGCCGGATAGGCAGCTCAGAAATTTGCGACAGTCGGAAATCCTCAGTGGTGGTCCTTCACTGCCGGATAGGCAGCTCAGAAAAAAGCCTCATTTAATTTTGTTTGTGCGGTTTGCTTCACTGCCGGATAGGCAGCTCAGAAAAGAAACGGCAAGCGTAACACCTGTGGCAGAGCCTTCACTGCCGGATAGGCAGCTCAGAAAAATACGGCCCGCTATCGCGGGCCAGACTGTTACTTCACTGCCGGATAGGCAGCTCAGAAAGCAAAAGCGTCTTTCTTAAACTTTGCCGTTAGCTTCACTGCCGGATAGGCAGCTCAGAAAAGATAGGTTTGACGTCAGAAGCCCGAGCTTCCCTTCACTGCCGGATAGGCAGCTCAGAAATTAAATGCAGCGGCAAATTCACGGAAAAGAAGCTTCACTGCCGGATAGGCAGCTCAGAAAGCTGGAAAATCACCATTTTCGGCTTTTAGGCACTTCACTGCCGGATAGGCAGCTCAGAAATGTAGCTTGCCGCCTTAATCATGAAACCGGGGCTTCACTGCCGGATAGGCAGCTCAGAAAAGAAAGATGTCGCCGCTGATAGTGGTGATGCCCTTCACTGCCGGATAGGCAGCTCAGAAAGCGCAAAGTATAACGCGATGGTGAGGGCTAACCTTCACTGCCGGATAGGCAGCTCAGAAAGTGTAGCTATCTGCGATGGCCCGACGTACTTACTTCACTGCCGGATAGGCAGCTCAGAAAATAGCGAACCCTCAGCAATTGCGCGATCTATTCTTCACTGCCGGATAGGCAGCTCAGAAAAGAACATCCAGTAACGCATCCTCGGCGGCTTTCTTCACTGCCGGATAGGCAGCTCAGAAACGAACCTGCGACCTGTCCAGAGGGACATCTTCCTTCACTGCCGGATAGGCAGCTCAGAAAAAGGAAACGAACGACGATTCCATTTCTGAATACTTCACTGCCGGATAGGCAGCTCAGAAAAATAGGTGCCCAATGAAACCAGCAAGCCATTTCTTCACTGCCGGATAGGCAGCTCAGAAAAAGTTGCGCCAGTTTTTTTGTCGTATTTTTGACTTCACTGCCGGATAGGCAGCTCAGAAAATTACTGCGTAACCAATAACGATGGCGGCAGTCTTCACTGCCGGATAGGCAGCTCAGAAAATTTCGATCAGCGTTGAAATGAACCGCTCACGCTTCACTGCCGGATAGGCAGCTCAGAAAATGTTGCAGGGCTGCCCATAAGTTCGGTATTTCTTCACTGCCGGATAGGCAGCTCAGAAATGCAGCAAGCGGCTGACCAGTTAGCGGCGGTACTTCACTGCCGGATAGGCAGCTCAGAAAACAAGAGCCATGTAATATAATCCGATGATGGGCTTCACTGCCGGATAGGCAGCTCAGAAAGCCAAGCAATAGGATTTTAGGGTTAAGTAAAGCTTCACTGCCGGATAGGCAGCTCAGAAATAGTCCACTGAAGTTGGGATTTTCCTTTGAATCTTCACTGCCGGATAGGCAGCTCAGAAAAAAAAGGAGCTGCTGGAATTCAATCGCCGGCACTTCACTGCCGGATAGGCAGCTCAGAAAAGAGCGCACAAGCTGGCGCAGCTGCTCATCGACTTCACTGCCGGATAGGCAGCTCAGAAAATGAATACCGGGATGCCTTTGTAGTCTGGAATCTTCACTGCCGGATAGGCAGCTCAGAAAACAACGTAAGCCGAACCGTCTACGATAAACGTCTTCACTGCCGGATAGGCAGCTCAGAAATTTAAATGTGTGGGCATTATATCAGTCGTCTACTTCACTGCCGGATAGGCAGCTCAGAAAAAAGGAGACCGCAACGCTCTGTTGCTCTTGAGCTTCACTGCCGGATAGGCAGCTCAGAAAACAATGCACCGGGCCTTTTTCCAGCGCTGCGACTTCA
>Ga0307957_1000989_pt1 | contig 15305 bp, 7 predicted proteins | sample OrgLakmetagen490_FD_201830 | JGI IMG/M metagenome (GOLD analysis project Ga0307957, IMG submission 201830) | Saline water microbial communities from Organic Lake, Antarctica - #490 | ecosystem: Environmental > Aquatic > Non-marine Saline and Alkaline > Saline | place: Antarctica: Organic Lake... | reverse complement strand
ACAACACCATCCCGATCAGTCCGAGTATTTGCCACCGCATCCCGCATCCTTTCCTTTACCTCGTCCCGCGCCTGGGCGCGATCCAGCCGCTCCGTGAGCTGGCCATTGCGCCGCCCGGTCAGCACCAGGGCAATGATGCCCAGCGCCCCCAGGATCAGCGGCCAGAGCTTGCGCAGCCAGCCCCAGATCACCGCACGCTCCGCTCGTGATCGTCCACCCGAGCCTCCTCGATCCGGTCGGACATGATCCGCTGCACCACCGTAGCGGCCAGGACCACGCCGATCAGGCCCAGGGCCAGCCAGGGGAGCCAGTCGGCCAACCCGCCAATGGCAGGGATCGCCGCGATCTGTTCGTGCGCCTGGGTCGCGGCAGTGGCGACACCGGCGGCAACGCCGCTCTGCGCCTGGACCGCCTGGGCGCGGCGCTGCGTCTCGGCCGCGCGGATCGTCCGGCTTTCCGCCAGGTTCGAGCGCGGCCAGCTCTGCCAAGCCTCGGCCGCACCGCGAAGGATCGCATCCGCCAGGCGTTCTTGTTCGCTGTCCTCGTCCGTAGCCCGGTTGCCGACCGGCGAGCTGCCGAAGAAGGGCTCGATCAGGATCGCCGGAGCCCGGCCGGAGTGCAGAGAACCGCCGCCGCGATCCGTCGAGGCGCGCGTCTTGATCCCACGATCCCGCAGGCCCAGCGCCACCACCATCTCGCGCTGGACGCTTTCCGCCAGGCGAAGGGACAACGCGGTGCCGCTGGATAGGGTTTCAGTCCCGGTCGCATCTGGCGAGCTGGCCCCGTTGAAGTGCAGCTCCACGCTCGCGTCAGCGCCCCAGGCGTCCACCTCGGAATAGACGCGCTCGATCTCGCGCGTGTAGCCGCCTCCAGGCGTGCGGAAGAAGGTGCGAACCTGGATGCCATAATCCCCGGCCAGGCGCTCGATGCGCCGCGCGAGCCGCCCGTTCCAGACGAACTCGCTTTCCCCGGTGTCCTGGCGAACCGCGCCCTGGCTGGCGCTGTTGTGCCCTACTACGATTGCAAGTTTCATATTTCTGCTCCTTAAACGACAACCCCGGTTGCACCGCCCCACTTAGGCGGCTCTTGCATCCATAGCGCAAACGGAACCAAGATGATGCGGGTCATATCTCAATGCTCATGGCAAGCTGAAAAACATCATCAAGCTGCTCATCGGCGAAGGGCTGCACCGAAGGGCGCGGCAGACGGGTCATTGAAAAACGACCCGGAAGGCGTGGCGATCTGATTGGCGCGTAGTTTAGCTGACATTGAAGCCTCCTATTTTTTCCAGTACAACACTACACACCATTTTATGTAGAAACTATCGCGCGATCGGTGCATCTACGCCAATTAGTCCCGTCACCAAAGACAGGCACCGCGCCGCCAACATCATCTGAGCAAAAGGCATTAGCCCCCGCCGATGGCGTAATAGATGCCAGCTCTGACACAGAGTAAGAGGGCGGGATTACTATTACAGAAAATTCAGCGCGGTTAGAATACAGTCGCAGTACGTCATCAACCCCGCCCGCCATCCATTTCCAATACGAAGCCGCCGCGTTTGCGCCGAATACATACCAAGAGCGCGCTACGTTTCCCGCGGTATCAAAAACCGACGTCCCAGCAATGTTTCCAGAGTCTCCCGGAACCATTAAGGCCTCTAGAACAGACTCACTGTGTTCTTTACGAAATCTATGTGAGTCATATGGCGTTGCGCCTGACTCTCCTAGTTTGTCGTGAAAATAACCGGACAATGACCCAATGCGCTCGCCCGTCATTGGGCTATTAACCACGTTTCCAGTATTGCCAGCAATAGCAGCGCCGCTGTTATCCTCTATTGCGCCTTCTATTGAGTTGCGTGCGCCGGGATGGACTACGTTGACAAAGTTTCGATTGCTGCCGGTAGAAAGCGTGACTACATTTGTAGATGTATCGTGCGCTGCAACCTCTACAAAGTTACCATCCCCAGATATTGAAACAGTGTTGTCAGCAGGCCCAAAAGACATAACTCCAAAGGCCGAATTATTACTTGCCCCGCCCGTGTAGGAGACTGCAATTCTGTCGGTATTATCTGGTGCTCCTGTCGTGTTGTAGACCATACCAGAAAGCAAGTTGCCTATACCTTCGCCAAGCAGCCAGCCAATATCAACACCATCACCGACAACGTTGCTAACCGCATTGTAGTCAGCACCGTCAATTCCCGCTGTCGTCTGCCCATACGCCAAAAGGACGTTACTGTCATTTGCTATGAGGTTTGAAAGCACGTTGAATTGCGCGTCGTCCTTCAGTTCGTGCGCGTATCCGATTCCGCTTTTAACGCCAGACGCTTGGATGTTTGACGCAATCGAGTATCGTGTATTTTTAAAAAGCCAGCCAATAGAAATGGCGGACGACGCACTTGGCGCGAAGTAAGCATCACTCAGCCTCCCATATTCACTGCGCGAAGACCCTTCAATGATCAAGACGCCCGTGCCACCTCCTGTCCCGTTTGATCCGTAGTCAATAACTGAAATATCGGATATATCAAAAAAGTCTCCAGAATAGCTCACCCCATGCCCGCTGCCGTGGGTTGCGTAGCCCATTTCAAGCGTTACTCCTGAGATTGTAACACCGTCTCGGTCGGCCCCCCGCAGCATGTTTCCAGTATCGTTTCGCTTTAGTTTCACTTGCTGACTGCCGCTGCCGACAAGACTACTGGAAGCATTTATTGGCAAGCTGTTAGCTAGGTATGTTCCGCGAGGAATAACTTTGTTAATCGATGTGGTCGCAGAAAACGCAGCAGTGTCGTCAGTTGAATTATCACCGACAGCGCCCCTCGCCTTGACGTTGTAGCCGCGCTCGTCAGTCACTACATTAAATTCTTGATTGCCCGCGTTCGTCCGGCCCAAATCCCCTGTGGTTGCAGAAGCCACGTATTCGCCTCCGTTGTCGCCAGTGACGTTGACAATCGTTCCTACCGGAAAAGTGCGATTGTCTGCTATAAACAACGAAAAGCTATCGTAATATACTATATCTTCCACAACAGTATTGGGCAGATAAACTCCGCCCGTAATCGCCAGAAAATCGCCGCCCTGTACCACAGGCTCAATCAGTGTAACCTCCGCGCCCGAGATCGTGTAGTGCTGCCCAAAAGTTAGCGATGCCGTATTGAGCACCACGCGGAGCCGGTCCGAGCCGGGGCTGTATGGCAGGGTATAGGTTTGCTGACCTGCTTCTGTTGTGAAAGTATTAGTGGCTTGAAACACTATGGCTTCGAGAGCGGCGGCGGCGTTGACCGCGACTGTTGCCGAAGCTTGCGCGCTTTCTATATCACTCGCAGAAGGTCCAAGAAGAAGGCTCGCTCCGGCTGCGTCAAAAACGATAGAGCGATTTGCGCGATCCGGCTGACTTTCAGAAAATAAAGCGCCGACACTTGTAGAAGTTCGCGTGATCATTAATGCCCGGCCGAGGCGGGTATTCACGCCCTGTATCGCCTGCCAAAGACGATCCAGCTCGGTGTTGAAGGGTCCTGATTTGAACCCACCCCGAAGCTGCATGTCCGAGCTGCGTTGGAGCGGCACAATCAGATAGACGGAATAGGCGTCTGTGCCGTTCGCTGCCACGGCAAGCGTGACAACACCAAATCCCGTGCCCGCGCCTGTCACCGTGTAGTCCGTGTTCAACACCAGAGGCGTTTCCGACCCCGATTTGTAAACCTCAAGCCAAGAGGCTTGCTCAAAATAGAAATCGAGCGAGATCGTCGTGACGCCCGCCGCTGGAGTGAGTGGCCCCACAACTAGATCGCTTTCCAAAACCGCCATCTGCTAACCTCCGAAAGCGTTTGAAATATCTGGTGCCCGCAAAGCACCTCGCCCCTGTATAGCAGAAGATCCTGGTGGGGCGAAGAATTGAGTGTCATACTGTCGCGCGCTCTGGATGCGACGGCGGAACGACTGCGATGCCTCCGGGTCGATCACCTGCTGGAGCTGATCCAGAACTTCGCGCTCATAGGCCAGGCGCAGATACCATAGCGAACCGCCCGGCGTGTAATTCCGCAGGAGCTGCACGAACTCGCGGCCCGCGCGCGTATCCTCGCCCAGCGCCAGCTCGCGCGCGTTGCCAACCGAGAAGCGCAGCATGTCGTCTAGGAAGCCCACGCCAGGCCCGGTCAGCGTCTCCGCAATTCCACCTCCAAAGCGGTTCACGTCCGAGAAAAAGAAATCCCCGAAGATGCCAGCGCCGCCGCCCTGAGCAATCGCGGCCGTCCAGAACTCGCCGCTGGTCATGTCGCGCGGATCGCGTCCCTTGGCCGTCTCCTTCATCTGGATCGCCAGCGCGCCCAGGATCGTGTTGCCGACCAGAAGCCCGGCCGCGTAGGACATGGCCGAGCCCGGCCGTCCCTGGTAGGCTTCCGCCATGATGCGGCCGAACTGCGTGACCAGCATCGTCACCGGGAAGCTCTTGAACTGGAGCCCGAAGCGCAGGAACTCCCCCGAGATCGAGCCCGGCTGCGTGCGGCCGAGGATCGTGGCGCGGCCAAACATGTTGGTGCTCGGCACGGCGAACTCTGTCAGGCTGGTGATCGCTTCCATGTAGCGATCCGCGAGGCTTGCCCCGCCCACCTCCTCGATCTCTTGTGACCGCAGAAGCCGGAGCCCGCTTTCCGTTTCGTGAACACGCGATCTCTGAATTGCTGGCCAGTCGTTTTCCCCGATCCCGTAGCTCTTGAACATGCGCTGCGTCTTGCCCGGCAGATCGCCCCAGGAACCGGAGCGCCACTTGACCGCCTGGGACATGAACTCCAGGCCGAACGATTGCCGCTGCACCTCTGTGAGCCATCCAAGCCCCGAGGCGCGGATCGTGAAGTCGGCCAGGCGCGCAGCGCTTTCGACGTGCATTTCTTCCAGCTCGTATCGACCGACAGCGTTGCCTTGATCCACCGCGTTCTGGAAGATCAGTCCGGCCTCGTTCGCCTCGGATCGCATCGCCGGAGAGGTGGCCAGCCGCGAAAGCTGCTTCATAAAGCCGAGCTTGCCCATCCCGACGAACCCGGCCGCGATCCGCTGGGTGTTGAAGTCTGTCACGCTGGAGATCACGGCCGATCCCAGGTGCACGCTCGTCAGGTAATTCCGCAGGGCCGACGCGCCCCGTGCCACCTTGGCGTTTTGGGGCATGTTCGACCGGCCGGTGAACAGGTCCATCATGTCGTCGGCCACCTTCGACTTGCGCCGCGCACGATCCAGCGCCTCGGGCTCCGAGGACCGGCTGGCGAGCTGCTGCGCCGCGTCGGAGAGATACCGGAACGTGTGGAACGGGTTTGGCCCCAGCTCCTCCATCATCGAGATATCTATCGCCATGTTGTCGAGGTGGCCCATCATCACCCGGAACGGATCCTGCCCGCTGCCAAAGCGCTCTGAATAAGCCATCCAGTCGTCGGCGCTTTTGAACTTGAAGAAGCGATGATCGGCCCGGCGGTTATACATGGCCGAGCCGTAGCGCGCCGCAGGCGAGCGCCTGGAATAGCCATCGGTGCGGATCGCCTCGAAGGCGTCTTTCATCAGCACCTCCAGCGTCTCGTTCGTGAAGGCCAGCCCGTTGTTGAAGTCGCGGCCCATCGCCTCCAGATCGAGGCGCGGCATGATAAAGTCGCGCCAGTCGTCATAGCTCGCCTTGCGAACCCTGGCGCTATCGTGCGCTTGCGGCAGGCCCCAATCGGAGCGCTTTCCCACATGGCCACCGGCGGCGTTGAACCGAAGCCGCGCCTTCTCGGCTACGCCTGACCATGATTGCGCAATCGCACGCGCGGCCGCGTCTCCGGTATCCTCCCCGAAAACCTCACGCACTACCTTGCGCAGCATCTCGGGCTTGCGCCGGTTCCCCACCAGGTTGGCACGGAAGGATCGCACCGCGTCGGTCATGTCGCGCCGGAAGCTGCGCCGCACCGCCTCATACTTGCCCGCCAGTGTCGAGCCCCCAGCCCCCCGCGTGTTCGACACCAGGTCTTGCAGGTATTGCGCCGGGTCCAGCTCGCCTCTGATATTCCGGTGGCGCTGGATGCGCTGCGCTTGGCGCTGCGATGCCGCCGCCTGGAGCTGCATCACACGCCGCTTTTCCGCCGCCTCGGCACGGGCCTTGCCCTGAACGGCGCGCGCGGCCTCGATCTCGGCCTGGGTGTATCCCATGCTGCGCTGAAACTCGCGGAAAGCGTTGTCATACTCCCGAAGGATGCGCTCGGCCCGGTCGCGGTCCATCTCGCCACCGGCCACCGCCCGGTTAATACAATCTCGAAGCGCCATGTCTTACCCTTTCACGCAGAGATCGAGGACGGCCACCGCCTCGTCGTCAGCATCCAGCTCGGCCGCGAGATCAGCGCGCGACTTCACCACCGCGATCTCGTTGCCTTCGTCGTCAAAGCCACGGGCCACCGGCACCGCATCGAATAGATCAAACCGTCCTGGATCGTTCGGATCAACCTGGTTGGACATATCCCCGTCCGAGGTTCTTGCCGATGAAGGCTCGGCCGTCGGCTCGATCCTGGTGTTGGCGATCTGGGCGCGCACGCCCTCCCCGCCTACCGGGTCCGCGAAGCCTTCGAGGGGATCAGGTGCCGCTGCGCTCGAACGCGCAGGTTCTGCATTGCGCCCAGGAGCGCCATCTCCTGCCCCAGAGAGGCCATTTCGCTCAACCTCTTGTCGGACAGCATCTGCAACTCGCTGGGCGGCGTCTTTGAGCCTGCCGGTTTCTTTGTAGCCTTTCGCGCCATCGTTCAACGCCTCCGATATTGGCCCCGCCCGGTGCGCCAGTTTCTGCACCGCCGCGAGGGCTTGTTCAACTTGTTGCCTGGTCTGCTTGTTGGTCGCCGTGTCCAGTCGGTTTGCTCCCGTTCCCTGGATGCGGTCGGCTCGCTCGTCCAGTGTGCGGAAAACGCTGCGATCATCTCGCATGATCCGCATGGCCCGCTCCAGCACCTTCGCACGCTCCAAGTAAAGGCTTTCCACGATCTCCTGTTCCCCGAACAGGTCGGCCGTAACCTCGCGCGACACCGGAGCCTGGAGGGCTTGGGAAAGGATGCTTTCGGCCTGGGCCGTGGTGTCGGGCCCGGTGCGCTTGAGGAGCTGCATCATTGCGCCGTGCATTTCGGGATCATCCACCATCCTGCCCACAAGCTCGGCAAAGCGCTCGGGCACCACCTGGTTGATGAACATATCGAAGGCTTCATCTGACAGCCGCGCCAGAGATTGTGCCCGAGCAATGCCAGGACCGGCAGGCAGTTGCGTGATCGCCTCGGGTCGCACGCGCAGCACCCGAGCCGCGTCTCGCGCCATCGCCGTGGACATGCCGTCGCTGGCCTCCGCGATGTTCTTGAGCGCCGCCAGGACGCGGATATCTTCCGGCGAGAACCCATCGACCTCGCGGAACACGCGCGCCGCCATCGTGATCTCTTGGCCGGTTTGTTCCATGATCCGCCGCGCGAGGCCGGTGCGCTGGTGGCCGTCAGCGATTGCCCGCGATCCGTCGGCGTATTCGTAGACGATCACGATCCCCGCGCGCTCGGGATACCACTCGGTCACATCGAGAAGGCGCTGGGTCTGCCCGCCCTCGGCCACCACGTTGGAGCGGAACTGGAAAACGTCCGGCTGCACCAGAAGCTCGCGCGGGTCCACCTCCTCGATCTCGCCGTTGAGGATCGAGGCGCGCGGCTGGGCGAAGGTCGGGCGATCCGGCATGTCCGGCGTGCCGCCCTCGTGCGCCGTCTCTGCGGCCGTCTGGGCGCGCTCCAGGTGTTCGCGCACCTCCGGCCCGTCGCCACCGTCGGTTGCCGCCTCCTCGTCCTCCAGGTCGCGCCGGAGCTGCTGCGCGATCAAGTCCGCCTCTGCATCACCTGTCGCCTCTGCTGCGTCGATCAGCGAGCGGCGCTCGCCGCGCAGAAGGTGGCCAAGCCTGGTCGCCTGGTTTACGCCGCCACGAAACGCCCCAGGGCCATACATCGTGCCCGCGCGGATCGTGCCCCCGAACGTGGCACCGACGGCAAAACCGAACGCGGCGTTCTGAAAGATGCTTAACTCGGGAAGTCCGAGCTGGCGCAGGAAGGCATTGCGCGTCGGCGTGGTTCCGGCCTCCAGCGCAGCGACGATCCCGCCCTCGATCAGCGCCGTGGCCAAGATGCCAGCGCGAGAAGCCGCACCGAAGGGAAGCGTTGCAATCGTCTCGATGTTGTCGAAACCGGACACGAAACCGCCAGCCAGTTGCCCGCCAAGACCGCTCACGCCCCGCCCCCGAGACATGATCTCGTCGGATCGCTCGACACGCTCCAGGAGCGCCCCGGTGATTTCGTCGCGCCGCGCTGCCAGCGTCTCCGGCGTCACGTCCTCGGGAAGCTCGATGCCGCGCTGTTCCAGCTCCGCGAAAAGATCGGTCAGCGTGGCGTCGTCTGGGGCGAAGCGCTGCGAAGTGAGCCGCCCCGCCATTTCCAGGGAAAGCGCCTGCCCTTGGACGCGAACGCGCGCTGGGCCTGGGCCGAAGCTGTCGATCTCCATCTGGTCGAGAAGCGGCTGGAATATCTCGCGCTCTGTTCTGGGTCGGCTGGTTAGCTCGCCCACCTCTTGCTCGCGGCGAAACGCTGCACCGGCCACCTCGCCAAAGGTTGCGCGTGGCCCGCGCGTGGCGACGGGATCAACCGGCTGGAGCTGCACAAGTCTGGCCATCAGTCGAACTCCCGCAGATCAAAGGTCAGGATGCCGCGCTGGTCGCCGTTATCGGTCAGGAACACGGCGCCCTCGGCGTCCACCGGCACCAGGATATTAGGATCATCAGGCGACGGCCGCAGGCCCTCAATTGAGCGCTCCAGCTCGTCGGCAGACATTGGCCGGCCGAACCGATCCACGACAAGCCCGCGCGCAATTTCGGTCAGGCGCTCGTCGGTCAGACCCCCGCCCAGCATAGTGCCGCCGATCATGCGGTTCACGCGCCCAGCGTCCCAGCCTGGTGGCAGGAGCGTGGCCCCGTAGCGGGTTTCTGCCATGCCGCCGGTGCCGTCGGCTTGCTCGCCCAGCGCCATGCGGTAGCCCGTTTCAAGGTCGCCCGTCTCGATTGCCCGGCCACCCTCGGCCATTGCCAGGCCGCGCGCATAGGCCAGCGCCGTGGTGTCGAGATCGCGGATGCCCTCGGACGCGATCATGTCGGCCTCCAGGAGCGGCGCAAGGATCGTCTCGCGCGCTGCCGCCAGGTCTGTAGCGCTGCCCCCTTCCAGGCGCGTATCGACCGCACCGCGAAGGATCACGCCTGCCGCCTGTTGGTTGCCCATCGAGTAGACCGCACCGGCCGCGTAGATCACCGGCTCCGATTGCCCAATCCGCGAGAAGATCGCCATTGCCTGATCCTCGCCCATCTCGGCCACCGAGCCCAGGAACGCGGCGCGCTGGGCGCGCGAGCCGTTCTGGAACACCTCCGAGATGCCGTCCAGCTCGGCCTGTGTCAGCGGAACCGGATGATCGACCCCTTCCGGCCGCGTGTGTGGTGCTAGGAGATCGACGCGCTGCGAGATAATGCTGCCCACCTGTTCCATGTCCTCCGCTTCCGCAAGGCTCGGCAGCTCGACACCGACGGAGCGAGCGAAGCGCACCGGATCATCGGTGGCCATGCCCCGGCGATGCTCGGACCACTCGCCAAGGCGCTCAATCACGCGCTGAGTGGTCAGAGCCTCGGCCCCGTAGCCCTGCCCCTGTGCCGCCAGGACAGCGAGCGAGGCGCGCGCATCCTCCAGGACCGCATCCCGCTCGGCCGCGCTCATGCCTCGCAGCGTCTCCACGTCGCGGTGGAACGCCTCGACCTCGTTGATCGCCGCCAGCACGTCTTGATTGCCCGCCGCCTGGGCGCGCAGCCCGTCGTAGTCCACGTCCTCGGCCCGCGCGCCGTTCATGGCCAGTTGTTCAATCAGGGGCAGGCCGACCGTTTCAGCCGAAACCGCATCCTGCACTTGCTTGATCCGGTCTTGCAGGCTTTCGATGATTGCCGCCCCGCCCAGATCGAGATCGCCCCGGTCGGCCGCGTCAGACATGTCTCCCCTGACGCGCTCGACGTAGCGCATCAGCTCGTCGCCTGTCATGCCGTGCGTTGCCACCTGTGCATCAGCTACCTGAAACTCAAGCTGCGCCTCGCGCTGGAGATCAGGGTAGGGAGAGAGCGCCGACATGATGCGCGCACGCTCCTCTTGTGGGATCGCCACCGGCACGCCAGCCTCACCCATCGACACATAGGCGTTGATCGTGTCCGTCATGCCTTGTTCAAGCCGCCGCCGCTCTGCCTCGGCCGCAGTCCGGCGCGCGCTTTCGGTCGAGCGTGCCCGGCTTTCCATCGAGCGCAGCATCTCCAGGCTTTCGCCCGCAGGAAGCGGAGAGTTGCCCGAGAACACCTGTTGCCGGAACTCGTCGACATACTGACCAGGCGCGGCCGAGCGCATGAAGTCGGCCTCAATCATCAGGCGGCGCGCGCCCATCGTGATCTCGGCCATGTTGGTGGCGATAGCGTCCGGCGTCATGGTCCCGGCGCGCGTCGGATCGGCCGGATAGGTGCGCCCGGCGATCTCGAACCCCTCGCGCGGCCCGAACTGCGCCAGCGTGTCGGTGGCCTGGGCCATGTGATCGGCCAGCTCTGCCGCCGTCGCCCCGGTCAGCGCCAGGCGTTCGGCCTCGGATCGCGTTGTGGTGACGATCTGGCCAAGGGCCTCCTCTTGCCGTGCCATCACGCGCCGCTGGGAAAGCTCTACTGCCTGCCGCTCTGCTGCGATCCGGCCCCGGTCGAACTGCGATTGCAGCTCCGTTGCCAAGCCAGGCATTTCCTGGGGAAGCTCGGACATGACTTGCGCCCGCACGCTTTCCAGCTCCTCGCGGAGCTGCCCGAGATCGCCGTCGGCCCGCTGCATGGCCGCACGCATCCCCTCCTCCATCGCGGCCGTGGCGCGCGCGGTAATCACGCGATCCGCTGCACGGTTGAAGGCAGCATCGCGCACCGTGAAAGGAAGGCGCGGCTCAAACGTCGAGCTGTTCAGCGTCTCCAGCTCATACTCCGGCGTGCCGGGCACGCTTACCGTGATCCCTTCACGCCCCGCGCGCTCCTCGGCCTTCCTGATCCAGAGGTTTGCAAAGTCCTGCGCCGACATGGTGTCAGGATCGCCGCCGTTGAGCCGCACGGCTTCGCGCCCGACAACGGACGAGGCCAGGCGCGGCCCGGCGGTCAGTAGATTGATCGCGCCCTGCGCGCCCTGCTGGTGCGCCAGGTAAATCTCGCCCACGGTCGGCTGTCGGCCGAGCGCCGTGGCAAGCGTGCTCATGTTGTCTCGGGTAAAGCGCGCGCCTGCATCTGCCGCCTGATCCACGTCGAAACGGTTTGCGACGCCATACTGCGCGGCCGTGCCGTCGATGAACTGGAACAGGCCACCGGCCGAGCTGTTGGGGTTCTGCGCGTTGGGATCGAAGCTGCTTTCCAGGCTGGCAATGACGGACAGCACACCAGGATCGACGCCGTGCGCCTCGCCCGCCCGCGTGATCGCCGCACGAACGCGCGTTGGTCCAGGCTGTAACCCGTCACCCTGTGCGCCCATCGTCACCGAGGTATCCTGGCCACGAAGCTGCCGGAGCCCCCATTGAGGCCCCCGCTCATCAACCGCGGCTAAAGCCTCTTGCTCGCCCCGTGCGGTCTGCACCTGTTCCACCGCCGGGCGGATGAACTGGTTGGCCGATCCGAGGATATCCTGGAAGGCAGCGAAGGTCTGTTCGCGCCCGCGACCAAGCTCCGCGCGAGGGGAAACCTGGGGCGTGACAAGGGCAGGGCCATAGCGGCGAATTGAAGGCATGGTTTACCCCGTCAGTTGATACGCATCGACGCCGATCTGTGCGGCGCGGCCGAAGCCGCCCAGCATCGAGGATCGCGCCTCGGACATGAGGCCCCGCGCACGAAGGCGGGACATTGCGGCGCGGTTGTCCGCGTTCTGCCTGGTCACGTCCAGGTTCCGCTCGGCCAGGCGCTTGGTGCTTTCGGCCACGTTCACCGGCGTGCCCACGCCAATGTCGAGCCCGTTGGCAAGCTGGATCACCTTTTGCTCGCCCGCCAGCTCGGCATATTCCCGCGCCAGGTCACGCGCCTGGCCCGCACCTGCCGCCTGTTCCTGGAGCGCCTGCGTCCTGGCGAACGCGGCCTGGTCCTTTGCTGCCCGGCTCGCGGCCACACCCTGCCCGATTGCCGCCAGGGCCGAGCCTGCGCTTAGAACCTGGGACAACGTGACGACACCAGAGCCCGCCGCAGCGGCCCCAGCTCCTGCCGCCGCCCCTGCGCCAGCTCCCGCCGCAGCGGCCCCAGCTCCTGCCGCCGCCCCTGCGCCCGCAAACATTGTGCCGACGGAGGCGGCGGCGCTGGATATCGCCGTCCCGATTGCCATGAAAACTGTTGCCATGCCCGCCTCCTAAAATCTCACGTCGTAGGTTATCGACCGCAGGAGGAACGGCATAGGCTCGATCTGCGTGATCTCCACCGTCGGCTCCTTCTGCCAGCGGCCGAGCCCGCCGATCCGCTTTGGCCCCGTGAATAGAACCTCCTCCAGCGTCGGGTCCATCAACCCGCTGTCGTAATTCTGGAGCGACACTTGCCGCGCCCGCCCGCCGTCGTGCCCCGTGATCGCCACCGCTCCGGTGCGTTGGAGCTGGAGAAGCGCGCGGAAGATGCGCATGTTCTGCATTGTCGGGGAAAGCTCGCTCCGGCCCTTGTAGGGGTGTAGCACGATCCTCGGCACCTGCTTGAGCCCGACCTCGGCCGAGGTGGCAAAGGACGCCGTGCCAAGGTCGATTGAGCCCGAGGACACCGTGAACGCGCCAAGCGGCAGGCCGTCACCATGCACCTCGACCACCTGCCCCTCAAGCCAAGGATAAGCCGACACGTCGATGGTCGAGCCAGCGCCCGAGATCGGGATGCTACAATCCGACATGAACGCATCATCGAACTGCTCAAGGAAGTGCCACGTCGCGCCGGTCAGATCGCGCTCGACCATTGCGAAGGCGTCACCGGCCTGCGTCGAGGAAAACCCCAGAGGCGTGCCTTGCGTCTTGACGCGGAAAAAGCCCGTCACCTGCTGCACGCGGTCAATCACAACCATGGCGGCTGGCACCTGGTTGCCGTTCCGGTCGGCTCCGGTGTTGGCAACCAAAAGGATAGTCGGCTCGTCCACGTCGCGCGCCCGGCGCAGCACCAAGGATCGCGGCGACGACATGAGGTGCCCAGCCAAGAGCGATACCGGCTCTGCCGAATAGCTCTGCTCGGTGTCGGTGAACAGATACTCGCGCAGAGCTCGACCGTTGCGATCCACGAACAGCGTGCCACCCTGCACGTCCACCGGATTTACGTTGGCACTGGAGCCATGGCGGCTCGTGACCTTGAGTGCGATATTGTCGATGGTGATTGGCTCGTCGGGCACATAAAGCTCGGCCGAGCTGGTGAAGATTTGCAGGTGCCGTCCAGGGTAAATATTCTGGATTGTCACCTGCTCGTCAATGTTCGGTGCGACCACAATCGGAGACGCTGCCACCGGGTCTGCATCCTCCTTGAAGTCGAACAGCGCGCCCGCCCGGCTGGCCACAATCACATCAGGTCGAGCCTTGAAGCCGCCCATCCAATGCCGTCCCTGATAGAACGTGCCGCAGCTCGGATAGCCGCGCGTGGCGCTCCAGAGCGCGTCAAAGTCTTTCTTGCCGAACTGCTTGCGGGACAGCACCACCGTGCCGTCGCCGGTCAAAATGTCGATCACCAGGATCGGCCAGGATATCTTGCCATCCTTGCCGGTAAATTCGACCTCAAGCTCTGCGTTCGCGCCCGATCCCTCATTGATCCGCACGGTCACGGAGGTGATATCTGGCAGGCTTTCGATTGCCGTCCTTAGCTTCACCGCGTTGAGAAATGCGGTGTTGCTCCAGCTTATCTCGTCGCTGGCCGCGCCATTGTATTCGACCAAGAGCTTGTGACCACTACTCATGTCATCGAACCGCAAGAACTGGATTTCGTTCTCGCCGCCGCCGGTATCCTCGTCGTCAAAGGAGAACTCGGTTATGGTGTCGAACTCCAGAGGGCTTGACCGCCAGTCTTGGTCGCTACCCAGCCGCTGCACGATGTAAGGCGGCTGGTCCTGGTGGTAGAGGATCAGCGTGTCCAGGTTCGGCGCGGCCTTGATCGAGGCCACCTGCGCGGCCGTGTGCGGGATCGGTGTTGCCGCCATCCATGCGCCGCTCAATCCGTCGAACACGTCGCAGCACCCCCCGGTCATTACCAGGATATACTCGTCCTCTATGCTTGTCGTCAGGCGGTGCATGGAGAACGCCTCGACCGTGCCGCCAGAGCTGTAGCCTGCCTCGATCTGCATTTCCACGCCGGACAGCTCGACTGTGGCACCTTTGAGATCGAGCGCCGAGGCATTGTCTACGATCACACGCCAATAGCGCGCCGTTCCCAAGAGCGTGTCAGGAGCTGCGCCGAAACGTCGATGATAAGCGATATTGCCAACGGAGATGGATGCCACATCTGACCAGGTAGAGCCGTCCGAGCTGGTCTGGAGCGTGAGATTTGCCGTTGAGATACCGGCCGGCAAGCCGATCCGAAGATCGCGCGCATCAAACAAAGACACCGCCTGCGCGCTGCCCAAGTCCAGCCGAGCGATCTCGTATTCCGTCGCTGTGCCCACGCCTTTGGTGGCCGTCCCGCCGGAGCTGTAGGCTCCAAGCGCCGAGCTGTCGAAACCGTCAAGCTCGAAGGTGTTGTAGGTCAGAACCGTGATTGCGCCTTGGTGCCCATTGATCGAGCTGGCGAGGATTTCCTCGGCCGAGCCGCCGGTTGAATATGCGGTGAACCCGCTACTATCGGTCCCATTGAGAGAAAAGCTGTCCACGCTGATTACTGTGATCGTGTAGGTGTCGTTGTTCAACTCCGTCATGCCGGAGACGCCGGTGATCTCGATCTTGTCTCCAGTCGAAAACCCATGCGCCGCAGCGGTGATAAGGCACGGATTTGCCTGCGTGGCATTAGAGATCGACGCGGTTGATCCGCTGGGCGCGCCCATGCCCTCGATCCCCTCGATCCGCACGCGGTCGCCGGTGGTGTAGCCGTGGCCCGTTGCCGTCACCACCGCCGGGTTGGCATTGCTCACGCCCGAGATCGTCGCATCCGATCCAGTCTCCAGGAGCGTGTTGCGGTCGCCGTCGGTCAGGTTCGCGGCCGTGCCGCCGTTTGCGGCCGTGACGGTTGCGCCGCCCAGGCTGATCGAGGAGATCGGGCCACGCTGGAGCGCGCGGAAG
>Ga0307957_1000929_pt1 | contig 15885 bp, 11 predicted proteins | sample OrgLakmetagen490_FD_201830 | JGI IMG/M metagenome (GOLD analysis project Ga0307957, IMG submission 201830) | Saline water microbial communities from Organic Lake, Antarctica - #490 | ecosystem: Environmental > Aquatic > Non-marine Saline and Alkaline > Saline | place: Antarctica: Organic Lake... | reverse complement strand
ATAGACTCTACAGTAATATCCGAAGGCATTTGGCGAAAACAAAATAATGACGTAAAGCATTGAAAATGATGGTGCCCGGGGCCGGACTTGAACCGGCACGACCTAACGGTCACAAGATTTTAAGTTTCCCGTGTCTATGATCAGTATGTGGTCATTAGTTGAACAAATAAACCGTAAGTCGTTGAATATAACATTTTAAATAGCTATTTTTGTTAATCTCTTTTGGTTATACAACTTGTGTTATTAGTGCTTTTAAATAATAAAAAGTCATTATTAGAGAAATTGTTGTGTCATATACGTGTCATAGCAATTGTAAAATGATGTTTTCTGGCTTGCCTGGCCTTGTGTCATAGCGCTATTCTCCTGGGTCTATGAATTGGCGCGGAGATCAGCGTGGAAACTTGGGAATTTAGTCAGCGAAAGATCAACGACATCCGGAAGCAACTGAGGCAGTTTCGGGAAGCCAAAGAACGGGGCGAGACCGAATCCTGGCTCCCTGATGCGGTGGAAGTCAAATATATCAAGGACGCCCGAGACAACGGCGCGAGGCTGCAAATCAAGATCACGAAAACTGGATCTGCTGATTTTATCATCCGCGAGCGCTTGAAGTCTGACCCAAGAAAAACAAAAAGCTCGAAGCGGTTCAAAGTCGCAAGCATTGATCAGCCGCTGGCAGCCGTTACCGAACGAGCCAAGGAAATGCAGCAAAACATTTTGGCCGGGCGTGACGTTTACTTTTCACCCGATGCCCCCAAGCCAGACGAGTTGGATTTATCCCCGACATTCGGAAATCTGCACGCGGATCACCAGAAATATCATACGAACAAAAAGTCGACGAAAGAGTCATACGCCAAAATTTTTGATCGCTACCTACAACCTTGGAAGGATTTGAAGGTTTCGCAACTCACCAGAGCCGAAGTGCTTCGGATGCACGACGAAATTGAAAACCCAAAAAGCGGCAAGAAAAGAGTCCGCGCACCGGACCAGGCTCTGGGGTATGCGCGCCAGCTCATTAACAGCGCAATGCAGAACCCGGACCCGGACTACACTAAGCCGACCGAAAACATCATCTCAAGAACCATGGAATATGACGAGGCCTGGGTGAATGAAGGGGGTCAAGCAGACAGCCGCGCCGAAGCTTTCCCCGATGACGCTTGGGTGGACCTGTGGCTGGCCATTAACGATTTGAAAAATCGGGTACCAAAACGAAACAACAAAACACGCCCAACCCTCGCGGTGACTGCTCATTACTATTTCAAGATGATATTGCTGACAGGCTTGCGAGGTGGACAGGTAACAACAATTGAATGGCGTCAGATTGACCTTAAGCGGGGGACGATCTCATGGGCCGAAACAGAAGACACTAAGAAAAAGAAAACTGGCAACAAAGTGTTTTACCTGCCCGTCTGCCATTATCTCTGGGACATGCTTCAAGAGATGCGTGAGCGCGAGATTGATCTATACGGGGAATGTGAGGGCTATCTGTTCAAGTCAGTAGGGACAGGTAAAAAGCCGCACGTGGATATCAACATGCCCACCCAGTGGCGAATTCTGAAAAAGCAGGTCCCAGCCCTTGCGAAATTCCGGACCCATGATTTCCGATCTACTTTCATCAGCATCGGCCAAAATCTCGGGATCAACGAGAAAACGGTGAAAGTCTTGGTAGATCACAAAACGGATAAGACGGACGTGACGGAAGGCTATACAACGCGGAAAGTGGAAGCACTGAGACAGCAAGCCGACAAAATCGCAAACCACTTCTTAGAGCACATTGGAGAGAAAGCAAAAGCACCCGACGCGACCGTTCTGCCCGAGCATCTAATGCAGCAGGCTAACTCGATAGCAATCAAGCTCGACAAACCAATTGATGAGATCCTGGCTCGCTGGGCCCTGCTGGGTTCAATTATGGATGACTTGCCTGACGACTTCACAATTGCAAAGCTCAAGAAACTCGCCTGACGTCCTGCCGATGTTTTTCATACCGGTTTGTTCGTTGACCATCTCAAAGAGATTAACTTTGCACTTGCGAATGTTTAAACAAAAGCATATATTAATTTGACCTTATCTGTTTTTTTGGCTACAATGTATTTATGGAAATCGGGGCATTCCTCGCATTCCGTCGGCTGGACTAGTCACCCATGTCGTGAAAGTGCCTCTCTTTGTTGTTGTAGGTAACCTTGGAAAAAGTTGGCCCCACTCCGGTGGGGTTTTTCATTGGTATCAAATAATTTTGGAGCCAAACCACTGCGGGCGCTGTGATCTGGATATCGGAAAAGCCCGGACGGTGCCGGGGCGTTATCTATAATTGCCCATCCTTGGGCGGTTGCTGTTATGCGCAGCATCTCACTTTTCTGTATGTCATGCCGGTTGGCTTGATTTCGTGGTTTTCAAGAACCCGACACTCAATATCTCCGATCATGAAAATCTCGGGGCGGGCCATTTCCTTTTTCAGTGCTTCCATCATCTCCCCGAATGCCATACCAGCAACCCAGGCGTTATCATCTGCGATTGGTTGTGCTTCTCTTGACTGTTCGAAACACTTCAAGATGTCTTGTCCGGCTGTTGGGTCATAGTATCCGGAAGCCTCTGCGCGGGCGGATATATCTTCGTCGGTCAGCTTCCGGGAAGGCCTTGAAACTCCGTTCATGTGCATGTCGAAATAAAAGCGGCGGTCATCGCTAGCCGAAACTTTCCAGGCTTCCTTCCCGTTATCCTTAACACTGAGCCCCATCTCTTCGCGCAATACCAAAATAACCGACCGGGTGGCTTGCTTGACGCTGATCCGTCGCCCTCCAAATGCCTGACCGTATGCCTGTCCGGCTGTGGTTGACTTACCGCCCACCGTGACCTTGTTGCGCTTGGCTCTCGTCCATTCCGCAAAGGTCTGAGCCTGTTCCTTGCTGATGATTGCCGAGCCGCCGCGCATGATTTCCGCCAGGTCAATGTCGAGGGTATTCATGAGCTTCCGGATAACTTTCCTGCGGGTTGCATCAAATGCCGAAAGGCTTCTCACTTCCGACTCAACGCCCAGGCGCAGGCATGTGATTTGGTTGCGCTGCTTCTTGCCCTTGTCCGCTTTTACCAGGTCGGCGTCCAGGGTGCTCGTCTTGTAAAACTCGCGCAGTTCATAGTTCTCGACTTGGTATTCGTGGCCCTTGGTCATCTGCTTTGAGTTACGGCGATCATTGGCCTGGTCCTTGTTGATTTGGTAAGCGCTCAGTATGCGTTCAATCATTGCGCTGTCCGCTTCTTCGTTGCCTTCCTTGATTGCCTGCTTGGCTCTGATTTCGTCCGCTTCATTGGCGCTCATGCGTTGAATGGTGAAGCCCAGGGCCTCGGCCATCATCAGTGTCCGGTTGCTGTAATTGGTGCGCATGCCGTTCTCATATGAGACGCGCTCGACAACGTCCTGAACGCCGGAGGTAGCCCAGAGCTTGTCCAGGGTCTCCTGGTTGTATTCATCGTCATCGCTCAAATCCTTGGAAGCCATAAGCGCGAACACGAAGCCGGGGTTGTTGGTGTTGCGGCTGCTCTTTCGAGTGACAAAAGCCAGATGGGTTTCCGTAAGGTTTCGGACCCGGCGCATGGACTGAATGACTTCAGTCGGCAGCACTGTCCCGGCAGCAATCACGAAAACAGCGTCGAAGTGGTTGCTTTCAATGCTCACCCCGGATGACAGAACAGTAGAAGCAACGACGAGCTGATAATCCTCAAGACTGCGGTCCAAATTGCTCACAAAATCAGAATGGTCAGGGTTCCCGAAGAAATCGCCGTCCAGGATGATTGACTCGCCCGTGGCGCTTTTTTTGAGCGTATTAAAAGTGCCCTCCAGCTTATCACTTTTGAGATTGTGCGACTCGTCATCTATAACCAGGATGTTCTTGCCGCTTTCCAGCATGGCCTGAGCGGTCGCGACCAGGGCCGCCTTCGTTGGGTGCAAATTGATGTTGTGAGCAAAAGCGCTGTGGGTCTTGGTTGCGACCGTAACCTTCATTCCAAGCGCCTGAGACAGTTTGGTGACCGTGTAATCGCTGAGAAATGCATCGGCCAGGACTGCGGTGCCATTTTGTGCTGTCCTCCGGATTGCCTGCATGGTTCCATCGGTAATCGCCGCCCTGTCTTTTAGTTTGCCGCGCCCTATTGCGTCAGATGCGTTATGGGTCATCAGCTGCTCGAACTCGTCCACTATAACCAGCTTGGTGCTTTCTCTGTGCTCTTCAAAAGCAGGCAGGCCGATCACTGAGTTGGAGACACCGACTACGCCGGGGGCGCTGAACCCTTCCGGGCCTGCGTTGCTGTAATGGCGAGGGTCGCTTTTCATCGGTGCGATCTGTGAGCGGCGCGGAGAGATAAACAGAGGCGACTCATTCCTTGCGCATGCTTCATCAAATGCAGGCCGTAGGTTTTCCTTGGTCTTGCCAGCGCCGGGGCTTGAGTTGATAAGAACCAGCCCGCCCTGCCTGATGACTTCGTTAATCTCTTCGTTTGAGCCTGTGAAAAAATTAGCATGAGGGTTTTGCGGGTTAACCTTGACCAACGCCTCGGCTCTCTGTCGCTCCATTTCAATCATGTCGCGGAAAACGGCAATGGCACCCGCCAGAATGCTTGATCCGTTGTCCAGTTGCTTCTGGCTAATCCTGAGGGCCATGTCAGCTTCGACTTCCTCGTCATCCATTTCTGAAGGCACCTTGAAACGGTAGCAGCGGGCGACACCCTTAGCGGCGGCGTCGAAATCCATCACATTGCGGGCGCTGTTCAGCCTGAAAATAGCAACGTCTAAGGCCTTTTGGCCTGGTTGTAAGGTATCCGCCCCGACCGTGATGCTTGTGCCAAATTCGAGCGCAATTTCAATGTCGTCGAATGCGTTGGCTGGATCGGACTGAATGGTGATGATTGATTTTTGATCCTCGCTTGCCATTGCGGCCTGGGTTCGAATGTCGCGAGTTTCAATGATTTTGGTTTCGCTTTCTTGGTCATGGGTCGGCGCGAAAGCTGGGCGCTTAATAGTTATTTTCATTTTTTACCTTAGTTTAAGTTTGGACCGGGTCAGCGATCTTTTTTTTATTAAAGCAAATAATATCCGAATGGTAAACATATTTTATGAGTATCTATTATTTTAAATAATTCATTAATATTGACTTTTTTGGATTTACTGACATAAAGGTGCTAAATCTAGGCGCAAGTTTCGCAACATTTTTTGCACCCTATTTTGAAGGCTCCAATCCTCCGAAGTCATTGGGGGGCAAGGGTTTCGGCGAACTCAAACAGCAGAAAGATAGTCTTATAGTTGTCTTATAGAAAAACAAACATCTATCATTGATCCAAACTGGACATTTTTCCGCGACAGCGGAGCCATCGTAAAGAACGCAGTTAAAACAATTTTTAGGAGGCAGCGCTGTCGCGCAAAATGGCCAAGCTCGGCACCTTCCTTCACCGCCGACGTTATATGGACATGTCATTAATGCTGGAATCGACGCAATCATCAGCAACGATTTTCTCTCACGTGGAACTACTATCCCGCACAGGGCACGCCCAGAACTAGGCATGACGGCAAGACAACTCCAGACACCGCAGCGGTACATTGGTGTGAAGCGCATCACTCTAAGAAGAGCTGATACAAGTTTTTGAGTGACGGAATCAGCGGCGGCCCCGAACCGCTGTAGGATTCACAATAGTCGCCATCCCATCTATAGCTGACCATAGTGAGTATGGTGAGACCTCAACTTCTTGAGCCTTCCGGGACGGATACACGTATGCCGAATCGTTAAGCTAGGTGGAACATGTCGGATTCGACATGTCACGAGTGGCGGTCGCTTCCCAGCGAACACTCCATTAATGCTCTTCCCTTTCCTCTCTTCTTTGTAGGTTTATACCTTACGACTTCCTTCTTCAATTCACCCAACCTGTCCTTCATCTGGTTCTCGAAAACAGATTGACCGACCCCGATAACTAACGTAATCAAGTAGAACATTTTTCGCTCAGAGTAAAAGAAGGCCTGGACTTCCTCATCCGTAAACGCCTCTTGGAGCGGCTTGCCCCGCTCTTCCGCTGTTTTCACTATTAGCTCCATAACCTCGTCGCACAGGCCCTCCAGTCGCCCCTCTTTCCATGCCTTGGCCATTGACTTGTCTTCATCTACTTTGATCTCTGGAAGCTTAATTTTCTTCCGCATTTTGGGCTTGTATTCGTGAGCGCCGCGGATGACCCCAATAAATTCACCTACTTTCCGGCCAGGTATAAAATCCGGGTGCGTCCCGTATTCTTTGTCATCCGAACTTCCCCGTTTGATGACAGCCGCACCACCCATTAGGCCTTGGGTAACATTTCGCAGGAACGCAGCATCAATTTCCTGCATCTGGTTCTCGATCCAATCCTCTGCATTGGCCATGTTCTCTGCGGTGAACATGGCCCCGCCATTTATGCTTTGGATGCTCGACATTTGGGACTCTGCCGATTCGTAAGCCGGAAACTCCGCCAGCTTGTCCATCTCTGTCCTCCAGAGCTTGCGGAACTTCCCGTTGTATTCAATCTCGTCGTAGCAAACGCTGCGGGTCTTGAATATCCGGACAACTGTCCCCTCATTTCCTAACTTTAAAATCATATTTCACCTCGTTTATTTTTATTTTTAAGTGTTTATGTAATTATATAATCATTTAATTAATTTCACAATGAGTTAAATTATATAATCTCATTTATCCTGTGATTTGGCGGCCGCTACCCATCTCTACGACTCGGTGTCACAAAGTTCAACAGTAAGTCCGAGCGCGTAGTCGGTTTATCCCCTTGCGCGACAACTGAGGCAGTTACAGTCAAGTTCTCTGCAAGCCCTATTTGCCTCTTAGGTCTTTACTTTGAATTTGACCAGCATCTGTTGATAACCATTTATATATGAATAGACTTGACAAATTAACTTATTTAGTTTATCATTTAATAAATATTGGAATGTTCATGAAAGACTTGAGCAAAATGACTGCCGAAGAGCTTTCGCAACTGATTGGTGAAGCATCAGCCCTGTTAGCCAGCAATTCGATCGTCTCTATGCCGACTGTCAAATCGGAGCCTGAGCCAGAGCGAACTGGACAATTGGATAGCACCCTAATGGGCGAGTCAGGTGACGAATTTGAACTTGTCCTGAGCGCTAAGGCCTTCAAGGGTTCAGAGAAATGCTGGTTAGCACGCTTGGACTACAACGAAAAACATAAAATGGTACGGAATCGGTGCTTTGTAGATGCGGACCTGGTGGATAGAAAGCAACAGTCTGCACGCGTTTGGACCGAGCGAAAGGTTTTCAAAGTGCAATTGAATCAGGGCGATTGGCTTGAGTTCTGTCAGGCCGGTAGCGCGAAATACGATACGCGGGAGATAGTTCAATACAAGGATGGCAAATTTATTGACCAACGGGGAGACGAGATTGAAACCGACTTTGAGCGGATCTAGTGGCAACCACGAGCCCAATGTGATGAAGGCTGGGGTGAACTGATGGGTGGATTTTTGCTCATGGTAACGAAACACCGGGATGGGTTCTTCACCCTTGAGGTCCACAATCTCTTTCGTTATACCGGATTAAGCGCCATGGCTGATAGCTTAGCTAAGGTTTTAGATGCGGCAATTATCGAACTCGGCCTCTCGGTGCATGAAATTGGCAAAGTTAGAATTTTAGCGAGTTTTGGAGAGCGCTTGTATCCGGATGACGATTCCCACGGAAAGTTCTTTACCGGCTACTTAAACCTGGAGAACGAGCAAGAGGGCATGGGACGCACCTACGTGAATAGCAGGTGCTGGGAGATTTAGTGCAAGGAACTCTGGCTGCACGAAGAGATAGCGTTGGGAGCCCTTGTTACAGACGGATCTACCCGGTTTAGCCAGCGCCGGCTTGGTCAAATGGTTCTTTCGCCCTGGCGGCCTCAAATTGTGTGGCCGCAACGGTGAAACGTTTACTATGTTCTCTGCGTTGTTCTAATAAACAACGGCATTTTCCTGTTCGCGCGGAGCGCAGGAGTGTTAATCCAATGCGCAGTTTATTCCGCTAAGGACTGCCAAGTATCCAGCGCCTCTATCGCACTGGCTCCTCAGTGATTTTGCCAATGTCCTCTGGGTCTCGGTACTCCATCTTCTCCATACCTTTTTTACCGATTTCCCGCAGACGCTCTGGCGTAGGCCGGAACTTGCCCTTAACAGCCTTCTGTGGTCTTTTCTGCCTGTCTTGCATCTCTTTCCTCCTCTGCTGCAAAAGCCGTACCCCCAAATAATTATGGACCACATCGGACCATTTGCCCTAACCCTAATCACTCCCCTGCCACTGCTTGGTATAAAGACCAGATTCATGTGTTTTAACCGTTAACAACACCCTACTCTGTGCACCATGGACGTAGCAGGAAGGTTTCGGCACAATCAAGGGGTATCGATCGCCGTTTTTTCACCGGGCTCATCTGATGAATCCCCGCACAGAACAACACAAACTATGAGACTGGTCTGTATTTCCGACACGCACAGTTTACACCGGCGCATCCCGGAACTTCCGAACGGTGACGTGTTGATCCATGCCGGGGACTGTCTTGGCCAGGGAACACTGGAGAATATCGAAGAATTCAACGAGTGGCTTGGCTCATTACCCCACCAACACAAAATCGTAATCGCTGGCAACCACGACTGGGCCTTTCAAGAAACTCCGGAGTTGGCCAGAGCGGCGTTGACCAACGCCACATACCTGGAAGACAGTGCCATTGAGATTGATGGAATTCGGTTCTGGGGGTCGCCCTGGACGCCAACATTTATGGACTGGGCGTTCATGCTGGACCGTGGTGAGCCACTTTACGAAAAGTGGAAGCTGATACCTGATAACACAGACGTTCTGATTACCCACGGCCCGCCACACGGTATCGGAGACGAAGTCGACCTTAGCTTCAAGACCCAGAATGTCGGCTGCATTCACTTGTCAGATCGGGTTGCGCAACTTTCTTTAAAAGCTCACATTTTCGGTCATATCCATGAAGGATACGGAGAATATCAGCGCGGTAACAAGCGACTGATTAATGCCAGCACCTGCAACGCCCGGTATGAACCAAATAACCCGCCGATAGTATTCAATTTGTGCGGCTAAGTGTTGTGGGTTTACGGATTAGCGAGTCAATATTTGGAACAGCGCTCCACAGCTTCTTGACGTAACTTGCGCCAGTCGTTGTCGCATTCGGGACACACAGCGTGCGCAGATCCGGCACGTGCCTCATAATCATTCATACATTCTGCAAAAGAGTCATAGCTGTCACAACCGGTTACGAATAAAGCAAATACTAAAATCAAAGGAAATTTCATTTGCATTTCCTGACGCCAGATATTGCGCTTCTAGCCGATTTTATTGAAGCATGGACGATAAGGCTGCGCCGACCAGTATGCCTATGAAGCCAACTACCACACTCACATAGGTGGCGCGGTTCTGAATCTTGGCAACCCTAACTTGAAGCATGTGTTCGGCAACAATCTGCTTCTCTGTGTTCTGGGGGCGAACCGTTTCTTCGTGAATTACTCTCGCAAGTTGCCAGGAGTCCATTCGCCTAAGTTCTTTTTCCTCATCAGTGAAGTGCTCGAACCAATAGCCATATCCATCTCTAGCGAAAAGGGCTTTGAGCCGGTCCGCCCATGAAGTGCGTGTCATAAGTGACCCTCTTTTTAGCCAAAAACATCAATCCACCCCCAGCGCCTTAAACACTGCATCAACCGGATCTGCATAAAAGCTCGTCTGGAATTTAGTAAATAGCTCTCCAGGTACCGTCGGGATATCCCCTGCACTGGTAATCGGAAGTGACACGCGCTTACCTCCACCATCAAAGGCTACCTGCAAACACTCAGCCAAGCTTTGTACGGCGTTTACGCTTCCACCCAAGCTCATGTCCCCCAATACAACAGATTGGGACTGAGTGGGTCGTCCCATAATGCCAGAGGCGAAGGCAACCAGGCCGGGAATGGAGAGTGACTGGATGGGACCACCGTTTTGCAGATCCACCACATGTAGATGGAAATCGTGGTCCATCACCTTGGTTGCGCCGGAGATGCGGGAAATGTTGGCCTTAAAATAATCGAAGGCCATTTTGACCTGTTCTTTGGCTGCTGGCTGGGTGACCTGGCCAGACGTAGCCAACTTGCCGTTTCCCTTGGTGACCTGAAGCTCAATACGGTACAGGGTTGGCACGCCCTTGGCGCTGATGCCGATAGTATGTACTACTCCAGGTTTGGATGGCCCTTCTGGAATCAACTTACCACCGCCCTGCTCTTTTACGGTAACGAAGTGCTCTTCCAGATCATCATTGTCGATGTAGCTGAAGTGCACATCGTAAAACTCCATGCCGCCAATCTTCTTCAACTGTTCCTTTACCCGGCGGCGTACCTCCAGTGCATATTCCAGGCACTGGCGCACGGCTTCTTTATCGAACTCTCCGTGGGGATACAGCAGTTTTAAAAGGCCGGAGACGGTCTTGCGCACTGCAATCACATCCCGCTGATTGAGGTTGCTACCGAGTTTGAAATACTTATCCAGAGAATCTGCAAAGCTGCGCTTGCGCATCTCCCGGTAAAACTCAGCCAGGTAATCGACGATCAGACCGTAGCGGTTGGTGAAGAATTCCGGCCGCATCTTGGGGATCTCCCAGCCCGGAATGTAGGCGTGGAAGCGATCAAAGAATGCAGAATCGATCATATCCGCCGGGAACGGTGCCAGCAGGTGGCTCGTTTTGACCAGAGATTCGACAGACTGGTTGATGTTGCCCACAAACACCATGGAGGCGTTGGCTTCCATCTGCTCACGGCCACGGGCGAAGGACCCAGAGGCCATGTAGTCCTTCATGATCTGGACGCCGTCCTTTTCCTTGAAATTGATACCAGCCACCTCATCGAAGGCCACCAGATCCCACATGCCAACCAAACCAATCTTACGGCTGCTCATGTTGTAGAAGAGGTTGGCTACAGTCGTTTGTCCCCCGGACACCAGAATGCTGTTGGGGGAGCACTCCTTGTAGATATGGCTCTTACCGGTGCCCCTGGGCCCCAGCTCACAAACGTTGTAGTTGTTCTCAACAAAGGGAATCATCCGCGCCAACAAATGCCATTGCACGGTTTCGTTCAGCTCGGCGGGCTCCATGCCGATGGAACGAATCAGCGTCTCCCGCCACTGGTCGACTGTTAACGCAGCTCGGCCAGCGAAGAGTTCAGTCATGTTCATATTAGGCATCTGAATGGGCTTGAGCGTGCTCACGCCGAAGGGCGAACCTTTCTGGCCCTCTTCATGATAATAGCTTAGTGTTGCGATTACCCAGATGCCCCCGACAAGCAGCTTCTCGTTCTCCTTCACAATGCCGGCACCTATCTCGGCATCCTTGATACCCAAGTTTGAAAACGCTGCTTCGTAACAGTCTTTTTTCTCGTTCAGGCGCACAGTTACCCGATCGATTACCTTAAAGCTGCCCCGCTCCCGAACCAGAGATTTCACCTTCTCAGCTTCATCTGGGCGAACGTAGTTTTCGGATAAAACGGTTTTCACACTGCGCAGACCGGTCTCTATTACTTCCGGATCATCCGAGGCGCAGTACATACCCAGCAGGTACTCCAGCACATACACTGGAACGTTCGCACCTTCCTTGATCTGCTTAGTCAGATCCTTGCGCACCACTCGGCCCGCGAAGTGTTCGTTGAGTAACTGATCTAGGTCCATATCTGCCTGTGCGGCCAAATCATTCATGTGCGTCTGCTCTGGTTAATCATGCATGGGGTAACGGGCGTCAGAATTTCCGCTGCCTCAAAAAAAGTCGTCAGTAAACGCCAAGTCGATCACGACTCGATAGCGCTCGATTTCGGTGTTGAGGTCTTTATCCTTCAACACTAGGAAGTAGTCCCGCTTGCGATCAAAGTCTTTACCAGACAGGGACAGTCGTACCTGTTTCACCCGTTCCGTCATAGAATCTGAGGCGCTATCGAAGGTCACTACCTCTTCGCTCGAAACCTTCTCGTCACCTTCATAAATGGCAACAGCGACCGTCACCGGCATCACCTGGTCACTCACCGCCTCGGTCTGCATCAGATCAAAACGCTGAATGTTGTTCACCATCTTCAGCGCTGGCTTCGGCGAGATCACCTCAACCTTTCGCTTTGAACGACTCTCGGCTTTCTCGCCCCGTAGCTGCTTCACCGTCAACACCGGCACGACAATTTCCTGAGGCATAGCACCGCCGTGCACGAAGCGGGCACCACCCACAAAATGGAAACGGTTAGCCCCTTTGGGTACCCAGAACCGCGTATCCGATGCCGTGCCAGCCGTGTCCTTGGTAGAGCCGCACCAGGCATCTTTCGCATCTGGCAAATCGTGCCCGATAACGTAACGCTTTTTGCTCTTCAACGCATTGCTTGGCTTATCCACAAGCGCGGTGCGATCGGCCGCCTCCAGCTTGCTGTGTTGAAACAAAAACCCGTGGTCTGCCGTCACCAAAACGGTGCTGGTATTGAAGTGCATCATGATCTTGCGGGTCAGCTCCGTCAGCTCTTCAATGGCATGTTCTACCGCATTGAAGGTTTCGGATTCTGTGGAGGCGCTATCCCCACGGGCGTCAACAACGTTGTGGTATACATACACTAACTGCTGATCTTTTAAGGCTTCACGGCCCTCTTCCCGGTTCCAGGATTTTACAGTTTCCGCCTGCACTGCCATGCCGTTGTAACCCGCCAGAACCCGGTTTCGGTTATCGCTGCCCTTGGTGGATTTACCGTCAACAAACACGTCATCACTAACCCCTTCCCGGTATTCAAGGGTCTGGTGGGGCAGCAATGAAGCCATACCCAGAGTGGTATAACTGGGCAAGACACCTAACTGACTGGACAGTTTCGCTTCGCTGTAACGCTTCATATTGATTCGGTTCTGCAACTCCACCGCCGCTTCATAACGGAAAGCATCGCTGATGATTACTACCAGGCGTTTGTTGCGGGCGACGTCCAGCTTGGGCTTTACGTGGGTATCGTAGAATCGCTGCTGACTGGGTATGCCACGAATCGCCCAGTGCTCAAGCAGACTCTCGCCCTCAACCAGATCACCCCAGTTGCGAGCCATTTGGTCGAGATACCAGTAGGCATAACATTGCTCTACCGCCTCATCGAGTGCCTTGAGGATCTCTACATGGGCCATGCGAGAAGCCGAGCAGTAATGGCGATACTCTGTATCGAATTGGTACAGGTCTGCCTCATAGGCCTTATACAGGGCCTCCACACTCGTAAAGTTGAAGCCATCCGGGTGCGCCTGGCGCAGGGCAAACAGATCAATAGCGGCAGACAGAGCCGAATAGATGGTGCGGAACTTCCGGCGCACATCATCATCTTTATGACGTGAGGCCCAATAACCATCCAGGCGGTCAGAGATTACCCGAGCAAACAGGTTCAGATCCGCTGGCCGTGCCTCCGGAATCGCTTGCACCAAGTCGACAATTATCCGGTACTCTGCCTCCCGGAAAGTAGCCACACTGGCAAGAGTTTCAATGGAATAATCTTCAATGCGGGACTTGATATTGAGGGCCAGTGAAACCCAGTCTGCAACAACATCGTAAGCTGGATAGTAACGGGAGCTGTCGCGCCAGCGAGACAGTAAAGCCCGGGATGTGGCCTTAGCATTAGCCGAGGACAGGGCTACAGATCGGGCCCAATCCGGCACGTCGGAAATACTCTCGCAAAAGCCTGTGGCCAGTAGCCGAATCAGGAAATGTCCGAAGTTAAACGGCTTATCTCCCTTCAATTCTTCCTCCGAGGCAGGATAGCCCACCTCTTCCTGAAGGGCCCGAACCAGCGGAGGCACCAGGCCATACCTGTCCAATTCGATGATGGACTCTGGCACCTGTTCCAGACCGCCATCGGCCTTCGCCAACTCATCACCCAGGGTGAACAAGATATTGGCGATGTCCGGTGACTCGGCGCGGGTAACCACCGCAATCATCGCAAGATCCAGTGCACCTTCATCAAAATCCGGCTGGATAAACCGTTTGAGGGAAGCCAACCGTGCCTTACTGAGAAACTTCTCTCGCCGAGCCAGGTGTGCCCGCAGACTCTGCTGCTGAAGCCCAAGCTCATTGAAAATAATGGAGATGCGATCGGCATAAAAGGTACGCGAGTAAAGCTTCATATCCAGGAGCCAGTCGTCCTCGGACTCTGGCTCAGCGTGAGGGAAATACAGCAAATATCTGCCATTCGAGTCTTCCAGCTCAAGCGTCAGCTTCACACCCAGAGTGGACTCGCCAGTCATGTCCATCACCCGAACCTCTGGCAGCTCCAGATTAGCGAGTTCATCACCGAAGCTTTGCTCAGGGTCGTACCAGAAAACCAGGCGGTGCCCCTCGGAGAAAAAAGCCTGGTGAAGCCCTTGGTTGAGCTGTTTTGAATCCATGTACCGCGCCTTATCAAAACCTGTGTTTATTGATTTAATCTGAAGGAATCATGGAACGAGCGTTCCAGAGGTCGTCAGCGAGTGTCCCACAGGACTTCCCGCTCAATCGAATTGCCCACACATCCACTACTTCCTCCTCTACCAGCGCGAGGCCATTTCTGCCGACCATGCACCCATCAATACCAAAGGCATCAATGTTCCCATCAGCAACGCCAAGCCGGGATACAATCTGTTCAGCCTTTTCCATACCCGTCGGGTCCATAGAGTGGTAAAGCTGTTCTGGTGTGCGAGGGATGTCGCCGAGTCTGGCGCTAATCAAGCCTGCAAGATTTATCATGAGCAAATATTTTTCGGATTCCTCAACGGTATAACGGGCACGCCAACTGGCAATCTCTGACTTGTATAAGTCGAAAAGCTCCAGCAGCGACAGATGCCGTTCCAGCCAGCTCACTATTGTGCTGGTGCGCTGGTGCTCCCAATCTGGCAACTCCAACTGATCTCCTGAACACCAAGCAGGAATGCCCACGTTGGTGAGGTAAGTCACCAGAACTTGCCGTCCATCTCCAAACGGCGCTTCGTAATTAGCATGAGGCCTACCTTTCGCCCAGCATCGATGGGCAGCGACCTGAAACCCGGCATAGCCGGGCCCGTGGCCACCGCTGAAGCCATAGACTTCCAGCCCGTGGAGTCGGTGGTACTTCTCGACCAGCAAGTAAATCGCCTTGCTGATTTTTCTTGCGTTGCTCACTGCAACCTCTTTAATTGGGACGCCTCTTTTCTGCAATAGGGCGAATCTTTTAGCTAATTCGGGCATCAACGCCGTGCGCCAATGATTCGGATCTACAAAGCCAGATGACATCCCGCCTTTAGAAAACCTAGCCACATGAAAGGCCTCACTTTCGCCAAGGGAGTGGCAAGTGAGTTCTTCAAACAACAATACTAAATCTAATTCCAGCTCAGATACTGAGCAGGATTTAGCCCGGTCTAAAAAAACCTTGTTCAGCTCATCCCAAAGGAATGGGTCACCCCTCAATGACCATCCCGATTCAGGTGGATTCTTAAACAATGTGGCTGTGATCTCACTGTTTCTCATTATCGGCCATCATTCGTTCATCCAGCTTCACCAACCCCTTCCTTAATACATGCCCAAAAAGCTACTCGGTTTTGAAGAAAGGACCTTCTAGCTCATTTCAGCCGCACCCACGAATTCACGAACGGTCCCCTAGATCGCAACACCCACACCTTCGAAAGGGTAATCCGGTGCTCTAGACCGAAGGCCTAGTACTGACCGCGAGTTCTGCGTAATCCCGAATTCTTGAGATATCGGAATCTATCTGGGTGAAGATTGCCTCGGTAATCCCCCCATTTTTAACGGGGTTCAAAAGTAGACCTCAGGCCATCATGGCCAACTTCTGTTGAGGAGTGATTCCTCCGAGTCCCATATTGGGTCGTTCGTGATTGTAGTGCCAGAGCCAGCG
>Ga0307957_1000925_pt1 | contig 15932 bp, 16 predicted proteins | sample OrgLakmetagen490_FD_201830 | JGI IMG/M metagenome (GOLD analysis project Ga0307957, IMG submission 201830) | Saline water microbial communities from Organic Lake, Antarctica - #490 | ecosystem: Environmental > Aquatic > Non-marine Saline and Alkaline > Saline | place: Antarctica: Organic Lake... | reverse complement strand
GACCCCCAAGGCCGCTTCCCAGAGGGGGAATAGCAATAGATTGAATCTGATACTGGTGGATTGTGTCGACCAGAGCCTTGAGTCCGGCATCGATGTCTTCCATACGGCTGGCACCCCGCCAGTGGCGCTTGGTGGGGAAGTTGACTATATAGCGCGGCGCCGTCAGTTGCCCGGTTTCAAAGACAAACATACGTCCCGGCTCAACCTGACGATTTTTACACGCGGTGGCGTAGGCCTTGAAGTTGTCTGGGAAGGCTTTCTTGAACTGCAGCGCAATTCCACGCCCCATCACACCGACACAATTTACGGTATTGATAATGGCGTCGGCGTCTTCACGCAGGATGTCGCCGGTTTTGTATTCGATCATTTTGGCCTCCTCCATTATCAGTAGTACCAGTCTGGTTTGATTTGCAGGTCTGGTCGGTGGGGTGCACCGGCCAAAATATTTGCCACCTGCGTGTAGATCGCCTGCGAACATACCCCGACACGTTCAACAAGGTGCCAGGGGTAGCAGTTTTCCAGAAGGAACTCGGCTTGTTTGCCATCCTTGCAGGACATCCAGTTGCGCGCTTCAACAGCAGTCCAGTTTATCTCATTCAGCCTGGACAGGTCTGAACGATCTTCGAAGTAATACGAGCCTGCGTTAGAAAGGGTAAAAGCCCAGCGTTGCTGATTCGCCTCAGCCCAAGCCACAGAATCATTCAAGTCTGCCTCAAGGTGAATTATGGGGCCTTGCCCTCCCTTGTAGCCGAGATCCGGATGGTTACCCTGATAAATCAGATACAACATGATGGAGCGTGGGCAAAAGTAAAATGGTACGCAAGCACCCACATACAAATTGGGGTGGCTGGTCAAGGTCAACTCCTTGAGGCGGCGCTGCTTGATTCCGTTCATGCCAATGGTAGTGCCTGCAGGCGCACGAGCGATGATTTGCGAATCGCTCCACAACGCCTGATCGGCGATAATCGACGCCAGGCGATCAACGTGGACGATGTGGTAGACTTTTGGTTGAGCTGGGACAGTCATTAAAATTGCTCCCACTGAGGTAATTTCATGGGCAACGTTAACTTGTCCGGCATTTGAGAGCGGCGAATATTTTCCTCGCGATGGACTGCTAACGATAAATAGGTCAGTCCTGCCCTTGCCATTTTTAATATTCTTATTGTCTTGTCATTCAGCTCTTGCATTGACAGGTGAAATGCCCACTGATCGGCAAATAATCCTTTTTCAGAGCGGTCGGTATAGTTCCATATATCATCATGGACTTTGATATATTTGTGTTCCAAATGGTTCCGAACTGAGCGCAACATAAATGCATCGGGTTCCATTGTTTTACCCAAAGCAATATTGCCATATCGGTCATTTTCAACAAAATCCTTGCTTAGCCAGTAGAGCCCTCTTAAAGGAAGATTCTGTTGATTCTGAAAACAATCACGCAAAACTGGAGAATTATTTCTATTGCCTTCTTTGAACCAAATGGACTGAAAGTTAATCGAACATTCCCGCATTCCCAACGACCAGTACTCGTTGATAAAGAATGCGATTTTATCGAATAGCGAATAAGCCATACGAAAAGCAATTTTGACCTGCTCAACGAAGATAGAGTATGCAGGATAATCCAAAGTATTGAATAGAAAAACTTTCTTATCCGAATAGTGTTTTTTGTGATTTTCAGATTCCATAATTCCTTGCCAACACAGAAAACGTGCGGAGGTAAATTCTTGTTTAATCTGGTTGAAGAACCCAATAAAATGAGGCGGCTCACCAATCGGCCGAACCATGTTAGGCAGGTTCAGAATATCTTGGGCGGCAATCGGATACGCACCAAGCTCATTAAGCGGAGACAAGAATAGTACATTATCCAAGGCCCACTCCCGGTAACGACGCTCGGTAAGTGAGCGGCCCAAGGAGTGCTCCGTAAGTGAAACATGTTGAATTGATCTAAAATCGACATTCGACTCAATTTTCTCGGCCTTTCCTACCATGTTTTTTTTAACTTCTTGGTAATCAATTCGATCCCATACGATGCCTTTGTCGGTGACCGATCGAAGTAGGCTGCACGCCTCTTTAAAAATAACAATCTGATGGCCCGCGTCATAAATATGATGTGAATACGATTCGAGGCCAAACCCAAGATTCCCGCGCGCCATCGCGAAGTTTGGCAAAACATTAATTGCGCGGGTCCAATGCTCGATTGCTTCTATCGGTCGCCCGATATGATTCAGTATATTTGCGGTATTTACCAATATTTGGCACTGCCTTGAAAGGTCAAACGATTGAAAACCGGAAGACTGCACCGCAGAACGCAAGTAATAAATTTCGTACAGGATCTCAGGTTGATTCCATTCCCATATATTTGATCCGTTGCGGTGATTTGCATGACGGATTACTGACCAGGCATTGGCCCGAAAATAATTAAGTTCAACTAGTTGGCGTGCATCAAGATGTTCTTCTAATGCGTCGCATAGGCACAGCGCCTGCCTGGCCTGCTCAGGAAGTTCTTTGTCAGCGGCATCATCAACCAACTCGGCAATATGGTTCATTGATTCAAGCAGAGTGTGCTGGCCAAGCTCCCAATCGGTATATTTACGACTCATTCTTTCACCCTTGTCTTCACCGGAGACCGCCCGGCTCTTTCTGAATGAATACGGGCAAGCAGGGCGCTGGCGGGTTCGTCGTTGGCGTCTTGCGGGACGAGCTGGCCGGAGAAGGCTTTTTTCAAGATGGATTGGCGGAGGGTTTCGCATTTGGCAATCGAAGATTCAACCTCTGCCTCCAGCGAACCGATCAGGCTCATTGAATCATCAAGAGCTCTAATTACCATCTCCTGCTCCTCTATGCTTGGAAGAGGAACCGGGAACATGCTGAGGACGGTTTTGTTGATAGAGGCCAGATTTGTCGTTTGCTTTCCGCCTTTTTCAAAATAGTCCTTGCCGAACGTGTTTCCCCAGTGGGAGATGAATTTAGAATGAAATTCACTGGCAAAATAAGGGGACGACCGGAAAACATGGTTTTGTGTAATACAAGGCTCAACTTGCCCTTCCCATATCCAGCCACGTCCGAGCTTATCTCTATCGCCGCCCTCGTTAAAAAGGATGTCCCATTTTTCAAGCGCTAACTCGGGTAGCGCCTGCTTTTCAATTGGCATCCTTTTTATTTCTTCAAGAACCAACTCCCCACGCTGGACATTCGCTACACGGAGATATGCAACATCCACAGGATCGCTGAGTTTGCGATCTTTACTAACTGACATTCCCGATCCAATTTTGGAAATTTCAGCCAGTCTTGCGTAGCCCCAACTGGAGGGTAGAACCGGCAAAAGTGCTATTTCATCCTCAGTTATTGGCGGAAGTTCTTTGTGCTGTGAAGGCTTTCCCGGCTTTTTCCCCTCCTTGCCGTTTTTCTCCCACACATTGACGGCGGCCTGCCAGTCTTTTAGTTGCTGCTGGTAGCGAGCCTGGCGTTCCTGCTTGATGCGGGCGAGGAGTTGTTCAGGTGTTTCCAATTTGTCTCTGTTCTGTTCGCGCCATTGGGCGGTGAGCTTGCCTTCGAAGGCGTGTTTGAGCACGGTCTGGCGGTATACTTTGAGTTGTTCGCGGGCGGTTTTCAGGGATTCGATGCCTTTGTCCAGTTCGGAGAACAGGGTTTCGATTTTGGCGACGATACGCCCTTGCTCGCTTAGTGGGGCCAAATTTATAGGTATCTGGCGCATTGCCGACTGAGTTAGCTTCAGCCTCGTGGTGCCATTGGCGTAACCACGATAATCGGTTTGATTAAGCGCATATAACAAATACTTGTTGAGACACACCCTGTCTCGTCCTTTTAGAACATGAGCATGATTGTTTACCCAGCATTTTCCAGATACGAGATATGCTGTGTCTTTTGTGGAATCGAAGAAAGGGGCGCCGTCCTCTCCTAGCAGCACGTACACTCCATCTTGCTTATAATCATCAATCCATCCAACTTGACCGGTTGCTCCATAGTATGGGTATGGACCAAGGCGATTTTTTCTTTCTATGGAATTTACTGGCTCTCGCAAATTATCGTGTATTTCTGCGATATCTTCCAAAGTGCTTTCGGCCCAATTTTTGGGAAGTTGTGTGCTCATCACGCCACCAACTCCCGATTCAATTCCTCAATCACGTCATCCATCCCATCGCCAAATAACTGGTACATCCTGCCCATGCCGCCTTTGCTGTCAAACGGTGCCATTTCCAGATCATCGTGTTCGATGTGAAAGGAGCTGATGATGTGGTCGCGGACCATTTGTAGCCAAGTCATTTGTTCCTCGTTGAATTTTTCGCCGGCGCCGCTGTGGTGTTGCATGATCCAGCTTTGGAAGTTGCGGCGCACGGTGGCGGCGTAGGTTGAAAGGGTGTTGTCCAGCCCGGTGACGCGGCGGAGCAGGGCGACCAGCGCAGTCAGGTCGCCGATGGGGCTGTCGCCCTTGTAGTTGTCCAAATGGGCGTAGGCTTGCCAGACGCGCAGTGGGGCCAGCTTGGGGCGGTCGCTGCGCAGGCGTTCGAGCAGTTCGCGGATCATCTGGTAGGTAATGTCGCTGCGACGGGCCGGGGTCTGGAAATAGATGCTCAGGGCTTCTATATCGTCGCGGTGCTCTTGCAGGTAGTCGGCAAACTCTTGGGTGAGTGCCTTGGCGTTGTCTTCGGTGTCGCCTGCCCACTCTGCGCTGATGACGCTGTCCAGATCGTCGTGGACGAGGGTTTGTTCTTTATCGCGGCGGATGCTGTCGATCAGTTCCACCAGTTCGCCGTTGAATACATTGGCGGCCTGGCCGACCAGTTGTTCGCGGGCCTGATCACGGGCGCTGTCACCGGGATTGGTGCCTTCTGGTTGCCCGGCGAGGGTCAGGGCTGTTTGCTCAATGGTGTCCGGGTTGATGGCGTTGAAGAGTTCGCCAACAATCAACAGCAACGGTTTGCCGCCGGCTTTTTCACTGATGCGGGCGCGCTCTTTGTCGTCCAGTTGTTTGTCCAGCCGGGCGAGGCGGGCAGCCAGCGAGCTGACGGTGTCTTCGTCGTGCTGGCCCATCATCACGCCCATGGCGAGATTCTTCAGCGACACGCCAGGTTTGGTGATCAGCGGCTGGCTGGCGGTTTTCAGGGATTTGGTCACGCCGATGGCATCGACAATCACGTAATGGGTTTTGGCCGTAGTGGCAGAGGGCGTGACCTTTTTCAGGCTGTCGGCATCCAGGGTGCGGGTGCCGCGGCCTTTCATCTGCTCGAAGTAGTTGCGGCTTTTGACGTCGCGCATGAATACCAGGCACTCCAGTGGTTTGACGTCGGTGCCAGTGGCAATCATGTCGACGGTGACGGCGATGCGCGGGTAGTAATCGTTGCGGAACTGGGCGAGCAAAGATTTCGGGTCTTCCTCGATCTTGTAGGTGATCTTTTTACAGAACTGATTGCCCTCGCCAAACTCCTCGCGCACGGAGTGGATGATGTCGTCGGCGTGGCTGTCGGTTTTGGCAAAGATTAAGGTTTTCGGTATTTCTTTCCGCCCGGGGAAGATGTCCGGCAATTTTTCCTTGAAAGTGCGGATCACGGTGCGAATCTGATCCGGGTTGACGATATCGCGGTCCAGTTGTTTGCCGGCGTAGGTTTTGTCTTCATCCTGAATCTCCCAGCGTTTTTTGCGGGTCAGGCGTTCGCGTTTTTCGATCTGCTGTTGGGCGGTGAGGGTGCCGCCCTGTTTGGTCTTTTCGGTTTCGATGACATAGATTTCATTACCCACGTTGACGCCATCAGCTACGGCTTTTTCGTGGTCGTATTCGCTGACAACGTTCTTGTTGAAGAAGCCGTAGGTACGGTTATCCGGGGTGGCCGTGAGGCCAATCAGGTAGGCATCAAAGTATTCGATCACCTGGCGCCAAAGGTTGTAGATCGAGCGGTGGCATTCGTCGATGACAATAAAATCAAAGAACTCCGGCGGTATCTTTTGGTTATACACCACCGGCAGCGGGGTTTTGTTCAACAGGTTGGCGCCGCTCGGCGGGCTTTCCTCGGCGGCTTCATCCAGCTCTTCACCCTTGAGCAAGGAGTACATGCGCTGGATGGTGCTGATGCTGACCTGGGTGTCGGTGGCCATAAAAGACGATTTGAGCCGCTGTAAGCTGTACAGCTCGGTGAACTTGCGGTTGTCGTCATTGGGCAGGAAAACCATGAATTCCTGCTCGGCCTGTTCACCGAGGTTTCTCGTGTCCACCAGAAACAGGATGCGTTTGGCACCTGCGTGTTTCAGCAGCCGGTAGGTGGCAGTAATGGCGGTAAAGGTTTTGCCGGAGCCGGTGGCCATTTGTACCAGGGCGCGGGGCTTGTCCTGCTTGAAGGATTTTTCCAGATTGGTGATGGCGGTAATCTGACAGTCGCGCAGGCCGTCATGAACCAGTGGCGGAAGCTGTTGCAAGCTGGCGCGCAAGGTTGTGGGCTGACTCAACCATTCTGCCAAGGTTTCTGGCCGGTGGAAGTTGAAAACTTCGCGTGAGCGAGGTGCAGGGTCGCCGCCGTCGGTGAACCGGGTAATCACACCGGTGCTTTCGTATACAAAACGCAGGGCTGTTGGGTTGTTGACCCATTTCAGGGTCGCATTGGCATAACCCTGCGACTGATCCTCAACCATCGTAATCTTATGGCCCCAATCTTCCGGCTTGGCCTCGATCACGCCAGCGGCTTGTTTAGCCACAAACAATACATAGTCCGCTGGGCCAACGTCGGTCTGGTATTCACGGACGGCTATTCCGGGGCCAGCATTCAGGTTGATCGATTTCTTATCCTGTACCAGCCAGCCAGCTGCAATAAGCTGCTTGTCTATCCGGTCACGAGCCTTTTGTTCCGGGTTCTGATTTGCCGAAGGCTTGTTCATACGGACTCCATGGTTTCATCCCGGTGAGCCTTGGCAATGCCCTGTCTCATGAGAAATACTTCGGCAAGTTCCTGATAGAGCAAAAACTACCCTTTTGCCGCAGGCCTGTCGATGTTCAGGCAACTGGTTTATAACGATACACTGCAGTAAGTGTTGACGCTTCCCTGCAAGGTGCTACCCCCTCTGGAGTTGGGTCAGCATGTATAATTTGTCGCCAGTGTAGCAGTTATCGCGGTAGCGCATGTCGCAACAGAAAAACAGGCCAGATTTATTTTTCAGTTGGGTTTTATTGAACTGTGTTCCCATAAGTGCCGTGGCACAATGTGTTAAAACAAAGGACGTTAAAACATGAAATGGCAATTCAGAAAGAGCTTAACCAGCTTGTGAGTGCTAAATTTCTGAAGCTGTCTGATTCAGGCGTGGAATACTTGGCCAGATTTTTTAGCCCCGCCAAAGAAAGACCACAAGGACGCCCGTTAAATGGACATTAACCCCATGTTCCAGCCGTTGGTTGCGGTGCTCCGGTACTTGATACTCTTCCTCAACATTGCCGGCATCGCCAAAACCCCCTGGTTCAAAGGTAAGTTTGGTGAGTACCGGGCTAGGCAGTTGGACCTGTTGAGCAAACCGGGCCACCTGTTCTGCGGAGCTGTGCTGTGGCCAGGGCGGTTACGTTGCGTGACCGTGTCTGTGTTCCGGCAGACGTGCCCAGGAAGGTGAATTCCATCGTTCTGTGTTTTCGTTCAGTTTTGGGTCAACGCAAAACTGAGTAGCCAGCGGTTGCCGCGCTCTATCTTCGAAACCCGGTGTTGGTAAAGGTCCGGCCGGAACAGCATGACTCTCCCAAACAGATTGAATACGTTTTTTTCGCAGATGAACTCACCGCCGGTTTTGGGCTTAACCAGTACGCAATTGAGCTTGTACAGCCGGCCTTCGGATACCATGTCCACGTGGGGAACCACTTTGTGGCCCTCTGGGTAACGCACTAGGTAAACGCTCAGGCGTTTGGAGTAGAAAAGAATCCGGGTTTTTATGTTTAATGACATCGTGTGCGTGTTCGCCTAGAAGTAAGTTCCCCGTAATTGTGCGCGCGATCGGGTTTGGCGTCATCATCTGAAAACGCCAGCTCGGTGTCCAACAGGTCCACACCTTCAAACTCGTATTCCCGCAGCAGGCGTTTTTTCTCGGCCACGATGGACTGGTGCTCCCCAGCCAGGAAGAAGACTTCCTGGGATGGGATCATTTTTTTATCCTGGTTCGTTGGCGTTGTGATGGCATGTATCCTGGGTGCTATTGCTTATAGATGTGGGTTAGGCATTTTTCTGTCCACTATTGCATCTACCTACTTTAGTGTTGTCGCCTGCTTTTGTTCAGATCAGAGAAGCGCTGGCTCAGGTACCTTTTGTGGCCCATATTGAGACTCAGAATGACTATAAGCGAGCATTGGCGCTGATGGACCAGTTGGTGGACGATTACGAAGCCAATAAGCCGTTGATCGAGATTCTGACGGTTAGCATCGAGCGCTGGGAGGATCAGGCTACAGAGTTTTCCGACTTTAACGCCGCAGTTGCTGAAACAGACAGGGGTATTGCTGTACTGAAAACCCTGATGGCTCAACACGGCCTTGGGGTTGCTGATTTGCCAGAGTTGGGGTCAAAGGGCAATCTGAGCAAAATTCTCAATGGTGCTGAAGGGAAAAAACTGACCCGCAAGCACATGGAAGCCCTCGGCCAGCGGTTTGGGGTGCCTCCGGCACTGTTTTTTTGAAGTCTTCTGCACAGAAAACGGGGACAGATTTATTTTCTGTTCAGGACCTCGGCCAATTCATTTGCCTTTGAACACGGCGTCTCTTCGTTCGTTAAAAGACAGAATGCCTTCCTGCGCATCTTCGCTGTGCAACACCTCAGCCATGTCATCGAATATGTGGTCAGCAGCCACTTGTTCGCCGGAAGAGTGAGCCAGTCGCGATGATTTAAGAATCGCCCTTACGCCAAGCGGTGCGGCAGCGCCAATGCCGGCCGCAATTTCTTTGGCAACGGTGTATTGCTTGCCGGGCGCGACGACGTTTTGCACAAGCCCGGTACGGTAGGCCTCCGCCGCGCTCCAGGTGTCGCCGGTTAATAAATAGCGCTGCGCGTTTGCCCAACCCATCTGCTCGGGAAGGCGAATGGTGGCACCACCAAAAGGATAGATGCCTCGTTTGACTTCGAGCATGCCGAATTGAGTATTGTCAGCGGCGATGCGAACGTCGGTTGTCAGCATTAATTCGACGCCCCAGGTAAAACAGTAGCCCTGCGTTGCCATGACCAGTGGTTTGCTGCGGCGGGGGCCGGAAAGACCGAACGGGTCGATACCGCCTTTCGGGACGGGGAAGCCATCGCCAGAGGTCAGGATCTGCGACCAGCGGTCCAACTCGATACCTGTGGTGAAGTGCTTACCCCCGGCGTAAATCAGGATGGAGGTAGTACCTAAACAGATTCCGGTAATGATGCCCAGCTTTCTAACTACGAAGCGGTTATTTCACGCCAGCTCATAGAACACCGACTCGCTAAGTAGGGTTGCCTGGGAGAGATAACGAATATTCCCCTCGGGTACCCCAGCCTCCGCAAAGACCTTTTTCCAGTTTTTACGGACGGTGGCTGTCATCTTGTCCACTATCTCTTTCGCTTCATCGAAGCCGAGGCCAAATCGTTCACATTTACTAACGGCGTTTTGAAGGTTGGACTGGCGACCCCACGCTCCAACTATCATTGCCTGGTCTGCGGACATTCCGGTTCGTGGCTGAGGGCAAACGTCATAGGCAGGTGTCAGGTCCAGGAATTCACCATCCCAGAAGCAAGCATGGTTTCTGGCATGGTCATCCACGTTGCCGATGAGGATGTTGAACACCATGCGACGAAACAGCTCTTTTCCATCGGAATTAAAGTCTCTGGCGTATTGCCTGAGTATGTCTGCCAGCTCAAGATAGCTGGAGTAGCCTGACCGGACGGCATACTCATCCAGGCTTAGGAGTGTCATTGCACTGATCATGTGACGGCGATGTACTTCCGTGGCGGTGACCACACGGTCGAACCGGCGGATCAGAATCACCGGTTTGTTCAGTGATTCGACGATTCGAGTGTCCGCGACGTTGATACCGACCATCTTTGCCAGTGCCATTCCTCCGCCCTCGATGCCAACCATATTTGCAGAGTCTCTTGATGAGCTGAATTTTGCGATCCAGAATTCTCTGTTCTCGTGCAGGAGCGCTTTGGGTCTGGCCCCGCCTATACTGGTGCCATGGTTCAACGCAGCATCAAGATGAACATCCATGGGCTTGCCCTGGTCGATGCGGTCAGCCGCCTCCAACAGCTCTTCCAACGGCGCCGCATGACTCTTCTTTGGAAAGTAGTGGCTTGGGGTGTTTGTAGCGTCCAACGCCCCGATACGATCCGGTCCCGCCCTCAGGAGGAAGTCGATCTCCCCAAGTTCGTTCTCGTTCTTACTCAGGGCATTGGCATGCTCACGCAGCATAATGTTCCGGCCCCAGGCGTCGGGTGAGGCGTCCCGGATGGCGCTGTTTAATTCGTCGTCCAGAATGTGTTCTTCACCTGTGAGAGAGCCAAGCGTGCAGTTAGGTGGAGCAAGTGGGACAGCGTTGTCCCGCTGAAGATAGCTTCGGGCGTAACGGAATACATTTTCTTGGCCGTTAAAGGCAACGATACCGCAAACGACGGGCTCACTTTCACCGGGCAAGTAGAACCAAAGGTATGCTTCATCAGAAATCATTGTCTACCACCTTCTTTCGTGATCTCGCATGAGCTCTACGGTGAGTTTTGAGCGTCTCCAGCACAGGGATGTCGAGAATCCAGAGGGCGCTAACGACCAAGCCAACATCTGTGTTTGGGTTCCCTTTTTCCAAGGCGCTGATGTGTCTGCGATCGATACCGCCCAAGCGCTTGCCAAGTTCGGACTGGCTCCACCCACGCTCTTTCCGAATGGCTTCAATGAGCTCTCCGGTCTCCTTCAGGGCGTCCCGCACCTGTCGGATGTCATAGGTCTGTGCTTCAACGGATTTAGGCATTGTTCACCAAGATGTACAAACTAAAGTAGTTTGTACATTATAGTGAGCAATTGAAAATTATCAATTTATAGATGTACTCATAATCGTACAATTCATCAGGCTATGTACGTTTTTATGAACATTAATGGAAAACCGGGGCAGATTTATTGACAGTCTCGCAGGTAACGGCAATGGTATTTGCTAGACTGACCGCCTTTCCATCCTGATAACGATTAAGCACTGCAAAATGAATGCTCCTTTTGAACTGCGGCCTTATCAGCAGGAAGTCGTTGATGCCACTTTAAAACACTTTCGCAAATCGGATGAGTCTGCGGTTATTGTGCTGCCGACCGGTGCGGGTAAAAGTCTGGTCATCGCCGAGTTGGCCCGTCTTGCCCGGCGTAAAATTCTGGTGCTGACCCACGTAAAAGAACTTGTTGAGCAGAATCACGCCAAATACCAGAGCTATGGTTTAACGGGCGGCATCTTTTCCGCCGGGTTAAAACGTAAGGAAAACCGGCATCAGGTAACCTTCGCCAGTGTGCAGTCCGTTTCGGCTCATCTGGATCAGTTCAAAGATGAATACTCACTGATCATCATCGATGAGTGTCATTGGTTAGTGGTGATGAAAGCAGCGAGTATCAAACAATCATCGAGCTGCTGCGAAATCGCCAACTGGACAACTGGCTGGCAGAGGGGGTTACGGCTGACTGACAAATACCGCCGCAATAAGGAGTGAGGCTTATGTTATCGCCTGATTTTGTTCAGACCAGAGTAGCGCTGGCCGGTTAATACCCGATCACAACTCCCGGCGATTCTGCCAAGGCTTCTCGGGGGAGCTCGTATTCCGGGCTACCGCAATGCGCTGGTTGGCCCGGCCGAGAATCTTTTTCTGCAGTTTCGTTTCCCAATCCAGTGCCAACTTGTCGGTTGCGTTCCAACTGCGGTTAAACAACAGTTTGCTGGCTGCAACTGCATCCGGAGACCGCTCCGTCAGTTCTCGGGCAAAGGTAAGAGCTTCAGCCATCGGGTCATCGCTGATTCGGGTAACCAGCCCCATCGCTTTTGCCTCGGTGCCATTGAAGCGACGCGCGGTCATGGTCAGCTCTTTGGCAAGATCGATAGGGATCAGTTCGCGCAGGGTCACCGCCAGGCTCATGTCTGGGATCAGTCCCCACTTACTTTCCATAACAGAGAACTCGCAGTCGGCGCTAGAAAATCGGAAATCGGCCCCCAATGCAATCTGCAAGCCGCCGCCAAAGCAGTAACCGTGGGTAACGGCAATCACGGGAGCAGGCACGTCACGCCAGAGGTATCCAACATCCTGAGCGAGGTTGCTGATTTTGCGCCCTGGCTTGAAAAGTAGCTTGAGGAAGTTCACCGGGTTTCGGGAAACGGTTTTTATGTCCAGGCCGGCGCAGAAAGCCTCGCCTGCGCCACACAGAATAATAACGCGCACGCTGCGGTCTTTTTTCAGCGTTTTGGCGGCTTTGGTAACGGCATCGAACATGGGCATGTCCAGACCGTTGTATTTGTCTGGTCTATTCAGGGTGACCGTGGCGATCCCGTCCTCGATGTCGATGAGTACCCGTTTCTGTTCTTTCGGCTGTGTTTTTGGTTGCTCTACTTGTGGCTGCTTTACTTTTGACTGCTCTACTTTTGGAGAGAGGCGTGCGCTCATATTGTTGGTTCCATTTATCAGTAGCGTCATGCATTGGTCGAAGCCACTATATCAGTCTGATGCTACGCTTGAGCAAGTCAAAGCGGAGCGGGCTAAGGGGGTTGCCTGCACGCTTATGCGCTCAGACATGTCAGCGACAAGTCCTTCTCCAGCCGGTAAGTGTCGAAATCCTGGGCCATAAATAGCGGCCCCCGATAGTGTTGCATGGCTCCGGCTGCCAATTGGTTGATGTTGGGTGTGACGCCCGGCGCGGACTGGTAGCGCGAGCTGAAGTGGGTAAGTACCAGGTTAGGCAACTGGGCCTGTTGAGCAAACCGGGCCACCTGTTCTGCGGCCAGGGCCCAACCCGATCGGCCATCCTCCTGCGTCACGTCATTGCCTTTCTGCAACTCCCCCCAGCTGGGCCCGGGTTCGATGCCGTCCTCGTTCAGCTTGTCCTGCAACAGTTGTCGCTCAATGTTGCGCTCAGTGAACACGTAGGCACGGCAAGGTACTCGATGGGACAACGCCACGTTCGTCACCCCGAAGTCTTGATCCTGCCAGAAGAAGTCTGGTGCCTCGGAATCGATGAAGTTCAGGGTATAGCCGAGACTGGAGTCGCTGTTTTCGAGCGTTGCGTTGATGAAGCGTTGAGTTCGGACGGGGGCGATGACATCCAAAGGTTCTGTGCGGCCCAGCATGGAAGCGCTGATGAGCAGCCCCGGCAGGCCGAAGGTGTGGTCACCGTGGATATGGGTGATGAATATTGCCCGCAATTGCATCACCGAGTAGTGAGCGCGTAGCAGCTGGTGCTGAGTGCCTTCGCCACAGTCCACCAGATACCAGGGTTTGTGGCCAGAGTGCGACAGGGCCAGGGCGGTTACGTTGCGTGAACGTGTCGGTGTTCCGGCAGACGTGCCCAGGAAGGTGAATTCCATTGTTCTTTGTTTTCGCTCAGCTTTGGGTCAACGCGAAACTGAGTAGCCAGCGGTTGCCGCGCTCAATCTTCGAAACCCGGTGTTGGTAAAGGTCCGGCCGGAACAGTATGACTCTCCCAAACAGATTGAATACGTTTTTTTCGCAGATGAACTCACCGCCGGCTTTGGGCTTAACCAGTACGCAATTGAGCTTGTACAGCCGGCCTTCGGATACCAGGTCCACATGGGAAACCACCTTGTGACCCTCGGGGTAACGCACCAGGTAAATGCTCAGGCGTTTGGAGTAGAAGAGAATCCGGGTTTTTACGTTTAATGACATCGTGTGCGTGTTCGCTTGGAAGTAAGTTGCCCGCAATTGTGCGCGCGGAGCGCGAGAATATAAAGAGGCCTGCTCTCAGGTTTGGCGTGATCATCTGAAACGCCAATTCGGTGTCCAAATTCACGATGCCACTGCAGTCCATACCTTCATGGTCATGATGCAGAAACTCCGGTAACTACAGTAAACCCGATTTTATCATGTCGAACATGTCCAGAATCCGCGCCACAAACTGGTCTTTCGGGCGAAAGCTGCTTTGGGTGCTGAGTGTAACGTCCCGCTGCAGGTGATCCAGTAGCTTGTGCAGGCGCCGACGATGCAAACCGACCGCCGCCTGAGCTGGATCGAATATAACGCCGGAAAAGGCTGCAAACGCCGCCAATGAGCCCATGACAGCGATCATAACGCTGGCCGTCGTCGCCAGCGAAGGCTCTGGTGGAAACCCGCTGTAGTACCAACTGCCGAGGGTTTCACCAAGGAGAAAGTCCTGGGCGGCCAGGGTCTCTGCGAGCATGGATGCGAGCACTACTCCGAGCCCAATGCCGCCCGGGGTAAACTTCTGGAACGCGAACGCGCCCAACACCGTGCATGAAATACTGTTGGTGATATCGGCAGACGCCGTTCGGGTCATCCGGTACTGACTGAGAGCGTCCGCGACCAGCGGTTCAATCAGGGTGCTAAACCGCTGGTGCTCGACCGGCTTGCAGGTACGGCGTTCATAGGCCGCCTCCAGTGCCTCAATCAGATATCCCTCCAGAAGTGAGCTCTCCTGACCATTGTTCAACAGGTCCACCAGGATCAGGTGCGAGATGTGCTGTTGTACCCGGGTGGTAAAACCGGCGGGTACACGATTTGCCAAACCGTGCAGCCACATCAGGCCTGTTCGTTTGGGAACCAGAATTTTCAACAGGCATACCAAGGCGTACACCGGCGCCCACAGTAGATTGATGGGTGCCCGCAACATGTCCCATCCCAGCGCCATTTGGTTGGTCGCCATGGCACCGGGATAATGGAAATGCCGGTCAATAAACGCCGGTACCCGCGCCCGGCAGTCGTCAAAGTAGCGCTCGATGCCTGAGCGTATTGCCTGCTCTATCTCAACTTTGGAGACGTTTTGCTCGGGCGATGTGACAATGGGCATAGTGACAGGTGCATCTGTGAGCAAGTGAGTGTCTGGCGCATTAAACCGCAATTGAGCAAACCGGGCCACCTGTTCTGCGGAATCAACGAGAACACCGAAGAAGCGGCGGGGTCAGGTCTTGTCCACCCCGCCTGCTACCTGATGGGCAGGCTCTACCATTTTTTGATCGATGAACTGCCGGGCGCAAACCCTTTGGCTTCAGCGGAGGGATAGCCGGGTTATGGGTGGATCTTAGACGGGTCTTTGTTGCTTCTGGACGTAGTTCTTCACCACGTCCAGCGAGGCACCACCCGTGGACACGGCGCAATAGCTGGGGCTCCAGAAGTGGTTGCCCCACAGCCAGGGGCTGATCTCTTTGTGGTAATCACGGCGCAGAACGTAGGCGCTTTTGCCTTTCAGTTTACCCACAAAATTCGAGATCGAATGTCGAGGGTGAACGCTGGCAATCAGATGAACGTGATCGCCTTCGCCGTTGCACTCAATCAGCTCCGATCCCATCTGTTCGCAGGTTTCTCGAAAGATCGCTTCCAGTGCGGTCAAAATCTCATCGGTAAACACCGCACGGCGGTATTTTGTGACAAAGACCAGGTGGATTGTGTTCTTATAAACCACGCTGCGGCCTCTTCGCCAATTCACTTCTTCCGCCATTTGTTGCCCTCTAGGCTAGACTGCATTATCCGTATGGTGTAACTTTGAATGATGATTGTAAAGCACGGAAAATCCATCGAGATCACCGATCAGTTGTCGCCCAAAGCGGCGACGGCGATTGCCCAATGGATTGGCGGCTATACCGTGATTTACAACCAGAAAACGCTAGCTTCGGAAGCGGATTATCAAGCCTGGGCGCTGGCGGGAAAACCGGTGGGACTTCGACCTGAAATCAACGCCGCTGCCGCGCACTTTCAAACTGATTTGCCGTTTTTAAAAGACATTCCCGCGCAAATCCGCCGCAA